>Ga0335085_10003931_pt1 | contig 25086 bp, 14 predicted proteins | sample Lox_Sample_45_FD_206712 | JGI IMG/M metagenome (GOLD analysis project Ga0335085, IMG submission 206712) | Soil microbial communities from Loxahatchee National Wildlife Refuge, Florida, United States - Lox_Sample_4.5 | ecosystem: Environmental > Terrestrial > Soil > Wetlands | place: USA...
CTCGACCAGTTCGTAACCCTTGTTCTGCCACTGGCCGCCAAATGAATTCGGGTAGGACCGCTTCTGAATCTCGTTTCCGGCAAACGCATAAGCCGCGTATCCGGCTCCTGTGGAGAGCTTGGTCTGATGGATATCGGCGCCCTCTGACGACGTGAACCATTGTTCGTCGCGGTTGAAATTAAGATTCGTCTCAGCCAGCGTGATGCCATCGACGGAACGGAGCTCCGCGTCAATCTTCAACAGCAGGTCAATGTTTTGTTCAACGGAAATCGTGAACGGGTTGATTTTGTACGGAGTGCTCCACTCGGCGACGGCGGGCTTCTCCGGAGCGAGGCGGACATTCTCCCGTTTTACCCGGGCGGAAGCTCGCGCAATCTCAATGGCCCTGGCAGCAGTCGCTTCCACCGCTCCGCGTCCCAACTCCGCCGAGGCAGCGAAGCCCCAGGCGCCATCGGCGATGACACGAACGTTCATTCCAACGGATTCTGCATCCGACGCGCTGCCCACCTTTCCATTTTTCGTGGACAGCGCACGGCTGCGCTGTGCGATCACCCGAACGTCGGCATAGCTCGCGCCGAGAGTTACAGCGGTATCGAGACTCCAGTTGGAAATGTGTTTCATGCGAAGAACTTCAATCTAACACACAGGTTGAGCTCACCGAGTGACGAGCAGGCGGCACCCGGCATGTCACTCCGCACACAGGTCAGTGTGATCCTGCTCACTGTTGGCGCGTCCCAATCGCCGTCCAATAGTTTCGGTTGCCACTTCTGACGGCTCCCCCACCGTCCGAACTAATAAGGAGTACCTCGCCTATGAGCATTTTTATCAGTGATGAGAGCAGGAGCACACCGACAGCAGCAGATGCCGATATTGCCTATTCGACTGGTGACGCCAACCAAGACACCCAGACCCGCAAGAAAGCTGACCTCGCCGGCCCGGGAATCGGTGACTACGCCGACCTCGAAAAAATCCTGCCCCAGGATTACAACCCATTGTTAACCCGCAAAGAGACCCAGACGGCCATCCTGCACCTGCGGCGTTACATCGAAGACAACTTGTGCAAAGAACTCGGTCTGATGATGGTCCAGGTTCCCCTGATAGTGGATGTCGAAAGCGGCGTCAACGACATGCTCGATCGCGACGGCTCCCGTACCCCCATTCAGTTCCATATCTCAAACGATCGCGGCAAGAATCCGATCGACGCGCAGGTTGTGCAGGCCGCGACGAAGTGGAAACGCGTTGCGCTCAAACAGTTCGATTGCCGGCCCGGCGAGGGTATCTGTACCGACATGCGCGCGGTCCGCAAGGACTACTTCCTTGACCATGATCACTCCGCCTACGTCGATCAATGGGATTGGGAACGAACCATCACCGCCGAGCAGCGCAATCTCGAATTTCTGAAATCAATAGTCCAGAAAATCTGGAAGGTTCTGGTTGGTGCCGAGAAGTTCGCCCAAGAGATGTTTCCGGAGTTGCGAAATCCTCGTTACCCGAATTTGCCGGAGGAGATCACCTTCCTGCACGCGGAGGAAATTCTGGCGATGTATCCCAATCTTCCTCGCAAACGGCGCGAGACTGTCATTCTCCAGAAGTATCCGGCGATCTTTATTATCGGCATCGGATGGCCGTTGAAAGACGGTTATCCGCACGAGATGCGTGCGGCTGATTACGACGACTGGATCACCGATACCAGCAATCAGACGAACCGCGACACCCACGGCCTCAATGGCGACATTCTCGTCTGGAACCATGTCACGCAGCGCCGCCACGAACTCAGTTCCATGGGCATCCGCGTGAACGCCGAGACTCTGCACAAGCAACTGGAGATGTCGAACCTGCTCGACAATCTCAAATTCCCCTATCATCAAGGGATCATCAATAACCAGCTGCCGTTGTCGATTGGGGGTGGCATCGGCCAGTCCCGGACCCTGATGCTGCTTCTGAGGAAGGCCCACCTGGGCGAAGTCAGTGTGACGGTGTGGCCGAAGGTCCTGAAAGAGATGTGCGCGAAGAGGAATATTTTCGTGCTGGAGTAAAGACAGGATTACGATTAAAGACAATACCCCACGTCAGGCCGATTTTGCCAGACGTGGGGATTTTTCTGATTCTATGGAGTTGCGTGCGCCTCCACCAGCGCCCTCTTCACCGCCAGCAACTCCTTCAGTACCCCTCGCAACTTCGTCGATTCCAGCGCATTCGCGCCATCCGACTTCGCCTCCTTTGGATTGTCGTGCACTTCCATGAACACGCCATCGCAGCCCGCCGCCACGGCCGCGCGCGCCAGCAGCGGGATGAATTCCGGCTGCCCTCCACTCACCGCAGGGCCACCATCATTGGCTTGCGAGGAAGGCAGTTGAACCGAATGCGTTGCATCGAACACAACGGGCGCAAACTTCTGCATGATCGCCAGTGAACGCATGTCGACCACGAGATTGTTATATCCGAAGCTCGCTCCGCGCTCAGTCAGGACAACCTGCGAATTCCCCGCCTCGCGGCATTTCTCGACCGCGTACCGCATATCCCAGGGCGCGACGAACTGACCTTTTTTGATATTGACGGTCCTCCCGCTCAGCGCGGCGGCTACAACCAGATCCGTTTGCCGGCTCAAGAATGCCGGAATCTGCAACACATCCGCTACTTCGGCGACTTTTCCAACATCCGCCGTTTCATGCACGTCTGTCAGTATCGGTAGCTGCAATTCATCTTTTATCTTTTTCAGGATTCGTAAGCCTTCTTTCAATCCCGGCCCCCGAAAACTGCGAATCGATGTGCGGTTCGCCTTGTCGTAACTCGCCTTGAAAATAAAAGGAAACTCCAGCGAGCGCGCCACGCCCTTGATGATTTCGGCCATGCGAATTGCGTGCTCTTCACTCTCGATTACGCACGGGCCCGCAATCAGAAAGAGATCGTCCGAACCTATGTGGATGTCGCCGACTTGGAAGGAAACGCTCATCGACTTGCGATGGCCTTGATCTGCTGCAGTTTAACTTCTGTGCCAAACCGAAGCGAATTGGGAATCTCCGCCACTCGATCGGTATGCCGAATCAACTCTAGAATCTCGTCCGCCGAAGCTTCTGCCTCGACCGACACATCGAAAAAAACATTCTGCGCCCGGACGGGATCGCCCGCCCAGTCCGCGCACACCGTGACCTGCACACTCTTGACGGAAATATTACGCTTTCCTGCTTCGCGAAAAATATCGTTGCTGTAACACCCGCCAATCGCCAGCAACAGCAACTCGCCGCCATTGAATCCTAAACCAAGTCCCCCGGCTTCCTTGGCGCGATCGATCGTTACAGTTCGCGCGCCCGAGGCGCCCACAGCCAGAGAACTTCCGGAAAGCGTCCGGACCTCGACGGTAGTCATCGCCAGAAACTAAATCCTGACCTTCTCGGGCCGATGAAACATCTCCACCTCGGCAACTTCCTTTTCAGCCTTCCGCTTCTGCCCGTACTCGTAGGCCGCGCCAATAAAGGTCCGAAACAGCGGATGTGGCTCGAGCGGCTTCGATTTGAATTCGGGATGGAACTGGCATCCGATGAAATGTGGATGATCCGGAAGTTCGACCATTTCGACATACGTTCCGTCAGGCGTTGAGCCGGAAATCCGCAGACCTGCTGCCACCATTGGCTCTTCGTACTCGCGATTGAACTCGTAACGATGCCGGTGGCGCTCGCTGATTTCAAGCATCCCGTAGATCCTGTGCGCAAGTGTGTTGGGTTCGATCCTGCAGGTCCAGGCCCCTAGCCTCATCGTTCCGCCAAGTTCTTCCACGCCGCGTAACTCGCGCAGCTTGTAGATCACTCGGTGGGGAGTCGCTGGATCAAACTCGCTCGAGTTCGCATCCTGCAGTCCCACAACGTTGCGAGCAAATTCAATGCAAGCGGTCTGCATGCCCAGGCAAATCCCAAAGTACGGGACTTTCTTTTCCCGTGCATAACGGATGGCGCGAAGCATGCCTTCAATACCTCGTTTGCCGAATCCGCCGGGAACCAGGATGCCGTCATAGCCCTCGAGCTGCGACTCGAAGCTCTTGTCTCCAGTCTCCAAGCCCTCAGCTTCAATCCAGTTCAGCTGTAACTTCAGATTGTGCGCCAGCGCTCCGTGTACCAGAGCCTCTTTCAGTGACTTGTAGGAGTCTTCGTACTCGACATACTTCCCGACAATCCCGATCGTGACCGTGTCCTTCGGGTTGTAGACCCGATGGACAATGTCTTCCCACTTCGATAGGTCACGCTCCCTTGCCTCCATGTGCAGATACTTGAGCACCAGCGTATCGACGTTTTCGTTGGCGAACACCAACGGCACTTCATACACGGAAGCAACGTCCTTGGCCGTGATCACCGCCTCTTCCGGCACGTTGCAGAACAGGGCGATCTTCGACTTCATCTCCTTGGCCAGGAAACGGTCCGTCCGGCAAAGCAAAATGTCCGGCTGGATTCCAATGCTCAGCAGTTCCTTCACCGAGTGCTGGGTCGGCTTGGTCTTCAATTCCTGCGCCGCCGCAATAAACGGCACAAGCGTGACGTGGACAAATAGTGTGTGCTCACGCCCCAACTCCTGACGCATCTGGCGGATCGCTTCCATGAAGGGCAGCGATTCGATATCGCCAACCGTGCCGCCAATTTCGACGATCGCCACGTCTGTCTCTTGCCCCACCTTCTTCATGGCGGCCTTGATCTCGTTGGTGACGTGCGGAATCACCTGCACCGTCTTGCCCAGATAGTCGCCGCGGCGCTCCTTGGCGATGATCTGCTCGTAGAGCCGTCCCGTAGTCCAGTTGTTGTCGCGAGAAAGCTTGGAGTGCGTGAAGCGCTCGTAGTGGCCGAGATCAAGGTCTGTTTCCGCCCCATCGTCAGTCACAAAGACTTCGCCGTGTTGAAACGGCGACATCGTACCCGGATCCACATTCAGATACGGATCAAACTTCATTAGGTTAACCTTGATTCCACGGCTCTCGAGAAGACATCCGATCGAAGCCGCGGCCAATCCCTTGCCAAGTGAAGACACAACTCCCCCAGTCACAAAGATGTACTTCGCTGGCATCTCTTCCTCGCTTTAGGTTGTCTGTGGAAAATTGTGCAGGTGGCGTGCACAATCAATTATGGCAGAAAACGCCTGTGAAAAAACGGAAGAAAATAGGAACGGCAGAGATTTTTGTTCGTGTGAACCTGCCGAGGAGGGTCCTTTCGTTGACTATCACGCCCGAGTCGGCGAAAATAATTGAGGCTGCTCTCAGCAGTTGGTAGTGTCTCTCAAGAGTGGGCCTGTGGCGCAGCTGGGAGCGCGCTTCCATGGCATGGAAGAGGTCGTCGGTTCGATCCCGACCAGGTCCACCAAATCTCTCAACGGTTTAGCTCCCATCGCCATTTTAGTCCCCACAGTTTTTGCCCGTGATTTCTTGCCCGTGTTGCGTGTCTTTCCGATGTCTTCGATCCAAAATAACTTGCACAACCTGCGCAACTCTCGAGCGGCGCTGGAGTTAATATTCCCTGGTGCGTCAAACCCCTCGTTTCGAGGGCTTTCGGCATCATTTAAACTTCCGCAAGGGGAACTTGTAATTGGGGCGTAAGATCTGCTCTTCACTTGTCATTTTCGTGTCTGCGGCATTCACAGCCTGCGGTGGTTCCAGTTCGTCCAATCAGGCCTCCACGCCTACAATCACCAGCGTCGCTGTAACCCCGTCGAGCACTTCAGTGAATGTGGGCTCGACTACACAGCTGCTCGCAGTCGCGAATTACAGTGATGGCAGTCAGAAGGATGTCACCGGTCAGGCCACCTGGACGTCCTCCTCAGGTGCCGCTACTGTTTCGGCGGGATTGGTAAGAGGCATCAGTGCCGGCAGTGCCATCATCACGGCAGCCTATAGCGGCAAATCGAACAACTCCAACCTGACAGTCAATGGTCTTTCCGTTACAGGGGTTGCCGTCACTGCGCCACTCGCATCGGTTGCGGTTGGACAATTTCTTCCGCTCACGGCCGTTGCGACCTACAGCGATTCGTCGACGAATGACGTGTCTGCGGTGGCCATATGGACCTCCGCCGACAATGCAAGTGCGACCGTTTCAACTCTTGGCGTGGTGCAGGGACTCTCCGCGACTTCGTCAGTAACAATTACTGCGACTCTTGGAGGACAGTCCGGTTCCGTGCCAGTCGCCGTCGTCAAGGGTAGTGGGATGTCTCTTCTCACGTTGTTTCCTACCGACGGATGGGCTTACCTGAACGGCACTCTACAGATGTCCTCCACCTACACACCTACCGGTGGCCAGCCGCAGGATGTCACTTCTCAGACCACTTGGACTTCTTCCAGTCCTGCAAAGGCCTCCATCGATGCCAATGGTCTTGTGCATGGCCTGATGAGCGATGGCGAGGTGCTGATCACCGGCACATATCAGGGCAACACAGCGTCAACCCTGCTGACCGTCTCGCATGCGCCACTCGCCAACAACATCCCAATAATGGACATGACGTCGAGCCAGACCTATATGGGATTTCCTGGCGGGCTCTACGAAAACGGCAACAACCCTCCCAGCGATCATCATGATCCCGACGGCATCGCATTCGGAAATCAGATCCAACCGTTGGATATCAACGGGAATCCGAGCGCCAGCGGCACCATCGCTTTTATTTCGATTGGTCTCTCGAACACTTCGCTCGAGTTCGGGGGATTCGTCAACTATGTTGCCGATCCGTCGCGGTCATCGCAGGTCAATCCTCGGCTTGCAGTATTGAACGGCGCGAAACCTGGAGAAGCGGCGTGTTCCTACGTCGATCCGGTGCTCGCGCCCATCGACACGTGCACCGTCCAACCTTACACATCCGGTGATAAGCAGAACCAGTACGACCGTATCCGCGATGAAGTCCTCGCCACCGCGACGGGCGCTCCCGGCGTCGTACCGGGCTGCGGAACGACCACCAACCCCTGCCTCTCAGAAAAGCAGGTACAAGCCGTCTGGGTAAAGGAAGCGAGTCCCGCACCCGAGGGATCCGGCTTCTCGACTCTTTGCGACCCATCGAGTTCCGGCTGCGTCAATGACGTCACGATTACTGAGGCTCTTCACTTCGAACAGCAACTTGGACAAATTGCGCGCGCCCTTCGCGTCCGCTATACGAATCTCAAACAAGTTTTCCTCGCCAGCCGCATCTACGCCGGTTACATCATTATTGACAAGAGCCCCGAACCCTTCGCCTACGAGTACGGATTTTCCGCGAAGTGGCTCATTCAGGCGCAGGTCGAACAGATGCGCGGTCAAGGGGCCGATTCGGTGGCGGGTGATTTGAACTATAACAATGGGACTGCTCCCTGGATCGCATGGGGACCCTACTTGTGGGCCAACGGGGCGAACCCGCGCAGTGATGGTCTGGAATGGATTCGAGATACTGACTATCAGACCAAGGATTATCAACATCCGTCACAAGCAGGCATCAACAAGGTCGACGGTTTGCTGTTCACCTTCTTTACGACATCGGCCTACACACCGTGGTTCCGCCCGTAAGGTGTGAAACGGTTCGGCTGTCCAGCGAGCGAAGCGAGCCCAAGACCGAAAACACCACCCTGAGAAACTACTCGACTGTCTTTTTCCGTCGCGCAAACCAGAGATACACGGGAATACCAAGAAGAATCACAACCAGCCCGCCGATGGAGTTTCGCAGGTTGCTGAAAAATGTGTAACAAAGCAACACGGCTGCCGTTGCAATAAATAGCGCCGGGACCAAAGGATAGCCCAGCGTTCGGTATGGCCGCGAAACGTCCCGCTCGCGGTGCCGAAACACGAAAACCGTACTCGCCGCGACCATATAGAAAAGCCACTCGGAAAAAATCGTCAGCGAAAACAGTTCCCGAAACGCTCCTCCCACAACGATCAGCACGGCCGCAGCCGCTCCCTGAATCACCAGTGCCAGGGCTGGCGTGTGGAACTTTGGATGAATCTGTCCCAACGCTTTAAACAGATATCCATCCCGTGCCACCGCAAAAGGAATGCGTCCGCCGCTCATCACCGTACCGTTCAATGTGGCAAGCATCGAGACCATCATGCCCGCCGATACGAGCGAGATTCCCAAGCGTCCCAATGCTGCTTCACTCGCGGCGGCTGCTGGAACCGCGGCTTGCGCGATTGTCGTCGCGGGAAGCGCACGCTGTATTCCTGCGTTCATCCCCATATACAGGACGGCAACCAGTCCGACACCTGCGATCAATGCGATCGGGATGTTCTTCTCCGGTCGCTCAATCTCCTCGCTCACCATGTTCAGGTCATTCCAGCCATCGTAAGCCCACAGTGCCGCCACAAGTGCTGCCATGAATCCGACCATTCCTCCCTTTGCTCCGGCAAAGCTCGTACCAAAGTTGCTCCACGAGCCCGACGCCGCCGTCATTGCGATGAACGCGATCCCAACAATCATTCCGACTTTGAGCACGGTGAACGCGAGCTGGAAGTTCCCAGCCTTGCGAACACCAACATAGTTCAATCCAGTGATCAAAACCGTGGCCGAGATCGCCACGAGATGCCCGTAGGTGACCTCCAACGTTCGAATTGATGTGAGGTGGAATGCAAGGAATGTCTGCGGCAAGAAATGGAATGCCTGAAAGGTCCCGAGCACGCGCACCAACCCGGCCGTCACGCTGGCGATGGAGGCCGGCTTCGCAATCAGAAACCATGTCCAGCCGTAGAGAAATCCCGGCAGTGGACCATATGCGTCCCGAACATAGACATACTCACCACCGGAAAAAGGACGAAGGGCTCCAAGCTCAGCATAGGTCAGAGCTCCAAAGAAAGACAGCAGTCCGCCAACTACCCACGCCAGATAAACCAGACCAGCGGACCCTACGGCCTGCATCATCTCCGCAGGCACCAGAAAAATTCCGCTGCCGATGATGGTCCCCGCGACGATCGATGTCGCGTGCCATACATTCAGCCCACGCACCAGTTGCGAATCGTGTGCCGTGGAAGTTGCGCTGCCAGTCTGCTGCGCCTGAGGAGTTTGCGATGACATTTCGAGTAAGGGCCCTGGAATCGACTAGCTCACACCGATATCACAGTGCGGGCTTGGCACGGCATTCTACACGGACGAAGCCACTCGTGTTTTAGAAGCGGAGTTGAGGGGGACAGGAGAGCACGGAGTCTTTGACTGGCAACTGACAACTGCTTTTTGCCTAGTCCCCCAGATCGTCATCATCACCCTCAACCGGCGGATGTGGCTTTACCGGCGGACAAGTGCGCTGCTTGAGTACCAGCGGTTGCCACGCCTTTTGGCTATAGCTGAATGCATCCTGTAGGTCGTTTGCAATCGTGTCGGCGCCACCCATGTTTGGCAAGCCGAATGTCTCCTCCATGAAACGCAACACGCTCGCGAACTCGACTTCCGTGTGATACACGCCGCGGATCACCCATGGACTGATGATGATCAAGGGCACGCGGATCCCTAGCCCGAACTCGTCGCGATATGGAGGTGGCACGTGATCGTAATAACCTCCGAAATCATCCCAGGTCAAAAAAATCACAGTGTTTCTCCACTGAGAGAGCGGTCCCTGCATCACGGCGTTGATCTGTTGCACCGTCCAATTCTCGCCCAGGCATGCACTCTCAGGAGGATGGTCCGTATACTCGCTTGGCGGTGTGACCCAACTGATGGCGGGAAGCTTTCCGGCCTTCGCATCTTTTGCAAAGTTATCGATGTTGACAACCTTCGTACCCCAATCGCTTCCGTAAAAAATCGAACTGAAGCTTCGAAACGGGTTGTAGATATAGCCGCTGTCGCCTGCAAGAGCGCTGTAGGCTTTCCACGACAGCCTGGCCGAGTCCGCGAGATCTGCCAGCGTCGTCGCATCGAAGCACGGGAACTCGCTTGAGATGACGTTGTTTGCGTCCATGAACGGTACGTTCGCCCCGCCCATCCCGTCGCATCCCCATTGCGCCTTCAGCGTGCTGCGCGGATTGTCGAGAGTGTTGAGCCCGCTACCCGCCACCAGGGCCAGATGCGTTGGATATGATCCGGACTCCACGCTGGCAAACATCTCATCCCCCAGCGCATACGCTTTTGCGTAGCTCCAGTAGTTTGGGATGTCGACTTGGTACAGTTGCGACATGCACTGCATGTCACCATCGACCGAGCAGGTTCGCACCTGATCGAAGCGGTCCATCAGGCCGCCGTCAACCGCCACATGGTTATCCGTCCACTCATGGCCCATGTCGTGGGTCGGCGGATCAGGGGAATGTCCAAGATTGATTGTCTGACCCGTCGATATCTTTCCGGTCGTCGCTCCATTCGCTCCCTTGAATGTTCCAAAATAACCGTCGAAACTGCGGTTCTCTTTCACGATGAAGACGATGTGCTTGATCTTTCCTGCTGATGCTGTGCTGGGAGGAACCGAAATGAATGGAGTGAATTTGTTCCAAGCCGTTCCATAGCCGTTCCTCCCTGAGTACGTTGCTTCGATTAATACCGAACCGGTTCCCTTCATCGTTACCAGTCCCGTACTCGATACCGTGGCGACCGCGGGATTGAGGCTTGTCCACTTGGTCGTGTTCCCCGTCACGTCGGTGACTGTTCCGTCCTGATAATAGGCATAGGCGCTCATCTGCAGGGTCTGGCCCGGCGACAGGAGAACCTGCGGCGGGGTCACGAAGACTATGGAGAGGGGCGAAGTCCCGCCAAAACCGTCGACTCCAAGAAAAAGCAGGACAAGCAGATACCTCATGAGATCTCCTTGCAAACCCGTCTCAGAAAGGACGCGCACGCGCCACGAGCACACGACTTCCGTGTAGGCGTTCACTGAATCGGGAGGGAGGAGCCGAAACGGAAGCCTGCAAAGTCTGAGGGATGATGGTGTTGAAGTCAAGGACCATCGATTAAAAGCGCTTCAATCCAACGTCTTCCCAGATAACAGTGCAAGAACTTGCATAGATGGAGTGTCTCGGCCAGGACGTGCCGATCCGCTGGTCGACGATGAGTCCTTCTTCTCATTTACATCCGGATGGTCCTATCGTAAGCTCGTCCGGCTTTGGCGCTGTCCCAGCTGCCAGGCTTCTACCCATCGGAAAATCCAGTCCTCCAAAGGACCAGCCATGTCAGTTCGTTCTCTGCGATTGCTTTCCATGCTCACGGTATTCGCGGCAGCGTTGTCCGTTGCCCAGACGTCGATCGCCACCTACCACGTCGACAACAACCGCACAGGCTGGAACTCACACGAAGCCGTCCTGACTCCCACCAACGTTGGCAGTTCTTCATTTGGCCTTTTGAAGAAAGTCACGCTCGACGACCAGGTTGATGGCCAACCGCTCTTCGTACCTGGCGTGAACATCACTGCTGGCAGCCACAAAGGGATTCACGACGCGGTGTATGTCGCGACCGAAGGCAATACCCTCTACGCCATCGATGCCAAAACTGGCATGATCTTGCTCAACGCGAACTTCGGAAAACCCGTGCCGCGTCCGCTGGGTTGCGGCAACAACGGTCCGAATGTGGGCATCAATTCCACGCCGGTCATCGACCTCAGCACCAACACGTTGTATGTGCTGATCTACACACAGGACGCCGGCGGTCCCGCCTACCGCATTCATGCGCTCGATCTCGGCAGTCTCACGGACAAGGTCACCGCGCAGCTCGTAGTTGCCTCTCACACGCTCGTGGATGGATCCACCTTTAATTTCAACGCTACTTATCAGCGTCAGCGGCCTGCGCTGTTACTGGCGAATGGCAACGTGTACGCGGGCTTTGGCAGCTTCTGTGATTTTTCTGCCAATCTGTCACGCGGCTGGCTGCTCGGCTGGTCGATCAACTCGCTGACTCCGCTTCCCGCCAATCAGATCTTCGACACCCAGGTCTCCGCCCCTGACAGTTTCTTCCTAACTGCCATCTGGATGTCGGGCTACGGACTCGCGGCGGATGACTCGGGCAACATCCTGTTCGTTACCGGCAACTCGGACTACTCCGGCACCACCTATGACGGTGTTACCAATATTCAGGAAAGTGTCGTCAAGGTTTCTGCCAATCTCGCGACCGTGCTCGATCTCTTCACGCCCAAGAACCAGTCTCTACTTGATCAGACGGACGCCGACTTTGGCTCGGGAGGGGCGATGGTCATTCCTGACCAGCCCGGCTCGATCCCCCATATGGCTGTCGCGGCGGGCAAGGTCGGATCGATGTTCCTGATGAATGAAGACAATCTCGGGGGGTACTCGACGACCAGGAATAATGTCCTTGGCGGTTTTGCTATCGGCAACTGCTGGTGTGGCCCTTCGTACTTCGTAGATCCCGCGGATGGAGTTGGCCGCGTCGTCTCAAGTGGCGGACACATCGCTGCGGTCTGGAAGATCCAAACGTCGCCAAAACCCGCGCTGATCAAAGTCTCCTCATCGCCGTCGATCGTCGGGAGCCAGGATGGCGGTTTCTTTACAACGATTTCTTCGAACGGTACTGCAAATCCCATCATCTGGGCACTGTCTCGTCCAACTAGTGCATCGGGACATCCCTTATTCCTGTACGCCTTCAATCCAGAATCCATAACGAGCGGCATGATGCAGCAACTCCTCAAGGTGCAGGCCGGCGCCTGGCCCAACACCGGAGGCAATTCCAACCTCGTTCCGGTCGTTGCGAACGGAGAGGTTTTCGTCGCCAGCAACAAGCAATTGCAGATATTCGGCCTGAAGGCCACGAGCAAGAAATGAACATGTAACCTCAACGAACCGCCTGTTGGACAAGTCTGTCGTGTACTCAGTCGTAAAGAATCTAAATTAAGGTCGAATCTCGATTGGAGTTCCATCCGGCACTGCATCCCAGATTTCGTCAATCTCCTGGTTGGTAACGGCGATACACCCATCGGTCCAATCTTTCAACCGATGGGATGCGCCCAAGAACCCATATCCATTTGGCAGTCCATGCACGTATACATCGCCACCCGGAGAAACACCGTTCGCCCATGCGGTCGCGCGATCTCGTGCATTTGGATACGAGATATGAATCGCACGGTGAAACCGGCTATGCGCGTTGCGTGAGTCGAGAACGTAGATTCCTTCGGGAGTCTTGTGATCTCCCTGGCGCGCCTTGGGCCCAATTGGATCTCCTCCCAGAGCCACCTTGTATGTCTTGATAACCTTTCCCTGGCTCAACAATTGGAGCGTGCGTTCCTTCTTGAGCACAACGACTCGTTCCGCATGCAATGACTTTGTAGCCGCCGACGCGGTTGCCATTGCGCACAGCAACCACAGAACAGTGAGAATCCGGATACGCATCGCCCGGATTATATGTCGATCGCGTCCAACAAGTGCTAGGCTGAAATCACTTAGTTATGCATCGGTCTGCCCTGGTACTCGTGACTCTTGTTTGTCTGGCTACTCGGTCCTTCGCCGCGCCTTGGACCGTAACGTCTCAGCCCGCACACTTGCTGAATGGGGCTCCGGCCCTGTTCCAGGTGAAGCCTCCCGTCAAGCTCAGCTCTCTGACTGGAACTTTGCTCGGACATGAATTCGCTTTCACGTACAACGCTGCCACGAAAACATGGTTCGCGCTGGCCGGCGTCAGCATGGAAACGGCACCCGGAAAGTATCCCCTCGAACTCTCCGGAGACAGTCTCGCGTCAAGAGCCCCCGTGAAGTTCACGCGATCGTGCATCGTAGCCTACGCGCCTTATCCCCAAATAAAAGTCTCGTTGTCAGTGGAGAAGAAATTTACGGAGCCCAATCCGCAGCAGGAAGCCGAGATCGCCGAGGCGAGGAAGGTAAAGGACGACTATCTGAACCGCGTCACGCCCGACCGCGAGTGGAAGGGAAACTTTACTCCACCGGTTGATGCCGAAACATCGGATGTCTTCGGCTCACGACGCATCTTCAACGGTGTGGCCCAGAGCCCGCATTATGGCCTGGATTATCGCGTCCATGCGGGAACTCCGGTGGCAGCCATGAATCAGGGCAAGGTGCTGCTGGCCCGCTTTCTTTACTACGAAGGGAATTTCGTCGTGGTCGACCACGGTCAGGGACTCCTCACGCTCTACCTGCATCTGTCGGAGTTGAGGGTGAAAGAAGGAGAGTATGTAAAACGTGGCCAGGAGATCGGCCTTAGCGGAGCGTCGGGCCGCGCGACTGGTCCCCACCTCGATGTTCGTGTCCGCTGGCAACGGACTTATCTCGATCCGGCGCGCCTGCTGCAGCTATCCCTTCCGCAATAGCGCATTGTTGTTGATCGCCGCTCGACACTACGCGACTCCTCCCGACATCTTGCCCCGAGCGCGCATTGTCTGATTCAACTCATCCTTGATGCCCAGGTTTCGAATCAGGCGATGCAGATAGTTCGGATGCACCCCCAGAATTTCCGCTGCTTCCACGTAATTTCCGCCGGTCTGCTCCACTGCATCGAGGATCAGCTGCTTCTTCAATTCCTTGACCTTCGCGTGATACCTGCCCTCCCCAGTTTCGTCAGGCGTGTTCTGCTCCAACAGCGATTCCGGCAGATCCTCAAGCAGCACCATATCCGACAATCCCATGACGAGTGCCCGCTCAACTGCATTCTCGAGTTCGCGGACATTTCCGGGCCAGTCGTAACTCACCAGCGCCGCCATGGCTTCCCGCGATATCGGCTTCGCCTTCACCTTGCACTGCTTGGCATGCTTCTGTACAAAATGACGGGTCAGCATGGGGATGTCCTCACGCCGCTCTCTTAACGGAGGCATCGTCAGTCTCACTACCGCCAACCGGTAATAGAGATCCTGTCGAAATTCTCCCTTACGCACGGCCTCCTCCAGATCGCGGTTGGTGGCCGCGACCAGTCTCACATCGATTTTGATCGGTTGGGTTCCGCCAACGCGCTCAAACTCGCGCTCCTGCAAAACCCGCAGCAACTTCACCTGCAGTGAAGGGACCAGGTCGCCGATTTCATCCAGAAAAACCACACCGCCATCGGCGACTTCCAAGCGCCCCTTCTTCAGCGCTAACGCACCCGTGAAGGAGCCTTTCTCATGCCCAAACAATTCGCTCTCCAGCAGTGTCTCGGGAATCGCGGCGCAGTTAATCGGCACAAATGGCTTGCTGCTGCGCTGACTGTTGCGATGTAGAGCCCGCGCCGCCAACTCCTTGCCTGTCCCACTTTCGCCTTCAATCAGTACTGTGGAACCAGCCGGCCCGACCCGCGCCAGGAACTGGAAGATTTGTTTCATCCGGGCGCCTTCGCCCACCAGGCTCCGGTCCTGGCTTACTTCCATGGTGAGTCGCTGATTCTCTTGCTCCAGCCATTGCAGTCGGCGCGCATTGTCCAGCGCCACGGCGGAGATCCCTGCCACGGCTGTGATCAATTGCAAATGCTCTTCAGTAAAGCGGCTTGCAGCGTTCGTGCTGTCCAGGTAGATACATCCAATCATCCGCTGCAAAACACTCAACGGCACACATAGAAGGGATCGCACTTCCGACGCCGCCAGACTCTCCACGTCGCGAAGCGGCACACTGGATGCCACGTCGAACCCGAGGATTGCAACATTGTCGCTTATCACGTGTCGCGCAATCGTGCGGCTCACTCGCACGAGCTGTGGCTGGTTTTTCTGGCGCGTCCTGGCATACAGGCAACTGAAATCCTGTACCGAACCGTCTGACAGCAGAATGGCCCCTCGCCCTGCCGGCACAACCTCGAAAATCAAGTCGAGCAACTGTGCCTGCAACTCCTCCAAATCGCGGATCGCATGCACTACGCGGCTAATCTTCAGTAGAGCATTTAAGTTCCGGGCCATCTGCGATGTTGCCGGCAGTTCCCGCAACAGGCGGTCCGGGTGCAGGTATATTACTTCCTTCGGATGAATGATCTTCGTTTCTGCCGTCGGATGGCTGTCATCAAATTCCACCCGGCCGTGGGATACTTCCTCCTCCAGTAGAAAGAGAAAAACCGAGTCACCGGTCGCGATCTCGTCGCCATGACGAAGCCAGTGTTCCTTGATGACCACACCGTTGACCGTAGTTCCGTTGCGGCTGTCCAGATCCCGAATGTGAAACCGCCCATCTTCCAGAACAAGCAAACAGTGCTTTCGTGAAACCGATGGGTCGATAATCGCTACTGCATTCGCCGGGTCCCGGCCGATCGTAGCTTCCCCATCCGGCAGTGGAATGATCGTGTCTTTCGAGGGTCCCGCTATCACCAGTAGTCTCGGCCGCAATCAGGGTCTCCAGGACGCGCAGAATTCATACCACACCCGCATGCCGAATTGCATGTTTCGACCTAGTCTTTCTAATATCCGAACGGCTAGTCGGGCTATCCGATCGGATAGTACTAAACACCGCCTGGAGCACGAATGGGGCGCCGCTCCATCGACGGCAGACACCACGGTCAATTCATTGAATATATAGCACTTGCTCCCCTGCCAAGGATGCTGGAGTAGCAAAACCCGGCAGATTGGAATTCTGATTGCACTTACAAAAGTCGCGGATGCTCGGCAAAAGCGATGGGGGAAGCGCTTTCGATCAGTTCTAGCCGAGAATCGCTGGAGCCAGAGGCTCGGGGGACCCCCTCATCGAGTCTCTGGCTTTCTTCTTCATCAGAAAGTCAGGCCGAATCCGGATTGCTTTTTTCTTCGATAGAGCACTCGCTCACTAACTGGCAGCGCTGTTGACTGCAACGTGATGTTCCGGGCTCGCTATCGCGACTCCATCCCGATAGCTGACTGTTCTGCCCGAAATGGCGGGAACTCGCTCGCCCGGCACAAGAATCCCGACCAGATTCAGCGGATCCGCAGCAGACAGGGTAATTGTCTCTCCGCTTAAAGGCAGGCTCCGCATCGCCCGGACGGACTCCACCGCTACGGGCAGAGCAAACTGTTGTCCCAGAAATCCGTCCACGAACCTGCCGCCACGAATCTCGCCTCGGTCCTCGAGCCGGCGGAACGCCATCAACAGCTCGCGCCACGATGGCAGATTTGACTCCCGGGCCAACAAGTCACGAATCACAATCCCGTAGCGGCGCAGGAGCATCCAGCACGCTGCATCCACCGCCCGCGGACGCTCCACCGCCACGTCAGCATGGAGGAGAGCCCATCGTCCGGCACTGTGCCTCGGACGCAGGCTCCGCCCACTTCCCTGTCCTGCCCGGCGCTTAGGATCGATAAGCGACCGTAGATTGTCAAAGCCGTCAGCGGTCACGACTCCTGCGGCAACTAATTCCCAGAGCGCCGTTTCGACTTCCGCTTTCAGCTTCCCGGTCCCGCGGACAACATCGGCGAAGAACGAGGCTCCTCGGCTTTTCAGAAATTCGAGAACGATCTGCGCGCCATGACTCAGACCAATGCCAACCTGATCCAGAGCTTGCCCGAAGCTCGTCGAATGATGGGGATTCTGGCTGAGCCCCATCCAGTCCACTTCTTCTCGGACAAAGAAAGTGATCGGCGCAACACTGGTGGGAATGACCCTTCTCTGCCGAGGAGCGGTTCCTTCATTGGACCCACCCGACTCTACTGTCGCTGGATGTGGCGACAGCCTTCCCCATCCCACTGCACCCGTCAGGCAAAGCTGATCCAGCCACTTCGGATCGTAATCGGTCACTCTCCGCGGAAGGACCTGCCGCTCCCAGGCATTGGCAGGAATCTCAAATCCCTGCAGCTGCTGTAACACTTCCAGCGTTCCACGTTCTCCAACCGCCTGTGATCCCGGGGCAACATGCTGCCATCGCAGGAGCCAGCGCATGAACTGCGCCGCCGTTACCGGCTCAATCTGCTTCCGCAGCATACCGACGGTCAGCCGATGAATCCGCGCCAGCAGCCTACGTTCACACCACTCAATTTCAGGTGAACCATTCCCCACTGGACGCGGACGACCCGCCCGCGTGGCTGCATCGGTAAACGTGCCGCGCAGAACGGTGCCTGTTGCTTCCATCCGAAGCAACCCCTTCTCGATGTCCGCAGCCGGAAGCCCGAGTGTGTCCCCGAGCTGCGATGCAGTGGTAGGCCCGATCGCCGACATCCATCCCATCACAAGAGTCAGCAAAGCCTCATCACGCGAAACCTCACCCTTCTCTACTTCCGCCAAGCTCTGCTCAAACCTGGCCGATGGGAATAGTGACTGGAACGACCGCCCCCGCTCAGCGGCGACCCAGTATCTCCGTCCATCAAACCAAGCAATCCCGGCCCTTCCCTGATCCGTGAGTTGATCGAAGTACCCGCGCCACGGTTCGGTCCGAATGCGAGTTTCTTCCTCGTACACTTGCCCAGCGAGGTTGAAGGCGGAGCTTCGAGAACTGACACCCGCTCCCGGCAGTGCCACCAGCGTATGCAGCACATCATGCAGTTCGTCGGCATCGCGCACGTCTGGCCATGCCTCGCGTCGTACCTGTTCGATGGCGCCCTGATCAAGCCCGCCCACCTCCTCCAGCACCGACTCCGGAAGCACCCGCCGCATCTCGACGGCTCGCGCACGTCTCTCCTCTAACGGTGCGTCATCCAGATATGCGTATGGGTTCGCGTTCAGAATTTCGTGGGAGAACTGTGAGGGTATTGGAGTATCGACTGCAAGGGTGCGGATTTCACCTGATGCAATCCCGCGTAATACACTCTTCAGTCCTTCAACATCCATGGCCTCGGTGAGCACATCTTTCATCACCTCACCCACCAGAGGATGATCGGGAATCTGTCGGTCGCCTTCAATGTTCTCAAAACAAGCCGCGGCATCCGGAAATACCGAGGCCAGCAAGTCATCCGATTGCATGCGCTGAATCTGCGCAGGCACCTTCTTTCCACCTTGAAAGCGCAGGAGAGCCAGCGCGCGATTCGCATCCCATCGCCAGCGCGTGCCGAAAATCGGAGAATCCAGCGCTGCCTGCTCCAGAATCGGCTGCACTGTTTCAGCGTTCAGGAAATGAAAAACATCACTGAGTGGAAAGCTGTGCTGCTCGGCCAATGCGATATTCAACCCATTGTCGGTAGCCGCCGCCTGCAACTCAAAATTGAAACCGCGGCAAAACCTCTTGCGCAGTGATAGTCCCCACGCCTTATTGATTCGCCCGCCGAATGGTGCGTGGATAATCAACTGCATCCCGCCGCCTTCATCAAAGAATCGTTCCGCGATAATCGTGGTCTGCGTCGGCACGGCACCCAGCACGACTCTTCCCTGCAGGATGTACTCAATTGCCTGCTCGGCTCCGGGGTCATCCAGCCCGCATTCCGCTTTCAGCCATGAAACACAGGCAGCCACATCAGGCTGCGTCGCCGAAAATCCTACCGGTGAGGTTCGCGACAGCATCTCGCTTACCTTCTGTCGTAAATCTCCCACGTGCCCAGACAATTCCTGAGTCCGCGACGGTGCTTCTCCACGCCAGAACGGCACGCTAGGTGGTGCGCCATGCGCATCGTGTACCAACATCCTTCCGTTGTTCGTCTCGATGCGATGGATGATCCACGATGCATTGCCCAACAGCATGATGTCGCCGCGATTACTCTCTACAGCGAAATCCTCATCCACCGTGCCGACGACCGCACCGTCCGGTTCCGCCACAACGGTGTAAAGAGAATTGTCGGGAATTGCTCCGCCGCTCGTAATCGCAGCCAGCCGTGCTCCACGCCGGGCTCGCAGCTTGCCATTCACGCGATCGCGGTGAACGTAAGCCCCGTACCGGCCGCGCCGCGCCGCAATTCCCTCCGTCAACATTTCGAGAATGGAATCGAACGTCTCACGTTTGAGATCACGATAGGGATGCGCCCGCCGCACCAGGGCGAACATCTCATCCTCGCCCCATTCCTCAGCTGCGCAAGCCGCCACAATCTGTTGCGCCAGCACATCCAGGGGAGCATTCGGGATGATCAGCCGATCGAGATCGCCCACCTTGATCGCGCGCACCAGCGCGGCACACTCCATCAGGTCATCACGCGTGGTCGCGAAGAATCTTCCTTTCGGCACCGCACCCCGCCAGTGCCCTGACCGACCAATACGCTGCAAAGCCACGGCAATCGCTCGCGGAGAATTGATCTGCACCGCCAGATCCACGAACCCCACATCGATACCCAACTCGAGCGAGGCGGTCGCGACCAGCACGCGTACCTGCCCTTCTTTGAGTTTTCTCTCGGCAGCCAGGCGCAGCTTGCGCGACAAACTTCCGTGATGCGCCGCAACGTTCTCTTCTCCGATGCGCTCGCCGAGTTGATGCGCAAGTCGTTCCGCCATTCGCCGCGTGTTCACAAACACAAGCGTCGACCGATGCTGCTTCACCAACTCCACCAGACGGTCGTAGATCGTGTCCCACATCTCGTTGGACGCGACGGGACCTAACGGCATTGGCGGCACTTCAACTCCCAGATCCAATTTCCGCTTGTGCCCGACATCTACCACGACGGGATCTGCCCGCCCGCTCCCTGTCAGGAAATGCGCAACTTCCTCAATGGGCTTCTGCGTCGCCGATAGGCCAATGCGCACTGGTTTGCGATGCGTCAGCGCCTCGAGCCTTTCCAGAGACAACGTGAGATGCGCGCCGCGCTTGTCGTCGGCCACGGCGTGGATCTCGTCAACAATGACGGTCTCCACATCTCGCAAGATTGCCCGGCTCCGGTCAGAAGTCAGCAGGATGTAAAGCGATTCCGGAGTTGTCACCAGAATGTGCGGGGGCCGCTTCAGCATCGCTCGTCGCTCGGGCTGCAGCGTGTCCCCTGTCCGCACCGCCGTACGGATCTCTGGCATCAAAAATCCGCGGTCACCTGCGAGAGCAAGAATTTCGCCGAGTGGGATTTCCAGGTTTTTCTGAATATCGTTGCCGAGAGCCTTCAGCGGAGAAACGTAGAGGACCTCTGTCCGATCCGACAGATGTCCGGCCAGAGCTTTCCGCACCAACCGATCGATGCAGGCGAGGAACGCCGCCAGGGTTTTGCCCGACCCGGTAGGGGCAGAGATTAGAGTCGTTCTGCCGGCGAGTATATGCGGCCAACCTTGCTCTTGCGGTTCCGTCGGAGTACCGAATCGCGCGACAAACCACTCCGCCACCAACGGATGTGCCCACAATAACGAGGAAGGAAGGGACAGCATCGAATCATTCTAGTCCGAAAGGGAACTTTCGCCAAGCATTCGCCCAATGCCGCCTGCCAAAACGAAATTACTCACATTCCAATCAGTAGAAATAACATGTAGTCCGAATCGTCGTCTGGCGATGATAAACTTCCGCTTCATTTCTATCCTTGGGAGAACCCGGTGACCCGTTTGCGCCCGCTGTTCACGTTCCTGCTCTTCATCACAGTCATTTCCATGGCTCAATCCGCCCCTGAGACGCAATCATCTTCGCCACTGCTGGGCTATACTCTGCAAAACTCGGCGACCGAGCGATTTCACGAAAAGACCTTTCAAGACGGTGTCCAGGCTGCCAATATTCGCGAGAACATGCGCCGCCTGACCGCCCGCCCCCATCACGTCGGCTCTCCGTACGACAAAGACAATGCAGAATGGATGCTCGCCCGTTTCAAAGAATGGGGATGGGATGCCCACATCGAGACTTTCGAAGCCCTGTTCCCGACTCCAAAAGAACGGGTGCTCGAACTGCTCGCACCCAAGCCATTCAAGGCCAAAATGCAGGAACCGGTTCTCACCATCGACCCCACTTCGAATCAAACGGACGAACAACTTCCGACTTACAACGCCTATTCCGCCGACGGTGACGTCACCGGTCCGCTCGTCTACGTCAACTACGGCAATCGCGAAGACTACGAACAACTCGACCGCCTTGGCGTCTCTGTCAAAGGCGCGATTGTCATCGCCCGGTATGGCTCCGGATGGCGGGGCGTCAAACCCAAAGTCGCTGCCGAACATGGTGCCCTCGGATGCATCATCTACTCCGATCCACACGGCGACGGATACTTCTGGGGCGACGACTATCCGGATGGCGGGTGGCGCTCCCGCGATAGCGTCCAGCGCGGCAGTGTGATGGACACCGACTATCCTGGCGACCCGCTTACCCCGGGTGTCGGTGCCGTTCCCGGCGCTAAGCGCCTCTCCGTCGCGGAAGCCAAGACCATCACCAAGATTCCCGTCCTGCCCATCTCCTACGGAGATGCTTTGCCCTTCCTCTCAGCTCTTCAAGGTCAAATCGCTCCTGAAAACTGGCGCGGTGCGCTGCCCGTGACCTATCACATTGGCCCTGGCCCCGCGCGCGTCCATCTGAAGGTCACATCGAACTGGGACATCAAACCTCTGTACGATGTCATCGCCACCATCCCCGGCTCAAACCCCAACCAGTGGGTCATTCGCGGCAATCACCATGATGCCTGGGTGAACGGGGCTGAAGATCCCATCTCGGGCATGGCCCCTGAACTCGAAGAGGCTCGCGTACTTGGCGAACTTCACAAGGAAGGCTGGACTCCCAGACGAACCATCGTCTATTGCGCCTGGGACGGAGAAGAGCCCGGGCTCCTCGGCTCGGTCGAGTGGGTCGAAGCGCATCTCGCCGATCTGCAGAAGCACGCCGTCCTGTACCTCAACAGTGATGGCAATGAGCGCGGCTTCTTTTTCGCCGGAGGCACGCAGGACCTGCAGACCTTCATCAGTTCCGTTACCCGTGATATCAACGACCCCGAAAAAAACATCTCCGTTTTCGATCGCGCGCATCTTCGCGCTATCTCGCGCGCGAAGGATGCCGACGAGCGTGCCCAAGTCCGCAAACGCTCCGACCTTCGCATCGATGCTCTTGGCGATGGCTCCGATTACACAGCGTTTCAGGATTTCGCCGGCATTCCCTCGCTCGACATCGGCTTCGGCGGCGAAGACGAGGGCGATCAGTACCACTCTATCTACGACGACTTCTACTGGTACTCGCATTTCGCCGATCAGGATTTCGTCTATGAACGCGCCCTCGCACAGACGGCTGGCACAGCCGTCATGCGCTTCGCCGACGCCGACCTTCTGCCTTATGACTACGCGCCCCAGGCCGACGCCATCGCCAAGTACGAGTCCGATCTTGAGAAGCTTCTCAAGGATAAGCAGGACGAATTCACCGAGCGCAACCTGGAATTGCAGGAAGGCGTATTCAACGCCATTGCCGACCCGCACAAGACCATGCTTCCACCACCCGTTGAACTCGTGCCACCCTACATGAATTTTGCCCCGATGAAGAACTCGCTCGAAGCCCTCAAGAAAAGTGCCGAGCATTACACCAAGGCGCTCAATAAATACAAGGCGAACCCCTCATCGATTTCGCCTCAAGCCCTCGATACCGTGAATGCCGATCTGCTCGGCATCTCGCGTCTCTTCCTCAACGACAACGGATTGCCCGAGCGTCCCTGGTTCAAGAACCAGATCTACGCACCCGGCGCGTACACCGGCTACGGCGCCAAACCAGTGGCTGCCGTCCGCGAATACATGGATGAAAAAAAGTGGAAGGAAGCCGACACTCAGATCCCGATGGTTGCAGAAGTGATCGAAAAGATCTCCGCGGGGGTTGAGAAAGCGGCCACTGACTTGGAATCCGCTGCAGCGAAGTAATGAGACCACGACACAGAGGACGCCGAGTTTCTGCGTCCCCCACGTCCTCTGTGTTGTAATTTAGTCCAGCATGCCTAAACTTTCGGCCCAAGCTCGCGCCCGCAAAATCAAACTTCTCCTGTTCGACGTCGACGGCGTCCTCACCGACGGCAAGATGTACTTTCTTCCCGACCGAAACAGTCATCCAGGCTCGGCCGAACTCAGCGCGCAAGGTTCGATTGAGTTCAAAGGATTCCACGCCCACGACGGCGTTGCTATTTCCCTCGCGCGTGTCGGTGGTCTTCGTACCGGACTCATCACAAAGCGGTACTCGGAAACGGTGGCACTCCGTGCCCGCGATCTGAAACTCGAGTTCGTTCTGCAGGGCTGCCATGACAAAGGCGCAGGATTTCGAGACATCATCAAAAAAGCGGGAGTTACCTCAGCAGAAGCCGCTTTTGTCGGCGACGACATTGTCGACATCCCCGCCATGCGCCCCGCGGGCCTCGCCATCGCAGTTAAAAACGCTCGGGCCGACGTCAAGAGAGAAGCTCAGTACATCACTCCCCACGCTGGCGGCGACGGCGCACTGCGCGATGCGGTCGAATTTATCCTTAAAGCTCAGGGAAAGTGGAAGAAGGTACTAGACACCTACCTTGCCGAGCACCCGACAGTCCAATAAGGCAACTTAAATCCTCAGCGGTCTTGGTTTGTCTTGTCTAAGGGCTAGTAGCTAAAAGCGGGCGGCTAAGAACAAAAAACCCACCGGAAGCTTGCTTGGGGCGTGCTCGGGTCAGCATCCGGTGGGCTACCGTTTCTCCTTACTCACCCTGTTGTTTTCAGGAGTATGTTGAAGAAATTAAACACCGTAACCAGAAGAAGTTCCGTCTAATTTTGTAAATCTTTGTAAAACATGGCTACACAAGGAATTAACTCCTCTGTAGTATCGCCGCAATCGCAGGTTGTGATGGGTTTCCTCCGCCTCAGACGAGACGAAGTCCTGAGACTGGTTGGCGACGCTGTATTTACTCGCTGCTGGGTGGTGGCCCTATTCGGGCAGCGCCGGCGTCTTCGAAGCCATTAGCTCGGTGAAACGCTTATCCTTGCGTAACTCGGCGAACTCCTCGTCTTTGTAGACGTTCTTGAAATCCTTGTAGCCTTCTTCGAGCGCCTTCCTCAGATAGGTCAGCGACCGGTCCGACAATCCCATCTTCGCGTACAGTTTTGCCACGGTATAGTCGTAGCGTGCCCGGTCGCCTGGACTCGGCAACTGTGCCTGAACGCCGCCACGCGAAGTCCGCTCAAACACGTCTGGATCTAGTTCGATGGCGCGCTGGTACGCCTGAACCGCCGGCTCAAACTCCTTCTTCGCAAACAACGCAGCGCCCAGATTGCTGTAGTACGATGCCGAGGTCTCATCAATGGCGATGGCGCGCCGATACTGCTTCACCGCCGCTCCATACTTGCCTTCTTCGTAAAGCACAACCGCGAGATTGTTGTAGGCATCAGGATATTTCTTGTTGGCCTTGATCGCCTTATCAAAGGACTTCTTTGCGTCCCGATAACGCTGCATCATCAATTCGGTAATTCCGATCTTGTTCAGCAGCACCGCCGATTGCGGATTCTTTCCCAACGCAGCGCGGTAGTAATCCATTGCGTCGAGATACAGCTTCGACGTACGTAGTTGGTCCCCACG
>Ga0335085_10003932_pt1 | contig 25086 bp, 23 predicted proteins | sample Lox_Sample_45_FD_206712 | JGI IMG/M metagenome (GOLD analysis project Ga0335085, IMG submission 206712) | Soil microbial communities from Loxahatchee National Wildlife Refuge, Florida, United States - Lox_Sample_4.5 | ecosystem: Environmental > Terrestrial > Soil > Wetlands | place: USA...
TGGCCAGCGCTCGCGCGGCCATTTCGCGGCGGGCGCAAATGCCGACGTGGGCTCCCGCTTTCGCCAGAGCGAACGCGGCGGCCCTGGCGGCGCCGCCTGCGCCGAAGATGAGGATCCGGCTTCCGGACAGAGTAAGTTTCGTTTCGAGGGCTTGCAGAATGCCAATGTAATCCGTATTGGAGCCGTAGAGTGAGTTATCCCGCCGCACAACAACGGTGTTGACAGCACCAATTTCGGCAGCCAGCGGGTCGCATTCTTTTAAGTGCCGCAAGATGGCTTGTTTGTGGGGAATCGTGACGCTGAAGCCGCGAATCCCAAATTCTGGCACGGCTTTCAAAAAATCCCGGAGGTTCTTTACGAGAAAGGGCAGGTAAACAGCGTCGATTTTGCGCGCAATGAAGCCGGTGTTGTGGAGCAGTGGCGAAAGGGAGTGGCCGATTGGGTCGCCAATCACTCCGTAAACGTGTGTGCGCGGCGTTAGCTGGTGTGCGCGGTAAAGATATTTCAGATCGTGCAGGGAGAGTTGGCCGGGCGCAGTTGCTTCGCCGATGGGCGCATAAGCGAGCGCGCTTCCTTCTCTGAGGGCGAGAATACGGGCGGGCAGACCCGCTTCGCCCATAGGAACAGCTACGAAATTGGGCGAACGGCGAGCGAGCTGCAAAAGCCGGGTGCTTTCGCCAATCGTGCTGGCATGCGCAGCGACCTTCAGTGCGTCGGCCTCGGGAAAGGCGACAGACTTTATGGAATTTAGCCGGGCCGGCATGCGATGGAAGTCGTGCAACGAGAGAAGGATGTGCGGGGGCAATCCATGCCCGCGCATCGATGCGCGGGACAGCTCGCGGAAAGTCTCGATTTCCAAATCGCACCAGGAGCAACCCGCTTCGCGCGCTATTGATAGCCAATGCAATTCTGCTCGAATGGCTCCCGGAAACTTGCCGCCTCCCACCCGGCGGCGGCATGTGGCGAGAAAAGTTGCCGAACGGTTTTTGTGTTCCTTCAGCCAGCGGAGAAACCGGGCCCGCTCGGAATCGCTGCGCAGCCAGTCCAGTCGCAATTCGATCGTGGGAGTTTCACGCAGGCCTGAGACTACTAAATCGGCCATTTCGGCAGATGTAGAGGCGGCGGCGACTCCGCAAATGAGCCTGATCCCTGCCCCGAACGGCCTGCCCTTGTGCGCAATTTTTGCCATTGTATTGAAAATACGGGTTCTAGCTCCCAGTGTCAAAAGTGTAAAGCGACAATGGCCATTTTGTTGACGCGTCGGTGCAGGCCCTGTTACTTTCGCAAGGAAACGTCCCCGCACGGCCCATAGGGCGTGTTTTGAAGGAGCCTTGGAATGCGCGCTAAATTAGCTTCTCTTGGTATTTTTGTCCTCTGCGGCGCAGGAATCTGTTCGGCGCAGACGGCCCCTACCCCGACGCAGGTGGGTTTTTCTACAGCCTATTGTTCGGGTTTTGTTACCGATCAGAAGGTCCCCGATGCAACGCGGCTCGTCTCGGGCGAACAATCCAACGCCAAACTCACGTTCGCGCGCGGCGACTACGTGTATATCAACCGCGGCCAGGAGCAGGGCGTACGTGTCGGAGACCGCTTTTCCGTTGTAAGAGCAGATGGCGACCCCGTGGACGTTGACTGGTTTAAGTGGCAGACCAAGCTCTTGAAGGCCATGGGGACGCACTATCTTGACGCTGGTGAGCTCCGCGTTGTGAACGTTCAACCCAAGACTGCGACCGCGCAAGTCACATTGTCCTGTGATTACATGCAACGGGGCGACATTGTCATTCCTTTCCAAGAGAGGCCGGAGCCCACATTGAAGGACAGTGGCACGTTCGACCATTTCGCACCAGTCAGCGGCAAGCCCGTGGCGATGATTGTTCAATCAAAGGACTACCAGCAATCCGCCGGACAGGGCAGCACCGTCTACGTAAACCTCGGGACGGAAAAGGGCGTAAAGGTAGGCGACTATTTTCGAGTGTTCCGCTACCAGGGCTCATTGGCTGAGACCGCTCCACAGACGAAGGGCTATCAGGATCGGATCTACGGGTTCGGAAGCTCGCCGACGCGGTACAATTGGAACGATTTGCCGCGGGAAGTACTGGGCGAAGGAATCGTGCTGAACGTGAGCCGCAATGCGTCGACCGTACTGATCACCTACAGCACGATAGACATGTATACCGGAGACTACGTCGAACTCGAATAGCGAGAAACCAGCCATCTAATACTTTCGGCCCGCTGCGGTTTATTCCCCGCGCGGGCCTTTTCTTTGCCCCACGCGGGGCTTCTCGCCAGGAGTGTGCCGCCGCTTCAGCCACCCCCGGGAGATTCTTGCTCGAGTGCTTTGCCTTCTGAGAAAACCTCGCAGAAAAATCCGAAAATTTGCACTCCGGGTTCCCGCCACGCGTTTGGCTTTAATCCGGCTTTGTGGCAGGTTTCCTCAAGAAATTGCTCGCGGTCCAGCTTGTGCTCGCTCGCAACCTGGGGAAGCAGAAGCCCCCGCTTCGATCCTTGTGAAATGAGCAAGCCATGTTTGCCAATCTCGATCTGCTCGGGAAGAATTGGCTCTAACGGCGAAAGCAGAGAAAGTTCGATGTGCAGGCCAGAAAGCTCCTCAGGGCGGACGGGCGAAAATCGCGGATCGTGGAGCGCGGCACTGGCGGCGCACCTCACAACGGCGTCTCCAAGCAGTTCGTAAGCCTCGACGACTCCAATGCAGCCACGCAATCGACCGCGTACGTGGAGCGTCACGAAGACTCCTCGTTTTTCGGCAAACACACCAGTCCATGGGATAGCCGCGGAAAGCTTTTGCAGGGAAACGGCCTCGGAAATCGAGCGGCGTGCCAGCGCGAGCATCGACAGGCGATCGGCTTCAGAGAGGAACGGCATCCTCGGACTTTTCGTGGGTCTCCATCATGCGCAGCTTGCGGCGCTGCTTAATGCGGCCGTCAAGCTGTCCCCAGAAGCGGAGGAAATACTGCGCAGCCGACACCAGAGCGCTAATCACCACTAGCCACAAAAGAAGCAGCGCCAGCGGCTTCAAGGACGGATGGCGAGCGCCCACAATTAGGACAGCTACTGCGCAAACCTGCAATACCATCTTTGTCTTGCCGAGCAGAGAAGCCGCTATCGTAAATCCTTCGGCCGAGGCGATATTGCGCAAGCCGAGCACCGTGAATTCCCGGCCGATAATGATCACCACCATCCAGGCCGGAGCCAAATGCATGTCCACAAGAGAAATAAAAGCGGCTGAGATCAAAAGTTTGTCCGCAATCGGGTCCAGAAGAATTCCGAGCGTCGTCACTTGAAGCCGTCGCCGGGCCAAAAAGCCGTCGGCCCAGTCCGTCGCAGCGGCCAAGAGGAGAATCAACACGCCCCAGAATTCAAAGTGCATCGGGAAACCGCGGAAGTCCACGTTTGGACTCTTAGTCAGCAAAACCGCAATGAGCAGGGGGACAAAAAAGATGCGGAGGACCGTCAATGAGTTGGGGAGATTCATAGCAACGTGGCGGCGGAGAGGCCGCCCCTTAGGCTTTCGGCCACCGCTTGCCTGACTATAGCCCCCTGGTCGGCAGGCGTCAACGTCTGCTCGTGAACCCAGGAACGCTCTTGTGGGTACTCTAACGCCAACAACTAAAATGAGTTGCAGCGGGTTGGAGGCAGTACTCATTCGTAAGCCGCTTGCTGCAAACCTGTGCAAATGTCGAAAGAGCTGAAAATCGGGCCCTTCACCCAGATCAATGTTACATCGACTCGACGAATCTCTGTAACTCTATTGGAATCAATATTTTGAACCCAAGAAGCGCGAAGGACACTTTCAGTCTTGAAGCACTAAATGGTGGGCACCCTTGTCTTCACAAAACAGTTTCCACAAGCTTTCCACAGCGTGAAGGCTTCCAGGATTTCGCCTAAGTGTCCAAGAAAGACTCAGTTAGCAGCCCAATGCTTCAGTCTGTGGAGTCCTTCGTCCTGTTTACTTTCGCGCAAATAAGCCGATGTACCTCAGATCGCTCGAGGTCCGCGCAGGATTCGCGCTGGGAGGAAGAAGAGAGCCTTGAGAAATTCTAAAACGCCACCTACGGCAATCCCCGCGATGCGAAACGGAAGTAGAATCAGCCAGACGAAGGGATAAAGCACCAACGCAAGCAAAGCAAGAGGCCAGCAGAAGAACAACAATATACACCACAAGAAGAATGCAATCATGGCATTTCCCTCGCCTTCTAGTACGTGCCAGCGCGGCTTGAAGTTCCATCACTCGAAAAAGCGATGAGTTTGAGCTTGCGCGCAATCGAGACGGGAACCTCGGCGTTGAGCAGCATGTGGGAATCCTCGACCTCGGAATGGAGGACGCGGCCAAGCGCATGCACTAGGGCCAGCGTTCGGCCCTCGGCGAGCGGCAGGCGCAGCGAAAGCGTCACTACAGGATCCACCGGAAGAGCCGCGTCCATGCGCCTCAACAGTTCGTCGATGCCTTCGCCGTTCAGCGCGGAAACTAGAACAGGACCGCCGGAAGGACCAACTCCCTTTTCATAAGGATGCATGAGTGGAGCTTTCTGTTCGGGAGTGAGCCGATCCACCTTATTGAGGACACGAAGCCTGGGCCGGTCCGCAACCCCAAGGTCATTCAGAATCTTGTCCACTTCTTCATCCAGTTCGGCATGGCGCGGATTCGAGACGTCGCTCACTTGCAGTATGAGCGCCGCCTCCTGCACTTCCTCGAGTGTCGCGCGAAACGCAGTCAGCAATCCCTTCGGCAGATCGCGGATGAATCCTACCGTGTCCGAGAGGAGAACGCGGCGATTAGAAGGCAGGCGAATGGCGCGGATGGTCGGATCTAGAGTGGCGAACATCCGCGAGGAAACGAGGACCTCCGCGCGGCTCAGTGCATTAAACAGAGTGGACTTGCCCGCGTTGGTGTAACCCACAAGCGCAATCGTGCCAAGAGGCACCGCGTTGCGGGCCTCGCGCCGCAGAGCGCGCTGTTTGCGAATATCCTCGATGCTTTTTTGAATTTTTCCGACACGGTCACGAATTCGCCGACGATCCGTCTCCAATTTCTTTTCGCCAGGGCCGCGCACACCGATGCGTCCCGCTCCCCCGCCCGCTCCTCCAGAGCCTCCGCCGCCGCTTTTGCCGCCCAGCCGCGACATCGAAGCACCTTTGCCCGTAAGCCGCGGGAGCATGTAGTTCAATTGCGCCAATTCGACCTGCAACTGTCCTTCGCGGCTGCGCGCGTGCCGCGCGAAAATATCCAGAATCAACTGGGTTCGGTCGATTACGCGGCGCTCCGTAGCCTCTTCGATGTTGCGCTGCTGCATCGGCGAGAGGTTGCTGTCGAAAATAATCAGCGGCGCTCTGTGCGCGGTGGCTTCGGCGCGAATTTCGTCCAATTTGCCACGCCCAACCAGCGTCGCCGGATCGGCCGACTCACGCAGCTGAAAAACCGTGCCAGCGATTTCCGCGCCGGCGCTGCGTGCCAACTCCATAAGTTCGGCGAGCGATTCGCGCCCCTGCTCTCCCGCGGGCATGCCAGGAAAGCGCGGCGCGCGCTTCCAGCCCAAACCAACAAGTAAGGCGCGGTCCGCCGTAGAAGTGGAGATGGGTTGTGATGATTTCGTCACAAAGTCAGTCCTGAAGTCATCGCGCGGGGGGAGCCATGAACGAGAGGGTCTTTCTTCACCTACAGCCATTATACGCGCTCAGCTTGTCTGCCGCGACTCTGTTACGCCCTGGAGCCTCAGCCACTCGCGGACCTGCTCCTTCACGTGCAGATCTTCCCCAAAACCGGGAAGCCAGCAAATCCCGGAATCCTTACGAAACCAGGTTAATTGGCGTTTTGCGTAACGACGAGTCGCTCGTTGGATGGCTGCGCGGGCCTCTTCAAGTTTCATCTCGCCCCGTAGAACGGAACGCAGTTCACGATATCCGATGAAATCGAACGGTTTGGCATTCTCAGTCAAACCACCTGCAATGAGGCCGCGGACTTCTTCCATCCAGCCTTGCGCAAGCATGGCATTTGTGCGCGCATGGATGCGCTCGATGAGAGCTTCGCGCGGCGGCATCAACCCGATTTTCAACACGCGCCAGCCTTCGAGCGGCTGGCGCCCCGCACGATGCACTTCGGACACAGGCTTCCGCGCAAGCACGCATACTTCGATGGCCCTGATCAGCTTTTGTTCGTCAGCCGGCGCAATTTTGTCAGCCGTTTCCCGATCCAGCCGCTGGAGCAGTCTGTGCAAGTAACCAGGCTTGTGCTCCCCCGCGCTTGCGCGCAATCGCGCTCGCAATTCTTCAGAGCGCTGTGGCGCTTCGGCCAATCCCTCGGTCAGCGCGCGCAGATACAGCCCCGTCCCAACGGTAAGAATCGGCAAACGCCCGCGGGTGCGCAAATCCTCGAGCACAGCCAGCGCCATCTGCCGGTAGCCACCCGCGGTCGTCTCTTGTTGTGGCATCAACACGTCGATTAGGTGATGAGGTACCCCGCGGCGCTCCGCCTCTCCTGGCTTTGCGGTCCCAATATCAAAACCGCGATAAAGTTGGGTCGAATCGCACGCAAGCACTTCTCCGCCGAACCATTCCGCCAACCAAACTCCCAGTGCGGACTTCCCCGTACCCGTGGGGCCAACCACAGCAATTAACGGCGGCTCGGATATGTCAGGATTCATCGAAACAGAATATGCCAAGCGCGGAATAGCAGCACAATTAACACAATCAAGGCGAGGAAGAGACTACCAAGAACTTGTTGGCGAACGAGTTTCACTTGTATGCGTCTTCGATCGGCAAATTGTACAAGAACATGATGCGGACTTCGATAAAAGGTCCGTGGAAAGCCGACGGCAATGGTTCAAAGGGATTCGAGGAACGAATGGAAGAGATTGCCGCACGATCCAAAGGCTCTTTGCCAGAACTCATCTCGTTCGAAGGGTCGCTGTTGGGTACACTTCCGTTCGCCATGATGCGGAATCTCAGCATGACGCGGCCGCGGTCTCCAAGCAGTGCCGATTGTGGCATCACCGCATACCAGTTTCGCCGAACGTTTTCCAACATGCGATGCATGTAGTCGCTGAAATCCACGCCTTCTGTCGGCGTCAAAATCTCGTAGCCATTTCCGAAAGAGCCCTGCCCTTGCCCCGGTCCACCTCCGGGGGGGCTCGAGCGCGGCCCAGGCCCGACTATCGCACCTGTTCGACCACCGGCGGTCGGAGCCTGCTGCGCGTCCCGCATGGCATCCTGAATCGAAGGCGCCTTTGGCAGAACGAGCCCGTGCTGCGGCTTTGGCATGTCTGGAGTTTCGAGTTTCAGCGGAGCTTTGGGAGCATCCGGCTTGGGAGCAGGTGGCTGAACTTCAGGCTTTTCCACGGGTGTCTTCGGCGTCGGAGCATCCGGCAACTCAACCTTAGGACGCGCCGGCTCCGGCCGAGGTGCAGGCTGCGGAATGGGAGGCGCGACTTCACGCAGCACCTTTGGATCAACGTGCACCACCGGTGGCTGTACTGGGCGTGGTTGCGGACTTGGCTTGGGACTATAGGAACTTTCCGGAGGTATCCACGTCAACTGCCGATTGGCAAGATCGATCTGCTGTTGCGTCGGCGCGTGTGGCGGAAAGAGCTTCGCCTGCAGCAGGATCGCGGCAATCAGCAGGATGTGGAATGCAACCGACGAAACTCGAGTGATCAAGTCCCATTTTGTCTTCTCTTCCGTTTGCGGCTTGGTGAGAAGATTCACCTCGCCTGTCATGAATACATCAAGATCGACCAGATCCGTCGGAGGACTCAGCGGACCAGCAACTATCTCCGGCGCGGAGGAGCCTTGCGGCACGGTGATGCGCTCGTCCATGTCCGTCGGCTGGATGGGAATCGATGTATTTTCAACGACGCTGTAGGCTTCCTGATTGACATCACGAGGGACCACGACGCGCGCGGCAATCGATTCGAGCGGAAGCGACTTGGGGATACTCGATTTTCCATCCAATTGCACGATCGGCAGCATCGCCGGGACGAGCGTCCGCTCATCCAAAGTCGTTGGGCGGCGGCGCTGCGATGCGGTGGCATCCGCCGCAGGCAGGCGGGAGCCAAGCGGGACCAGGGTCCGAGGAATCATTTTCCAGCTTTCTCTCTCGAGGCGAATGCTGCTACTTGGACGCGTTCGCCGTGTTCGTGGATGCTCGCCATGACGCGGCTGGCCAGTTCCAGGGCTGCTCGGCCCGCGGTGCCGTTGGTGCAAGGCTCACAGCGAGTGCGCACCGCCGACAGGAATGCTTCCAGTTCCTCATGCAGAGGTTCGACTTTGGAGGCCGGCAATTTTTCGAATGAAAATTCGGGCTGCGGTCCTGGACGCTTCACGCCGACACGCAGGGCATCGCGCCGCGCGTAATCGAGCGAAATGTACTCGTGTTGCTGGAAAAAACGCATCTTGCGGACGCGCTCCGTGGAGACACGGCTGGCCGTCACGTTGGCTACCGCACCGCCCGCAAACTCGAGGCGGACGTGTGCGATATCCACCTTGTCCGTAAGCACAGGAATGCCGACCGCCTTCAATTCGGTGACCGGCTCTTTCACCAAGGCCAACAAGATGTCCAGATCGTGGATCATGAGGTCGTAAATTACTTCCACATCGAGGCTGCGCGGAGTGAAGACTCCCAAACGGTGTACTTCGAAAAACAGCGGCCGGTTCAGAATCGGCTCAACGGCGATCACCGCTGGATTAAATCGTTCGACATGGCCCACCTGCAAAATCCGTTTGTGCCGCCGAGCCGTTTCGAGTAGCTCATCAGCCTCCGCAAGATTTGCAGCCATGGGCTTTTCGACGAGCACGTCCAAGCCGCTCGCAAGCAGCCTGCAGCCTACTGCGGCGTGCGAGTTCGTTGGCACTGCTACGCTGGCGGCTTCGGCAAGCTCGCAAACCTCTTCAAGGCTTTGCAGCACTTTGGTCTGAAATTCCGCCGCAACCGCTTCGGCCCGCGCGACATTTTGATCGTAAACGCCTACAAGTTCTGCGCCTCCCAGCTCACGATACACGCGCGCGTGGTTGCGTCCGAACTCCCCCGTTCCGACGACGGCGGTGCGGACTTTTCTCGATTCTTCTCCCGCACCGCTCATTCTTTGTTTATTCCTTCGGACGCGCTCTTCAGTTCCGCACCGTCGGCAGGCGCAAACGCTTGTATGGCGATATCCGCCGCGTTGGCCAGCTCAATCAGTTTTGGGCGGTCAAATAGCAGGGTGCGTCCCGCATCCACAGCCAGAGCCGTGGCTCGGGAGCTCTTCATCTGTTCGATGGTTGGCAAACCGACCACGGGTACATCGAACCTCATGTCCTGTCCCGGTTTGCTGACTTTCACGACTACAAGGGGCTTTCCGCCCGCAATTCGCGCTGCGCGAGCAATAGTCTCATCTGTTCCTTCCATGGCTTCCACGGCAATACATGCCTGATCCGAGATGACCACCGTTTGTCCGACGTCCATTCCGGCAATCTTCCGCGCGACGCGCTGCCCATAAGCGATATCAGCAGCTTCCTGCTCGCTGGGCGTTCGCCGCGTCAGTACGCCTGGTTCGGGCAGCAAGGGCTTCAGGAACAGCGTCGAATCCACGAGTTGAATTCCTTCATCCTGCAAAACGCGGGCGACCCCGCCGATCAGCGCATCGGTGCTTTTGCGCGGCAACGAGAAAAGCAGTTTCGCAAGCTTCCAGTCCGGCCGGATCGCGCTAAAGATCTTATTGTGCTTCACTTGTCCTGCCATCACCGCTTGCGTCACACCCTCTTTGTGCATCAGGTCAATAGCTTTGCTTAATTCACCGAGGCTGACCCAGTGCAGCCGCTTTGCGCTTTTCTCCAACTCCGGCGAGGCCTCTTCCTTCAATGCAATCACTGCCATTTCAATTCCCTGGCTGCGCGCGCCTTCCAGCACTAGAAACGGGAATCGTCCGTTTCCGGCAATAAGTCCCCATCCTGTCGAGTTTGCGCTGTTATCCGGCATGAATAATTGGTGGGTGGTGGTTTTCTACTTCACGATTCCGCGTTCGGCGCTCTCGATAAATCGAATGAGCTCCTGAACATCATCGGAGCCGGCCAGCTTCGAACGCATTTCCGCGAGCGCTTGTGTTGTGTTCATCTTGGAGCGAGAGAGCAGCCGAAATGCGTGGTCCAGCGCTTGCAACCTCTCTTTGGAAAAGCCTTTGCGTTCCAGCCCGATCGAATTGGCGCCAAAACTTCTTGTCTCGCGCTCGGTCACAACGCGCGAAAACGGCGGAACGTCCTGGACAATCACCGTGCACGCACCGACATACGCATAACGCCCGACGCGACAAAATTGGTGCACGACCGAAAACGACCCGATCGTTGCGAAATCGTCCACGGCAACATGCCCCGCTAGCGTCGCGCCATTCACAAACAGCGTTTGATTGCCGATCTGGTCGTCGTGCCCAACATGCGAGTACGCCAGAAAGAAATTCTCGTTGCCGATCCGCGTTATGCCGCCGCCTTTTTTCGTCCCTCGGCTGACCGTCACGTATTCGCGGAAAATATTCCCGTCGCCCACCACCAGTTCGGTCCGCTCACCTTGAAAAGTGTAGTCCTGCGGGTCGCCGCCAACCGCGCAAAACGAATAAAACACATTGCTGCGCCCATATTTCGCAGGTCCGCCCACAGACGCATGCGGCTGAAGAACGCATCCCTCGCCAAGCTCCGCTCCATCGCCGACAACTGCGTAAGCCCCAACTTTAACGCCCGGGGCAAGCTTCGCTGTGGCTGACACGACGGCCTGCGGATGAATCTCCGGCTTGCTCATTTCGAGGGTTCTTCGGCCTTCGCGCCAAGCTCGCGGTCCACCATCTTGCACATCAGCGTCGCTTCCGCTGCCAATTGCCCATTCACTGTGGCCTTGCCTTCCAGCTTGCAAAAATCGCCGCGCCACGAAATCACTTTCACTTCCAGCCGCAGCTGGTCCCCGGGCACTACCGGACGCCGGAATCGCGCGCCATCCACCGCCACGAAATAGAGAAGTTTGTTATCGCGGTCCGGGATCTCCAGCAGAAGCAGCAACCCGCCGGTCTGCGCCATCGCTTCGATGATCAGCACGCCAGGCATAATGGGCTTGCCAGGAAAGTGCCCCTGAAAATGCGATTCATTGATAGTGACATTCTTCACGCCGACAATGTACTTTAGCCGCTCCATTTCTAGAATAGCGTCCACCATCAGAAACGGATAGCGGTGCGGCAATATCTTCTGGATTTCCACCACGTCGAGTATCATCACTGCTCTCCGTCGCGCCGCTCACTCACCCTGCGGTGCCTCGTTGAACTCCGGCAAACTTTCTATTATATGCGAACCCAAGCCTGCCGGGATACGCGCTCTTCCTCGGCAATCTCGGCAGACCCTGCTTGTGGCTTTTTCGCCGCCACCCAGTTTTGCGCTGGCAAAGTTGCTCCTGTGGGCCCTCGTTGTTAGCATGTCCCGGCCATGCCGGATACCAACTTCCCTAAGGAATTTCTGCGTCAGCTAAGACCTCGCCTGCCCGAGATGCTTTCAACACTCAAGCGCTTCGTCTGCGCCGAATCACCTAGCCTTGAAAAAGCTTTCGCCGACCGTTGCTGCACCATTCTCGACTCAGAATGGCGCAAGCGCGGCGCTCGCGTCGAGCGCATCGCCCAGAAGACTCGTGGCGACCAGCTTCGCATTACTTGGTGGCCGCACAAATCCCGCCCTGCCGGCCAATTCTTCGTCCTCGGCCATTACGACACCGTCTATGCCTCCGGCACTTTGGCCAAAATGCCCTGCCGCATCTCCCGCGGGAAAGCCTACGGCCCCGGCATTTTCGATATGAAAGCGGGCATCGTTCAGGCCCTCTTCGCGCTCGATACAATCCAGCGAACAAAGACTCCTCTGACGCACCGCCTGGTATTCCTGTGGACCTCTGATGAAGAGATTGGCAGCGATTGCTCTCGTAAAGTTATCGAATCCGAAGCCCGCCGCAGCGACGCCGTCTTTGTTCTTGAACCGTCCCTCGGTCCAAAAGGGTTGATCAAAACGGCACGCAAGGGCGTCGGTGAGGCTGAACTCATTATCCATGGCCGCGCTTCGCACGCAGGCCTCGCCCCGCAGGAAGGTATCAACGCAATCCACGAGCTGGCCGGCCAACTCGTCCGCATTAAGGAATGGAACCACCTCCGCAACGGGGTCAGCATCAACGCGGATGTCGTGGAAGGCGGTACTCGCGTCAACGTCATCGCCGAACGCGCTCGCGCCATTCTCGATCTTCGTGCTCTGCGCGTCTCCGATATGCGCCGCATCGAACGGCGTTTGCACGCTCTCCACCCAATTCTCCGGGGCGCGCGCCTCGAAATTCACGGCGGCTTCAATCGCCCGCCCCTCGAGCGCAAATCAAGCGCCGCGCTTTTCGCTAAAGCCAAGGCGCTTGCAGCTCAGATGGGTCTCTCTCTCGGTGAATGTACGGCAGGCGGCGGCTCCGACGGCAATCTCACCGCTGCGGTCGGCACTCCCACTCTGGACGGCCTCGGCGCCGTCGGCCACGGTGCTCACTCCTCAAACGAGCACATCTTCATCCACACCATGCCAGAACGCGCCGCTCTACTGGCCTCTCTGTTGCTGGCTTAGTATTTGGCTACCGGCAAAACCCTGCACAAGGAGCGTCCTGTAAAATAGAAGGATGAGCCGCCCCGCGCGCTGGGTTCTTGGCAGCTTTGCGTTTCTCTTCGCCGTCGTTTTTGCAACAGCCGTGAACAATTCTCCGGAGCCTTTCTTCATCTGGGCTTGCGCGGGATTTTGCTTGCTTATCTCCCTTGCGTGTTTTTCCAGCGTCGCTCGAACGCCCGCCCTACGAGTCATCGGCGCGACAGTATTCGGTATCTATGCGGCCGGCGCAGCCGCCGCGGCGGCCAAGCTGTCTCGATTGCCCTTCGATGGCCATCTTCATTGGAGTTGGGTGACTCAGATTCAGGGTCCGCTGGAGGGTTTGATTACGTTTGGTTTGCCTGGACTTTATGTCGCGATTCGCGGACGCTTCCCGCTTTGGAGCAAATTAGCGCCAGCATTTCTACAAGGGAAATATCGCGAGGACGCCGAACTCGATCGGCAGTTGGATAAATTGACTTGAGCTAGTTGCCGTAGGTTTTGCGCAAATATAGCGCCGTGGATTGCATCAAATCGTTGTAATCGCTGTGCAGCACTTGCCGCAGAGCTTCCTCCGTCGAAGTGCCGCTCGCCATAAGGTCAAGTATCCGCTCGACATCGCCCATGCCATCCGTCTGCACAATGTATTCAATGTTCGCCAGCGCCCAAGCATATGCATAAGCCGCCATGTCACCCGACAATCCCATCCATGATCCTTCAAGACTCCCCAACGAAGCCGCATGTCCCTGCTGATAGATCTGTGCGAGCGTGTCGGCTGTCTCGCCGCTCCGCTTTCCTTCCATCCACTGCGCCAGTCCTTCCTGAATCCAAGTAGGCGCATGGCCGCGCGTCTTTTGCCCCACAAAACTGTGTGTCAATTCGTGTTTCAAAACGCGCGACAGTTCCGGCGTCACGCCGCTCAGTCCCTGTACGGGTACGCGAATCCGCCCGTCGTTAAGCGCGCCAACCCATCCGGGCGCGCGCGTGATGTCGGCAAAGGCCTGCTGCGTGTAGAGCACCACTCCGATGGAATCTGGGGGCGTAAAATCCAGTTCCGATTCAATTTCCGAAAAATGTGCCTCCAGCGTCCGAAGCACTTCGCGCGCCAGTTCCGGCTCCGCCGCTCCGCTGTAACGCAACGTAAAGTGGCTGCTTTCGTTCTCCTTGTAGCTTTCCTCCTCCTGTTTGTCGCGCTGCGCTTTATCGAGAGCCGCCTGCACCTCCGAATCGGGCCGCAACGCTAGCGCGCGCTTCCATTCCGCGACGGCTTGATCCATCTTATTCAGCCCGTAGTACGCCCAGCCGGCCAGCTTTGCCTCATCGGCGTTATCCGGCGCAACGCTTCGCGCTCGCCCCAGGTAATCCAGCGATTCCTTGTACTCGCTCCTCCGCAGATGTATGTACGCAACGTTCATCAGCAGCGCAGGCTCTTGTGGCGCATACGTGAGCGCCCTGCGCTCATCGGCCAACGCGTGTTCCATATCCCCGTGCGACAGCTCGAATTGCGCGGCCACGTGATGCGCAAGCGCCGCGCTTTGATTCGCGCGTTGGTCGCCGTCGCGCGCTGCTCCCTCGAGTTTCGCGATGTAGTCGCGGTCAATCGCTCCGTCGTGAACGGCGCCGCTCTCAATTTCCGAACCGCCGCTCGGTTCTCCCATCGTCGGCGGCGTAATCGCCAGACTCGAAGCTGCAGCGGCCGGAGAATTCCCCATCGGCACGTCGCCGCCTTTTTCAATGTGGTCAACTATGGACTTCGGCAGGCTTAACTCGCCCGAGGACGTCTCGTACGTCACTTTATCGCCCACCACTTTTGCGCTGATCGCCGAAATCCGACGCCCATTCTTGAGCACGATCTTATCCGCGTGCGCCGCACTCCCCGCAAATAGTAGAATCACCGCCAGCCATAAGATTCGCCGAACTGGAAACATTTGCCGCATCTCTCCATTTTAACCAGCTTCCCTTTCTGGACCTCCGCCGCCTTGTTTCGCGATGCCGAATGTGACTACACTTCTTCTATGCGGCCAGGGGTGGCACTGTACTTCTTGTTGTGCCTTCTGACGCCTGCTGTATGTCCCGCCGCTGAGCAATCCCCTCACGAACTCTACGACGCTCTCAACGCCCTCCACCTTGATCCCGCCGCCACCTACCAGATCGTTTCCGCCAATCGCATCGAACTTCGCCGCGGCGGCGTCGAGCTCTATTTCGAGGAGGGCAAACTCGCCTTTTTCGTTCCTAGCGACGGCCAGATTACGGGATTCGTCTTCTCCGGACGCGGCCACATCCTCGCGTTTCCCCGCGAGCCCGTAGAAAAACAGCAGATGGCTCGTTTTCTGGGCACTCCCGTACTCGATCAGGAATTCCTCAGCGCCTATGTGCGCTTCACGGATGATGCTGCCGCGGATCTCCTTCGCCAGTTCCATGCCGCTAACCTTACGCCGCAGTTGGATACCGCCTTTGCCAGCCTTTCAGATCCTTTTGTAGCTCAGTTCAATACTTCCCAATCCCTGCGCATTCTCGAAGATCGTCTCACGCAAAATCCAAAGCCCTACTTTTATGCTGCGCTCGAAGGCCTGGAAAGCGGCGCCTTCGACCTTCTCTATGATCCTCAACGCAGAGAGCAGGTTCTTCTCGGCCAGCGCCGTAAATCCGGCGACGTTCCCTACTACGACGTTTGGGCTTCCTACAGCGTCCCCGGCGTCGCTGCTCCATCCATCGACTTCCACGCTCTCGACTACACCATCGCCACCACCGTCATGCCTGACAATTCTCTCGACGCCACCGCCTCCATCCACTTTCGCGCGGAAACTTCTGGCGAGCGTATCGTGACGTTTCAGCTTTCCCGCGCCCTCCACGCTGACTCCGTTACCGGCGCCCAGGACAAGCCGCTCGCCTATTTCCAAAATGAAGGAATGAGCCTCCAGCAGCTCAGCGTCCGCGGCAACGACTACGTCCATGTGGTCCTACCGTCGCCCTCCCAAAAAGGCCAGGAGTTTACCGTTCGTTTCCATTATCGCGGCAACGTTATCCGTGACGCGGGCAACGGCGTCCTATTCGTTGGCGCGCGTGAAAGCTGGTATCCGCACCTTGGCGATCAAGCCGATTTTGCTTCCTATGAGCTCAGTATGCGTTGGCCGCGCCATCTCAAGCTCGTCGCCACCGGGGCCAAAATCGATGAACAAACCGATGGGGATTTTCATGTAGGCCATTGGCGCAGCGTTCAGCCGCTCGCGATCGCCGGATTCAATCTCGGCGAATACGCTTCCACTTCCCTCACCGACGAAGCTCGCACCATCGATGTCTACGCAAATCGCCAGCTCGAACAAGCCCTCACAAATCGTCTGGACGCAAATAATCCCGATTCGCTACCCGCCATCGATGTTCCGTACGGCCTTCCCAACGCGCGCGGCCGCACCGCTTTGCAACTTCCGCCGCCCAGTCCCGCCGACACTCTGAAGCAGCTCGCCAAGGAAATCGATGCTTCCATTCGCTTCTACGAAACGTACAGCGGCCCATTCCCCTACCGCACGCTGAGCGTCTCTCAGATTCCCGGCACTTTCGGCCAGGGCTGGCCCGGCCTGCTTTATCTTTCGACCTACTCTTTTCTGACCCCTCAAGCGCAGCAACGCACGGGGCTTTCCTCCACCGGGCAGCAAGCCTTCACCGATATCGTTCCCTACCATGAAGCTGCTCATCAGTGGTGGGGCAACGTCGTGGGCTGGTCCAGTTACCGCGACCAGTGGATCGACGAAGCCATCGCCAACTATCTGGCACTGCTCTTCGCGGACAACAGAAAGCCCTCCGACCACGCGCTCCACGTTTGGCTCGATCGTTATCGCAAACAATTGAAAGAAAAAGTTCCCGGCTCGGACACGCCCGCGGACGAGATCGGAGCGCTGGCTCTTGGCAATCGGCTGAACTCCTCGCGCTCCCCCGCCGGCTTCGAAGACGTGATTTACAGCAAAGGCTCGTGGGTCATTCACATGCTTCGCGAAATGTTGCGTCAGCCCAGAGCCAAGGATCCCGACGAGCGTTTCGTGGCCTTGCTTCGTACGATTTCCTCGAAGTACGCCTACCGCGCCTTCTCCACCGAAGATCTGCAACACGAAGTCGAGGCCGTCATGACTCCTTCAATGGACCTCGAAGGTGGTCGCTCCATGGACTGGTTCTTCGAGCAGTGGGTCCGCGGCACCGGCATCCCGCACTATCGCGTCGAATTTTCCGTTCATCACGCGGAAAAGGGCGACGTCCTCCGCGGAAAGCTCTTTCAGACTGATGTCCCGCACTATTTCATTACCAGCGTCCCGCTTTACGCCAGCACCGGCTCTGGCCATCTGGTCTTCCTCGGCGACGTTGTCGCCGCCGGCCCAGAGACTTCTTTCCGCTTCGTCACGCATGTCGTCCCGCGCAAACTAGTCGTCGACCCCCAAATGACTCTCCTCTGCACTTCGGAGTAGCCATCGGAATCACAATCAGCGAGCCTCCATCCCACCCACGGCCCGAATCGTAGTATCTGGCGCGATAGTAATAGAGGCCAGTTTCCGGATCCAATTCCCGCGCGGTGTACTGGAAGGGATTGGTCAGCGAACCGGAAGAGGCGGTTTGTTTACCGAACGAATCGAATGTGCACGTTTGAGCCAGCGCACCGGCACCGTTGCTCAGTGACGTGACAGAGCCAAGCCCATCAGCTTGATAAAAACTTGTGGTCGAGGAGCGCAACATCGCTAATGGCTCGTCGGTGCTGCCCCCCTGGGAATAGCGGGCGACGACGGACCCGGAGGAATTTGTCTCTTCGGCGATAGCGTCGCCATCGTAAGCGAATATGCTCGTGCCGGAAGATGAAGATTTATAGATTCTTCTTCCGAAGGGATCGTACTTGAAGGTGACGGTCACTTCGTACCGTGACGGCTGAGCGCGGGCAAATGATAGGCGTAGATAGCCCCTTCGCGGACTGCAATGTACAGGTTCGATTCATCTTGACTGAAACTCTCGATGCAGCCGTCGATTTTATTCTTCCATTCGGCGGCGCCGCTTTCAGACCGAAACGCCACAAATTCTCCTTGACAGTTTCCCGCTATGACGAGTCCTTTCCAAGGCTCGGGCTCCCCAGAACTCCACGGCTGTGTTGACTTCTGCGACCAGACGACGTCACCGAATTCATCGCTGAAGGCCAGCAAGGTGCGTTCTTCACCAGCTTTGTCGAGTCCATAAGCGAACTCGAAGTCGCCTTTGGTGTCGCTGTCCGACTGAACTATACCGCCAACCGCGGTGTTCGAGAGTTTGAGTGTCACACCTGTGTCGCCGTTCTGAGGATCGACCCCCGTGATGCGCCCGTCGGCGGTGCCAAAATAAAGACCGTCCTTGTACATAATAAGTTGTGTGGTCGCGCGAGAAGGCAATGGCCGTTCCCAGAGCTCAATGCCCGATTTCGCTTTTAAGCAATGTATGGTTCCCTCTAAATCTAGCAAGCAGATGTTTATGCCATCCGTTACCGCCGAAGTTCTGCTTTTCGGGGTCGCGCGAGGAGGCGTGGCACGGAACTTCCAATTCACGGTTCCGTTCGTTGTGTTCACGGACAGCCACTCATCTTCTCGAGTACCGAAAACGAACGAGCCATTGGGATCTGCTGGGTCTATGTCTACGAAATTGTCAGACGTCGCTGCTGCGTGCACTTTCCAGAGTAGCTTGCCTGTCTGCTGATCAAATGCGTAGATATATCCGCAATTTGTGGTTGCGCATTTACCCGTCGTACCCGCAATAATCAAGTTCTTGTGGAGCAGGGGAGAACTGTGGAACGCATCAGATTCACCGTCAAGGCGCGAATCGTAGGACCAGACCACCCTGCCCGTATCTTTTTGTAAAGCGTAGAACTTACCTTCACAAGAACCAGTAAACAACAAGCCGTCGTTGAGTACGGGTTTTGCTAGCGAGCACGGGCTCACGCTCGCCTTCCACACAATGCGAGCAGGCGGGACTTGAGCGTCACCAATCCCCGCTAAACTGAACACCCCTAGAAAAGCCAACAAGCTACTGTACATTATGGCCAATTGATAAATGGAGACTCGCAAGCTACAGAAACCTCCTCCACGCACCCCTGAAAATCACGGCACAACATTCAACGAACTCCCTGGCTCTGCATTCAGAAGACCATTCAAGGCGCCAATGTTATCCGGCGTGGAGACTATGCATCCCTTTGAGCAAGGCTTCTTACCCTGGGCAGGGCCGAAGGGAAATGCGCAAGAATTTGTTAGAAACCTCCCGTTGGCTCCGTATTGGTTATTGTCCCCAGTCGGGATGAGATGTATGCCATCGGGATGGGTACCAGAGGCTCCCCCAAACTTGTATGGTCCCAAAGGAAGCGGACCGTGGGCATTAGGAGGGCGAGCGGGATTATTCTGGCACGTGTGGGCGGGGTCGCCATTGTTGCCAGAATTCGCTGGGAAGAACAGAATTGGGTCCCCGGGCTTATCCGGGAGGCAGACGAACAGGCCGTCTTTTCCTAATCCTCCCAGGCTAAACCAGCAGCGAGCCAGTCCGAAGGGATCAACGCTCATCGTCGGCGCGTTTCCTACGTAAGCGTAGAAGTCATTCTGGGCCGAATTAAACCCAATCGGGTCCTCGCTTAGAAATCTTCCCGTGCTTGGATCGTAGTATCCGGCGCGATAGTAATACAGGCTAGTTTCGGAGTCGAATTCCCGCCCGGTGTACTGGAAGGGATTCGTTAGCGACCCAGATGAGGCGGTTTGCTTTCCGAACGAATCGAACGTGTAGGTCTGCGCTAGCGCGCCAGCACCACTGCTCAATGATGTGATCGACCCGAGCCCATCCGCTTGGTAATAGCTCGTCGTGGAGCTTCGCAGCATCGCTAACGGCTCGTCGATGTTTAACCCCTGCGAGTACCGGGCAACGACGGTGCCAGCAGAGTTGGCTTCTTCGATGAGGTTATCGCCGTCGTAGGCGTATTTAGTTCGAGTCTGAGGCTCAGTCAGGATGCCAGCCTTGGTCATTATCCTGGTCCGATAGTCCATTCGAAACCTACTTTGCTTCTACTTCGGAGTTTGGTGAAGCAACTGTTGCTCGAGCAGTGGGCTGTCCACGTTAAGCGCCGCTTTGCCGTCTGGTCCGAAAACGTAGCCATAGCCTCTTGGGTCCGCCGGCAAACGCTTTAACAGCCCCGCTTGCACCAACTCGCTCGTCCGTGCTGGGCGGTGGCCCGTCCGTTTTTGGTATTCATCGGCGAGCGCATCGAGTTGCCTGCAATCTTGCTCCACTTTCAAGAGCTGCAAATGCAGCAACGCGTTCCGCTTCACATCGGCGTCTTTCGTCGACTGATAGATCTCATTCCACAAAAAAACCGACGTCGAAAACGATTCGCCATCGGCAGCGATTTTGGCAGCCATCACCTTCATCCAGATCAGCGACTTCGGATTCTTGCTTCCTTCCTCAAACGCCGCCGAGGCTTTCGTGTAATCCTTCAGTTCAAAATAGTAGATGAAGCCCAAATCCTCATAGAGCCGCCATTCATCAGGATTGGCTTTGATCCCGCGCTTCAGCAATTCGATCCCGCGCTGCGGCTCACCTGCACCTCGCGGTGCGGGCTCGCTCAGAAATGTGGAGCCGAATCGGTAGGCCACCAACAGGTTTGGATCCAGAGTCGTTGTGACATCCAGCAGGGGCCAGAGCAGTTTCAGATTGGGATCGTGCGCCGCGCGCTTCGCGCCGTAGTATTGCACCGCGCGCGTCCAGTAAATGTCCGCCATCAGCGGGGCGTATTCCAGGCTCATCACCTTCACCAACTTGCCCGAGCGCAGCATCAATTCATCGCTCTCCTGATACAAGGCGGTCTTCTGCCTGTCAATGCCGTGCTGGAGCTTCCATACGCCGGCATATCCCAGCGCCAACAAAATCGGCAGCAGCCAGTACTTTAAGCTCTGGGCGCTCATTTCAAGTTCCGGCGCGAAAAAACAGCCGCCGCAATAAGCAGCACGATCGCGCAGTACAATCCGGCATATGCGGTATTTTGCAGAATCAATTCATGCGGAATGGATCTTCCGTGTGCCGCCGCAGCCATCACGTTGAAATTCTCGAAATTGGGCAGCAGGTAGGAAAGCGCCCGCCTGAGCGCTTCCATCGCCGGGCTCTCATCGGCAAAATGAAAAGTCCTCAATTCCTCGACGAACAGCCCCGCCACATAAAACGCCGACGTATACAAAATTGCCAGCAGCGGCGTCGAGAAACACGAGAAAAGCAGCGCAAGCGCCACCACCAGCATCAGCTTGAGCAAAATAAAATAAATGGCGACGAGCAGTACGGCATCCGCGCGCTCCAGATGATGCTTCACATAGAGCAGCGCCGCGAACAGCCCCACGGCCATCGCCAGCGTGTTCACCGCCAGCGTCAGTACCAGCCCTCCAAATTTCCCCAGCAAAAATTCCCAGCGCCGCACGGGCTTTGCCAGCAGCGCATACAGGGTACGCTTGTCCATCTCCTTGTAGACAAGCCCCACGCCGATGAATACCGCGATCAGCAGCCCAATCACGGAAATGGCGCTCAAGCCCAGGCTCTTGATCACCATCTCTTCGATACCGATTGAAATCTGCCCGACGAAAATCGCCGCCGCCATCATCAGCAACGCAAAAAACACCAGGTTGTACAGCACGCGGTCGCGCACCGCCTCGCGAAAAGTATTCAACGCGACCGCAGCGGCCCGTTTCATTTCCCGCTCACCTCGACAGCCGCTCCCTGCGCGCGGTCCGCTTCCACCAGGTGCATAAAATATTCCTCAAGCGTCGGCTTCACTTGCGCCACGGAAAGAATTTTCGCTCGCGCACCTCGAAGTTGTTCCAGCACCGCGTAAAGGTCCTCTTCGGCGACGTGCATGCGATAACGGTCGCCGGTCCTGGTCGCCTTCGCGGCAATCGCCGCCACGTTCGAGCCACCGCCCGGCAGTTCAAAAAGAATTTCCAATCCTTGCGCCTTCATCCCCACGATTTCGGCCGGCGCCCCGACGCCGCGTAACTTCCCTCCCACGATCACTCCAACCCGATCGCAGAGCATCTCGGCATCCGACAGAATATGCGTGGAGAACATCACCGTTCTCCCCTCCCTCTTCAATTCCAGAATAATGTCGCGCACTTCCCTCCGCCCGACTGGATCCAGCCCCGACATCGGCTCATCCAAAATCACGACTTTCGGTTCGTGTAAAATCGCCTGCGCCAGTCCCACGCGTTGCAGCATCCCCTTCGAATATTTGCGCAGTTGAATCTTCCCCGCCGTCTCCAGCCCCACTTTCTTCAGCATCCGCGCAATGCGTTCCTTCCGGTCCGCCGCGTTTAAGTCATGAAACCTCGCGAAGTAATCCAGCACTTCCGCAGCGGTCAAGTAGTCGTAGAAATACGGCTGCTCCGGCAGATAGCCAATGTCGCGGTGCATTTCGATGTCGGTGATGGATTTTCCGAGGATGCGCGCCGTCCCGGCTTCGGGAAAGATCAGCCCCATGAGCAGTTTGATGGTGGTGGATTTTCCGGCGCCATTTGGCCCGAGAAATCCAAACACCTCGCCGCTCTCGACCTGCATGGTCAAACCTTCCAGCGACCGCTTCTTCTTCAAGTGCAGGAAGCCGAACGGGTAGTCCTTGGTCAGATTCTCAATCTCAATTGCTGCGCCGGGCATGCTCTCATTCTTCAAAAGCGCGGCCTTATCGTCAATCGGTCACAAGCAGCAATGTGCGTGGAAAGAGAATACTTAGTGCGAGGCAAAATAGAAATTAGTCGGCGTTTAGGCGTCGCTTCGTGTGCCGCCGATTTGCACCAGCTCCGCCTGCGGCACCGACGCCGGCGCCATCGGCTTCGGCTTCAAGGTTTGAGGTCCGCGCCAGTTATCGAGCATTCCCACTTGCTGCACGCACGACACCGTACACATCGGCGCGCAGTACTTTGTCGTGTAGTATTCGCGCTGGCGCATCTCGTCCGTGTATTGCGATAGCGGAATCCCCGGATACCCGCGTTGCTGCGAACACCAGTGCACCAGCCCGTCCTCGCAAATATATAAATACCGCGAGCCAGACCGGCATCGCCAGTCATGCTCTTTGCCGCGCGCCACGCTATGCTGAAAGTCATTGAATCTCGAAAACGACCGCTTCCCCAGCGTCATAATCTCTTCGAAAATTTCCTGCTCCCGCGGTCCCAGCGGCTTCAACTGCCCGTTGTGGTCATGAATGATTCCCACCGTGCTCGTAAATCCCAGCTCGACGGCACGGTGCGCGATCTTCAGAGCGTCTTCGGGATCCTTCACTCCGCTGCCCAGCACCGAATTGATGTTCACCTGAAACACCGCAAACTCCGAAAGCCATTCCAGCCGCGTATCCAGCGTCTTCAAGCTCTTCTTCGACACTTCATCCGGCACCAGGTTATCGATGCTGATCTGAAGGTGTTCCAGCCCCGCCTCGTTCAACGAGCCGATGCGTTCCTTGCTCAGCAAGAACCCATTGGTGATCATTCCCGCGATCATTCCGCGTTTCCGGATGTGGCGGATCACCTCTTCCAGCTCTGGATGCATCAGCGGCTCGCCTCCGCTGATCGTTATGATCGAGGTGCCCATGTCCGCCAGAATGTCCAGCCGCCGCCGCATCTCCTCGAGCGGCACCGGCTTCGACACACTGTCGTACTCGTTACAATAGCCGCAGTCCAAATTGCATCGCCGCATCGGAATGACATGGACCAGGATTGGATGTTTCGTGGACGCCAACGCCTTCGCGATCATCCTCAACTCGCGCGCACGGGTGCGCCGAAACCTCTGCCGCCTCGCGCGCAATACTTCTGCGCTAGCCTTCACAATTTTGGTTTCTGCTGGCATGAATCCTGCGAATCCCCAAGGCCTTGATTATACACAACGTGCAGCCGCCAGCTCTGCGCAGCGCTTCCGATATTTCCAATCGACAACGCGTGCTCCTGCCCAACGGATTACAGCTTTGCGGGAGCAGTCAAAATCGATTGCGAGTTGCTGGAGAAGAAGGGCTCCTCGTCGCGATACCCCTCGGAGCACGAGTTTCTCGGCGGATTCTGGTTAACAATAATTGGACCCCTCCCCGGGTTTTATGTAAGTGTTGATTTGAGGAGAGATAAAGCTCTTTAGAATGAACACTTGCAGAAGTGTTGTTTCTAAGGGGGTTAGGAAAGATATTATCGGACGCAGATTGAGGAAGAGTGGAGCCAAGTCGGGGAAAGTCCGGGAACGCGGATGGTGCCGGCAAACCATATGACGTTATAACCCAATGGTAATAGATGTCAAGAGTTAATTGTAAAACCTTTGTAAAGTGTGGGTTAGGAGCCGATTCGAATGGGCGTCGAGCACAATGGATCCTTGGTCATTTTGGTTCACGATGACTAGGCCACCGGATAGCATCCCGGGTTTGCCGCTCGAGGAGCGCGCACTAATGGCATTGAAAGGGGCTGTTGAGAAGGTCATCGAAGAACACATGCGAGTGGGATTGCCGATAAATATCTGGGGGGACGGCAAAGCTGTTGCGGTTCAGCCGGAGGAGTTGCGACCTCTGGCGCGGCCGTAATCCCGGTAAGTTCCAGTCACTTTTCCATACTTCCTTCCATCATTACTTCGTCAGTTCTTTCGCTCCCTGCTAAAATCAGGTTCACCAGACCCAGGAGCCACTAATGTCCGAAGCCGCTGAAGCACTGAACACCGCCACGACGCGCACCGAATCCGACTCGATGGGCAAAATCGACGTCCCTGCCGACCGCTACTACGGAGCGCAGACCGCCCGCTCGCTGATTCACTTCGCGATCGGCAAGGACACCATGCCGCCGGAGCTGATCCGCTCCTTTGGATTCCTTAAAAAAGCTGCGGCGCTCGTCAATCAGGATCTCGGCAAGCTTTCGGCGGAGAAAGCCGCGCTAGTTGTCCAGGCCGCCGATGAAGTCATCTCGGGCAAGCTCGACGCCCACTTCCCCCTGCGCATCTGGCAAACCGGCAGCGGCACGCAAACCAACATGAACGTCAACGAGGTGATCTCCAACCGGGCCATCGAGATTTCAGGCGGAGTGATGGGCAGCAAAAAGCCCATCCATCCGAACGACGACGTCAACATGTCGCAGTCCTCGAACGACACGTTCCCGACGGCCATGAACATCGCCGCCGCCACGGAAACCAAGCTTTGCCTTCTGCCTGCGCTGAAGAAACTTCGCGACGCTCTGGACTCCAAGGCCGAGGAGTTTGCTGACATCGTGAAAATCGGCCGGACGCATTTGCAGGACGCCACGCCGCTCACGCTGGGGCAGGAATTTTCCGGGTACGTCAACCTGCTGGACCGCGACGGCGGGCGCGTCGCCATGGCGCTCGATGGACTTTATGATCTGGCCATCGGCGGGACGGCTGTGGGAACGGGGCTAAATGCGCATCCCGAATTTGCCGAGCGTGCCGCGCGGAAGATCGCCGAGCTGACGCATCTGCCGTTTC
>Ga0335085_10003933_pt1 | contig 25086 bp, 30 predicted proteins | sample Lox_Sample_45_FD_206712 | JGI IMG/M metagenome (GOLD analysis project Ga0335085, IMG submission 206712) | Soil microbial communities from Loxahatchee National Wildlife Refuge, Florida, United States - Lox_Sample_4.5 | ecosystem: Environmental > Terrestrial > Soil > Wetlands | place: USA...
CGACGTCGCAGGATGTGAGCGACGCCAAGGAGAAGCGGGATCTGCGGGCCGAATTCGGGGCCGACGTGGTGGACATGGAGGGTGCGGCGGTAGCTCAAGTAGCCAGGGAGCGCGGGTTGGCATTCGCAGCCGTGAAATCCATCTCTGACGAGGCGGGATTTAAAATGCCACCGCTGATGCGCTTCATTGACGGGCATGGCAGATTTCACAATGGCCGGTTCTTGCTGTATGTGGCCCTGCGGCCGAAGTGGTGGCCGGTGTTGGGCAAAATACGAGCCAACACAGCTTTGGCGTCGGCTAACCTGTGCCGGGAAGTCGAACATCTTATAGAAAGCAGTTGTCAGTAGTCGTCAGGCGAGTTGACACCAGAGGGACCGCTGACAGCTGAGAACTAAGAAGCACTATGTCGGTTGCAACTCAACTCGGCAGCACCATCGGGCGGCAGGCCATCCCTGCCACCATGAGCGCGGCCGTTTACCGCGGGATCAACGACGTCCGCGTCGAGACGGTCCCCGTTCCTCAGATTGGCCCGGGTGAACTCCTGGTCCGGGTCCACACCTGCGGCATCTGCGGTACCGACCTGAAGAAGATTGCTACCGGCTCCCACTCTGCGCCTCGCATCTTTGGCCATGAGACCACCGGCGTCATTGCTGCTATAGGGGAGCAAATCACCGGCCTTGATGTCGGCGACCGCGTGATGGTCTTCCATCACATTCCCTGTGGGGAGTGCTATTACTGCCGGCACAAAGTGTTTGCTCAGTGTCCCACCTACAAAAAAGTCGGCACGACGGCGGGATACGAGCCTAGTGGCGGCGGCTTTGCTGAGTATGTTCGGGTAATGGACTGGATTGTTCGTAAAGGAGTAATCCACATCCCCGAAAGTGTGTCATTCGAGCAGGCCGCGTTCATTGAGCCCACCAATACATGTATGAAAGGCATTGAGGCGCTTCGGCTTAACCCGGGCGAGACGGTTCTGGTGATAGGCCAGGGACCCATCGGGATCATGCTGGCTGGCTTGGCGCAGAGATGCCGCGCTCGGCTGATTACTTCCGATTTGTTTCCTCGGAGGCTTACAATAGCTAAGACGTTCGGCCTTCAGGAAAATATTGACGCATCGGCCTGTGACGTCGTTAAAACGGTCCGAAGTATGACCGAGGACCGAGGGGCTGATGCCGTCATACTGGCGGTGGCGGGGAACGGTCTGATTCGCCCCGCCATGGACGCAGCCCGTCCCGGCGGGCGGGTGTTACTGTTTGCGCAGACCCAGCACGGGGAGGCCGTCATTGACCCGGCGGCGGTTTGCGTCGAGGAAAAGATTCTCCTGGGTTCCTATAGCGCATCCGTGGATTTGCAGGAGGACTCGGTTCGATTAGTATTCAGCGGCGAGATGGAATTGGAGAAACTGATCTCGCATCGTTTTCCGCTGAGTGAGTCCGTCGAGGCGTTGCGGTTGGCTGCCCACCCCGGACCGGATTCGATGAAAGTGGTAATACAGCCGGGCAGCCAATGGAAGGACCAGTAGAGTGGACGGACAGATGACAGCGGCGGTTCTCTACGGTAAAGAGGACGTCAAGATCGAGAAAGTGCCCATCCCTACCCTGGAAGAAGGGGAGGTGCTGGTCAAGGTGCAGGTAGCCCTGACTTGCGGCACCGATCTAAAGGTGTATCAGCGCGGCTACCACGCCCGCATGATTGTGCCTCCGGCCTTGTTTGGCCACGAATTGGCAGGTGTTATCGAAGAGGTTGGCCCGAACGTCAAGGGATTCCGCAAGGGCATGCGGGTGGTGGCGCTGAACTCTGCGCCCTGCGGAAACTGCTTTTACTGCTCCAAACACCAGGAGAATATCTGTCAGGACCTGCTCTTCAACAATGGAGCCTACGCCGAATACATAAGGATTCCGCGGCGCATTGTCGAAACGAACTTGCTGGCAATTCCCAAGAATGTGAGCTTTGAGGAAGCCGCGATGGTCGAGCCCCTGGCCTGCGTGCTGCGCGGGCTGCACGAGACCAATGTGGAGATTGGGGACACGGTCGCCATTATCGGCGCTGGACCCATCGGGTTGATGTTTATCCAGGTGGCTAAGCTGACCGGATGCAATGTAATTTCGGTCGTAAAGCGAGACCTGCAGGTCACGGCTGCCCGCAATATCGGCGCCGACACTACGGTGCAGATCACGGCCGTGGACGACCCGGTGAAGGCGGTGCGCAAGCTCACGCCTGAGGGCCGCGGTTGCGATGTCGTCATTGAAGCGGTCGGCCGGCCACAGGCCTGGGAGTGGTCGATTGACATGGTGCGCAAGGGCGGCACGGTCAATTTCTTCGGCGGCTGCGCGAACGGGACCACCGTAGCGCTCGACACGCAACGCCTGCACTACAACGAGCTGACGCTGAAGGCCACCTTCCACCACACCCCGGAGACGGTGCGCAAAGCGTTCTCGCTGATCTGCGAGAAAAAGATCAAGGGCACCGACTACATTACGGGCGAAGCTCCGCTCTCACGCTTGCAGCAGGTTTTGCGGCATATGCTGAACCGCACCGGCGACATCAAGACCGCCATCATTCCCGGGCTGTAAAGGTCGAGTCACAACCTGTCACAACCCATTGCCAGAGCGCCGTTTCACATGTCATCGGTTCCGGCTGACAATTCCGTTGTTGCTCAACCGACATCTGCCGGATGGCGCGCACTGCCGCCCGAGTACGCCATTCCTGAAAGTGCACCGTCACTGCAGGAGGCGCAGCGATACTGCGCGCGCCTGGCCCATTCGCACTACGAGAACTTCTCGGTCGTGACCTGGTTCCTGCCCAGGCATCTGCATCAACACTTCTACAACGTTTACGCCTACTGCCGAATCTCGGACGATCTCGGTGATGAAGTCGGCGATCCCGGGCAGTCCCTGGCGCTGCTGGATGCCTGGGAGTCCGAACTGAATGCCACGTATCTGAGCCTGATTGAGCCGCCGCTGAAGGATATGCGGCAAAAGGTTGAGACACTACGATCGGAGTTCTCTGGACGGAATCCAACGGCTCCCCGCCATGCTGTATTTGTCGCCCTAAGCGAGACGATCCGCGAGTGCGATATCCCGCGCCAGCCGTTTGCGGATTTGCTGGCAGCCTTCCGCCAGGACCAAACGGTCGTACGTTATCCCACCTTTGACGACGTGCTGGGGTACTGCCGCTACTCGGCGAACCCTGTGGGCCATCTGGTGCTGTACCTCTGCGGTTATCGCGATGCCGAGCGGCAGCAGCTTTCCGACTACACCTGTACAGCGCTGCAGTTGGCGAATTTCTGGCAGGATGTCGCCCGCGATTACGCCAAAGGGCGGATTTATCTGCCGTTGGAAGACCTGGCAAAGTACGGTGTGAGCGAGGGCGATATCGCCGAACGCCGCGCCACGTCGGGATTTCGAGAGATGATAAAGTTCGAAGTGGCACGGGCCCGCGAGTGGTTTCACAAGGGATTGCCGCTGGCCAGGATGGTGGACAAAAGTCTCGCGCTCGATATTGAACTGTTCAGCCGGGGCGGACTGGAAATCCTGAACGCCATTGAGCGCCAGGGCTGTGACGTGCTCAGCCGGAGGCCGGCCATCTCCAAGCCGCGCAAGCTGTGGCTTGTAGCCCGTGCTGCCGCAGGAAAGCTGTTGTGACGGAACACCCGCTGCAGTTGCGGGCCGCATACTCGGTCTGCCGCCACATCGCCCGCTCGGCCGCCAGGAACTTCTACTACGGCTTCCTGGTCCTGCCCAGTGAAAAACGCGACGCCATTTCGGCGGTGTACGCGTTCATGCGGCGCGCCGACGACATCTCCGACGATCCGTCGCTTCCTGCTCAGCAACGCCGTGAGAAGCTGGAAGAATGGGTGCAGGCGCTCCGTCGCATTTCCGCCGGAGAGCGCACCGATGATCCCGTTCTGTTTGCCCTGGCCGACTCCCAGAAGCGCTACAACATTCCTCTGGACTTGCTGGAGAAGCTGGTGCAGGGAACGGAGATGGATGTGCCCGGCGCAAAAGGCGCCCCGGGCGGCGCCGGCCCGCAACTGCAATACGAGACCTTCGACCAGCTCTACGATTACTGCTACCACGTGGCCGGCGTCGTAGGACTGGTGTGTATTCGCATCTTTGGCTACCGTGACCCGCGTGCCGAGAAACTGGCTGAGCGGACCGGCATCGCTTTTCAGCTCACCAACATCCTTCGCGACGTTCCGGAGGACGCGCGCTTGGGACGCGTATATCTTCCGCGGGAGGATTTTGCACGGTTCGAACTCGGTGTGGGAGCACTGACGAACGGCTCAGCACCCGAAATCCTGCGCCCGGTGCTCGAACTGGAAGCGCTGCGGGCCCGCGAGTTCTATCAGTCGGCTGAGGAGTTGTTGCCTCTAATTGACGAAGACAGCCGGCCTGCGTTGTGGACGCTGGTCGAAATCTACCGTCGCCTGCTGGAGCGGATCATCGTCCGTAATTACGATGTCTTTTCCTCGAAGACACGGCTCAGCACTGCCGAGAAGCTGGCCATTCTGGGGAAGGGCTGGTGGCGCCGCCTGACATGACTGCCGCGGGGAGCTCACAACGCGCAACGGTTGCGGTCATCGGCGGCGGCTTGGCGGGTCTTTCCGCCGGGAGCGCCCTGGCGGATGCCGGATATCGCATCGAACTCTTCGAGCGGCGTCCTTATGTCGGCGGCAGGGCGTCGTCGTACGAGCTTCCAGCCACGGGCGAGGTGGTGGACAACTGTCAGCACGTGCTGCTGGGTTGCTGCACCAATCTGGTGGACTTCTATCGACGCCTCGGCGTGGAGCAGCAAATCCGCTGGTATGACGAGATCACATTCCTCCTCCCCGGCGGCCGGTCCTCCACGCTGAGGCCCGGTGCTCTGCCTGCGCCGTTTCATGCCGCACCCTCGCTCCTCGATTCGCCTCTGCTCGATCTGAAGGACAAATTGACGATTGTGCGCGCGATCTTGACCTTGCTGCCGGGTCTTCCACGGGACGAGGGGGAGAATTTTCTGTCGTGGCTCCTGCGCCACGGGCAGACGCAGGGAGCCATTGACCGCTTTTGGGCGCCGGTACTGGTCAGCGCGCTCAACGAAGATTTGGACCGTGTATCTGTGCATTACGCCGCCCTGGTGTTTCGCGAGTCGTTCCTCAAATCTGCCGAGGCGGGACGCATGGGCGTTCCCGCGGTACCGCTTTCGCAGCTCTACGGGACCGCGGCGCAGTACATCGAGGCGCGCGCAGGTAAAGTGCATTTGCGGACCGCCGTGGAGTCAGTGCAGGTCGATGGCGATGCCGTGCGCCTCTGCGCCGGCGGAGAAGAGATACGAGCGGACTACGCCGTCCTTGCTGCTCCGTTCGACCGGGCGGCCAAACTGTTGCCTAACTCACCCGAAGGTCAGACCCTGCGGGAAGAGCTGCGTGGGTTCGAAACGTCGCCCATCACAGGAATCCATCTCTGGTTCGACCGCCAGATAACGGAGCTGGAACATGCTGTGCTGCTGGAGCGGACCATCCAATGGATGTTCCATAAGTCGAAGATTCTCGCCACCCGGCAGGACTCGGCAGGAAGTGGCAGCTATGTCGAGTTGGTGGTCAGCTCATCGAAGGCGTTGGTCGAAATGCCGCGCGGAGAGATCATCGAATTGGCGGTGAGGGAACTGGGCGAGTTCTTTCCCGCAGTTCGTCAAGCCAGGCTGGTGAAAGCCGCGGTTGTGAAAGAATTGCACGCCACTTTCTCCCCGGCGCCAGGGAGTGACAGATTTCGCCCCCCAAATAGAACTCCTTGGCCGCGTTTCTTGCTTGCCGGAGACTGGACGGCAACCGGATGGCCCTCCACTATGGAAGGCGCTGTGCGCAGTGGCTACAGTGCCGCCGAGGCGCTGAGCGGGTGCAAGTTCGTGGTAGCGGACCTGCCACCAAAGGGACTGATGCAGCTTATTTCCTGAGTCAGTCACCCCGGAAAGTCCCTTGAACCGGATTCCGGGGTGTGCTAGCGTTTTAGGTCTCAGCTCTCCGGAGGTCTACTGAATGGCAGCTCAGGTACGTGATCAGCTTCTGGCCACTAATGATGAGTTTCGCCGCCTGGCGCAAGAACATTCCGAATACCAGCATCGCCTCGAAAGTTTGATTCAAAAAAAATATCTTTCCGAAGACGAAAAACTCGAGGAAGTGCGTTTGAAGAAGCTGAAACTCCGCCTGAAAGACCAGATGTTAAGTTTGGAACTGAAGTTCCGGACCGAACACCCGGTCGTTTAGTCGTCGTTCATCGCCTCACCCGGCGATGGGGACCAAGGTCCTCACCGCTTACAGCAGGTGTATATCTTCTGGGCTGGAACTCTCCCTCTTGCGTTATATCCTTGTGAACAATGACTAAAGGTTGTGGGACCTCATCCTTGGCTCGGGACAGGATGTGGCGCTTCATCTTGACTTGTGTCGCGTTGTGGCTTGGGAGTTTGTGTGTGGCGGCGTTCGCTGGTGAGCCACCGCCTGCCCCCACTGGCTCATGGGACGGCTCCATCCAGTCTCGTGCGGGAGAGGTGAGCTTCGGCATTGAGCTGAAGCAGCAGGGAAGCGCGCTCAGCGCTGTCCTGATCAATGCGTCCGATCGCCAGCCCTTCAGCAACGTGACTTGGGATGGCCAGACGTTGATGCTGCATCTCGACTACTACGATGGGCAGCTTACGCTGCATTACGTTTCGCCACAGCGTATGGAAGGTGAATACTCCCGCCAGACCAGTAAAGGCCTGGTTCACATTCCGGTTGCTCTGATTCCCCAACCCGGGATGGCCAAGGCCACCAAGCCATGGACGGGCCCGAATCTAACCGGAGACTGGCTCTTGCATGAAGAGGGCGCCGAAGGCGCGGAGAAGAACACCCTGACCAATTTTCAGCAGGAGTTAATGGCCACCTCCGATGGCAAAGCTGCGGTGACGGGAGTTCTGGAGCCGGTCAGCGGCGACACGGGCCTGATGCACGGCACGGTTTCGAAAGATGCGAACGGCACCCCACATTTCCATCTGAGCCGATTCGATGGCATCCACGTGCTCGCGCTCGACGGGGAGTTGGCTTCCGACGGCAGTCTCAAGGGGCACATTGGAGGCGTGAAGGCTCTGTCGGCGTTCACAGCCGAGCGCGCTAAGGATGCCGCCTCCGCCGACCCAAACGCCCTGGCAGGCGGCCTGACTCACGTGAAGGACCCGCGGGAGCCGTTCCGCTTCAGCGGCATTGATCAATCGGGAAAGACCCTTGACCAGAGCAGCGCGGAGTTCAAAGGCAAGCCGGTGATCGTGGACATCTTCGGCACGTGGTGTCCGAACTGCCACGACGAAGCTCCGCTGCTGGAACAGCTCTACCGCAAGTATCAGGCGCAGGGACTCGTGATCGTGGGTCTCGCCTACGAATACATAGACGATACTCCGCGCAATCTCCGGCAGATCAGCATCTATCGCGACAAATTCGGAATCACCTTTCCTTTGCTTTTGTCCGGTACGACCGACCAGGGGCAAATCCAGAAGACCCTGCCGCAACTGGTCAATTTTGGCGCTTATCCGACCACCATCTTCCTTGACCGCAACGGACACGTGCACGCCATTCATGCGGGCTTTGCCGGACCCTCAACGGGAGAAAAATATCAGGAAGTACAACAGCACATGGACCAGCTCACGCGGGAGATCGTGGAGCCGTAAAAAGTTTGAATCCGCGACGAATCATCCGCATCCTGCCTACTGCTCGGCCGTAGCCGGGCGCTATTTTAGAAACTTATATATAGGTAATAAATGAAAATACAAGAAATAGAACCGCAACTTGCCCAAAGACTGGGCGACTCCCTGAAGCGCGTATTGCATGATCTCAACTATGTTCTTCCACAGCACTATCAAATTCGCGTTTCGCTACTAGCTCCGGACGGTCGAAAGAAGCGCAGCGATGCTTCGGCGGATAATTGGTCCCCTGAGTCTGGTCGCATTGAGATTCGATTCGAACCGTTACCTGAGCCGAGGGGCGTGCGTTCGCAAGTGCTTCAAGGGAGCGCGCATCTCCCCAAGACAGAAGGTCGGCACGATCGCGAAAAAGTTTTTGACTCGGATGTTTTGGAACCAGCAGAAGCCGAGCTTTTGCGGGCGCTCGATCGGGCAGAGTCCAAGCCGGGCTGGAATTTCGTTCCCTGGAGGAAATTTAGGGATGAGATTTTGCCGCTCGAGCCCTTTGCATCGAAACTCACAGACAGCGAACGCAGGGACCTTCTGGATTCGGTAATCAATAAGAAGAGATTAGTTCTTACCAGCAAAGTAACGAATCCCAAATCTCCGCAATTTCCTGTGACCACGGTCCGGTTGAACCGATTAATGCCTCAGGTGAAAGTTGCCTTGGGACAAGGGCACGCGGCGGACTTAGACTTTCATCCCGTGGAGATTCGTGGAGAACCCCTTTCCGCTACTGTCCTGCGCGAGAGGCGCTGATCGTTGGCCATCTACTACCTGGAGACAACCGCTCTGGTCAAGCTCTACCTGCGTGAGACAGGCACAGACCGCTTGCTGTCTCTAGCGGATCGTTCAGCGGAAAATCTGTTAGCCATCCTCGCACTGGCTCCGGTCGAGCTGCGATCGGCCGTTCGCAGAAGGGAGAGAACTGGTGAGTTTCCTTCCCATGTCGCCGCCCGATTGCTGGATGAATTTCAGCGCCATGTGGAGGGCAGGTTCGTTATCCAAATGGTTACCGCGTTTGTATTCGACATCGCGTCCGCGCTCGTGGATCGATATGGGCTACGTGCGTATGATGCCGTTCAATTAGCTGGCTATCTGGCGTTCAGGGGATCCACCGGACCTGAGGTGCCAATTCTTGTCTGCTCTGACCGGGAGCTTCTGAAAGCCGCAGAACAGGAAGGCATACCGGCCCTGGATCCCTCTGCGGCTTAGTGCCAAAAGGGACTTATCCAGGCTAAGGCCGCAGTCAAAGCTCTATAATCAAATCACCCCATGGTTCGTGACGGTATCTATTACGGACTGGCCTTCATCCTGGTCGCCTTACTGGTGGGATGGCTGACAGTGCCGGCGCTGGCTGTTATTCCTTTGCTGCTGGCCGGGTTTTTCCTGTGGTTTTTCCGCGACCCCGAGCGTTCCATTCCTGCGGTGCAGGGCGCCGTCGTTTCTCCGGCTGATGGCAAGGTCACCGAGGTTTCACTCATCGAACAGAAGGGCCAGACGCAAACCCGCATCAGCATCTTTCTGAATGTCTTCAACGTGCACGTGAATCGTTCTCCGATGGCCGGGGTCATCACCGACGTCAGGTACCAGAAGGGGGAGTTTCGCAACGCCATGGGCGCTACCTCGGCGGACGTCAACGAACAGAACATCGTCACCATCGAAGGCGATGCGGGACGAGTGGTGTTCAAGCAGATTGCCGGTTTGCTGGCCCGCCGCATCGTGTTCACCAAGAAGGTGGGCGATCATGTCGAGCGTGGGGAGCGTGTAGGCCTCATCAAGTTTGGATCGCGCGTTGATGTGATCCTCGCAGTCACTGCAGAAATGAAAGTGAGCGTGGGAGACAACGTAAAAGGCGGATCGAGTCTTCTCGCCGTGGCCCAGCCGCAAACCCCGGCGTTGCAGCCGCAAGCGGCCGCGGAGGTGCGATGAACCCTCACCCAATGCAGCGCTACGACGATCCGGACAAACCCCAGCGAGCCAGGAAAGGTTTGTACATCCTGCCTTCCATCTTCACGGCGGGCAATATTGCAGCAGGGTATTACGCGATCTCGCAGGCCATCCAGGGTACGGTATCGGCGCCGGCGCACTTCGACCTAGCCGCCAAGGCGATCGGTATCGCCATCGTGCTTGATTTCTTTGATGGCGGCATTGCTCGTCTCACTAAGACGGCCAGCCCGTTTGGCCGTGAACTGGACTCGCTGGCCGACGTCATCACCTTCGGCATCGCGCCTGCGATCTTGGCCTGGACCTGGGGCTTTCGCATGTTGCCGTTGGCCGGAGACCTGGACGTGCGGTCGCGCGTCGTGCAACTGGGCGCCATCGTGACCTTCGTTTTCCTGCTCGCGGGGGCCTGCCGCCTGGCCCGCTTCAACATCCAGGTCAATCCTCAGCCATCGAATCCCGGACGTCCGGGAAGGAAGTACTTTGTTGGTATGCCGATCCCGGCAGGGGCTGGAGCTATTGCGGCCGTGGTTCATCTGGTGCAGGGCAATCCGCTGCAAATCTGGTGGCTGTCGGTTGGGTGGGGCGTATTCGTCTTCGCTATCGCCTTCCTGATGGTCAGCACCTGGCGGTTCTTAAGTTTCAAGGGCGTTAACTTTCGTCAGCCACAAAATTTTCGCTGGCTCATTGTGATTGGCGCGATCATCGCTCTGATCTGGTTTTCCTCTCAATATGTGTTGTTTGGCCTGGCCCTGGTTTATATCCTCTCCGGTGTGCTGGCGCGGCTCTCCTTCGTCTTCCGCCGGCCCGCTGTGCCTCCCCCTCCGCCACATGACGAGGTACTGCACGCCTGATGAAGAGTGAACCACACAACACCGTCGGAGTTCGCACCGACGGCGGGCACTGGGGTGGGATGTTCCGTGTCGCCATCGTCGGCGCCGCCACCCTGAAGGGCCGCGAACTGAAGGACGTCCTTAGTGATCGCAATTTCCCCGCCCAGGACATTCGACTGCTGGACGACGACGAGTCGCTGGGCCAGTTGGAGGCCGTGGGTGAGGAGCCCACCTTTATCCAGAGTGTCCTCCCTGAGCACTTGGAGAACGTGGACTTCACCTTCTTTGCCTCCGAGGAAAACTTCACGCGCAATACCTGGAAGATGGCGCGCGAGGCTGGCAGCGACATCATCGACCTTTCCTATGCGCTGGAAAGCGAAAAGGGCGTTCTCTTGCGCTCCCCGTGGGTCGAACGTGAGCTCAACCAGCCTCCCAGGGTGGATTTTGCGGTTACACCTGTCACGATTGCACATCCGGCCGCTGTAGTGCTGGCGCTGCTGATGCTACGCGTCAGCAAGGCCGGACGCATCGTGCACGCTGTGGCAACCGGCTTCGAGCCGGCTTCGGAGCACGGCAAGCGCGGCATGGACGAATTGCACGAGCAGACGGTGAACCTGTTGTCGTTCCAGCAACTTCCCAAGGCCGTGTTCGATTCCCAGGTCGCCTTCAATCTTCTCAACCGCTACGGAGAGCGTTCCGTGCCCTCGCTGGAATCGGTGGAAAGCCGTGTCCAGCGTCATTTTCGCAGCCTTGTGGGCGACCGGCTGGCCGTGCCTTCGCTGATGCTGCTGCAGGCGCCTATCTTCCACGGGCACGCGTTTTCGCTATATGTTGAACTGGAGAAGCCATCGCGCGTCGAGGAACTCACCGCCGCTCTATCCGGTGAACATGTGGATGTGTTGCTGGGAGGGGAGGAGTTGCCCAGCAACGTCAATGCCGCCGGCCAGGAGCAAATCCAGGTGTTCGTGCGTCCCGACCCGCAGAATGCCCGGGGGATTTGGATTTGGGCTGCGTCGGACAATCTCCGCATTGCGGCCCTGACCGCAGTCGAATGTGCAGAGAGCATGATTGCTGCGCGGCCCCGAGGTACGGTGCAATGACGGCCTGGCGGTCCTGGCGCCGCTTCGTTCCCGTCTGGGTTGCATCCTCGTTGCTCGCTCTGAGCGGTTGCGGATATCACACCAGTGCCCACGCCGTTCGACTGCCGGCGGACATGCACACCATCTACGTTCCCGCGTTCTCCAACTTGACCCACACCTACCATATCGAAGAAATCCTCACCGCGGCAGTCGTCCGCGAACTGCGCAGCCGGACGAACTACCGGATTGTGACCAGCAACGATGGCGCCGCCGACGCCACTCTCAACGGAAGCGTCCTCTCACTGGCCATCGCTCCCCTGACCTACAACTCCCAGACGGGCGGCATCTCCTCGTCCCTGGTTTTCATCAGCATCAGAACCTCGCTCGTCAGTCGCAAGGGCAAAGTGCTTTGGGACAATCCCAACATGCTTTATCGCGAGCAGTACCAGATCGCGACCGAAGGCCCCAGTTTTTTTGAAGAAGAGGGCCCGGCGCTGGACCGATTGGCGGCAGACTTCTCGCAGACCCTGGTCAGCGACATGCTGGAGGCCTACTAGGTGCGCAGCTTCGCGGCATCAGACCGCTTCGTCGCCGATGTGAAGGCGCGCAGGCTCTCGCCCGCCTACGTTTTCATCGGTGATGAGGCTTTTTTCCGCAAGCGCTGCCGCGATGCCATCGTCCAGCATCTGGTGCCCGCCGATGTGCGCGAGCTCAGCCTCTATGACATGGACCTGGGCGACGTGGACTTGCAACAGGTGCTCGACTGCGCGCGGACCCCGTCCCTGATGTCGCCCTTCCAGGTGTTCTTCGTCCGCGGCGTCAGGAATCTCTACAGCCGTGGCAAGCATGACGAGGAATTCGCTGCCGTCGAGGAGTACTGCAAGAACCCCAATCCGGATGCATTGCTGATTTTCGTCGCCGACCACATCAGCATTCCCGCCGACGCACGCCGCATGGACTTGGCGGACAAGGACCGCTACCAGCGCATTCGCGAAACCCTCGGCGAATACTGCACCGTGCTGGAGTTCGCCCGCGTGGACGAAGGTGACGCGGTGAAGTGGGCGACGGAGACTGCTGCTACCGAAGGCGTCAAGCTTGACGGTGATGCCGCCCGCGAACTCGTGGATTCCCTCGGGGGCGACATGATGATGATCGCCAGTGAGCTGGAGAAGCTCGTCCTGTTCGCCGGCGATCGCAAGCGGATAACCCTGGGCGATGTCGAAACCCTGGTGCTGGCGGCCAAGCAGCGGTCGTTCTACGAGCTGACTGACGCCATCTCGTCGCGCGACCGGGCTCGCGCCCTGGGCGTCCTGGACGCCATCCTGAGCACCGGCGACGGAGAGGAAGCCGCTATAGGCCATCTCTACATGCTCTCGCGAACCTTCCGGCAGATGCTGGTGATTCTGGAGCGCAACGTGCGCGACTCCCGCGCCTTGTGGCAAGTGCTGTGGCAGGGCTTCCGGATTCCTCCCTTCGCCGCGGAAGACGTCATCCGCCAGGCCCGCCGCTACAAGTCGCGCCGCGAATTGACCAGCGCCATTCGCCGCGTGGCCCGCGCCGACCTCGCTCTGCGTTCCAATCCGCCCAGCAAGCGCCTCGTGCTGGAGAACCTGGTGCTCGACCTCACGGCCGAGCCGAAGTTACACCACGAGGCTGGCTGGCGGCAGGACGAGCTGCCGGTTTGACCGTGGATGTCGAGGCTTATCTCCGCCGCATTGAATACGACGGGCCGCGCCAGCCATCCGCGGCCTGCCTGCGCGCACTGCATCGCCAACACCTGTTCACCGTCCCGTTCGAAAACCTCGACATCCCGCTGGGAAATCCCATCCGTCTGGACCTGGAGCAGCTCTGCGACAAGATCGTCGGGCGACGCCGAGGCGGCTTCTGCTACGAGCTGAATGGCCTTTTTTGTGAGCTGCTGAAGGCCCTGGGTTTCCACGTTGGGATGCTCGCCGCGGGCGTGCGTCGCGATGACGGCGGCTTCGGACCCGAGTTCGATCACATGCTGCTGAAGGTGGAGCTGGAAGAGCCCTGGCTGGCCGATGTTGGCTTTGGCGACTCGTTTGTCGATCCCATTCCTTTTCGCGCGGGCGGCGCCAGCGAGGTGAACGGACGCCGTTACAGCGTAATGCCGGCAGGCGATGAATGGCAGCTCCTTCGCGAGGACGAGAAGGGCCGGCTTCCGCAGTATCGCTTTCGCGATGTTCCGCGTCAGCTCAGCGACTACGCCGGCATGTGCCGCTTCCACCAGACCTCGCCCGAATCCCACTTCACGACCAGTTGGACATGCAGCAAAGCCACGCCGGATGGCCGTATTACTCTGGCCAACATGCGCCTCATCGTCACTCGCGGTGGCAGCAGGGAAGAGCGCCCGCTCACCACCGAAGCCGAGGTGCGCCAGTGCCTGCGCGAGCACTTTGGAATCGAGTTTCCGGAGTCAGCCGACCTGTCGGATTTAGTTTTGTCGCCCTGAGCGGCAGCTAGACCTGCGGCCGCCAAAGAAAATGAAAATTGGAGAAGCGGAGGGCTTCAGCCCGCTGAAACCACCTGCGTTTCTCTCCCGGCAGCTTCTCTGTAATATCGGCGTTGGAAGAACAGGGCCACGTTGACGAGGCCAATCATCACGGGCACCTCGACTAGTGGGCCGATCACCGCCGCAAATGCCTCGCCCGAGTTGATACCGAACACCGCAACGGCCACGGCAATGGCCAGTTCAAAATTATTACTGGCTGCGGTGAACGAAAGGGTCGCAGACTTCGAGTAGTCGGCCTTTAGCTTGTAGCCCAGGTAAAACGACACCAGGAACATCAGCACAAAGTAGATGAGCAGCGGGACCGCAATGCGCACGACATCCAGTGGGAGGCGCAAAATGTAATCGCCCTTGAGCGAAAACATCACCACGATGGTGAACAGCAGCGCGATCAGCGTGATTGGGCTGATACGTGGAATGAAGTTCTTCTCGTACCACTCGCGTCCCTTCGCTTTGACCAGGACCAGACGGGTGAGCATGCCGGCCAAGAACGGAATTCCGAGATAAATAAACACGCTGGCGGCGATATCGCGGATGGATATATTGACGACCGAGCCGCGCAGGCCAAACCACTCCGGCAGCCTGGTGACGAAAATCCACGCATACACCGAGTAAAACAGGACCTGGAAGACGGAGTTGAATGCCACCAGGCCGGCCGCATATTCCATGTCCCCCTTCGCTAGCTCGTTCCATACGATGACCATGGCAATGCAACGCGCCAGCCCGATCAGGATCAGCCCCGCCATATATTCCGGATAGCCGCGCAGAAAGACGATAGCGAGCGCGAACATTAGCACCGGCCCGATCACCCAATTCTGCAGCAGCGACAGGCCAAGGATTCTCGTGTTGCGGAAGACCTCGCCCAGTTCCTCGTAACGCACCTTGGCCAGCGGCGGATACATCATCAGGATGAGTCCGACGGCGATGGGGACCGATGTCGTACCGAGGCTGAAGCGGTTGAGGAAGGGAACGATGCCGGGAAGCGCCCATCCGGAAAGCACCCCGGCCAGCATCGCCGCAAAGATCCACAACGTGAGATAGCGATCCAGGAAGCTGAGTCGCGAGGTTACCTTGTTCTGCATTGCGTCTCTGAACGATGCTGTCGACTTGTCACCGCTGCCCAATGCGATCGATTTCCTTCTGAATCGCCAGATTACTCAGGCTGGAAAGCGGCAGCGCGAGGAACAGAGAGATTCGGCGGTCCAGCATCATGAAGGCTTCGCGAAACGCGCGCTCGACTTCCTCTGGCGAACCAATGACCGCAGCGGGATCGGCAATGCCCCAGTGTGCCGTCATCGGCTGGCCGGGCCAGACAGGGCACACTTCCTTGGCCGCGTTGTCGCATACCGTGAAGACGAAATCCATCTGCGGGGCGCCCGGTTGAGCAAATTCGTCCCATCTCTTGCTGTGTAATCCAGTGGCGAACAGACGGGCGCGTTCGATCTCGCGCAATGCCTCCGGACGGACAGCTCCCGCGGGATGGCTGCCCGCGCTGTACGCCTTGAACGTTGGCCTGCCTTTGAAATTCAGGATCGCCTCCGCCATGATGGAGCGCGCTGAGTTTCCGGTGCAGAGAAAGAGGACGTTGTAATGTCGCTGTTCCACATTAGCCTCGCGCTGCGTTTTCCATCGGCTTCCGTGCCCGGATGAACGCGCTCATAAACTTGCCATTTACCAGCGGAGCGATCGCGTCCACATCCACGCCCTTGTCGTGCAGGAAGGCGCGGGCATCCTCAACGTTGTGGACCCGCGTGGGCTCCACCTCGACGCCTTCGAAACCTGCATTCGCCAGCTTCGCGATGTAGTCAGTGTCCTGCAGCGCGCCGGCGATGCAGCCCACCCACAACAGGACGCTGCCGCGCACCTCCTGCGGCACCTCACCATGTACCACAACGTCAGACACAGCGAAGCGCCCGCCCGGCTTCAGAACGCGAAACGCCTCCCGCAGCACACGGTCCTTGTCGGCAGAAAGATTGATCACGCAGTTGGAAATAATCACGTCCACAGAGTTGTCAGCAAGGGGAATGTTTTCGATCTCGCCCTTGAGGAACTCCACATTTTCCACGCCTGCCTTGCGCTGGTTTTCCCGAGCCAGGGCCAGCATTTCGTCGGTCATGTCGAGACCGTAAGCTTTGCCCGTGGGGCCGACGCGCTGCGCTGAAAGCAGCACATCAATGCCGCCGCCCGACCCCAGGTCGAGCACTGTCTCTCCGGCGTTGAGCTGCGCCAGCGCCGTAGGGTTGCCGCAGCCCAGCGACGCTTTCACTGCGTCTTCTGGAATCTGGCTGGTCTGGCTTTGGTCGTACAGGTTGGTGGTGATGGGATCGCAGCAACTCTCAGTTGCAGCCGACGCGCCGCAGCACGAGCTCCCTCGGCTATGCACGCGCAGCGCCGCCTGTCCGTACTTCTCTCGAACGACTTCCTTGATATCAGGGCTCATAATGATTCTCCTATTTGCACAACGTGATGAAGGCTTCCGGCTTGACAGCCTTGTTGCGGGTGCAGCACTCGGCATAAAGAAAGCCCAGCAGCTCCCGTAACGCCTCGGTGTCAGCCGTGTACCAAAGAAAGGTGCCATCGCGGCGGACGTTCACCAAACCCTCATTTTTCAGCTTGTCGAGGTGGTGAGAGAGGGTAGAGCCGGGGATGTCCAGCTCCGCACCAATGTCGCCGGCCACCATGCCGTCGGGATGCGCCGCGAGCAGCAGGCGCATGATGCGCAGCCGCGGCTCGGTCCCCATCGCCGAAAACATATCGGCGTAGCGCGTAACGTCTTCCAGGGTTGGCTTCTTTGCCATAGCGCCTTCTTCTATATTTCCATTATTATAGAAATATAGAAGGTCTTGTCAAGGCCCCGACCCGGAGCCGGAGCGTTGACGGGGCGGGGAGGAGCGCACAGAGTGTGACCTTTCCGCCACACCCAGATCATCCGTAGCAGCGCGGAAGCAAGCGAGGTCACGCGGCCATGGCGAACCCTGAACATCTCGCAATCCTCAAGCAGGGGTAGAGCCGTGGAATGATTGAGGAAGGAAGATCCCGCCACGCGGCCGGGTCCCAGCCCGGAGGGCGGAACAATGATAGCCCAGCACGGAGCCGACGGCGGAGTGCTGGGTGGGCTGGTTATATGACACCGGAGCCCCGTAGGGGCAGCACGTTTCGTGCCGCCGGCTGAAGCCGGCTCGGGATTCATATAATCGCCCTACCCAGGATTCCGCCTTCGGCTCCATCCTAGGCTAACTGCAATTCCGCGCCTGCGGGGCTCGGGCGTTCGCGCTCCTGAACTGATCCCGCCCCAGGCGCCGCTGCAATTACGAGTCAAGCCGCTGCGACGTTTGTGCGTTGACTGGGCGGGAAGGGTCGCATTGAGTGTGGCAGTCTCCCACCCTGTCCGCAAAGGCAGCGACGAGGGTGCGGGATCCGGCACAAGGGATAATTATGGCGCTTCAGCCGTTTTGCCGATTGCTTCAGCCAAAGGCTGTAGGTCTCGCATGTTCGTCGTCAAGATGACTGAGTCAGCCGGCGCGAAGAAAGCAAATATTGCGTCTCCCAGCGCCCGACATTGACTCTCGCTAACAGGCAAGTTGGGCTTTCGGGCGATCTCATGCAGCGTCTTCGACCGTCGCCTGTGCTCAGCATTGTCGATCTGCTCGGTGGCTTTCTTGAGTGCTTCTAGGACACCCGGGGCCTTGGCTAGTTCAGGTCCAAGGCAGCAGCCGTTCTCCGGTGAGCATCTGACGGGCTCCAATATCAATAACCCACGTTGCTCTTGCGGAGCAACCTCGGTATAACACGATAGTGGTTGCACAACGGCCGAGAAGCTTCTTTTGCGTCGCCTCCAAGCCTTTATGACGGCTGTCTTCAGCGCAAGGCGGTACTCATCTCTTTGAATGCTATCTAGGTCCGAATCGGGACCGTACTTCTCAAACAATTCCGACCCCTTAGTTTTACTTATGGAGTAAGCGCTCGTCTTCAGCGCCTCGATTGCGGTCGAAGTCAAATATCTTCTGGGTGTTCGGGAAATTCGCTGGAGAGCGTCAAGCGCAGCTTCAAAGGAGTCTAAGACCACTAATTTATTGTGCAACCATACAAAGTTGCGGAGGGGACCTGCCTTGAACTCCTTGATCGCGTAAACGGGCAGAAGAGTTTCTTCAAAGCGTTTGAGAGCGGTTGCGGCCCGCTCGTTCAGCTCTCCACGCTTGAGTAGAAGATCGGTTAGTACAGTTGTTTCAACGAAGGCCCGTTTCTTCATGCGGCGGTATTTCTACGATTTGCGACAAAGCCGGCGGATCGACGACGAGACTGGCGTCTTCCAATCTCATCACCAGTTCTACAGCATCCGAATGGGGGAGGAACGGTGAACGCTTCAGCTCTCTCAACGCAATGAGAATCGCCTCAGCTTGGTTCCTGTTCATCGGAATGCCCCGCTGATTGGCGACCGCCTGCTGAATAGCGTTGATGACGGACGCGAAACCGTCGCCAAGAGAACGACAACAGAAAAGCTCCGGCAGAAGCGAATACAACACCTGCATGTTGTCATCGAAAGCGACTAAGTCATCGTCGGCTGAAAGCGCAGCCTCTGCCAATTTGATCGCTTCGTTGAGCAGTTCGAGAGCCCTCTTGAGACGACTTGTTCTCTCCACATTCGCGAAAAGTTCCTCAATCGGGGCGGCACCTCGGGGCTGCGCTGAGGCACCACCAAACCGAATGCTAACAACCGGCTTCTTGTAGGGCGGAGTTTCCTCTCGTATGTCGCCCTGAACTGCTCTAGTCTGATCAACTCTTGACCCAAGCAAAAGTGTTGCCTCAGCAGTCAGCGACACCATTGAGGCTATTTCGACGCCGTCGGTCTTGTGTTCAAAGTAGCTTGGGTACGTCTCTCTTGAAGACATGCATCACCTGTTCAATCCAATCCGAAATCCCCAACTGTGTTACTTGTACTTCCATGGGGGTCCAGAAATCAACATCAATGACAAGGCCATGAGTGCTTTCGTGCGTATCGTGGAGGTGAGGCGGAGCGTTAAGGGGTAAATCGATGCTCACTTGCCTCGTTTGCATTGCCATGCGAAAGGTCGCAGTCAAGCCCTTTCCCTCAACACTAATCATCACTTCGGCAGATTTTGGCGTTCCTTCTCCCCCGAAAAATCGATCCGATGGCAACGTCAATAGACCCGTCTCGAGCATTGCCAAAGCGCCGCTTGCCTGGTCGGCGAATTCTCTAAACAGCAGAAATCTCAAACCCAACCGTTGCAATACCGTAAGCTGCAGGTGTTCTCTGACGTGGCCGAAAAACTGGGAGATTTGTTGTACGTCCGGCTTCGACCCGGGATAGAAGAGCGTCATACCGGCACGGGTCAACTCCGCGAACATGGTCGCACTCTTGCCAACTCGAAAAGCGATGTTCCCCGGCTGAGCTGTCAAGAGAGCGAGCGACGGCCAAGTCGTACCCAGGGCTTCCGAAAGCGCACCGGCCTTGTCCCATAGTTGGTACGCAGTCGGGAATCGCACCTCGAAGATTAGCTGCTCTAGTGCGAAATCTTCAATAGCAATTCGAGGACTCATTGTTATTCTGCAGCCCCAGCCGCTACGAGGAGGTGAGTTTGGATTGTATACCGGTGCGATGTGCAAAGTCGAAGACGCTCGGGCTGCTGCCATCTTCCCGGGCAACCTGTGCTCCGGCATGCTGCTTTTCTGCGTTGACGGGGCGGGGAGGAGCGCACAGAGTGTGACCTTTCCGCCACACCCAGATCATCCGTAGCAGCGCGGAAGCAAGCGAGGTCACGCGGCCATGGCGAACCCTGAACATCTCGAAATTCTCAAACGAGGGCGGGCACCAGTCCCGCTTGGCGGGACGGCATAAGATAGCCCACCGTTTCAACGGTGGGTAGGCATATAGAAGAAAAACCCGAGTCCCTCGGGGACGGCACAAACCCCTGTGTCCGTCGTCACCGACATCCGAACAAGACGCGCAGTAGCCTCCCGCTATGCCCCATGCCCTGACATCGAACCTGCTGCACTGCGTTTTCAGCACCAAGGACCGCGCTAATTCAATTCCCGACCCACAGGCCCTGAGTCGCTATCTGGGAGGCATAGCGCGGGAGAAGGGCATACCTCTACTTATAGCCGGCGGAACGGGCAACCATGTTCATGTGCTAATTGCCCTGCCTGCGGCGATGCCGCTGGCAAAGGTGATCCAGGAGCTCAAGGGCAACAGCTCACGCTGGATGAACCAACACGGGTCAGCGTTCGCCTGGCAGGAAGGGTACGCTGCTTTCAGCGTCAGCACTTCGAACAAGCGAGCGGTGATGGAATACATCGCAGCCCAGCCTCGTCATCACGAAAAACGCAGCTTCGAGCAGGAATTCGGGGCGATGTTACGGAAATCGGAAATCGACTACGATCCGCGATTCATCTTTGGTTGATTGTGCCGTGCCCGGGGCACTCCTAATCACTTTAATTACGCTTACCCACCGCTGAAGCGGTGGGCTTTCTTATTCCGTCCCGCAGAGCGGGACTGACGCACTGGCGCGTCTGGCAGACTCGGCTTGCTGGATGAAGTGGCATAGCCCGAGCGCCTCGGGCGCGGAAGATGATAGCCCACCGTTTCAACGGTGGGTGCGCGTGCAATTAGAATCCGAGTCCCCCGGGGACGGCACAAAATTCAGCAGCGACGTTTGTACGTTGACGGGGCGGGGAGGGTCGCATAGAGTGTGGCCTTTCAAGGAAATGGGTCAAGATCATCCGCAGCATCGCGGAAGCAAGTGAGGTCACGCGGCCATGGCGAACCCTGAACATCTCGAAATCCTCAAGCAAGGGGTCGAGCTATGGAAAAAGTGGAGGGACGAGCATCCCGACGTGAGGCCGGACCTCGCCCGGGCACACCTCTTCGGGGTGGACCTCAGCGAGGCGAACCTTCGCGGGGCAGACCTCAACACGGCGGGCCTCCGCGAGGCGAGCTTCTACGGGGCGAACCTCAGCGGGGCGAACCTCTACGGCGCGAACGTCAGCCGGGCGAACCTCAGTCAGGCGAACCTCTGGGGGGCAGACCTCAGTGGAGCGAACTTGTTCCTGGCGAACCTCAGTGGGGCAAACCTCACCGAGGCAAACCTCATTGGCTCCAACCTCATCGGAGTGAACTTGTCCATGGCGAACCTCAGCGGGGCGGACTTCACCCGGGCTCGGGCCTTGGCAACGATCTTTGCCCTTGTCGATCTGAGCGCTGCCAAGGGGCTGGAATCCATCCAACACATCGGGCCATCCACCGTCGGCATCGATACCATCTACAAGTCGCGGGGCAACATTCCCGAGGTCTTTCTGCGCGGCTGCGGCGTGCGCGAAAACTTCATTACATACATGGGTTCGCTAGTGGGGAGTGGTATCGAATATTATTCCTGCTTCATCAGCTACAGCCACGAGGACAAGTTGTTTGCCCGCCGCCTGCACGACACGCTGCAGGGCCGCGGCATTCGCTGCTGGCTGGACGAAAAGCAGATGCTGCCCGGCGACGACATCTACGAGCAGGTGGACCGCGGCATCCGGATGTGGGACAAGGTCCTGCTCTGCTGCTCCCAGCACTCGCTGGCGAGCTGGTGGGTGGACAACGAAATTGATGCCGCCTTCGAAAAAGAACGCCTGCTGATGAAAGAGCGCGGGCAGAAGGTGCTGACCCTGATTCCGTTGAATCTTGACGGCCACCTGTTCAAGTGGGAAAGCGGAAAGGCGAAGCCCGTCCGCTCACGCCTGGCCGCCGACTTTACCGGCTGGGAGCGGGATCCGCAGAAATTCGAGGTGCAGGTGGAGAACGTCATCCGGGCGCTGCGCACCGACGAAGGCGCGCGCGAGAAGCCGCCGCAGGCGAAGCTGTAGGGACAAAATACCTACCCGTGTCATCCCGAGCGACGAGGTCATCCGCCGCAGGCGGATGATCGAGGAGTCGAGGGACACCCCTGTAGTGGCAGGGTTTTTTCGCGGCGTCCTTGCAGGTATTGGGGTCCTTCGACTCCGCACAGGATGACGGACCAGCAAGGCCGCGGTTCGTTCCCAAATTGGGAATCAGTGGTTACCTTCGTAACTTTGACCTCTGCTTTTTGCGTGACTCTTTCTCTCACACGTGCCTAGCCTGAAATTGAAGTGTGGGTAGCGGTGCAAGAGGTCGTTATGGATTTTTCGTATGGTCCGCAATTGCAGTTTTCGAGGGCGCCGGACGCCGAAGATGATGTGGCTGGGCCGCCGCCTTTAATCATTCGTACGTGCAACCACATCCTGGAAAGCAACCGGATCTGCCGGGCAGCGGCGGTCCGGGGCAGGAGGTACTGTCGCGCGCACTTATTGTTGCGGACCCGAGGGCGCAGGATGGCGCGAGCGCGCCGCAGGGCATCCGTGGTCGATCTGCCAGTGCTGACGGACCTGCGGGCAGTGGAGGCTGGCCACGCCGTCGTACGAGTCGCGGCCGCGGCCGGGCGCATGGATCCCGCCTGTGCCCGGCTGGTGCATCGGGCCTTGTGGCAGGTCGCTGCCGCAATGCGCTTCATCGAGTGGCAGGAAGGAGAGAGGTCCAATCTCGGTGGCCCGCCGGAGAACGCTTCTCCGCCTCTCATGGAGCACGGTCCATGAGCTGTAAACCCAAGCAGCTCTATCGGGTACGGATAAGCTATTTCGAGATCAAGAGGTTAGGTCAGGTATGTTGCGTATGCTCTTGAAGAAAAAGAAGGGACGGGGAGGGCCGTCGCTGTACGGAACCGGAGGTGACAACCACAAACAGCAACTTCCAGTGTAGAGGGTCAGCGGCTTTACTTTTTCTCCTTCACCTCAACGCTGGCGACGGTGGTGTCCCACTCCAGCTTGAGCGTGGCCGAGGCGCCGCTGGTCTTGTCGAAGGAAATGGTGAACTCTTCCAGCGGGGAGGAGCGCTGGCTGACCTTCATGTCTACGCGGGCGAGGTCCTGGCCCTTTTCGTACTCGGTGCCCCACTGTCCAGTCTGCTTGTTGATTACCAGCTTCCAGTTCGTCGCGCCGGGCAGGGTATAGAGCGTGTAGGTGCCCGCCGGAACATTGGCGCCGCCGATGCTCAGAGGCACGTCAGTCTTCAGGCTGGTGGCGGCGTTGGCGCCGGTGCGCCAGATCTCGTTGTAGGGTACAAGGCCGCCAAAGATCTTTCGCCCGCGCATGGAAGGACGGCTGTACTGAATGGAGACGGACTTGCCATCGTCGAATTTCAGCGTGGCTTCACCCGGAGGGCTCGCTGGCTTGCTTCCTTGCGCTACTGCGATCGCTGTAATCGCAGCAGTCACTGCCGCGACGATCATCCACAAACGGCTCTTCTTCATTGCACTCTCCTCAAGGATTTGAGTTGTCAGGTTGCCGTTTCTATTATTCACGCCCGTGCGAGACGATACAATCTTGAGGCGCTTGGGGCTGCAAAGCCCCGCAGCGAAATCCCAAGCAGGTGGGCAGCCCATGAGCATTCTGGATGAAAAGCGCGCAGAGCTGGATCAATACGAATTCATGATGGGTGTGCCGCGGGGACGGCTCGCCGTCGCCCTCGATGTCTTGACGGATGCCCTCACCATGGTGGGCCAGCACGGCGTCTACTGCCAGAGTGCGCGTCAACCCGGCAAACCAGCCATGGATGTTCAGATCGTGATGAAAGGCATCACCGATGCGAAGGAGCTGATCTCGTTGGTGATGGAGGAGCTGCGCAAACAAAAGTAATCTTGCTTTTACTTCAGGAAACGCCTTCAGGCATATTTGCGTTGGCAACAAGAAAAACCGGTCTTCAGGCCGAGTGCCGTATTTTTTGAGGGGTACAATACAGCCTTGTATCGGAGGTCGTGCTAGGTGTCCGCAGGATCGAAACCAAATTCCAAGTATCAGAAGTGGATTGACTTTCTTTGGGGCCTTTCGCGCATTTCTATGTTCTTGATTGCCTTCGTTTTTGTTTTGAACTGGTTAGATATCTTCCTGCACGCTCCGATTGGTATTAAGGATAACCCGCCTGAACCGGGGGTTCTCGTCACCTTCGCGCAGATGGCCTTCTGGCCTGTCTTCGCTTGCTGCGTGGTTCTTGGTTTCCAGAAATTCTGCGAAGTCGACCCCAAGAAATTTGTGATGTGGCTTGCAGTATTGCTTCTGGCGACGCTTGCCGCCGGGTGGTTCATAACCACATCTTCACCGCTTTTTCGCGGCATCGATTTTCTTTGGAAGCTGGTCATACTGGGCTTGGCGGTATGGGTAGCGTGGCTCGTGGTGGCAGGGTGGTTGGATGCCAAGCAGAATCGAGCGATCAGGGCTGGTTCCAAAGATGCTTTTGATGAGCGCGTCGAATATTACGTCGGTAAGCTCAATTACAGTCTTGATGACGCGATCAAAGCAACAAAGAGAATTAGAGACGGCGAGCCAAAGGGGAAGCCGGACAGCTGAGGGCGAATAGCGACCGCTGGTTTCGCCTGTGCTACACTTCAACCTATCCGAGGGCTGAGGATGAAAAACGTCATACGCAAGATGCTGTTTGTGGACCTGATGAAGGGCCTGAAAGTCACTTTTCGCAATCAGCACCCGAACGAGGCGATCACCGAGCAGTATCCACTGCAGCGGCCGGAAGTGGCCGAGCGCTTTCGCGGCGCCCCTCGGCTGAACAACAACCCCGACACCAACGAAACGCTGTGCATTGCATGCGACCTTTGTGCGCTAGCCTGTCCCGAGCACCTGATTGTGGTGGGCAGCGAGCGCAACGAAAAGACCCGCCGCAAGGAACTTACCGAGTTTACCTACGACCTCAGCCGCTGTATGTTCTGCGGGCTGTGCGAGGACGCCTGTCCGGTGGACGCACTGGAGTTGACGCAGGACTTCGAGATGGCCAACTACAGCCGCGAAGGTCTTATCTGGAACCGCGAGACGTTGGAGAAGGGCCCCCAGCCCAACGTGTATCGCCGCTGATTCGGATCTCGTTGCCGATTCGTGTGGTGTTGTGGTTTTCTGGTTCCTTCGTGGCCGCACACCTGCGAAGGCCCAGCGATGC
>Ga0335085_10003934_pt1 | contig 25084 bp, 29 predicted proteins | sample Lox_Sample_45_FD_206712 | JGI IMG/M metagenome (GOLD analysis project Ga0335085, IMG submission 206712) | Soil microbial communities from Loxahatchee National Wildlife Refuge, Florida, United States - Lox_Sample_4.5 | ecosystem: Environmental > Terrestrial > Soil > Wetlands | place: USA...
GAGTGGGCGTCGGTCCCGGTGGTGGTCGTCTACACCAAGGACTTCCAGGAGCTGCACCGGTACTTCGAGTATCCGGCCATCTACCACAAGGACCGCATCCGCGGGCACCAGCAGGCGGCGCGGTCCGGGGAGAGCCCGGAGCAGGCGCGGGATCGCGGGATGCGCGAGTTCGCGGCCATGCAGATCTCGCCCTTCTTCGACCTGTGGGCGAGCGCGGCGGTGGACGAGATCCTCAGCGCGCTGTACGAGAGGCGCGTGGTCTCGCCGTGAGCGACGCGGGTCAGGGCCGCGGCTCCATCAGCTCCAGGCGATTGCCGAAGGGGTCGTCGACGTACACGCGCGAGTAGCCGGAGAGCGGCTCGTCGTCGACGACCGCGTGGCCGGCGGCGCGAAGCGCGACGACGAGGCTCTCGAGCCCTTGGACCAGGAGCCCGGGATGCGCCTTGCGGGCCGGGCGGAAGTCGCGGTCGACGCCGAGGTGGATCTTGAGCGCGCCTTGCTCGAACCAGGCGCCGCCCCGGGCGGCCAGCGCCGACGGCTTCGCGATCTCCGGGATGCCGAGCAGCCCGCTGTAGAAGGCGCGGGCCTCGGCCTCGCGGCCGGCCGGCATGGCCAGCTGCACGTGATCCACGCCGACGACCGGCATCAGCGGCTCCGCTCTGGCATCGCGCGGCTCGTCACAGCCGGTCCGCGAGGTGTCGCGCCGCCTCGGCCGACGTGCGCACCGGGATGATCTCGAAGTGGCCGAGATCGCTCCAGGCCTTGATCCACACGTCGAAGAGCGAGCGGTCGTCGGTTCGCATCAGCTGGAAGCAGCGGAAGTAGTCGAGGTCGACCCAGCTGTCGACGTACTCGAGCCCGGGCGGCAGCTGGCGGCCCTTGTCGCGGGCCCGGCGATAGATCTCGGGCGCCGCGCCCGCGTTGAAGTACTCGATGACCATGTAGAGCATTCAGACGTCTCCGTGGGCGCTGGCCAGGACGACGACGTAGCCGTCGGGGTCGCGCACCCAGACCTCGCGATGGTCTGCGTTGGGATTGAACCGCGGGCCCTCGAGGATCTCCATGGACGCCGACCGGGCGCGTGCGACCGCGTCGTCGAAGTCCTCGACCTGGAACCAGAGCAGCACGCCGTTGCCGTGAGGCTGGATGGCCGGGTCGCCCAGGTGGGGATGGTCGTGGACGTCCCAGGAGTTGCAGGACGAGGACGCCGCGCGCGTCCAGGAGCTGCTCGTATTCCGTCCCGCCGTGTCCACTCCGGCAGCCGAGCAGATCCTGGTACCAGCGGCGGCTGGCCGGGACGTCGCGGACCGCGATCAGTGGCTGCGGCTGCACGGGCTCCTCCGGATCAGAGGTCGATTCGCCGATATGTGTCGTTGGCCAGGCGCTGCGTGGTCGGGTCCCAGTCGATCGTGAAGACGGTCGACCGCTCCGAGCGCATCGACAGGAGCCGGCGCCCGTCCTGGACGACCACGCTCTCGGCCGCCACGAAGCTCATCGTCTCATCGGGCCCGGTTCGATTGCAGACCACGAGCGGCAAGCCGATGTCGAGCGTGCATTGCTCCCACTCTCCGTTTGGACCGTGGAAGCCCGGCGCCCAGGCCGCGGGCGACACGAGCAGCTGCGCGCCCTGGGCGGCGAGGCTCTTGGCGATCCACGGCGAGTACGCGTCCGCGCACACCAGCACGCCCACGCGTCCCACCGGAGGCACCGCGATCGTGGTCAGCTCGTTGCCGGGGGTCGACCACGCCTCCGACCCGAGCCGGAGGGTGTTGATCTTGCGATGAGTACCGAGGATCGCGCCGTCCGGGGCGATGACGAAGACCGAGTTGTGCAGGGTGTCGGCTCGCGCGTCGCGCTCCGGATGGGAGAGGAAGACGGTCACCCGCAGATCGGCCACCCGACGACAGAACGCGGTCATCCACGGATCCGGCTGCTCCCGGATCCAGTCGGTGCCGACCTGGTCGGCGAAGGTGAAGCCGGAGATGCAGAACTCGGGGGTCACGATCCAGCTCGCGCCGGATCGGGCCGCGGCGGCGACGGCGGCCTCGACCAGCCGGCGATTGCGCGCGATGTCGCCCGCGATCGGGGCCAGGTGGAGCAGCGCGATGCGCAGGGTCATGGGCCGAGGCGCACCGGGCTCGCGTCGCAGAGCCGCATCGGGTTCTCGACGTCGCGGTGGATGCGGCCGGTGACGAGGTTCATGGCGGGTCAGCCTTCGAGGCCCAGGGCAGCCCTGAGCTGTTGCCGCCCCTCCTGGACCACCGACCAGAGCCGCCCCCCGGTGAGCCCGCCGTCGACGGTCAGCGCGTGGCCGGTGACGAATCCCGCGTCGTCGCTGGCCAGCCAGAGCGCCGCGCGAGCGATGTCGTCCGGGAGCCCCGCCCGCCGGATGGGCTGCCGAGCCGCGAGGAGCGTCTTCATCTTCTCGGCGACCGCGTCGGCGGCGGCGCCGGAGACTCCGACCGCCTCCCCGAAGATCGGCGTGGCGATGCCGCCGGGGCAGATGCAGTTGACCCGGATCCCGCTCTCGCCGAGCTCCATCGCGACCGATCGGGTGAGGTGGATGACCGCGGCCTTCGCCGCGCTGTAGACGTGCGGCCCGTACCCGGCCTGGAGGCCGGCCACGCTCGCGGTGTTGATGATGCTGCCGGCGCCCTGCCGCTTCATGATCGGCGCCGCGTGCTTCATGCCCAGAAAGACGCCGCGCAGCAGCACGCCCATCGTCCGGTCGTAACCGTCGACCGGGATCTGCTCGATCGGGCCGGTCACACCCCCGAGGCCCGCGTTGTTGAAGAGGCAGTCGAGGCGGCCGAAGCGGTCGACGGCATGGGCGATCGCCTCCCGGACATCACGCTCCTCGCTCACGTCGGTGTGCAGGTAGGCGACCGCCTTGCCGAGCTCGTCGGCCAGGCCCTTGCCGCGGTCGTCCTGGACGTCGGCGATCACGACGCGACAGCCCGCCTCGACGAAGAGCCGCACTGTCGCGTGCCCGATCCCGCTGGCCCCACCGGTGATGACCGCGACCTTCCCATCGAGCTTGCCCATCCTCGCCCCTCCCGGAACCGCTCGTGCTCGGCGCGAGGCTTACGTTCCCACTCTCGCCCGCGCTCGGCAACCGGAACCAGCTGGCTCCGGAGCCGACCTGCTCGTGAGGTCTCGAGGCGTGCTCAGCGCGCCCCGGCTTGCTGGAGCAGGCGGACCATGCCCTCGTGACCGCGGGAGCGAGCGAGGGCGAGCGGGGTCTGGCCATCCCGGTCCGCCAGGCTCGGGTTCGCGCCGGCCTCGACCAGCGCCCGGAGCGTGTCGGTGTGGCGCAGGCCGCCGTCGCCGAGCACGATCGCCTCGATGACGGCGGTCCAGCCCAGATTGTTGACGTGATCCAGCGGGGCCCCGGCCCGGATGAGCGTGCGCACCACATCGGCGTGACCCAGGTGGGCGGCCGCGATGAGGCGGGTGCCGTCGTAGCGGCTGGTCACGTTCTTCGCGCTCGCCCCGAGGGCCAGCGCCACCTCGAGGGTCGGGACATCGTCAGCCACCGCCGCGATCGTGACGATGTCGTACCGGTCGCGCTCGAGCGCGTTGGGGTTCGCGCCCGCGGCGACCAGCGCGCGCATCGCCTCGTGGTGGCGGTGATAGGCCGCGACGTGCAGCGGGGTGCGCTGGTAGACGTCCCGGACGTCCGGACTCGCCCCACCCGCGGCCAGCCTCCTGATCTCGGCCGCGTCGCCCCGCGAGGCCGCCGCCAGCAGGCCCGTGTAGCCGGCCTGCTCGGTGGGCGACGGTGGCACCTGGGCGCTCGCGACCGCGAGCGCCCCCGCGATCAGGAGGAGCACGAGCCCGCCGGTCCGCGTCACGCGGTCGGTCAGGGGCGGTCGCCGCGGGAGGACGCGAGCACGAAGACGAGGGCCAGGAATCCCGGCAGGGCCTGGGTGAGCAGGATGGTCGGCTTCGCGGTGATGCCGCCGAAGACGCCCGCGATCACCACGCAGCCGAGGAAGAACACGGTGACGTCGCGCCGGCCCGACGCCAGACCCCAGACGAGGCCGGCGGCCAGGAACCCGTTGTACAGGCCCTGGTTCTTGGCCAGCACCGCCGAGGACGCGGAGACCTCCGGTGTCATCGAGAAGATCTTCCGGCCGACCGGGTGGTCCCAGAAGAACATCTCCAGGATCAGGAAGCCGACGTGACTCAGGGCGACCAGGCCGATGAGCGCGTTGGCGACGAGTCTCATGTGCTCCTCCCGAGGATGTAGGGCGCGCATAGGTCGTCGTAGTTGACGACCACGGTGGCGTGGGCCTTCGGGTCGCACTCGCGGAGATAGAGCCGCTGGCCCTCGACGTAGCGACGGTTCTCCGGGGCGAGGGGATCAGCCGATCCCTCGCCGCGCCGCGCCCCGCGCGGGATCGAGACCTCGAATCTCACGTCGAGGAAGACGGAGAAATCCCAGCAGCGCCGCAGCTGGGGTCGGTGCAGGAAGATCCCGTCGACGATCAGGACCGAACCGGGCGCGGCCCGCTCCTCGGCGGCCTGCACCGGAGAGTCCGATCGATGGTCGAACACGGCCGTACGATAGCGCAGACTGCCTCCCGGGCTCAGCGGATCGAGCAGGACGCGCCGGAGCGCCGCGTAGTCGTAGGAGTCGAGAAAGAAACCCTCGGGCGAGCCCCGGCCGAGGCGATAGCGCGTCGCCTTGGGGTTGTGGAAGCCGTCCACGGACGCTCGGATGACGGGGACCGCGCTGGCCCGGAGCCTCCCGGCCAGCGCGTCGGCCAGCGTCGTCTTGCCCGCGCCGTCGACCCCGTCGATGCCGACGCGCAGGACGCCTTCGCCACGGCGGCCCAGGATCTCGTCCTCGAGGCGGGCGAGCAGGCGTGTTCCGCTCAGCACGCCTGGTCGGTCATGTCAGGCAGCGCCGCCCTGGTCGGAGGAGCGAAACCGGGCCGCCGTCCGGGCGCGGGCCTTCGAGGCTTCGAGGTCGCGGTCGCGCGGCGGCGCGCTCGTCACGAGGGAATCCAGCAGGCTCCGGGCGACCTGCGTGACCTGGTCCACCGCTCGACCGAACGCGAGCTCGTTGGCCTTGGATGGCTTCGAGAACCCGCTCAGCTTGCGGACGAACTGCAGCGCCGAGGCCCGGATCTCCTCGTCCGTGGCGCGAGGCCTGAAGTTATGCAGGGTCTTGATGTTCCGGCACATGGAGCCCTCATCGGTCGCGGTGGGAGCGCAGGAAGGCGCCCACCGCCGCGTTGTATTCATCGGGCTGCAGATTGGGGACGAAATGGCCGCCGGTCGGCAGCACCGCGAGCTTGGCGCCCGGGATCTTCGCCGCCAGCTCCTCCGAGTAGAACGGCGGGGTCAGCGTGTCGTCGGCGGCAACCACCACCAGGGCGGGGCAGCGGATCTCGCCCAGGCGGGCACGGCGGTCGAAGCGCACGATGGCGTCGATGCGGCTCGCCAGTATCTCGGAGGGCGGCGGCGCGGCGCCCACGCGCTTGATCTCGTCGTCCAGCGCCTCGTCGTTCTCGCTGATCCACCTCGGCGGGCGCAGCATGACGACCGACGCGCGCCAGTAGCTCTCGAACCCGCGGTGGAGCAGGAGCTCCTTGCGCGTCTCGAAGCAGCGCCGGAAGTAGGCGTCGGGGCCGGGCCAGGTGGCGCTCAGCACGAGGCTCACCAGGCGATCCGGGTGATCCTGGGCGATGGTCTGGCCCATGGCGCCGCCGGTGGAGTGGCCCACGTAGTGGGCGCGCTCGATGCCGAGGCGGTCCATGAGTGCGATGGTGTCGGCGGCCATCTGATCCACCGAGTACTGGATGCGGGAGTGGGTGCTACGGCCCGCGCCGCGGTGGTCGTGCACGATCACCCGGAAGTCTCGGGAGAAGTCGCGTACCTGCGGGCCCCAGAACGCGCCCTGGCCGCCGAGGCCGGGCACCAGCATGAGGGCGGGCCCCCGGCCCTGCTCCTCGTAGTAGATGTCGGCGTCGCCGATCGAGACGTGGGGCATCAGGCGGGCTACTTCGTGTCGTTCATGCCCAAGCGCCGCTCGATCGCGATGATGTCGGTGGGGCGCTCGAACGGCGCGGGCGCGGGCGCTCCGGTCTCGCGCGGGCGGCCGATCGCCTCGAAGAAGTCCTCGAGGCCGGGCGGCGTGATCACCCAGAGCATGACCAGGTCCTCGTCGGGGCTCTCGTTGATCAGCTCGTGCTTGACGTCGAACCCGAGGAAGCACGAGGTGCCCGGCACGAGCGGGTGACTCACCCCGTCCACCACCGCCCGGCCGCGGCCGCGGAAGCAGATCTGCAGCTCGACCTGGTCGCCGTGCGAATGCTCTCGCACGCGCCCGCCCGGAGCGATGGACTGGAAGCCCATGGCGTGTCCGCCGAAGCCGGTGCGCGCCGGGTAGAGCTTCGGATCGGCGTGGCCGTTGGCGGGAACGGGCTGCCAGTACGAGGGGCCGTCCTCCGGCTGCACGACGACGGCACGCCCCCGCACGGTATCGGTCTGGGTGGTCTGGCTCATGTCGCTCCTCCTGGCTCAGGCGGTCGGCCGACAGTTTAACCCGGCGCGGCGTTTGACGGCTCGCGCAATCTCGGCGATAGTCCCCGGCATGATAACCCGCCGTGTGCTCGTGCTCTTGGCTCTGACCGTGGCCGTCACCGCATCCTTCTCGGGCCTCACGACCGCGCAGGAGACGTCCCGCGCGGGCGGCGTCCTGAAGGCTGCGATGATCGGCGAACCCCCGACGCTCGACCTGCACTGGACGACCGCGGTGATCACGCAGGAGATCACCTTCCACATCTACGAGGGCCTGTTCACCTACGACGCCAGCTACGCGCCGATCCCCATGCTGGCCGAGTCGTACGCCATGACGCCGGACGGCCGGCGCTACACCATCGTCCTCCGGAAGGGAGTGCGGTTCCACAACGGCAAGGAGATGACCTCGGCCGATGTGGTCGCGTCGGTCATGCGCTGGGGCAAGGTGGCGACCACCGGCAAGGCGGTGTGGCGGGCGGTGGAGGCGGTCGAGGCCAAGGACCCGTACACGGTCGTGATCCATCTGAAGGAGCCGTCGGGCTCGCTGCTCTACGCGCTGGCCAGCCCCAACAACGGCGCCTCCATCCATCCCCGGGAAGTGATCGCGGCGGCGGGGGACGGGCAGATCAAGGAGTTCATCGGCACCGGACCCTACCGCTTCGTCGAGCATCGACCGGATCGCCACATCAAGGTCGCGCGGTTCAAGGAGTACGCGGCCCGGACCGAGGCACCCAACGGCTACGGCGGCCGCCGCACCGCCTACGTCGACGAGATCCTCTTCGTCCCGGTGCCCGACGTGGCGGTGCGCCTGGCCGGGGTGGAGACCGCGGAGTACCACTTCGCCAACAGCATCAACCAGGACAAGTACGACGGGATCAAGAGCCGGGGCGACATCGTGGCGGCCGCGGTGAAGCCGTACGGCTGGATCACCGCGGTGCCCAATCACAAGCAAGGCGTGATGGCCAACAAGAAGGTTCGCCAGGCGCTCCAGGCCGTGCTCGACATGGAGCCGATCATGGCGGCCGGCATCGGCAACAAGGAGTTCTACCGGATCTCCGGCTCCCTGTTCTATCCGGAGCAGAGCGCGTTCTATTCGACGACCGGGGTCACCGGCTACAACCTGAAGAACAAGGATCGCGCCCGCGCCTTCCTGAAGGAAGCGGGCTACGCCGGCCAGCCGGTCCGCTGGGTCACCACCAAGGAGTACGAGTGGATGTACAACACCGCGGTGGTGGCCAAGCAGCAGATGGAGGAGGTGGGCTTCGTCGTCGACCTGCAGGTGGTGGACTGGGCCACCCTCGTGCAGCGCCGCAACAAGCCGGAGCTGTTCGACCTCTTCTCCACCGGATTCACCCTCAACCCGGACCCCGCGCTGGCCTCGTCGCTGCAGTGCAACTGGCCCGGCTGGTGGTGCCACGAGGAGAAGGACCGGCTGATGGCCGAGATGGCGCGCGAGACCGATCCGAAGAAGCGGCGCGCGCTGATCGAGCGGGTCCAGGCCGTGTTCTACGAGGACGTGGGGCGCATCAAGCTCGGCGACTACTATCCGCTGCAGGCGATGCGGAAGGAGCTGCGCGGGTTCAAGCCGGGGCCCTTCCTCTACTTCTGGAACGCCTGGCTGGCGAAGTAGCGCCTACGGGCGCAGGACGTGCCCGGGCAGCGCGCCGGTGTGCTCGCCGCCGGAGATGACCAAGCGCCCGTTCACCACCACGTCGCCGATGCCGGCCGCGTAGCGGTGCGGGTCCTCGTACGTCGCGCGATCGGCCACCGTGGCGGGATCGAACACCGCGAGGTCGGCTTTCATGCCTGGAGCCAGCACGCCGCGATCCTGCAAGCCAAGCCGCCGCGCGGGCAGGCCCGTCATCTTCCACACCGCGGTCTCGAGCGAGAGCACCCGCTCGTCGCGCGCGTAGCGGCCCAGCACGCGCGGGAAGGTCCCGTAGCTCCGCGGGTGCGGCTTGCCGGCCGCGAGCGGGCCCTCGGCGGCGAGCGATGAGCCGTCGGAGCCCACCATGACGTGCGGATGCGTCAGCGCCCGGCGCAGGTCGGCCTCGTCGAGCTGGAACAGGATCATGTAGCCCTTGCCCTGCTCGGACACGATCAGCTCGATGGCGGCGTCCAGCGGATCCTCCCCCCGCGCGGCCGCGATCTCGGCGATGCGCCGGCCCTGCGCGTCCGGCCGTGACGGCGAGTAGGCCACCATGATGTCCGCCCAGTCGAGGCCGCGCAGCAACGTCTCACCGCCGCCGGTCAGCTCCTTGCGGATCCGGTCGCGCGTACCGCGATCGGCCAGGCGCTTCAGCATCGCGTCGATGCCGCCCTCGAGCGCCCAGTCCGGCAGCAGCGTGCGCAGCGTGGTGCTGGAGGCGGTGTAGGGGTAGACGTCGCCCATCACGTCGAGCCCCTCGCGCCGCGCGTCGTCGATGAGGGCCAGCGCGTTCGTCACCTTCCCCCAGTTCGGCCGCCCCGCCGCTTTCACGTGGCTCACCTGCACGGGCAGGCCGCCCTCGCGCCCCACCCGGATGGCCTCGGCCACCGCGTCGAGCAGGGTCGCCCCCTCGCCGCGGATGTGGCTGGCGTAGAACCCGCGCCGGCCGCCCGCACGGCGCGCGATGCCGATGATCTCCTCGGTCGCCGCGTAGGAACCGGGCGCGTAGATGAGGCCGGTCGAGAGACCATAGGCGCCGTCGGCCATCGCCTCGTCCATCATCCGCTCCATCGCGGCCTGCTCGGCCGCGGTGGGCGGCCGCCGCGCAAAGCCCATGGCGGCCAGGCGCAGCGTGCCGTGGCCGATGAGCTGCGCCACGTTGAGCGCCACGCCGTCGCTCTCGTAGCGCGCGAGGTAGTCACCGACCGTGCGCCAGGAGAAGTCCATGCCCGCCGGCAGGTAGAGGGCAAAGCCCTTCATCTCCTCGCGGAACGTGTCGGAGACGGGAGCGGGTGAGAAGCCGCAGTTGCCGACCACCTCGGTGGTCACACCCTGGCGGATCTTCGACTCGGCGCGCCGGTTGTCCCAGAGGCGCCAGTCGGAGTGCGAGTGCATGTCGATAAAGCCGGGGGCTACCGTGCGGCCGCTCGCGTCGACGGTGCGGCCGGCCGGCTCGCGGGAGAGATCGCCGACCACGGTGATGGCGTCGCCGGTCACCCCCACGTCGCCGCGGCGGGCGGGCGCGCCGGTGCCGTCGATGAGCTGCCCGCCCGTGATCTTGAGGTCGAGCACGGGCTAGTAGCGCCGATCGTCGAGGTCGAGCAGCGGGAATGCGCTGGTGACGTGCGGGACGGTGACCGGCGTGGCCGGATGCAGGTACGACGGGTCGAGCATGTCCAGGCTGTGCACGCCGAGCAGGCCCATGGCGATGCGGATCTCGTCCTCCAGCAGCTCGAGCGCGCGCACCAGGCCCGCCTCCCCCGCGGCGGCCAGCCCGATGCAGGTCAGCCGTCCGAGCCCGACCACCTGCGCGCCGAGCGCGATGGCCTTGATCACGTCAGTGCCGCGCATGAAGCCGCCGTCCACGATGATGGTGCTGCGGTCCGCGACGGCCTTCACGACCTCGGGCAGCACCTCGATGGAGCCGCGCCCGTGGTCGAGCTGGCGGCCGCCGTGGTTGGAGACGTAGACTCCGTCCACCCCGAGGTCGCACGCGATCGCTGCGTCCTCGCCGGTGGCGATGCCCTTCAGGATCAGCGGGATATCGTGGCGATCCTTGAAGCGCTTGACGTTGTCCCAGGAGAGCGCGGCCTGGAAATCCTGGCCGGTGGCGCGCACCCGCCACGGCTTGACGAAGCGGCGGGCCAGGTCGCGCTCGCGCCGACTGTACATCGCGGTGTCGACGGTCATGCAGAAGACCGCGTAGCCGTGGTCCCGCGCGCGCTTGACGTGGTCGTCGACGAAGGCGTCGTCGCCGCGCACGTAGAGCTGGAAGATACGGAAGTTGTCGGCGGCGGCCGCGGTGGCCTCGAGGCCGGGGTTGCACGCCGAGCTCAGCATCTGCGGCACGCCGAAGGCCGCGGAGGCCTTGGCCGCGGTGGCGCCCCCGCCCGGGGTGAAGGTTTCGATGGAGCCGACCGGCGCCATCATCACCGGGATGCGCAGGCGGCGGTTGAAGAACGTCGCGCCGGTGTCGATGCGCGAGACGTCGCGCAGCACGCGCGGCCGGAAGGCCAGGCTGTCGATGCCGAGGCGATTGCGCCGCAGCGTGGTCTCGGTCTCGGTGCCGCCCACCAGGTAGTCCCACGGGCCGGGGGCCAGGTTCATGCGGGCGGCGCGGACGATCTCGTGCAGCGTCTGGAACTTGTCTTCGAGTCCGGAGGTCATGGGCTCTCTCGGTTCGGGAATGGGTCAGGCGTGGCGATGCGCCTCGGGCAGTCCGAAGCGCTCGGCGGTGCTGCTCTCGGCGTCGAACTCGATCAGCACCGCCGCGTTCTTGCCGACCACCCAGGCATCGTGGCCGGGCTCGATCACCACCGCGCGGGGCGCCGTCAGATCGAAGGCGCAGCCGTCGGCATACGTGCCGCGCACGCGGCCCCGGGCCAGGAAGCCCACGTGGGCGTGCATGCACAGGGGCGTGTTGACGATCTTCTTCATGTGGGTGGACCAGCGGAAGCCCGGCGGGTAGCACACGCGCTTGACGCGGCCGTTGGCGGCGTGGGCGGTGTCGATGATCACGCCGCCCACCTCGCGATGGTCCGCGCCCGCCATGGGAGCCAGCAGCAGGTCACGCGCGGGAGGCGCGGGGGGGCGAGGCTTTGACGTGAGACGCTTGGAGCGGGCCGGCTGCCGCGGGCGCTTTGTCATGGCGGGCTCCTCCTGGCTACCTGCTGGGACCTCCGAGACACTGACTCCCGTGGCGGGAGTTGTCAAGCCCGGTACAATCGAGAGGCCATGTCGACGCTGCTCGACGCGCGCGGTCTCGTCAAGCACCTCGGCGGCCGCCGCGTGGTCGACGGGGTGGACCTCGCCTGCGCGAGCGGACAGATCGTGGGATTGCTCGGGCCCAACGGAGCGGGTAAGACCACGACGCTCCGGATGCTGTACGGCTTCCTCCACCCCGACGAGGGCCGGATCCACGTGGACGGCGTCGAGCTCGGGCGCGATCTCGTGCGGGCCAAGCGCTCGATCGGGGTATGCACGCAGGACGATACCTTCGACGGCGACTTCACGGTCGAGCAGAACCTCACCATCGCGGCCAGCTACTTCCGGCCGCGCCCGGCCGACCTCGGCCGGCGCGTGGCCGAGCTGCTGGATCGCTTCGAGCTCACGACCTACGCGCGGCAGAAGCCGGAGACGCTCTCCGGCGGCTACCGGCGGCGCCTGATGATCGCTCGCGCGCTCGTGCACCGCCCGCGCCTGCTCTTCCTCGACGAGCCCACCACCGGGCTCGACCCGCAGGCGCGCATGGGGGTGTGGGACCTCGTCGACGGGCTGCGCGCGGAGGGGCTCGCGATCATCCTCACCACCCACTACATGGACGAAGCGGAGCGGCTGAGCGACGCGCTCACCGTGCTGGCCCGCGGCCGCGTGGTGGCGCGCGGGACGGCCAAGAGCGTGCTGGGCGACCTGGTGGGCGAGCACGTGGTGGTGGTAGACGGAGTTCACGGCGCGCGGATCACGGCCTGGCTCTCGGCGCACGGGCGCGGTGAGCCGGCGAGCGTGCTGGGAGCCTGGCACGTGCCGGTCTCCGCCGAGGAGCTGGCCGACTTCGCGCGCGCGTTTCCCTCACTACGCTACGAGGTGCGCGGGCCCACGCTCGACGACCTGTTCCTCAAGCTCTCGCTCTCTCCATGAGGTGGCTGGCCGCAGCGCTCGAGTGGCAGAGCCGCGCGGTCGTGGGGCGGCATCTGCGCGTCTACCTGCGGAACTGGCACACCGCCTTCCTGCCGCCGGCGCTGGAGCCGGTGACGATGCTGATCGCGTTCGGGGCGGGGCTCGGCGGCTACGTGGCCAGCCTCACCTGGCAGGGCCGCCCGATCGAGTACATGACCTACGTGGCGCCGGGGCTGCTCGCCTACGCCACCTTCATGACCGCGATCTTCCAGTCGCTGTTCGCGGCCTTCATCCGGATGCGCTACCAGCGCACGTGGGAGGGACAGCTCACCACCCAGGTCGAGCTGGCCCACGTGGTGTGGGGCGAGGTCCTGTGGGCGGGCCTGCTCGCGACCATGTACGTGGTGATCGTGTCGGCGGTGCTGGTCGCGATCCAGTGGATCGGCCTTCTGACCCTCGACCTGCGGTGGCTGCCCGCGCTCTGGCCGGTGGCCTTCGTGGCCGCCTGCGGATTCGCCGCGCTGGGGCTCTGCTTCACCGCGGTCATGCCGACCATCGACCACATGAACCTGCCGGTGTTCCTGCTCGTGCTGCCGATGGGGCTGCTCTCCTCGACCTACTTCCCGCTCGAGCATCCGGTGCTGGTGGCGCTGAACACGGTGAACCCGCTCTACCAGCTCGCCCAGGCGTTCCGCGGCGTCCTGATCGGCGGGCCGGTGAGCGGCCACCTGGCCGGCGTGGCCGCGCTGTCGGCGCTGATGCTGGGCGTGCTGGTGCCGCTCGACCTGCGCCTGCTGCGTCGGCGCGTCCTGGGTGACTAGACCCGCTCCGGGTCGGCGCCCTCTCGCCCGTCGGCAGACGGAAGGCTCCCGGCGCATCTACGGGCTCTGCACCGCAGCCGGCGGCGCGGGCGTGGATGCCAGCGCGGCGCGGATCCGGTGGAAGCGCTTGACGATCTCCGCCCGGAGCTGCCGCCGCCCGATCATCCGCTTCATGTCGCCCCCGAAGCCCCCCACCTGGTCGGTCGAGACGCGATTGCTCGACAGGATCAGCACGCCGTCCTCGTAGGGCACCGCGGCGCAGAGGATCTGGCTCGCGTTGTAAGTGTGCCCGACGTAGACCTGCCGCTCCACGTAGAGCGCGAGCGCCGGGGTCACGTCGACGAGATGGTGGATCAGGATCGGGGTGGGCCGGCCCTGGACCTGGCGCTTCACCCAGTAGATCTGGCTGATCGAGGTGGGGCTCTGCTCGGCCGGGTAGCGGAGCAGCGCCTGGCTGAGGCCCGGCGCGAAAGGGGCCACGATGCGCGCGTCGCCCGCGGCCACCCGCAGCAGCGCGGCCGGGTCGCTGATCCCCCCGCGCCGCGCGTAGGGCGCGACGCCGTCGAGGCCGCGTGCCTGGAAGGCCTGCGCGCGCTGGAGCAGGAGCGCCCGCCACTGGCTGGCCGCCGTCTCGAGCGTGGTCGTCCGATCGCAGCAGCGGGGCGCGGCCTTGGCTGCGCGGAAGGCCTCGCTCTCGGCCGGGGTCAGGTTGAAGCGGAGGCCCGGCTCCGCTTCGAGCGCCTCCCGGGCCTCGCCCAGCTCCCCGCTCGTGAACATGAAGCCCTGGACCGCCGCCGGGGTGGCTCGGGCCGGAATGAGCCCGGACGCGGTGATGCTCGGGTCCTTCAGCACCACGTCTGGGCTCGTCAGCACCTCGGCCGCGCGCCCGAGTGGGACCGCCAGGTACATGGCCACGCCCGCGCTGACCTCGATCTCGCTGGTTTCGAGCAGTTCATAGGCGATGGTGTCGCCCGCGAGGAGCCGGGCGCGCTGCTCCGGGGAGAGGCGGCGGACGTCGAGGGCCTGACCCTCTTCCGTGGCCGGTGGATCGGCCGACCAGGCGGGGACCGGCAGGACGAGCAGCCCCGCGAGGGCGGCCGCCCGGCCGAGTCGAGGGAGCATACCCGCTATTCTAGATGATCCCGGTCAGCTGATCTCGTCTGGAATGTGGAGGAGGCCGCGAAGCCAGGCGCCCGGCACCTTGGCGATGAGCTGCCTGATCTTCCGGCGCGTGCTCTCGGCGAGCCGCCGCTCCAGGCGATTGATGAAGCGCGTAGCGCTTCCCCGAGGCGGCGTCCTGTGGCAGACTCTCCGCTGGTCCGGCGGCGAAAGCCGGTCATTCCGAGGAGGAAGTGCCCATGCCCGAGTCCGTTCCGTCCTCTCTGATCATCGACGCGTTCAAGGAGATCTTCCAGGCGGAGCGTCGCGGCGCGAAGCGCCAGGACCCGCTCGGCTGGATCATCAGCGTGCCCGACACGCACCAGAAGAGCGTGCTCGCCGCGCTGGACAAGGAGCGTAGCCTGCGCGTGCTCACGTGCTCGACCGAGGACGACGCCAACGCGGTGGCGGCCGGGCTCTACATGACCGGCGAGCCGGTGATCGTGATGATCCAGCACGCCGGGCTCTACGCCAGCGTGAACACGATCCGCGGCATCTCGATGGACGGCAAGATCCCGATCTTCTACATGATCGGGCTGCTGAGCCGCGAGAAAGACAAGGATCCGAAGGACTCGCGGCACTCGATGGTCCGCTTCGCCGAGCCGCTGCTCGACGTGTTCAGCATTCCCCACGCCCGCATGGAAGGCCCGGACGACGTGAAGCTGATCCCCGAGTACTACCGCAAGAGCCGTGAGCGGAAAGGCCCCGCCGCGGTGCTCGTCGGCCTGGAGACCGCGTGATGATGAAGCCCGAGGAGGTCCTCAAGGTGATCGCGGCCGCCCGCGGGGCGGCCATCTGCGTGCCCACCATGACCACCGCGCCCGCCTGGCGCAAGATCGCGCCCGACGATCTCTCGGTCGGCTGCGTGGGCTTCATGGGCGGCGCCTCCGCGATGGGGCTGGGGCTGGCCCTGGGCGCACCCGATCGCCGCGTGATCGTCTTCGACGGCGACGGCTCGCTGCTGATGCAGCTCGGCTCGCTCGCCACCATCGCGGGCGCGGCGCCGCGCAACTTCACGCACCTGCTCTTCAAGAACGGCGTCTACCACACCTCGGGCTCGCAGGAGACGCCGGGCGGGGCGGGGACGGACTTCGCGGCGATGGCCAAGGCCGCCGGCTACCGCAACGCATACACCGTCACCACGCTGGAGGACTTCAAGAAGCGGCTGCCCGGCTTCCTCACCGAGGACGGCCCGATCATGGTGCAGCTGATCACCGGGCTCGCGGAGAGCACCCCGATGACCGCGGGGCCGAGCACGCCCTTCCACCAGCAGGTGGCCGAGCTGCGCGCCAAGGTGACCGGCGCGCGCTAGGCGAGCGCCGGCTACTCCTCGAGCTGCTTGGCCCGCCACCGCAGCGCGGCGCCGAGGCCCTCCTTCTCCCGGATCTCGTCGAACTTCATCCCGACCTCGGTGCGGGCCGCGTAGAGCGGCGCCAGCACGTCGAGCCCGGCGCGGATCGCGTTCCGGAAGCCGGCCGCGTCGGCGCCCCGGTTGGTCGCGAGCTTGGTGGCGGCCAGCGCCTCCGGCGAGATGAGGGCCAGGCGCCGCGCGTACTTCATCGTGGCCGTCTCGAGCTCGGCTCGGGGAACGACGCGGTTCACCATGCCGTAGCGGAGCGCGGTCCGGGCGTCGATGGGATCACCCAGGTAGAGCATCTCGCGGGCGCGCTTGAGCCCGACGACGAACGGCATGATGAGGGCGGGGCCCACGTTGGAGAAGCGGATCTCCGGCTCGCCGAACTGCGCGTCGTCCGCTGCGATCGTGAGGTCGCACATCATGGCTAGCTCGCAGCCGCCGCCGAGGCAGTGGCCCTGCACGGAGGCGATCACCGGCTTCGTCATGTCCCACGGCGTCATCTCGAGCCGGACGTCGTCGGTGAGCGAGACGTGCCAGGCCAGCGCGTTGCCCCGACGGGCCGCCCGCTCCGGGTTGGGGGAGATGTCGTAGCCGGCGGAGAAGCTCCGCCCCTCCGCGCGCAGCACCACCACCGCGGTGGCCGGATCGCGGTCGGCCTCGTGGAAGCGCTCGATTAGGGTGCGCTTGAGCTCGGGGCTGATCGCGTTCAGCTTGTCGGCCCGGTTCAGCGAGACGATGCCGACGCGGCCGTCGACGGCGTAGGTCACGAGTGGGGCGGTCACGGCAGCCCTACCCGTAGACGATGCTGAGGGTCTCGGCGACCATGGCGGGGCGGGAATTGCCCTCCACCTCCATGGTCATCTCGCTCGTGATGCGGAAGCCGTTGTCCTCCACGGCCTCCACCTTCAAGAGCTTCTGGCGCAGCCGGACGCGCCCGCCCGCCGGCACCGGCGCGGTGAAGCGGACGCGGTTCGAGCCGTAGTTGAGGCCGCGCCGGCGCTTCTCGACCGCCATCAAGGTCGGGGCCAGCCGGGGGAGGAGCGAGAGAGTCAGATAGCCGTGGGCGATGGTCTTGCCGCCCGGCAGCTCCTTCCTGGCCCGCTCGACGTCGACGTGGATCCACTGGTGGTCGCCGGTGGCGTCGGCGAACTTGTCGATCATCTCCTGCGTCACCGTGAGCCACTCGGATGGGCCCAGCTCCTTGCCCACGTGCTGGAGCAAATCCTGGGGCTTCTCGACCTTGAGCATAGCGCTCCTCCCTCGGGTATGATCTGCGGGCGTCATTATCGCCCAGTCGCAGTCCCGGAGGAAAGCACGCGATGAGCTACGACGCTCCCTTCGCCGGCCTCAAGGTGGTGGATCTGAGCCAGGGGATCGCGGGGCCCTACTCGGCCATGCTGCTGGCCCAGTACGGCGCCGACGTGGTGAAGGTCGAGCCGCCGGAAGGCGACTGGGCGCGCGCGCTCGGCAAGCGCTACGGCGACATGAGCGCCTTCGCCATCGCCGCCAATCTCGGCAAGCGCTCCATCGTGCTGGATCTCAAGGAGGACGAGGGACAGGCGACGCTGCGCCGGCTCCTGGCCACCGCAGACGTCTTCCTCGAGAGCTTCCGGCCCGGGGTGGCGGCCCGGCTCGGCATCGGCTACCCGGACGTGGCGGCGCTGAACCCGCGGATCATCTACCTGTCGGTCTCGGGCTTCGGCCAGACCGGCCCAGACGCGGAGCGCCCCGCGGTGGACACCGTGTTCCAGGCCTTCACCGGTCTCATGTCGGTGAATCGCGGGCTCGACGGCATCCCGCACCGCGTGCCGGTGATCGTGATGGACATGGCCACCGCGCTCAGCAACTTCCAGGCGATGGCGGTCGCGCTCTACGCCCGCCGGGACGAGCCGCGCGGCCGGTACATCGAGTCGAGCCTCCTGCGCGGCGGGGCGACGATCCAGGCGGTCTCCATGATCCAGCATCACCTGGAGGACGGCCGGCCCCAGCCCGGCCTCACGCCGTCGGGCACCTTCAAGGCGAGCGACGGCTGGATCAATCTCACGATCCTGCGCGACGCGGAGTTCCCCGCGCTCTGCGCCGCGCTCGAGCTGCCCGCGGCGGGCACGGACCCGCGCTTCGCCACCAACGACCTGCGCTTCGCCAACGTCACCACGCTCAACGCGCTGCTCGAGCCCGCGTTCGCCCGTCGCACCACCGCGGACCTCTCGGCACGGCTGCGGGCCGCTCGGCTCATGCACCAGCGGGTGAACACCTACCTCGAGTTCCTCGACGATCCGCAGGTGAAGGCCACCGGCGCGGTGGCCTGGATCGAGCAGCCCGGGATCGGTCGCGTGCCGGTCCCGCACGTGCCGGGCCTGCCGCCGCTCCGCAGCGGGACTCCGCGCGCGGTGGCGCCCTCGCTCGACCAACACCACAAGGAGATCCTGGGCGAGCTGGGGTGACGACAGATTCGCCTCCCGCGTGTTTGCGCTCCACACTCTGCCAGCCACCCCGGACGAAGCCCTCAGGAGCTCCCTGTCGCTGGTGCGCACACTGGGGATGCGTTCCGGCCACGACGGCGACAAGATGGCGGGGATTGCGGCGAGGCCTGGTGTAACCGGTTCTCCGATTCTTGCCGAGACACTCACCTACGAGGCCCGCGTCGTGGGCATCCTGGATGCCGAGGAGTCGACGATCTTTCTCGCCGACGTGGTGGGTGGCGGCCGTCACCGAAGCGGCGAACTGCTCACGCTCCAGACCATGCGTGCGCACCTTAACGTCAAGTCAACGAAGCAAGGCGCCGACGAGGTCTGCCCTAGTGGATCGGGGAACCTCGTCGCGGCCGAACAACCATCAGGCGCGCGGCGGCGCCCCCCGGGGGTGCAGGACGCTGATCGCCCATCCCACGTCGAAGGGCTCTCCGGGCCAGAGGCCCGCCGTGCGCCCGTTCAGGTGAAGGCCCTGCGCCTCGTGACACGTCCGCAGCGCCTCGACGGGATCAGCGGGCACTGCGGCGGGTGGCGGCACCTCGGGCAGCGGCCGACCATCCGGCCGCCGGAACTGGGGGGCTCCGTCCGGCGCCGGCGCGACCTGGTAGCCCTCCTCGTGCACCGCTCGATGATGCCGCCGACAGAGCAGGAGGAGATTCGCCAGCGTGGTGGGCCCGCCCTGCGCCCAGTGCCGCACGTGATGCCCCTGGCCGACCCGCACATGGCAGCCCGGGAAGCGACACGTCCGGTCCCGGTGCTGCAGCGCCCGCCGCAGCGCGGGCGGAATCGTCCGCGTCCGGGCGCCGACCTCGACCACCCGCCCGTCCTCGTCGTGTCGCATCACCACGCGGCTCGCGTCGCACGCCAGACGCCGAGACGTTTCCGCGGAAACGTGGCTCCCTTCGTCCAGTACGGATTGGCCGGGTTGCGCCGGGTCCGCGAGCACCGCGGCGTCCACGTGGACCACCACCTGGTACCGCTCGCCGGGAGCGCCGGGATCCAGCTCGTGATGCAGCGCGGTCTCGGCCAGCAGCGCCAGCGCGTCCGCCTGCTGCTGTGCCCGGGTCGGCGCCGCCAGGGCGGGGTCAGCCGCCGGCGCGCTGCCCCCAGCGACGCGCGTCCGCTGGTTCAGCGTTTCCCGCGCGGCATCGAGCGCCCGGAGCAGTAACGCGCCCACGTCCGGCGTCAGCCGTCCCCGCAGGACCACCGTGCCGTCCTCGTCCTGGTACACGTGCAGGGCGCGCCCCGTGTGCTGCCGATTGGTCGCCCTGCCTTCGGCCAGCCGGTCCACCCGTCGCCAGCCGCGCACGATGCGCTCTACGTGGCAGGCCGTGCTCGCGCCCCCCACCGCCAGCAGGCGGGCCTCCGTCTCGGGCGTGGCCACGCGGGTCAGGGCGCGCACCTTGGCATAGGACAGCTCCCCGCGAGCCAGGGCCTCGGCCAGGCGTGGCAGCATCCCGAGGGCGCGCGCCACGCGGACTCGCTCGCGGGCGGCGCCCAGGTCGAGGCCCACGCGCCAGCTCAGCCAGTGGGCGCAGGAGCGGAAGCCCGTGTTCCAGCCGCCGCGGTCGTCGAAGTCGCGGATCAGCGCGAGCAGGCGCGCGGTGGCGGCATCCAGGTGCGCGGACAGCTCGGCGATCTCGTCGCCGAGCCGGTCGAGTGCCGCCACGCGGGCCGGCGTGGGAACCAGGGTGGGCAGGTGCGTCGCCATGACGAGTCCTCCTTCGGCTGGAGCGACTCTACACCCCGTGTTCGGCGCCGCCGGCGTTCGCCCGGGCTGCGCGATCGCGGGTCGAGAAGTGATTTTTGGTCCGGCCCCGCCCGACCGTCAAGCAGCCTGTCCCTGCGCGACGCTGGGATAACTTCCGCCGAAGGTTGCCGCCGCCGACCGAGTCACCCGGCCGAGGCTGTCAAGTGGAAAGGCGCGTGCGCGTCCGTCCGTCGACGCCTCAGCGAAAGAGGTCGATCAGCTCCTGCAGGGCGACCATCTGGTTGCCCTTGGTGGACGAGGGCACCATGATCAGCGTCTTCACCCCCGCCGCGTACCAGGCCTCGACCCCGTCGCGCACGTCCTTCGGGCTACCGTAGAGCGTGACCTGGGAGAGCCAGCGGTCGGACATGAGCGAGGGGAGCCTGTCCTCCTGGCCCGCCGCGATGGCCTTCCGGATCGCCTGCATCTCCTCCTCGAAGCCGGCCTCGATCCAGTAGTTCTGGTAGTTCGGCAGCTTCACGTAGCCGGTCAGGGTCTTGCGGTTCACCGCGGCGGCGGCGGCGCGGTCGGTGTCGATGCAGGTCGGCACCATGTTGCCGATGAAGAAGTCGGACCCGGTGCGCGCGGCGTCGGGCAGGGCCTTGAGCGACTCCGGCATGTGCGAGCGCGCCGCGTTGGCCCACACCGCGCCCTGGGCGATCTCGGCGGCGAGACCGGTCATCTTTTTTCTGAGGGTAGCGAGCGTGATCGGGGGCAGCTCGCCCGCCTGCTTGGCGCCCGCCTTCAGGTCCTGCACGAAGCGGCGCATGTCCTCGAGCGGCTTGCCCGGAGTGATACCGAGGCGATCGTGCGTCGGGCCGTGGCTGATGCCGACGCCGAACCGAAAGCGGCCGCCCGACAGCTCGTGGATCAGCGCGGCGGTCTGGGCGAAGTCGAGAGCATGACGGGTGTAGATGTTGGAGATGCTGGTGCCGAACTGGATGGTGCGGGTGGAGAGCGCGATCGCCTCGCAGAGGCCGAGCCCGTCACCCAGGCTCGGGCAGTAGAGGCCGCTGAAGCCCTCCTCCTCGAGACGCCTAGCCATGTCGATGGTCGCCTTGCGACGGCCGGGGACCGCGGCGAGGCTGACCGCGGGCTTGCGCGTCACGCCCACGGCACCGCTCCGCCCCAGCGGTTGAGGAAGGTGGTCTCCGACGTCGGCCGCCGCTTGCTCGGGCCGTACTTCACGGCCGGGTAGCCCAGCGGGATGCAGAAGTGGAAGGTCATCTCCTTGGGGATGTCGAACATCGCGTGGAAGCGGTCCATGACCTTGGCGTGCAGCGTGGTGGGCAGCGAGCCGATGCCGAGGGCGTGGGCGGCGAGCATCAGGTTCTGGCAGGCGGGAATCACCGAGTTGGCCCCGCCGCCTGGCGCGGTGAAGGCGAAGACGATGCACGGGACGTCCTTGATGTCCTCGGACAGGCCCATCGCGGAGCGGTGGTTCTTGTCGGTGAGGGGAATGTCCTCCGGCTTCGTCCACCTGTGGTCGTCCCAGCGCTTGGCCCACCAGGCTTCCTTGTAGAGCGCGCCGAACTCGCGGATCTTCGCGCGGTCGTTCACGATCAGGAAGCGTCCTACCTGGTTGTTGCCGCCGTTCGGCGCCTTCACCGCCGCCTCGATCAGGAGGTGGAGGTCCTCGACCGGGATGGGATCGGGGCGAAGCTTCCGGGTGGACCGCTGGGTGAACATGGCTTCGCCAATCGGCATCTTCAGACGGTCGATCTGCATGGGCGCACCTCCTGGCAGTGGGGTCACGAGCCGAGCACGCGCCCGAGCCAGCGGGCGACGTCGGCGATCTCCTCGGCGGAGACGGAGTGCGGTATCGGGTACTGATGCCACTCGATCGGATAGCCGAGCGCGGTGACCTGCTCGCGCGCGTCCTCGGCCATGGCCAGCGGGATCATCGGATCGTGGATGCCGTGCGCCCAGAAGATGGGCACGTCGCGGTTCACGGTGGCGGCCTCCGTGGCCAGGGTGCCGGCCAGGGGCAGGTAGCACGAGAGCGCGAGGATGCCGGCCAGCCGCTCCGGATACCGCAGGCCCAGGTGCAGCGCCATGGCGCCGCCCTGAGAGAAGCCCGCCAGCACGAGACGGCCGGGCGCGATCCCGCGCTGCCGCTCGCGGTCCACCAGCGCCTCGATCTGCCGCGCCGATTGGCGCACGCCCGCCTCGTCCTCGCGCCGCACGCCGGCGAGCGCGCGGACGTCGTACCACGCGCGCATGACGTGGCCCTGGTTGATGGTCACCGGGCGCAGGGGCGCGTGCGGGAACACGAAGCGGACGGCCGGCCGCGCGGGCAGCCCGAGCTCGGGCACGATCGGCTCGAAGTCGTGCCCGTCGGCGCCGAGGCCGTGCATCCAGACCACCGCGGCGGTCGGATTCGGGGCGGTCTCGATCTGGATGGCGTCCAGGAGATCGGTCATGGCCGGCGCACTAGCGGGCGGGTTTGGAGTCGCGGCCGTCGACTACCGGCACTCCTTGACCCAGTCCACGGCCTCGACCGAGACCCGGTAGGTCGCGCCGGACTCGCCCACCGGCACGTCGAACAGCGACCGGCCGCCCGAGAGCACGTCACCGACCACGCGGCGCCGGTAGGTGGCGGTGACCGAGCCGTCGGAGCCGACGCGGTCCACCCGGAGCGAGACGTTGGCGGCGTCCCGGATGTTGCTGTTGTACAGGTAGCCGACGACGCGCGCGTGGCCGCCCGCCGCGGGCTCCACGCTCCACTCCGGCCGCAGAGACGAGCCGGACGCCGCGAGGTCCTGCGCGCCGCCGCCGGCGGCCATCGCGCAGACCAGCCCGGCGGCCAGGACGAGGGCACGGGTCGACGTCGACATGACCGGAGTGTACCGCGGATCTTGCCTCGTGGAGTAGAGTACGCTCGTGACCCGATCTCGCTCCCGCTCCGCGCTCTCCGCCGTCCTCCTGTTGCTCCTGCTGACAACCACTGCGGCGGCGCCTGGGCCGCGGCTCGGCACGGCGGACCTGCAGGCGCATGTGACCGCCCTGACCGCGCCCGAGATGGAAGGCCGCGGCTCCGCCACACCGGGGGGCGACCGCGCGGCCCGCTACATCGCCGACGTGCTCGCGCGGTCGGGCCTCCGCCCCGGCGGTGACGGGGGCACGTTCTTCCAGGAGTTTCCGGTCGCGGTGGTCCCGAGCCTCGGGCCGGGGAACGTGCTCGAGTCGACCGGACCCGCGCCGCGAGCGCTCCCCGCGCCGCGAGCACTTGAGGTCGGGCGCGAGTGGACGCCGCACGGCGGATCGGCCACCGGCGAGGTCGCGGCCGAGCTGGTCTTCGTGGGGCACGACGACTACAACGGCGTCGACGCGCGCGACCGGGTCGCGCTCACGTTGTCGCGCGCGTCGCTGCCTCCGGGCGCCGAGCGCGCGTCCCGGCTCGAGCAGCTGATCATGGCGCGCCGCGCGGGCGCCCGCGCGCTGCTGATCGTCGACGACCCGCTCCCCGCGGTCGCCGCGACCGCGGCGCCGGTGGCCATCCTTTCCGGCAGTGTCACCCGGGCCGCCGCGGACACGCTGCTGGCGGGCTCGGGACGCTCGCTCGCCGACCTCCTGAAGCCCAGGCCGGGCAGGAGCGCACCGACGGCGGTCGCGACCGGAGTCCACGTGCATCTGCGCATCCAGCTGGCGACGGAGGAGCGCCGGACCGCGAATGTGATCGGGGTGGTGCCGGGCACCGATCCCGCCCTCGCGGGCGAGGCGGTGGTGATCGGCGCCCACTACGATCACCTCGGGCGCGAGGGCGCCGACGTGTACCACGGCGCCGACGACAACGCCTCCGGCACCGCGGTCGTCCTGGGCCTCGCGCAGTCGCTCGCCGCCTCCCCGCCACCGCGCACGCTGGTCTTCATCCTGTTCTCGGGCGAAGAGCTCGGCCTGCTCGGCTCCGACCATCAGGTGCGGAATCCGTCGGTGGTGCCGGTCGAGCGCATGGTGGCGATGCTCAACTTCGACATGGTGGGCCGCCTGGAGGGTCACCGGCTGCTCGTCGGCGGCGTCGACACCGGCAGCGGCTTCCGCGGGCTCGTGCAGGCCGCCGCGACCGAGGCCGGGCTGGACGTCGATCTACGCGCGGCCGGGACCGGCCCGTCGGACCACACGCGCTTCCACGACGCGGGCGTGCCGGTGCTCTTCTTCCACAGCGGCTCCCACTCCGACTACCATCGTCCGTCGGACACCGCCGACAAGATCGACGCCGCGGGCATGGCGCGGATCGCGCACCTCGGCCGCCTGCTGGCCATGCGGATCGCGGACGGGCCGCGCCCGGTCTACGCGCGCGTGCTGGGACCGAGCCCGCGGGGCCGCTCCGCGGAGCGCGTGGCGGGGGCTGGCGGCACCGGCGGCGCCTTCCTCGGCATCGCGGCCGACTCGCGGGCCGGGTGGGACGGTGTGCGGCTCGGCTCGATCGTGCCGGGCAGCGCCGCCGAGCGAGCCGGCCTGCGGGCCGGCGACGTGCTCGTCCGTCTGGACGACACCGGGCTGCAGCGCTTCTCGGACCTGCGCGCGCTGCTCGATCGCCACCGTCCCGGCGAGACCCTCCAGCTCGTCTACCTGCGCGACGGCCTGGATCGCGCGACCGCGATCACGCTCGGCGCGCGTCCGTGAGCCTGGCGCTGGCGGTGACCGGCGCCGCCTGCCACCTCCGCAACCTGCGCACGCGTCTGCCATTCCGCTACGGCGTGGTCACGCTCACGCACTTCCCGCTGCTCCACCTGGCCCTCGACGTGGAGGCGGCCGACGGGCGCCGGGCGCACGGCTTCGCCGCCGACAACCTGCCACCGAAGTGGTTCGACAAGGATGCGGCCAAGAGCTTTCGCGACAACGTGGACGACCAGCTCACCGCGATCGGCGTGGCCAGGACCGCCTACCTCGACGCGGGGCGCAGGCCGCGGCCCGTGTTCGATATCTGGCTCGATGCCTATGCGGAGTGCGCGCGCCGGGGGCCGGCGCGCGGACTCAACGGGCTCACCGCCGCCTTCGGCTCCTCGCTCTTCGAGCGCGCCCTGGCCGACGCCGCGGGCCGGCTGGTCGGGTCGGACGTCGTCGGCATGCTGCGCGACGACGTGCTCGGGATCCGGCCCGAGGCGGTGCACCGCGGGCTCACCCGTGACCATCTGCAGGCCTGGGCGAGCCGACCCGCACCCGACTCGATCGCGGTGCGACATACCGTCGGGCTGCTCGACCCCATCGTCGCGAGCGACGTGCCGGCCG
>Ga0335085_10003935_pt1 | contig 25079 bp, 15 predicted proteins | sample Lox_Sample_45_FD_206712 | JGI IMG/M metagenome (GOLD analysis project Ga0335085, IMG submission 206712) | Soil microbial communities from Loxahatchee National Wildlife Refuge, Florida, United States - Lox_Sample_4.5 | ecosystem: Environmental > Terrestrial > Soil > Wetlands | place: USA...
TGGCAGTGTAAATATACCCGCAACGTGAACGTCGATATAGCCCATGGCGTTGAATAGCGCATGGACGAGAAACCAACCCCACAGGACGTTCCCGCCCCGTTCGAATACATAGGCGGCCGCAAACCCTAGGAAAAAACCCAGCCCGGCGACAACCGACGTTTTCAGGAGAACATCCCAGCTGAACCCCGCCTCAAAAGCCGCAAAATGCGAGACGCCCCACAAAAGCGAGGAAAAGGCCGCCGCCTTGGTGAAGGAGTTGTTTTTCCGCAAAGTCTGGAACAAGAACCCCCGGTAAAAAGCCTCTTCAAAAAAAACAACGGCCAACTGGAACAACAGCGCAAAGGGGATAGCGCTTTGGGGTATCCCTACCGGAATGTCTTTTTCGAAATAGTAAAGGCAAGAGAGGATGCACGCGGCAACGATGGGGATAAGGGACAGGAAACCCAGGGCCAGCTGCCGGAAATTCACCTTTTTGCAACCCAGGTAACGCAGGCTTTCGGCAAAGCCCGCCGAGTTCATTTTCATCGTCAATAAAACGGTGATCAGCACCAATAAGACTTCAATAAGGACGGGTTTTGCCCATCCAAATCCTCCACCTAAACCCAACAAGCTTCTAGCTTTATCGAAGAATGGGTAAGAGAACCCTTGGATGGCCAGGATTATTGCGGTCCAAAAAACGGCCCAAAGATAGGCGCCCCAACCAGGTCGGTTCACGTTTTGTCCCTTGCCAGTCGAAGGAACCGCCAACCGGCATAGAGCAGAACCGTCGGCAGCCAGACCCACAGAAGCTCCGATTCCATGATTCGGATGGACCGCTCCCCCCAAAAGCGGCCGACACTCAAGGGGGAAACGGCGATGGGCCTGAAGGGGAAAAAATACCGCGCGTCGCTGAAGGGCCAGAAAAAGGCGATGCCGTGGCCCCCGTCGGTGCAGGCGTCCAGCATCCCATGGGAGACGGTCGCGAGTAAGAAACAGGCCAGGAGCGCCCACCAGGCTTTCGAGAACCGCTTTTCACCGCGGAAAAGCAGTTCCACCGCCACCCAAGAGAGGACCAAGGCGAAGAAGATGGAATGGGTGAAGCCCCGATGGCCCCAGGGGCTGTCCAAGGGGACCCCGAACCAGTAGCCGATAACGTCCACATCGGGAAAAGCCGCGCAAACTGCCAGCCCCACCCAGAACCGCCAGGGCATCTTTTTTCCTTCTTTAAAGACCTTACCGATGACGGTTCCGACGAAGGCGTGGGTAAAAGCGGAGGCCATAGAATTTCTCAAACTTTTTGAACTGGGGTTGCTTCGTCACTAGCGCCAGTCCATTCGACGGGCGCAACTCGCAATGACAACATCAATACTTGTTCGGCGCCACGATCAGGGTTTCCCCCGTGTTGGTGCGCCCGAAAATCTCCGGGTTGTACATGGCCTCGGCTTCCACGCCCGGCACCTGGAACTGGCCCGGCGTGACCGCCCGGACCGTATAGGAGAAAGCCTGCTCGCCTTCCCAGGCGCCCGAGAAAAGCAGCACCCGGTCGTCCCGGAAGTCCATGGCGGCCGGTGAGAAGGTGCAATCCGGGTCGAATTCCAGGCTGCCGCGCGAGGAAAGGCGCGGGTTTTCCACCTCGAAGCCCGCGGGCAAAAGGTCCACGATGACCACGTTGTCCAGGCTGTCGGAGGCCTTGAGCCGCAGGGTCACCACCACCAACTGGCCCTGGGCCACCGAGCCCAGGTTGACGGTGTTGCCCTTCTCATCCCGGTATTCGCGGGTGATTTTGATGCCGTTCTCCACCGATTCCTTCTTCGACTCCAGCTTCGTGCCCTCGGCCATCAGGTGGTAGAAAATTTGCTTCGCGCCGTTGTTCTTGAGGTCCACGGTCTTTCCGGAGAGCTCCTCGGCCTTGACCACCGACGTCTCGCCGGCCAGGTCGTGCGCTTCCCCGCCCCGGACGGACCAGGTGGCGCTCAAGGGGAAGGCGGTGGTGGTGGCCTTGACCGCCTTGCCGATGGCCATGAAGCACCAGGCGTCCTCCTCGGTGGTTCCGAACCAACCCCGGCCCAAGCCTTGCAGCCGCTTCCCGAACTCGATGAGCAAATTGGGGATTTCGGCGTTTTGCGGGTCCGCCTCGGTCAGGGCCAAAAGATAGAGGCCCATTTCCCGGTTGGGCGAAAACCAGTCCCCGTCCAGCTCCCGCTGGAGCTTGCTGGGAAGGAATTTATTGGGCAGGACGGACAACGCCGTCGTGCGGTCGCCCGTGGCCGAATAGGCCAGCGAGAGGAAGCACTTCTGCTCCAGGGACTTGTCCTTCAGGTCGTCCTTGAAGGCCGCCATGGACTCCACGTCGGGCCTGTCGGCCAGGGCCTTGAGGTAAAGCACATAGGCGCTGTCCGGGACCTCCACGTTCTGCTTTCGGCGGTCCAGCCGGCCCACGCCCTTGCCCTTGACCTGGATGGCGCCCAGCTTGTTGTAGACCTTGTCCATCACGTCGGCGTTCACGTCGTAGCCCTTCTTCTGGGCCTCGATGAGGAAGTTCGACACGTAATAGAACAGCCAGTCGCCGCCCGATTCCTGCTGGCCCGGCCAGAGGGCGAAACTGCCGTCGGAGAGTTGCTGCTTGCAGACGTCGTTGATGGCGTCCTGCACGTATTCCTCCACCGCGTTGGCGCGGTCCGGGAAGCGGCCGGTCAAAAGCCCGATATCCTTGAAGTAAAGCAGGGGGAAGGCCTGGGAGGTCTTCTGTTCCGCGCAGCCGTAGGGGTAATGGATGAGGTAGTCCATGCAGCCCAGGAAGGTGAGCATGGGGTTGGAGGAGACCACCAGCCGGACCCGCTGGCCCTGGGGGATGAACCCGCCGGGCACCTGCAGGGATTCGGCGCTGCCCGCGCCCAGGCTTCCGAATTTGATTTCGGTGGAAAGCGGGTTGCCGGGCCTCACCGCCAGTTCGGTATCCACATCATAGGAAGCCCCGCCCTCGTCGGTGGCCGTCACTTTGAAGTGGGCCACGCCCGCGTCCATCTTGGCCTTGGCGTGGAAGAGGATCTGCTTTTGCCCCTCGCCGGCGAGGGTCAGGGTTTGGGCGGCCCCGCCGTCCACCGCCACCGGGCCCTCGGCGGAAAGCCCGATTTGGATCGTTTGTTTGTCTTTGGTGTTGTTGTAGATCAGCACCGGCACGTCGAAGCGGTCGCCGGGCGCCAGGAAGCGGGGGAAGGACGGCTCCACCACCACCGGGTCGGCCACCTTCACGTGGAAGGCCGAGGCACCGAACTTGTTGTTGTCCACGCCCAGGGCCATGACACGCACCTCGCCCTGGAACTTGTCCGTGGGGAAATGGTAGGCGACCTTGCCCGCCTTATCCGCCGTCAGGATGCCCGAGAAGAGCGCGAAGGACTTGACCCGCTTGGCCGCGATGGGGTTCAGGTGCCGGAAGCCGAAGCCCTCCCCTTCGTCGCCGCCCACCGCGTCCTTGCGGTTGAGATCGGGCAGGATGTCGGCGAAAAGGCTCAGGGTGGAGGTGGTCAGGCCCCGCTTGCGGTAGAAATACTTAAAGGGGTCGGGCGTGGTGAAGGCGATGATCTGCAGGATCCCCTCGTCCACCGCCGTCAGCACCACCTTGGAGCCGGGCGCGCCGGTGTCCAGGTTGACGTCGATGCCCTCATGGGACTTTACCGCCTCGGGCGCGTCCCACTTGAAGGCGATCTCGTGGCTGGAGGTATCCAGCGCCAGGGGGGTCACGCCGAAGGAGGCCATGGGCAGGCGCCGCATGGACTCGTCGGGCTTGCGCACCAAAAGGCCCACCACATAGGCGTTGGGCAGGTAGCTGGATTCAATGGCCGGCAAGCTCACCACGTTCAGGCCCGCCGCCACCGGCACGGTGGTCGAGTAGAAGACCTGTTCGCGCTCGATGGAGAGCATCAGCCGCCCGGCGAAGGGCGCGCGCACTTCCACCTTGGGAATTTCTCCCACTGCGTACTCGGTCTTGTCCAGCGTCAGGGAAAGCTTGCCCGGCTCCTGCAGGTCCGTCGGGGCCTCCTCGCCGCCCTCCTCCGCGCCCGGCCCCGTGACCGAGAGCTGGATGGAGGAGCGCATGGACTGCTCGTTGCCCAGGTAGATGGTGTATTCGCCCGGCTTGTCGGGGGTGAAGCTGTAGGAACCCTTGCCGTCCACCTCGATTTCCTTGCCGTCCACCACCTGCTCGTAATAGGAGGACTCGAAGCCCCGGCCCGACCATCCGGACCGCCGGAAGATGGAATACCAGACCTTTCGTTTAATGAGGAAGACCTGCCCGGTGACCGTGGTGGGCTCGCCGTCGGGCGTGACCGCCGCGTAATGGATGTGCACCTTCTGGCCCGGGGCCGCCTCCTTCCCTTCCTCGCACTTGAGGCCCAGGTAATAGGGATAGCGGTGGACGTCCAAGACCGCGTTGGCCCCCACCGGGCGTCCGCCGTTGTCCAAAACCTCGGCGTAAATCTCGGCCTGCAGCATGGAGGGCGGAAGCATGGAAATGGGCACGGGCAGTTGCACGTCGAAGCTGCCCGCCCCGTCGGTGGCGCCCTCCGGGACCTTCAGCTCCTGGCCCGAGAAGTCTCGCGTCGCGTCGGAGAAATGGTAGCCCTTCCATTTTTTATTCGTGTATTCCTTGGGCGAGAGCTGGATGGAGGCCCGTACCTTCAGGTTCACGCCGGGGGCGCCGAAAAGCTCCCGCGCCCTCACCTGGAAGGCCAGTTGCTCGCCGGGGTTGGCCACCTTCTTGGCCGGCTTGACCTCCACCTTGATCTTCTCGGGGATGAATTCCTCCACCTTGAAGGAAGCCGTGGCCAGGTGCACGCCGTTTTCCAGGCCCAGTTCGGCCGAGAGCATGCCGGTGGAGATGTCCTGCGGGATGGGGAAGGTGAAGGTGGCCATGCCGTAGTCTTTCAGCGAGGTCTTCAATTTCGCCACTTCGTTGCCGGAGACGTCGCGGATCGTCAGGTTGACGGGCAGGGCCTCGGGGATTTCCAGGTCCGCGTGCCGCACCACCGCGGTGAAATAGGCGGTCTCGCCCGGGCGGTAAAGGCCGCGCTCGGAGGAGAGGAAAGCGTCCCAGCCGCTGTTGGTGAAGGGGTCGCCGCCCACGTCGAAGCGCGACTGGTTGAGGGGCTGCTGGTCGGTGCGCAGGTAGGACCAGTCGTCGCCCTGGGTGGCCACGATCACGTAGGGGCGGAAGTTGTAGGGGTTGTTCTTCCAATCCTTGAACCAGGCCCGGCCCTCCGGGTCCGTGTCCTTTTCCTGGATGACCTGGTTGTTGTCGGAGAGCAGCTGCAGGTGAACCCCCGCCGCCGGGGTGAGTTTGGAGATGGACAGCACCTGCACCAGCAGGTCGTCGCCCGAGTGCTTCATGAGCATGCCCAGGTCGGTGCAGAGGAAGGAACGGGAGTCCTTGCCGCCGCCCTCGGCGCCGTTCAAGGTGACCACGAAGAGGCCTTTATAGGGCGCTTGGTGCCACTTGGAGAAATCGAGGGAGGATTCCACTTCCTGGTTGATCTGCCCGCCCTCCACCGTCACCTCCGAGGCGAAGACGTGCACGCCGATGCCCGAGGTGTTGTCCCACTCGTAGCCGTTGGAGCCCTCGTCGCCCTCGCCCTCTTCGCCGCCGTTATCCTGGTAGTTGGCGTAGCCGCGGGAATTCTTGAGGAAATCCACGATGTTGTTGCGGAAGACCTTCTCCACGTTCACGTTGTAGTTGTCCAGGTTCATGGTCTTGACGGCCACGATCTTGCCGCCCTCCAGGGGGATCAGGCGGCCCGGGTCGGCGAAGCGCACGTAGGGCTGGATGTCCTCCAGCCTCAGGGTTTGCTGGGCGTCGCTCTCCAAAACCTGCCCGGAGGCGCAGACGATGCCCTTCTTCACCTTGATGGTGTAGTCGGTGTTGGGCTGGAAATCGGCCTTCAGCACCGCGTAGCAGTATTCGGTGTCCACCTTGAAGGGGATGGCCGGGTCGATGGAGACGTTGTTCCTCACCTGGGATTGGGAGACCGGCAGGGTGAAAAGGATGGAAATGAGCGTGTTGCCCGGGACGTGGTGCAGCTTGATCTCGTCCACCAAAAGCTTGGGGCGGGCCTCCAGGGTGATGGTCTTCTCGAAGCTGGTCCCCAGCGGTTTGCCGCAGTCCACGCAGGTCATGTCCGAGCCCACGACGATCTTGAGGGTCTGGGACTTGTCCTGCCGCTCCAGGCCGCCCGCCCTGAGGAAGAAACGGGTGGGCAGGGTGCCTTGTTCCAGGGCGAAGTCCAGCTTGTCGCCTTCCCGGTAGACGGTTAGGTTCTGCTTCAAAAGGTTCATGTCCACGGGATAGTTGAATTCCAACTCGCCCATCAGTTCCTTTTCCGTGCCCTTGATGAGGTCGTAGTTATAGAAGAGGCGGCTCGAAACCACCTGGAGGGGTTCGGTCGAGAAGGAGGTGCTGGCCGACCCTTGCAGGAAGGTCTGCTTGCCGCGAAGGGCCGCGGTGGACAGGTGGACTTTATAGGTAGTGGCGGGCTTCAAGGGCGCGGCGGGGGTGAAGACCAGGGTATTGGCGTCCTCCAGCCGGGTGGTGCCGGGCAGGGCGGGCTCGATTTGGAAGGCCGAATCCAGGGCGGAGGCCACCGAGACCTCGCCGGAGAAGCGGACCCGGATGACCGTGTTCGGGGAGGTCACGGTGCCCGAAGGCGTAAAACTGATGACGTGGGTGGTCAGGGTGGTGTAGAGGAACCCGCCGGCCAGGCAAAGGGCCGCCGCGGCCAGGACCCCCAGGGCGATCTTGCGGGCCAGGGGCTGCTTGGAAACCTTGACGATTCCCTCGCCGGATTGCTCCCCTTTCTTTTTGAGGAACTTGGCGGCCTTCTGGACCCAGGGCATCTCCAGGACCAGGTGGAGCTTGGAGGCGAAGTCCGAGGCCTTGTCCCCCAGGCCGAAGGAATCATAAGCCCAGGCCGCTCCCAGCAGGACGACCTGCCAAAGCCAGGGGCCCCACTGGCGAAGGAAGATCCCGAGGACCAGGGGCACGACCGCGAAGAACCCCAGGATGATCCGCGACCGGCTCTTTTTTTCCCTTAAGGCTTCCCAAAAGAAACCCGCCAAGCCCGACAAAAGCAGGTGAAGCCCCAGCCAGGTGTCGCGGGCCATGGGGGTGTCGAAGTCCTGGTTGCTGAAGGTGAAGCAAACGGCGCCCAAGGTGTAAAGGGCCAGGAGTTTGAGAAGGGCCCGGGGCTGTTTGAGGAAATGGCGGCGGGCGTCGCCGGTGATCCAGGAAAGGATCACGACCGTCAGTAGGGTGACCATCCCGCTTTCCCCGCCGGCGATGAGGACGAACCCGATGAGGATGAAAACCCCCAGTCCGGCTTCGGCCTTGTGCGGCTTCAACCAGGGTTCCCAGCCCCAAATCAACCCCAGCAGCAACACCTGGGCGGGCCAGGTCCAGTTGCCGTAACCCAGGTAGTAATAAGGAAGCATGGGAAGCAGGGCGTAGGCCAGCAGGGCCCAGCGCCATTTCAAGGCCTTGGGCTGTTTGAGTTTTTCCCAATATACAAACACGAGGAGCGAAAGCAGGAGTTGGAGGACGATGACGACGATTTGCCAGATGCCTGGAGCCTCGTTGGAAGGGGGCCAATCCCCGTACATCGCGTCGATTCCCAGGAAAAGGACGACGGCCTTCAGCACCTGCGGGTTTTGGCGGGTGATGAAATAGCGCGCCAAGGGGGCCAACCCCAATGCGGTCAGCGCGTAACGGGCTTCCCGAAAATCCAGGGCCCAGAGGGCCCAACAGGCGACCAGGAAGAGGAGGAGGTAAAACGGCACCGAGACCTTTTGGAGGAGGGCGTTCTTCTTGATCCAGGCGCCGATCTCGTCCCACCATAAAAGAACGGCCAAATAAACGATCGCCGCGGCGGCCATGATCCACATGGATCGGGAGGCTTCGTTATAAGTATGGACCTTGGGGAAGCCCTTGGCGGCGGCATAGCCCACCAGGAAGGCAACGGAGAAATGGTCCACCCATGGATTCGGCTTCTTGAGGAGTTGGGAACGGAGCCACCACCCAAGCAACATGACGGGCACCAGCAGGAAGAGCGTATTGACGGCGTTTCCCTTGAGCAGCGAGACGACGTGGGGATGGTTGGCCCAATTGATGACGGCGGTGAAAAAAAGGACGGGGACGGCAAAGGCGGACCAGATCTTCGTGGTTTTGCTCATAGATAGCCTTTCGTGGAACGAACGGCCCGGAAATGTTGATTATAATAACGGCATGCGGCCAAAAACGATTTTCATCCCCTGCTCAATACTCTTCTTCCTGATGGCATCGGTGGGAATGGGACAGGAAGACAACCCACTGCTTTCGGTTCGAATACTTGAAAAGCCGAACCCCCAAGGGCTGGAGATCCGGTGTCCCGCGAATCAAGGCGTTTGGAATGAAGTTAAGCTAACACGCGGCCAAATGACGGTCAACGGTAAAGCCCAAAGCACGGCATCCTGGGGCGATCCGGGCGCTTCGGTCCAGATAAAGGCCGGAAAGTTAACACGGATTTATCCGGGCCGGATTTCGATTTCGACGGCAGGCGAACAGTGGAAGCCGAATCCGTCCACCTCCCCCGGCGAAAAAGCCGCTGAGCTTTTCATACTGAATCACGTCCCCTTGTTGGATTACGCGGCCTGCGTGACGGCCTTCGAATCCGGCCACGATCCGTCCCAGCCCGAATACTTGAAGGCCCTGGGCGTCTTGGTGCGTTATTACGGCCTCTCCCACCGCAAGCGCCATGTCGCTTACGACCTTTGCGACCTTTCCCATTGCCAGGTTTACCAGGGTCTGCCGCCGCATTTCAGCTTCTGGCGGGGCATCATCGAGGCCGGAAGGGGCTTCCGCTTCCCCGCCTCGGTGGACCCCCAATCCCTTTATTTCAGCCGTTGTTGCGGTGGCCAATTGGAGTCCGCCGATCAGTTTTGGGGCGGGGCCCCTTCCCCCAACCGGACCGGGCCTGACGCCCTGGAGGGCGAAACCCTTTGCGAGGGCGATTCTTTCTTTCACTGGAAGTCGTCCACGAGCGTGGAAAACATAGAATCTGTTTTCAGAACGATGGCCCAACTTCCCGGGAGCGCCAGACTCCAGTCCATGAGCGTCGTGGAGAAAACCACCCATGGCCGCAACAAAACTCTGGCGGCGGTCTTCGAGCTCCCCAGCGGCGAAACACAGGAAATCCGCGAAAACGTCCAGAAATTCGTCTCGGAATTCGGCAAGAACTATGGTTGGAGGGTTTTTCCCAGCCTGCTGTTTGACTTCAAACGCGAGGGGGACACTTACTATTTTTCCGGCCAGGGCTTGGGCCACGGCGTCGGCATGTGCCAGTCAGGTGCCCTGTGCCTGGCGAAAAAGGGATGGAGCTGGAAGAAAATACTGAGATTTTATTTCCCCAACAACTGAATCACTGCCATCCCATGAGGGTGAAGATCCACTCGCAAAACCCCGCGACGAGGGCCGCCGCCGGGATGGTCAAAACCCAGGCCCAGATGATGCGGCCCGCCACGCCCCACCGCACGGAAGAAAAGGAAGTGATGCTGCCGACCCCCATGATGGAGCCCGTGATGGTGTGGGTGGTTGAAACCGGGATGCCCAGGTAAGTGGCCATGAAGATGGAGATGGCGCCGCCCGTTTCCACGCAAAAGCCGTCCACGGGCTTGAGCTTGGTGATGCGCTGGCCCATGGTCTTCACGATGCGCCACCCGCCCGTCATGGTGCCCAGCCCCATGGCGGCGTAACAGCACAGGATGATCCACCAGGCGATGTCCTTGCCCTCGCCCCGGTAGGCCCAGGCGGGCTGGTTGCCCGCCACCAGCAGGGCCACGATGATGCCCATGGTCTTCTGGGAATCGTTGGCGCCGTGGCTGAGGCTGCACAGGGCCGAGGAAAAGAACTGCCCCTTGCGGAAAATGCCGTTGATAAAGGAAGGCGACTGGCGGCGAAAGATGTTCGCCATGACGACCATCAGGAAATAGCCCAAAAAGAACCCCACCACCGGCGAAACCACGATGAAGAGGATCGTCTTCTTGAAACCCGCCAGGATGAGCACCTTCCAGCCCGCGTGCACCACCGCCGCCCCGCCGAAACCGCCGATGAGGGCGTGGGAGGAGGAACTGGGCAGGCCGTAGTACCAGGTGATCAGGTCCCAGAAGATGGCGCCGATCAGGGCCGCCAGGATGACGTAAACCGTGATGCCCGAGGGGTCCACCATGCCCTTGCCCACCGTATTGGCCACGTGGGTGCCGATGACGAAGGCCGCCACGAAGTTGAAAAAGGCGGCCCAAATCACCGCCTTGCCCGGCGACAAAACCCGGGTGGAAACCACCGTGGCGATGGAGTTGGCGGCGTCGTGGAAACCGTTCAAAAAGTCGAACGCCACCGCGATCAACACGGTAAAGATGATCAACGGAAGCTCAGGGGTCAATGGAACCTCGCGAATAATTTTAAATTTTCAACTGTGAATTTTGAATGAATGAAAGTTTTTAACCCCGGTTAAAAACTCATCAGCAATTTAAAATTAAGAATTAAAAACTCAAAATTGGCGTTTATGCGTTTTCCAGCACGACGCCCTCGAGGATATTGGCCACGTCCTCGCAGCGGTCAATGGAGGTCTCAACGGCCTCATAAATCTCTTTCCAAACGATGACCTGGACCGCGTCTTTTTCCTCTTTAAAAAGCTTGGCGATGGCCGCGTCGCGGATGGCATCCCCGTCGTTTTCCAGCTTGTTGATCTCAATGCAGGCCTTGACGATATCCTTGGAATTGCGCAGGTCCCGCAGGAGCTTGACGGCCTTTTGGAGCTCCAACGTGGAATGGTGGAGCACCTTGGCCAGTTCAACGAGGTCCTTGGGTATTTCGGTGACCCCGTAAAGGATCATCCGCCTCGCCCCGCCGTCGATGAGGTCCACCACGTCATCCATCAGGGTGATCAGTTTGTGGATCTGGTCCCGGTCCATGGGGGTCACGAAGGTGCGGTGGAGCATCTCCACCGTGTGGTGGGTGATCTCGTCGGCCTTATGCTCGATATCCTTGATGCGGCGCACCTTGGCCGGGGCGTCCCCGAAGTGCTCCAGCATCTGCACCAGGGCCTGGGAAGCCTCCACGCAGGTGGCGGCGTGCTGGTCGAAAACGTCGAAAAAGCCGAATTCCTTGGGGATCAAGAAGCCGAACATAGGCCCTCCATTGGTTACAACCATGTTAAAGCCGGGAGAGATTGCCACAATGCAAGCGGGAGCGTCAATGTTAAAAGGGCCCCCCTCATCCTGGGGGTAAAAGACCGTTCGGGGGCCGTTTTCAGCTTTATTTACCTTTCCTTAACCGCTCGTTCACGGACCCCTTCCCCATTTGCCGCTAATTTAAATCCCGTCCATGCGAATCGCTTACTTCACGGAAAGCCTGCCCCCCTTGACCGACGGGGTGGCCCGAACCTACACCCGCCTCGCCGAGACCCTGAACCGGCGTAAAATTGACTTCCTCTTTTTCGCTCCCATCCTTCCAAAGGAGGAGGAACCCTGGAGAGGGCGGGTGGTTTCGGTTCCCTGGGTGCCCTTCCCCCTTTACCGCTATTACCGCGTGGGGCTTCCCAACCCCTTCCGCCTGACCCCCATCCTGGACAAGTTCCGGCCCGACCTCATCCAGGTGGCGGCCCCCACGCCCATGGGCATCTTCGGGCAGAATTACGCCTTCAAGAACAATATCCCGCTTGTTTCCAGCTACCACACCCATTTCGTCGATTACTTTCCTTATTACCATGTCAAATGGGCCATCAAATGGGGATGGGATTACATGCGGTGGTTTTATAACCGCACCCAGGCCACCTTCGGCCCCAGCCATGACACCCTTTCGGAATTGCGGAAGAGGGGGTTCAAGAACCTGGAACTCTGGCCCCGGGGCATCGACCGGACCAAGTTTTCCCCCCGCCTGCGAAACGAAGCCTTGCGGAAAAAGCTTGGGTTGGGCAGGGAAAAACTTTTGCTTTTCGTGGGGCGCATGGTGCAGGAAAAAGGGCTGGACGAGTTGTCCCAAGCGGCCTTGGCCTTGCGCAAACAGGGCTACAAGTTCCACCTGGCTTTCGCCGGGGACGGGCCCTACCGGAAGGTCATGGAGGAGCGCCTTCCCCAGGACCATTATTTCGGCTTCATCCAGGGCCGGGAGCTTTCGGAGCTTTACGCCTCCTCCGACCTTTTCGTCTTCCCTTCCACCACTGAAACCTTCGGCAACGTGGTGCTGGAAGCCATGGCCTCCGGGCTGCCGGTGGTGGGCGCGGCCCAGGGCGGCTCACTGGACCTGGTGAAACCCGGCGAGAACGGATGCCTGGCCAAGCCGCTGGACGGGATGGATTTCGCCCGCCAGGTCAAATCCCTGCTGGACAACCCAAGGGCCATGAAAAAAATGGCCCAAAGGGCCCTGCGAACCGCCGACAGCTACCATTGGCCGGTGATCAACGGAATGCTGCTGAACCATTGCCGCTCCCTCATGGAGAAGCCCCAACCCCAGGCGGCCCTCGCCAAGAACCTGCAACCGGCCTGATTTCACACAGCTTTAACAATCCTTCCTTGGTATTCGGCCCGGGCCCCGACGAAAATAACCCATTCCAACGCGAGGTCCGCCATGAAAAATTCCCTGCTTTTGTTTTCCCTCATTCTTGCCACTGGAGTCCCCGTCTTCGCGGACGACGATGATCTTCCGGGCCTGGACGTCCCCGGCCAGGAGCAAAAACTCAATGCCGAACTTTGGCGCTTCGCCAAGAACACATCCTACGAGATGGTCCAGGCCGACCTGGATAAGATGCATCAGGAGTCCCAAAAAACCGTCCCCACGGAAGTCACCCTTCCCAACGGTTGGCGAATGGCCCCCGCCGGATACCAACTGGAACTGGGCCGCTATCCACTGGTGGTCACCCCCTTCGCCGGAAACCTGGTGGTCTTGAATAACGGCTATTACGTGGAAACCAACCCGGAAATCTCGGTCGTGAGCGGGGACGGGGGAAGCCTGGTAAAAACCTTCACCGTGCCTTCCCTCTTTCCCTGCGCCAAGGTCGGCTTGGATGGGAACCTTTATGTCAGCGGCGGTTACAACCAGACCATCCGGGGCTACAACGATAAATTCGACGAAGTGAAGGATTTCACCGTCAATGGTTTCACCTCCGGCCTGGCGCCGGTGGATAAGACCACCTTGGCGGTGGCCTATCTATTGATGGACGACAGCAAGGGCGGCTATAAAAGCGGGGGCCGTTTGGCCCTGGTGAACTCCCAGACGGGCGAGATCAAGGACGAGCTCAATTGCGGACGCATGCCTTACGCCCTGGAGTTCCAGGACGGCAAGCTTTTCGTGGGGCTCCTCCAGGACAACCGGGTGGAGGTTTATTTGGCCAAAGGGGGGCGGCTGAAAAAGCTGAAGTCCCTCCCGGCGGGCACCACCCCTTCGGCTTTCACGCCCGATCCCAAACGCCACCGGCTTTACGTCATGAACCAGAACTCGGATGAAATTACCGTTCTCAACAGCATGACGTTGAAGGCCGAGGCTTCCTGGAGCCTGCGCCAGAAAGACTTCAAATTCGGCGCCGCCCCGACCTCGGGCTGGGTCGAGGGAGGGCGGCTTTACGTAACCCTTTCCCGTTTAAACGCCCTGGCCGTTGTGGACACGAAGGACGGGCATATCGAGGGTTATATCCCCACCGGCTGGTACCCCACCGCCGTCACCGGCGACGGCGCCAACCTTTACGTGTTAAGCGCTAAGGGCATCCACGAGCGGCGGCCCAACCCTAACGGCCCGCAGCCCACTAAGAAACGGGAGGAACCGGGCTACGTGCTGACTCTCCTGAAAGGCTCCCTGGGAACCATCCCCTTGGCGGACCTCGATTCGAAGCTGGCCGATTGGACCGATACCGTCGTCCACGCCTCGCCCTCTTTCAACCCCGCGGAAGGGTTCCAACTGCCCATCAAATATGTCTTTTATATCGTGAAGGAAAACCGCACCTATGACCAGGTCTTGGGCGACCTGGGGACCGGCAACGGGGACAAGGACCTTTGCATCTTCGGCCAGGATGTCACCCCCAACCACCACGAGTTGGCCCGGCAATTCGCCAACCTGGACAACTTCTACGTGGATGGGGAAATCAGCGTCCTAGGCCACAGTTACACCACCAGCGGCTACGCCAGCCCCTTCCTGGAATGGCTGGGAATGAACGACTATTCCGGACGGATGGGGGCCAAGGGCGCCGCCAATCCCCGCAAGAATGAGGATTTCTGGCCTTTCGGCACCGTGCCCTTCACCTTCTCCCCCAGCTACCTCTGGGACGCCATGGATGCCAAATCGCTCGACTACCGCATCTACGGCGAGGACTACATCTTTTACTGCAAGCCCTACAAGTTGTTGGCGGACAAGTTCGGGGAGGACAGTCCCCTCGCCCGCAAATGTTATGACCGCCTCATGGCGATTTCCAAGGACAAGGTGCGGGACACGGCCTTCCAGGGCCTGGTGAAGGATTCGATCGGGAAGAACGGCTCGAAGGAAGACTGCGAAAAGCTCTTGGACGACCCCGGCTTCCTGGACAAGCTTTCGAAGTTTTATGTGGGCGACGGCAGCCTGGCGGAGGCCCTCGGCGGCGACCCCGCCTTCAAGGCCCAATGGGCGGCCTTCCTTTACCATTGTTCCTTCAACTTCCTGGGTTGGGACCTGTCCTATTCGGATTTGAAACGGGTGGCGGTCTGGCAGGACGACTTCAACCGGCAGATTGCGGATAAAAATGTCTTTCCCTTGCAATACATCTGGCTTCCCAACGACCATACCGCGGGGATGGATCCCAAATCCCTGAATCCCGACCAACTTGTGGCCCAGAACGACGCGGCGGTGGGGGCCATCCTGGATACGGTTTCCAAGAGCCCTGTTTGGAAGGAAAGCCTGGCGGTGGTCATCGAGGACGATTCGCAGAACGGCCCCGACCACGTGGACGCCATGCGCAGTTTCTGCCTGGCGGCCGGGCCCTCGGTGAAACGGGGCGGCGTGGTGGTAAGCGACCTTTACGACCAGCTTTCACTCTTAAAAACGCTGGAGATGGTCCTCGGGATCGACCCTTTGAACATGAACGACGGCATGGCCGCGCCCATGTTTTCCCTCTTCACGGACAAGCCCAATGACGGCCCCTACAAGACCCCCGATCCCTCAAGGTACCTGACGAAAGAGGACCAGGAGCTTTACCGTTGGCTGGTGGCGGAAAAGAAAGACAAACCCCTCTCCGAAATCCTGGGCGGCGGCGGTTCCACCCCGGCCAACGTGCGCTGACCCGGAAGCCGGAACGGGTTATTTTTTGTCCGGGACGAAGACGACGGAGACCGAGTTGATGCAGTAGCGCAGGCCCGTGGGGGCCGGGCCGTCCTCGAAGACGTGGCCCAAGTGCCCCCCGCAACGGGGGCAATGCACTTCCACCCGGTCCATGCCGTGGGAATGGTCCTCCCGGGTGGCCACGTTCTCCGGGTAGGCGGGCGTGTAAAAGCTGGGCCAGCCGGTATGGGAGTCGAACTTGGTGTCGGAGACGAAAAGTTCCAGCCCGCAGCCCGCGCAGAAATAAACACCCTTCGCGTGGATGTTCCAATAGGGCCCGGAGCAGGCCAGTTCCGTGCCCTCACCCCGCAGTACCTCGTACTGCTCGGGCGTCAGGATTTTCTTCCATTCCGCGTCCGTGTGAACGACCTTGTCTCCCCGGTATTTCCCCATATAACACCTCTTGAGTTGAGGGGCCGCCTTCCCCGCGGCCAGGACCACGATGGGCGCGGCGGCCAGGCAAACCAGCAATGCCCCCAAAATAAGTTTGAATCGGAACCGCATTTTCCCCCCTCGGTTTTGCCTCGACCAGAGTATACGGCCCCGGCCGGGGGAAAGGTTACTAGGCCCGGGGACTTCATAAAAAAAACCCTGCTTCGCTGGAAGCAGGGCTTGGCCCGTCTCGGCTGAAAATTTGATCCCTATTTGATCGGGATGACTTTCCCGTCGTCGGTTCCGGTTTTTTCCGGCAACCGGAAATCCATGTCACCCGCTTTATCGGGAACCCGCGAAACCGAGGAGGGTGAGGCCGCCGGGATAGTCCCCTTGACCCTGGGCTTCACCGCGCCCTTGGCGGGGCCCTTCACCCAATCGGCCAATTGCCGGGAAAGGGCCTGCAGGCTTTCGGCCTTTTGCGCCAGGGCCGCCCCCGACGCCGCGGCCTTTTCGGCCAGGGACATGTTGCGGAAGGCCTCCCGCTCGGCGTTGCCGATGGCGCTGTGGATTTCCTGGAAACCCCTCAGTTGGTTATCGGCCCCCTCCTCCATCACGGATAAAAGCCCTTCCACCTTGCCGGCCTTTTCCTTGGCCTGCTGGACGGCCTTGGCGGTGTCCTCGCTCAGTCGCATCCCCTCGGAGGTTTGCCGGGTGTTCTCGTTCACCAGCTTGGAGGTTTCCTTCGCGACCTGGGCGCAGCGCTGGGAGAGGTTGCGGATTTCCTCCACCACCAGCACGAACTCCTTCCCCTGTTCCCCGGCCCGCACCGCTTCCACGCCCGCGTTCAAGGCCAGGATATTGGTTTGGAAGGCGATCTCCTCGATGGTCTTGACCACCTGGAAGACCTTCTCGGCGCTCTGGCCCATGGCCCTGGCTTGGTCCACCGCCCTTTGGGCCGAGTCCCCGCTCAGGGCCAGGGCGGACTGGGCCTCGTCCAGGAACCCGCGGGCCCGGGCCGTTTCCTGGCTTTTCTGCTGGATCATGGACACCGCCTGTTCCGAGGCGCCGGCGGTTTTCTGGAGCTGGCCGGCCGCGGCCGAAAGGCTCGAGACCAGTTGGGAAGCTGAACTGGAAACCTGCCCTCCCAGCTCCGCCACCTGGCGCACGTCCGCTTCCCAGCCCAGGGCAGAGGCCCCCACGGGCTTGAGGGCCCAACTGGCGGTCCAAAAGCCGCCCACCAGTCCCAGGAAAAGCAGGACCGCCACCGCCCCGCCCATGAAATTGAAGCTGCCGGTGAATCCCTTTTCGGCCTGGTCCACGGCCTCCTGCCCAGCCTTCTCGTTCAAATCCTCCAGTTTGCGGATATTATCCAAAACGGGGTCGATGGAGGGATAAAGCACGCTGGTGGCCTGGATTTCCAGGTCCCGCGCGTCCTTGTTGGCGAAATCGTTCTTCAGGTTCTCCATCAGGTGCTTGTTATTATCCAAAAGGGCGCCCACGATCGAGGCCTGGTATTTCTCATCCTTGGTCTTGTCCATGGCCATATAGGCCTTCCAATGCTCGTCGGCGGATTTCTCGGCCTCGTCGATGGCCTTTCCGCCGTCTTCCCAGGCCCAGGCCGCGCCGTTGCGGACCTTTTCCACCGCGCCAATGACCGCCACCCCATAGGCATCCGAGACCTTTTTCAGGTGGAAGACCGCCAGGCCGCTGTCGTAGACCTTGGCCTGGTTGTCGAACAGCGCCCGGGAGGATTGCAGGCAGATCAGGCCGATCGCCGTGGCCGCCGCCCCCATCAGGATTACGCTCAAGAAAAGCCGGTTTTGAAGTTTCATCAAACACCCCCTTAAAAGTCGCCGTCGGCGGTCAGCGGTTGGCTGTCAGCGAAGGCTTTCATTTATTTTCGGAAACTGACAACTGACGGCTGACAGCCGATAGCTTCCTTTCTCAACTAGCTTTGTCTTCCAAAGCCAATTCCTTCTCATCCGGAAAGCCGGCCTTCAAGATTTCCGGAAGGTTTAAAACGTAAACAGGGACGCCGTCTTGGTCGAAGAAGGCCCGGAAATAACGGGCTGGCATTTCGGTGAAAGAGCCTGGCAGGGCCTTTAATTCCCGGCCCGGGATGGCCATCAATTCCAGTACCAGGTCCACCCAAAGGGCCACCAGGCGATTCCGGTCGTCGCCCGGGGCCTGCACGGCGATGAAGGAATTCACGCCTTCGCGGGCCGCGGGTTCGAAGCCCAGGGTTTGCCTCAAGTCCCAGACCTTGGCGACCTTTCCACGGACTTGAAGGAAGGCCCCCGGTTCCCCTTCCACCGAAGGGGGTTTCCATTCGGTGCCGCCGAGGATCTCCCGGATCTCCAAGGCATCGATGGCGCAGGAGTAGCCGTTGATACGGAAGAGCACGCCGTTGAAATCTTTTTCCATTTTTCCTCTCCTTAGGGGGCCAACTGCCGGGTGTCCAAAACCCAAACTGTTTTTCCGTCCGGCAAAAGCGCCTCTTCCCGGACCCCCGGCCTGCGGGAAGAACCTTCTTCCTTGGGACGGATCAGGACTTGTTGCTTGCCGTGGACTTCCTCCACCCTCACCCGGAACTGGGAGGCTCCCGATTCCAAGTGCACGGTGAATTTCGGGCTTTCGTCGCCCTTGGCCTCGCCCAGCCAGCGGCCCAGGTCGACCAATGGCGCGGCGGCGTCTTCCGCGGCTTCCTTTTCCGAACCCGCGGGGGCCGGATGGCTGATCTTGCGTACCTGGGCCAGGGGCAAAAGACAGCATTGTCCCGCCGCCTCCACCACCCAGCCCTCGATCAGGGCCGGGCTGCGCGGCACCTTGAGCGTGAACTTGCAGCCCTGGCCGGGCTTGCTCGACACCCGGATGGAACCGTAAAGGTCTTCCACCTGGGCCTCCACCCGATCCAAGCCCTCCCCCTTGACCCCGTCCGAGCCCTCCAGGGTGGTGACGCCGGGTTTGAAGATCATTTCCATAACGCGGGCCGGTGAGGCTTTTTCTTCGCCCAAAATCCCCAGTTCCCGCCCCCTTTGCCGGAGTTTCTCCAGGTTCAGGCCCCGGCCGTCGTCCCCCACTTCCAAGATGACCGCGCCTCCCTGTTGGGCGGCCTTAAGGGTAAGCATGCCTTCGGGAAGCTTACCCGCCTTCACCCTTTCCTCCGCCGGCTCGATGCCATGATCCACGGCGTTTTGGAGGAGTTGGGAAAGGGGGGCGGCCAGTCGTTCCAGGAGTAGCCGGTCCACTTCAATCTCGGGGCTTTCGACCGCCAGATAAACCGTCTTGCCCGCCTTTTGGGAAAAACGCGATACATCCCAGGAAAGCCGCTCCAAGAGGGGTTTCAAGGGCACCATGCGGAGCGATAAGAGCAGGTCCCGCATTTGGCGGGTGACTTTCCCGATATGGGCCGCCGCTGTGGCGTTCTTGCCCTTGAGGCTTTGCGCCAGGGCTTCCTCCAGGAAGGAGGATTGGGAGGACATCAGGTCCCCCAGGAGTTCCATCAGGTGGTTCATTTGGTCTTCGCGCAATCCCAAAGGGCCTTCCGTTCCCAAGGGTGGCGGCGTGGGGGGAAGCCCCTCGGCCTGCCCGGCGGCCGGACCGGCGTTGGGCGCCAAAACCGGGGCCGGAAGGATTTGGGCCTCGAGTTCCCCCAAAACAGGGGTGGCGTCCCAGACTTCCACGTAATCCTTGGGCAGCCCCCGGGCGATCCGGTCCACTTGGGAACGGCAGGACCCCAAGGCCTTGAGGAGGACGTCCAGGCAACCCGTGGAGATTTCAGGGGCCCCGCCCAACAAGGGTTCCAGCAATCCCTGGGCCGCCTGGCAAAGACGGCGCATCTGGAGGAAACCCAGGAACCCCCATTGGCCCTTCAAGACATGGAAAAGTTGGTAAACCTGGGCGAGGTCGGCCTTTTGCTTGGAGCTTAATAAGAGAAGGTTGGATTGGATGCCCGAAAGAAAGGTGGGCGCTTCCTGGAGGAAGAGTTGGAAAAGGCCCTGGTCCTCGGGCCGGACGTAAAGGCTCTCCCGGGAATCGGCCGCCTCCACCAGGGAGGACTTCGGGGCCCGCTTCAGGAGCGGGGCGTCCGTTTCTTTTTCCACTTCACCCTTTTGTTCCTTTTCCAAGAGGCGGTGGGCTTGCAGCAAGGCCCGCAGGAGTTGCTCCATGACCTTGGGGGCGGGAAAGCCCGACTGGAGGTCCTTGACCAGTTCCCGGGCCTGGTCATGAAAGGCTTGGGACCATTCCCCGCAGGTCTTGCGTGCGCGGGAGGTCCAATGCTCGAAAGCCCGCGCCAATTCCAGGGCTTCGCCCTGGTCCTTGACGTTGGCCTGCACGGCCCGGCGGCTCAAAGCGTTCAAATCGTTTGAAAGCTGGCCATAGGCTTGGGGTGGGAGGGTTTCCACCGGCATTTTTCGGCCTCCAGCGGGAAAGTGGCGTTGGATCTTGTCTTTGGGAATTAAACCGCCGGACTTCGACGAAAGTTTTTCCGGGTTGAAACAAGGATGTTAATTCAGCGGAACGCGGGGGAAAGAAGAGTGACAAATGCGGATCGGGAGAAATTTTTGTAGGAGAACTGTCCGAAAATACTTCGTTTACCGGAAAAAGGAAACCATGCCGTCAACTTGCTTAACAACAAAAAATTATTTTTTGCCACAGATGATTCCGGTCGTTGCGGTTTTTTCCAGTTTTACGGATCAGGCAGCCGGTCCTGAAACAAAAAAGCCCCGGGAATCCGGGGCTTCAAAAATTCAAAATTCATAATTAAAAATTATGCGGCTCAGCCGCGGCGGTGGCGGATGTCCTTCCCCTGCACCATGTAGATCACGTCCTCGGCCACGTTGGTGGCGTGGTCGGCCACGCGCTCCAGGTAGCGGGAGACCAAAATGAGGTCCAAGGCCCGTTTGATGTTGGCCCTATCCTCGAGCATATAGCTGATGAGCTCCCGGATAATCTGGTCGTTGAGGTTGTCCACTTCGTCGTCCCGCTCGCAGACTTTCTTGGCCGAGTCGGCGTCCTTGTTCACCAGGGAATCCAGGGCCACCTTCACCATTTCCTGGGCGATACTAGCCATACGGGGAATGTCGATGAAGGGCTTCAAGGGGGCCACCTCGTTGAGGGTCAGGGCCCGCTCGGCGATGTTGACGGCCAAGTCGCCGATGCGCTCCAGGTCCGAGTTGATCTTCATGGCGCTGGTGATGAAGCGCATGTCGCTGGCCATGGGTTGGTGTAAGGCCAAAAGCCGGTGGCAGACTTCGTCCACCTCGATTTCCAGGTCATTGACGTCCCGGTCGCTTTGGATGACCTGGCGGGCCAGCTTGGAATCGCGGCCCACGAGGGACTTCATGGCTAGGCGGATGGCTTCCTCCACCCGGCTCCCCATCAGGAGGATTTTCTCCTTGAGAGCGCCTAATTCCTCGTCGAATGATATTTGCATTCTTTTCCCTTCCGTCGTTCCTTGAGCGTTAGCCATTTTAACCCACTCCTCAGCCGAAGCGGCCCGTAATGTAGTCTTCCGTCAGTTTGTTTTCGGGGTTGGTGAACATTTTCTCCGTCAGGTCGTGTTCGATCAGCTTACCGTTGAGCATGAAGGCGGTCTTCTGGGAAACCCGGGCGGCCTGCTGCATGTTGTGCGTGACGATGATGATGGTGTAGTTCTGGCGCAGTTCATGGATCAATTCCTCGATTTTGGTCGTGGAAATGGGGTCCAGGGCCGAGCAGGGTTCGTCCATGAGGAGCACTTCTAGCTCGATGGCCAGCGCCCGCGCGATGCAAAGCCTCTGTTGTTGGCCGCCCGAAAGGGCCCCTCCGGCTTTCTGGAGGGAATCCTTCACTTCTTCCCAGAGGGCGGCTTTCCGCAGGCTCTTTTCCACCACCTCTTCCAATATCTTCTTGTCCCGCATCCCGTTGAGGCGAAGGCCCACCGCCACGTTGTCGAAGATGGAAAGGGTGGGAAAGGGGGTCGGCTTTTGGAAGACCATTCCCACGCGGCGGCGGACCACCACCGGATCCATCCTCGGGTCGAAAATGCTATCCGTCCCAAGGAAGATATCCCCGGCGAATTTGGAACCCGGAACCGTCTCGTGCATGCGGTTGAAACAACGGATCAAGGTGGACTTGCCGCAGCCCGAGGGGCCGATGATGGCTGTCACTTCCTTTTCATAAATAGGCATGTTCACGTCGTAAAGGGCCTGCTTGGTACCGAACCAGGCGCAAACGCCTTCGGCCTTCATCTTCAACCTTTCCTCGCCGGCGGCGGGTTCCTGGTGGGTCACCTCGATCTTGCGAGCCTCAGCCCGGGGTTCCTGGTTTTCCACTTTCGTCTTTTCCTTTTTTTGTCCTTTTTCCTTCACTTCGTCGATCATGGGCCCCATCCCTAGCACCAATTTATAATTATGAATTCTTAATTTTAAATTATGGAAACTTTAGTTTCGCCAAAGTTCACATCAATTCAAAATTCAACATTCAGAATTCAAAATATCCTTTCTTTTTTATCGAAGCAGGCTCCTCGGGTTCTTGAAAAACATCTTCGCGGTTAAATTAATCGTCAACACCAGGATCAAAAGCACCAGTGCCCCGGTCCAGGCCTCGTCCTGCCAGTCTTTAAAGGGGGAAATGGCATAAGTAAAGACCTGTACGGTCAAGGAAGCCGTGGGTTCATTGATGCCTTTGGGCCAGAATTGGTTGTTGAAGGCCGTGAACAGCAGGGGTGCCGTCTCACCCGCGATGCGGGCCACGGACAACAGGACCCCGGTTAAAATGCCGTTCTTCGCCGTGCGGATGACGATGCTCAAAATGGTCTTCCATTGGGGAACCCCCAAGGCCCAGGAGGCCTCGCGGATGGAGTGGGGCACCATCTTGACCAGTTCCTCGGTGGTCCGCGTCACGATGGGGATCATCATGAACCCCAGGGCAATGCCGCCGGCGATGGCCGAAAAGTTATGCATGGGCTTGACCACCAGGGTATAGGCCACGATGCCAGTCACGATGGAAGGAACCCCCGAAAGCACGTCCGAGGTGAACCTCACGGTCCACGCGAACTTGTTTTTCTTGCCGAATTCCGAAAGGTAAATTCCCGCCAGGATGCCGATGGGCAATCCTACGCAAGAGGCGATCACCATGAGGGTCAGGGTTCCCAGGATCGCGTTCCCCATCCCCCCGCCATCCACGCCAACGGGCGTGGGCAAGTGGGTGAAAAAGGTCCAATCCAGGCGGTGAAAACCCTGCATCAGCACGTAAATAAGAAGGCTCACGAGGGGAATCATCGCGATGAAGGCGGCCGCTCCGCAAAGGAAAACCATGGAACGGTCAAGCCACCTGCGCCTGGTTTGATAATCCATGATCATTTTGAACCCGTTTCTATTTCTGGAATTTCGTGGCGGTCGCCCATACCAACAGGTGGGCCACGATGTTCAGGACCAGGGTGATCACCATCAGTAAAAAGCCGATTTCCGCCAGCGCCGAAACATGGAGGTCGCTGGTGGCCTCGGAGAACTCGTTGGCGATGACGCTGGCCATGCTGTGGGCGGGGGCCAGGAGGTTCGCGGAAACCTGCGGCGTATTCCCGATGACCATGGTCACCGCCATGGTCTCACCCAAGGCGCGGCCCAGGGCCAGCATGATGGCTCCCAGAAGCCCCACCCGGGAGGGTTTGACCACCGCCAAAAGGATGGTTTCCCAACTGGTGGCTCCCAGGGCCTTGGCCGATTCACGGTAGCTGTTAGGGACGGCCTCGAACACTTCCCGGCTGATGGCCGTGATGGTTGGAAGAATCATGATGGAAAGAATAACTCCCGCCGTGAAAAGGGAGAGCCCGGTGGAAGGGCCTTGGAAAAAAGGCATCTTCATCATTCCCACCCAAATGCCGCCGATCAAACCAATCACCACGGAAAGAACCATGCCGTAAATGCCTTTGATGAACCTCCCCAATACCGCGCTCGAGAGAAAAATAAGCGTTATTCCCGTTAATAAACCGACCAAAGTCCCACCGGCTTTAATCAGGAGGGGGTCCACATGGACGCGCATAAAAGGAGCCAAGAGGAAGATGCCCCACAGGCCATAAACCACGCTGGGGATGGCCGCCAGGATTTCAACGAGAAAGGCCACGGGATCGCGGAACTTCATTGGAGCCAGCTCGGTCAGAAAAAGCGAGATGCCGAGGCCAAAGGGAGTGGCAATCAGGAGGGCCAAAAAAGAGGAAAGGATCGTTCCATAAACGAAAGGCACGGACCCGAAGATCCCCTGGATGGGGTCCCAATCGGTGGAAGTCAGGAAGCTCCAGCCCATCTTTTGGATCGTGGGCGCGGAGGCTTGCCACAAAGTGAAGGCGGTCAATACCGCGAGGAAAAGGATCAAGAAAGCGAAGAACGCCGTCAGTTTCTGGAAAACCTTGTCGGCGAAACCGGATGTGCTTAAAGAAGACAACGAGAGGGCCTTTGGTTTGGCCCCCCCGTTGTTGGTCAACTCGGCTGAAGGATTCAATTTACTCTCACTTTAAAAAAAAGCTTGGCCGGTTTGACCGGCCCTTTGTCTTAGTACTTCACTTCGTCGATCTGGGCCTTCACCTTGCTAACCAAGGATTCCGGCAACGGCGCGTAATAAAGATCGGAAGCCATGGTCTCTCCGGTTTCCAGGTACCATTTCAGGAAATCCGTGATGGCCTTGCCCTTGGCCGAATCGGCGTAGTTTTTGTTGATCAAGAGCCAGGTGAATCCGCAGATCGGATAGACATCCTCGCCCGCGGCGTTGGTGATCATCATGCGGAAATCCTTGGGCATGCGGCGAAGGGCGCCGTTGGCGGCGGCCGTGGTGGAAGCCAAAGTGGGCTCCACGAACTTGCCCGACCGGTTCTTCATGACCGCGTAAGTCAGCTTGTTCTTGACCGCATAGGCCAATTCCACATAACCGACAGTCCCTGGAATTTGGGAAATCAACCCGGCCACGCCCTCATTCCCCTTGCCGCCGACACCCACAGGCCACTTCACGGCCGTGCCGAAACCGACGGTGGAGGCCCACTTCAAGCTGACTTTGGTCAGGTAGCTGGTGAAGATGTTGCTCGTGCCGCTTCCATCCGAACGGTGCGCCACGGTGATATTCAAGTCCGGCAGGTTTACACCCTCATTCAAGGCCACAATGGCGGGGTCATTCCACTTGGTGATGGTACCCAGGTAGATACCCGAGAGCGTATCCGCGTCCAACTTCAGGCCGTTTTGCACACCCGGCACGTTATAAGCGATGGCCACAGCCCCGGCCACCGTCGGGAAATGCAGGACACCCGACTTGACCTTGGAAACCTGGTCGTCGGTCATGGGCGCGTCCGAAGCGCCGAAATCCACGGTGCCGTTGGTCAGCTGTTGGATGCCGCCAC
>Ga0335085_10003936_pt1 | contig 25077 bp, 25 predicted proteins | sample Lox_Sample_45_FD_206712 | JGI IMG/M metagenome (GOLD analysis project Ga0335085, IMG submission 206712) | Soil microbial communities from Loxahatchee National Wildlife Refuge, Florida, United States - Lox_Sample_4.5 | ecosystem: Environmental > Terrestrial > Soil > Wetlands | place: USA...
CTTAATTTCAACGCTGTTCGAGCCGCTGGCGCGCATGCCGAGCGTTAGATCGCCGCCCCAATCGTCCAGGATACGCAAATGCTGGCGCGGCACGGCGACGCAGAAAACTTCCGGCGGCCCGTCAGTGGCCGGCAGCTGGGCACCGCAGACGAGATGCGTGGAGTAAGGTATGCCGGAGCAAAAGTCCCACAAACCGCTGAGACGGTAGCCGCCTTCGACCGGCGTGAGCACGCCGCTTGGCGGCACGCGATGCGGTGCGGCAAAGTGACCGTCGGCGCCGAACAATTCGCGCTGCGCCTGCTCGGGCCAATGCGAAGCAATCAGGAATGGATGCGACGCACAAAGCGTCAGGCACCAGCCGGCCGACGGATGGCCATGGGAGACTTCGAGCATGGCCCGGTAAAAAGTCGGGATATCGAATTCGTAGCCGCCGAACATGCGCGGCTGCACGGTCCGATACAGGCCGGCGTCGAGAAACGCCTGGTGCAGTTCCGGCGAATAGGAGCCGCGTTCGTCGTTCTCGGCCTGCTGCCGTCGCAACAGCGGCTTGAGCGCCGCTGCGCGCGCGATCAATTCTTGCGGCGTGAGATCCGGTTCCGGGACCGGTACGACGATTCGCTCGGTTGGCCGGTTCGCGATAGCTACCGCCATTTGTCTTTCCCGCATTCAGCAGCAGATCAATCAGGTCCACAGCATAGCGGCATTCCAGAGCGGCGGTAGACCGAAAGTCTGCGTTGGCAAGCGGCGGGCGCAGCAAGACAAACTTCCTTCCTCATGCTAGCTTTCGCAGCCGAACCAAGGGAGGAAGAGATGCATAGGGTTGCATTAGGGGCTGTGGCACTGGCTTTTAGCATGCTCGCTGCGCCGGCGGCTTTTGCGGCGGGCATGAAACTGACCAGCGCGGAGATCACCAACGGCGCGACCATCAAAAACGCGCAGGTGTTCAACTCGTTTACCTGTACCGGCGACAATATCTCCCCGTCGCTGAGCTGGACCGGAGCGCCGAAGGAGACCAAGAGCTTCGTGATCACGGTCTACGATCCGGATGCGCCAACCGGCAGCGGCTGGTGGCACTGGGTGGTGATCAACATACCGCCGTCGACCACGTCGATCCCGAAAAACGCTGGAGACCCGAAGGCCAACCTCCTGCCCGCGGGAGCACTCCAGACTCGCACCGATTTCGGCGCCCCCGGCTATGGCGGCCCGTGTCCGCCGAAGGGCGACAAGCCACATCACTATCACTTCACGGTGTTCGCGCTCGATGAAGACAAGCTGCAGTTTGCCCAGAATGACCAGGCATCTGCCGCCCTCGTCGGCTACGAGCTGCATTTCCACACACTTGCGAAGGCGAGCCTGATCGGCCGCTATAGCCGTCTCGCCGACAAGAAAAAGTAGGGCACACCCCGAACACGGGGCGGCCTTGAGCCGCCCCTCTTCTTCGCTGTAGCCGCTAACCCAGTCAGCGCCGCGACGAGGCCCGGTAGACACTCGGGCTCACTCCTACGATCCGCAAAAACCGGCGATTGAACGTCGACAGATCGTTGAACCCTGCAGCAAAGGCGATCGCCGAGATGCTGTCCGCAGTTTGGCGCAGGCGAACGGCTGCGCGATGAAGCCGCGTGTGCAAGATGAATTGATGCGGCGTCATTCCGACAACGGCACGGAAGGTGCGTAGGAAGTGATACGGGCTCATCGCCGCCGCGTGCGCCAGACCGGAGAGCGACAACGGCTGGTCCGCGGTTGCCTCGATCAGGCGAAGCGCCACGGTAATCCGCCGTTCGTCGCGCCGGTTTGGCGCCGGAGCCCTTCGATTTCCGGCGAGCGCCGCAGAAACAGCGCCGGCCAGACGGAACGCTGCTTCTTCCAACCCCGCGTCATCGCTGTCGTCGCGCGCGGATTCCGCAGCGGTAATGATTGGTAGCAGTTTCGGATCCGGTGGCAGCCGTGGGATGGCGAATGCGATGTTTCGGACGCCGGGGACAGCGGCTGCAACACTCTCAAAGAGGTCGGGCGTGAAATGGAAGGAGAGGCAGCGGTCTCCAACGCCGTATTCATGGCTGCATTCGAAGGAGTGACGGTGATTGCCGAGTAGAATCGCTCCCGGCGCGAGGACCGCCGATCCCAGCGTCGAACGATATTGGAAGGTTCCGTGCGTGACAGCGGCGATGCACGCAGAACTGTGCCGCTCCTCGAACGGGCGATCGCGTGGCCCACAGCTGCAGCGCACGTCATCGACCCGCCAGCCGAGGCCTGAAGCCAAGAGATGTACAGTCACCGCCATTTGCGTAGTTTAGCAATTTTTCCCAAGCGGCGGCCAACCAGCCCTGTCTAAGTACGACAAACAGTCGCAAGACCAAGGGTCAGAGGCATGATTGCAAACTCCTTCAACGAAGCGCTTCACAGCTCCGCTCCGGCGCCAGATCGCACAGAACAGATGAAGCTTTATGGGTGGCTGATTGGAAGCTGGAGCATGGACGCCAAAGTATATCGCGACGACGGCGCGCAGCATCAAGGCAACGGCGAAATCCATTTCGCCTGGACGCTGGTAGGCCGCGCCATCCAAGATGTGTGGATTTTGCCGGGCATATTCTACGGCACAACGCTGCGGGTCTATGACCCCGGCATTGACGCCTGGCATATTCTCTGGAGCGACCCGCTGCGGCAGGTCTATGCGCGCCAGATCGGACGCGCCCGCGGCGACGACATTGTCCAGCTCGGCAAGAACGACGCCGGCGAGCCGGTTCGCTGGAGTTTCACAGCCGTCAAAGCCGACTCGTTCCGCTGGATCGGCGAACGCTCACGTGATGACGGCAAGACGTGGCAGACGCAGGCCGAGTTCTTCGCCCAGCGCGAGCAAGAACTCAATAAACCAGACTTTGAGGAGCAAATGCGATGATCGACCATGTATCCATCGGTGTGCGAGACATTACAAAAACAAAGCGGTTCTACGACGCCGCGCTGAAGCCGCTTGGCTATCAGTGTCTGAGCGAGAGCGAAGGATCGCTTGGCTATGGACGCGATGCCGTTGCTTTCTGGATCAGCGCGATAGATCATCCCGTCCAGCCGGACGTTCAATCAGGTCTTCACTTCTGTTTCGCTGCCCCGAACCGGAAGAGTGTCGATGCCTTTCACGCCGCGGCGCTCGCTGCCGGCGGTGGCGATAATGGCAAGGCCGGAGTGCGCCCTGATTACGGGCCGAGCTACTATGCTGCGTTCGTCGTCGACCCCGACGGTTACCGAATCGAAGCCCATTGCGGATAGTCGTGAAGCGACCTGGTCGCCGCTGCCGCGCTAGCCTTCCTCCGACGGAATAAAGCGTTGCTGGGTCTGAATTTCCTTGACGTTAGTCGGCCGGTCAAAGGCTGGCGGCAAGGCCTCGCCCGGCTGCCGCGGGCGACCTATCGCACCGAACCAATCTTCGAGGCCCGGCGGGCTGATGAACCAGACCAGCCGCATTTGCTCAGTGCCGGTGTTGGTGACTTTGTGCTGCAGGCCGCGGCCGATCAGCATCATCGTCTCCTCGCGGACGTCATAGGTTTTGCCATCGATTTCTGCTGTCCCGGTGCCGCGAAAGCAGAACAGAATTTCGTGGCTGCGCTCGTGGCCATGGCGGCGGATATGCGCACCCGGCTCCAGCACCTGAATCCCGATCGAAAAATTGTCGTAAGGCGACGTGTAGGGGCTGAACTTGTTGACCACATAGCCACGGGACGGCATCGGCTGCCAGAACGACACGCCGTCGTCCGGGCCGAGCACGATAGCGGTTCCCTTGGTGAAGCTGTTCATCGATGAACCCCTCAGTTCTTGTGCGTTGCGCTGTGCGATGCGCGAATATCCGTAACCGTACGCGACGCCGCCGTGCCCTCGTAGCCATAGGTCGCCATGAAATCTTCGGCGATCTGGTGCAGTTCGTCCCACGGCGCGTTGATGAAATTATAGTTGCGCACGGCGAACGCGGGACCGACGAAAAATTTCTCATACGACGTCGCCCGGCTGGCGTGATCGGAGCCGACCAGGTCCCAGGCCAGCTTGAAAAGCTTCATGCGATCGACGGCGCTTTGCTCACCGGCCGCCCAGTACGTTCCAAACAACTCTCCGAGCGCGGGATCATCCAGCACCTCGATGCTCGCCGGGAATTGAAACTGCCCGCCGCCCATCAGTTCGCGCATGATGTCGATCACCGTGGAATGATTCTCCATCGCCCAATTGATCGCAGCATAAAGATAGCGGCGGTTATAAAGAACGAAGCCGTGATCGACCTGCAGACAGGCTTCGATTTGTCCGTCGATCATGGCGTTGTAGCCGGCTTCCATTGCGGCCAAACGCCCGAGCGTGTCGCGCACCGCCGGAATGTCGCGCGCGCCGGTCGCCCGCGCCAACAGACTCGCTATCGCCACCATGAAACGCAGCTTGGTGCCGAACCGCACATTGCACTGGTGATTGGCCATCACGTGCGACGGCGTCTGGATGTAGATATTCCGGCTCAGCCCGGCATTGTCGTGCACGATCACCTTTTCCCACGGCACTTTGACGTCCTGAAACACCAGCATGCAGTCCGATTCGTCGAAGTGATAGGTCAGCGGACTGTCGAACTCGATCGTATCGGCCCGATTGAACGGCCGCCGCGACCACAGCGAAAGACCGGGAAGATTGAGTGGTATGACACAGGTTATCGCTTCCTTGAGCTGATCGGGCGCGAGTGGCATGACGTTGCCGATCAGCACTTCGTGGGCATAGGCGGCGCCGCTTGCCAGCATCTTCATGCCGTTAAGCGTGACGCCGTTGTCGTCTTCGGCGGTAACGCGCAACGCCGGCTGCTGGATGCCTTGCGCCTGGTAATACTCCTTGTTGCGCGCCGCCGGCGGCGGAACCAGTGCATAAGTGGTAAAGATGTCGTCGCGCCGCATGTGCCGGTAGATGTTCAGCAGATTGGCGCGGTTGCCTCCCGGCTCGGCGTCGAACACTTCCGGCTTCATCGACAGGCCGGTGATGTTGCCGGCGATGGCATCCGGCGTCCGGCCCATTAATCCGAAGCAGAACTCGGCGATTTTTCGATGCGCGCGGGTCCGCCGCCGCAGATCGTCCTGCGAGCGCGGTTGCAGGTAGTAGGTGTTGTACCGGCCATCGGCGTCTTCGAACGTCATGATGTCGCGCAGCGCCGGATCGCATTTCATGTCGTAGAGCGCGGCGTAGGTCCGCGCCCCGCCGGCGAAAGCCGGGTGCCGGGTTTGATCGGTAATGCGTTCGCGGCCGACGTAAAGCGTCCGGCCGTCGCGGATGCTCTCGAGGTACTCCTTTCCGGTCATCAACATGACGACTTGCGCTCAGCTTCGCCGGCCTCGAAATTGTTCTCTACGTGCGCTCAAGCAGCAGCAGTCTTGGCTGGCTTGGCACCGCCGTGGCTGTAGCTTGCCATCAAATCCTCCACGATCTTGTTGAATGCACCCCAGTCAGTTTCGCGGTACGAATGATTGCGGATGATGAAGGACGCGCCAGCGTAGAATTTTTCGTATTGCTGATGTCGTCCGGCAAATTCCGATCCGACCATATCCCAGGCGAGCTTGAACAGCTTCATGCGGGTAAGCGCGTCGGCCTGCGGCGTTTGCCAAAATGTCTGAAAGTTTTTTGCCAGATCGGGGTCGTTCATGACCGAGATGTTGGCCGGCATCTGGAACACGCCGCCGCCGCAGAGCTCACGGAGGTCATCGACGAACTTGCTGTAGTTCTGCGTACACCATTCCAGCGCCCCGTACATCATCCGCCGGTTGAAACAGACATAGCCTTCCGAGCCGCCGGGCCAGTTTTCGAAGGCGTTGATCTGGCCGTTGACCATACCGGCGATCATTGCCTCTTGGGCCGAGATTCGGCCGAGAGTCTCTTTTACTGCCGGCACCTGATCGGCGCCGGTTGCGTTCGCGATCTTGCTGGCTAGTCCCAGCAGTAACTTCATCTTCGACCAATAGCGGACGTTGGATTGATGGTTGCCGAAGCAATGGCTGGGCGTCTTGACGTAGATGTCACGCGACAACAGCGCGTCGTCGTGGACGAAAACCCGCTCCCACGGCACCTTGACCTCATCGCACAGCAACATGCTGTCGCTCTCGTCGTAGCGATAGGCGAGCGGTGAATCGACTTGGGAGATGCAGCCGAGCTCCGCCGGCTGCCGCGACCACAATTGCAGGCCCGGCGCGTTGCAGGGAATCGCGCAGGTGATCGCTTCCTTCTTCTGGTCGGGCGCCAGCGGGATGACGTTGCCGATCCAGATTTCGTTGGCAAACAGCGCGCCGGTGGCGAGCATCTTCATGCCGGAAATCACGACACCGGAATCGTCCTCGCGCACCACACGCAAAGTCGGCACCGGGATGTTCTGCCGATGATAGAACTCCGGATTGCGCGCCGCCTGCGGCGGCACCACCGCGTAGACCGTGTAGATGTCGTTATCACGGATGTGGTGATAATAGGCGAGCAAATGATCAGGATGACCGCATGGCGCCTTCAACTCGTCGGCCTTCATCGCCATGCCGGTAACAAACGAGGAGACGTGATCCGGCGAACGCCCGAACATGCCGTAGGTGAAGTCGGCGATCCGGCGGTGACCATTCATCCGCCGCTGCAGGTCCTCGCGTGAACGGGCGCGCAGGTAATAGATCGAGTGGCGGTCGCCGTCTTCCTCGAACGTCATTTCATCGCGCAGCGCGGGGTCGGCCTTCATGTCGTAGAGCGCCGCCACGGTTTGGGCGGCGTTGCGGAACGCCGGATGCCGGGTGACGTCATCGACCCTTTCCGATCCGATGTAGATAACGCGTCCATCACGGATCGATTCGAGGTGCTCCTTGCCGGTACGCAACATGTCAGAGACCTCCTGCGGTCAGACCGCCCGCATCATGTGTTGCATGAATCGCTTTAGGCTTCGGGGAAGAAGTGCACTTCCAGCAAGATACAGCCGTTTTCAGATTTGAAAGGGCCGTGGTGCACACCTGGCGGTCGGACCGCATAAGTGTAGCCCTCGAATTTCTCGCCGCCCTTGCCCTCTTCGTCGTTGCCAACGATCAGGTCGCCCGAGACAAGAAACACCTCCTCCCAATATTCATGGACGAAAGGTTTGGTGGTGTAGACACCGGGAGCGAAGCGCAGAAACCGGGTGCGATTGCCGCGCCGTGCCTGCTCGTCGAGTTCGCCGGCGATGATTTTTTGCTGAATGCCCGAAGGATAGCCGGGCGGCGTATGCCAGCCCTTCTCCATATCGAGGGCGTGAAATTCCTTATGTCCCTTGTGGTAGCCCATTGTTCTCCTCCTATCCCTGGTCGGGCAGCGTCCGCACCCGGTAGCGGTGAGTGATTTTCCGGTGCAGCACCGGATCGTCCAATTCCATTTCGAACGTCTCGGCTGGCGCGATGCCGCCGTGGACCGCGAGCGTTCCACAGAACATTGCGGTGCCGGCGGGCAATTGTTCGCGATCGCTGTAGAGCCTGAACAGTTCGGGCAGCGGCCGCATCGCCGCGACCGAGCCTTCCTGATAGAGCCGCCGCTCGCCGTTGAGGCTTGCAAACGAGCGCAACACGAGCGCGTCCCAGTGCGGGGCCACGTCCTCCCATCGCCAGATATCGCAGCTCACCGGCTTGGCGCACATTTGTTTGGATAACGACACGCCGACGGCTTCGGCCTTGCGATCGGTATGATCCGAGCCGAGACCGACGAAAGTGCCGTCATCGAATGAATAGGCGACGCATTCGACTTCGCCGCTCGAATTCTCGCCCAGCACCTCGATAGCGTCGTCAGTCGTGAGCAACGACGCCGATACCCGGTAGAAAATCGGCGTGGTCCTGGGCCGCTTGACGCCGATCGCCTCAAGCTCGCGGATGTGCTTCTCGAGCGCCGCAACGTCGCGGCCGGTCCATCCGGCAATAACCAGTTGCCGGATGCGCCGAACATCGAGCTTCGCTTCGCGATGCAAGTCCGCTCCTCCATCAAGGGCAGGCAAGTATGCGGTCGAGACTTCACAGCCTGTCACCGCGGAGAGATTTCACAAGCATTTTTTCTAAGCACGAAAGGGGCTCGTGCGACGGGAGACGGCAAACTCCGTCGTCACTACTCCGCAGCTTCGCGCCAAGACTCGAACTCGGACTCAACCTCCGGACGATGAAGCGACGCCGTCGCTCGCGCCGAGCCGCGGACCAGCGCCGCCATTGCCGTGGATGCGGCGACAAACATCGACGGCGTCAGTGTGCCGAAAAAAATGTCGTTGACCGCTCGAATCTCGGCGCTATGGCGCGTGATCAAGCCACGGCCGGCGCGCGTCAGGCTCAACAGCACCGCGCGTCGGTCTTTCGGATCGGATCGTTTGGCGAGCAGCCCGGCTTGCGCCAGCTTGCCTGACTCGGTCGCAACAAAAGCGCTGGACACGTGCAGGACTTTGGCGACCGCGGTGACGCCGACGCCGCGTTCACCCTGGAATTGCCCGACCGCCATCAACAGCGAGTATTGCGGCGCGCTGATGCCCATCCGGCCACCGAGATGTTCGCGCACCGTAGTCATCCGACTCGCTATGGTGAGCAGGTCGTACACCAGCCGGCGGAAACGAGCGTCGGAACCCTTTTCCAGCAGTGCCGGCCGCGACGCCGTTGCCGGCAGGCGAGCGCTGGTCGATTTGAGCTCGCTCGCGAACGGATTGTTTCGCCGCTCCCGGCGTTTTTTACGCGGTGCTTTAGAGATTGACATAGCCGGTGTCTTGCAGGAGCTGGCTCTCCACCGGAATGTGCAGGCTGTCGTGCACGGTATTGTAAAATTTCCAGAAGCCAACAACGCAAGAAAGCTCGACGATCTGTGCCGGCGTCAGGTGCTTTTTCAGGCGTTGCAAAATCTCATCAGGAACCGACGTCGGATCGGCGGACGCAGTACGCACGTAATCGAAACAGACCCGCTCGAATTCGTCCTTTGGCTCGATGTCGCCGGTAATCAGCGCCTGTAGTTCTTCCTCGCTGACACCCCAGCCTTCGAAGTCGGCATCGCGCGGCTTTTTCAGCATCGAGCAGCTATGGGCGGTGCAATAAGCGCAGCCGTTGGTCGCGCAAGCGATCGCGGCAAGCTTGCGCTTGAGCATTTGATCAAGCGTCGACGACGGATCGCGCATGATGTTGCTGTTCAGCTTCCAGAGTGTCTCGGCGATCTCCGGACGATAGGCATAAAGCTTCAGCGCATTGGGCAGAAAGCCCATGCGCTTTTTGTAAGGCTCGACCACCGGCTTGAGCTTCGGCGAAAAATCCTCCTCGCGCACATACGGAATAAACGGCTGGGCTTCGACCAGTACATGCGGTTTAGGCGGCGTTACCGGCTTGTTCATCGCTTTCACTCCTGTTGATGGTGCGCGATCAAATTCGCGCGTTAGAGAAAATCTTCCAGGCGGACTTTGCCCCAGTTGACCGGCCACGCCCGCTCGAAATCGGCGGGGTTGTGACGCGACTTGCGCGTCGCATCGATGCCGATCTTGCCGACAGTGCGAAGCGGCGCCTGACCCTGGATCGGCTTACCGGACGGATCAAATGGCGACCCGCGGGTATGCGGCACGATGATGATGTCGCGCGCCGGATCGACCCGCGTCGCGATCGCATGATAAACCTCGCGTGCATCGTCGATATTGGTATCGGGACTGACCGCAACCACCATCTTCGTATTGAGCCACGGCGCCCCCATCGCCGTCATCAGCGCGTCATTGACGAAACCTTCGCGCGGATAATCGAACTGCAAAATGCAGGACAGCGCCGCGCCCCAGGTCGGAAAGCGCACATCGGTAACGGTCAGCCCGATTTCGGTGAGCCGGTTGTACAGCACCGCCTCATGACACAGCCGCGGCAGCGTCTGGTGATCGGTGTCGGGCGTGGTCTGGTGATTGCGGTAGATTGGCCGGTCGCCGCGCATGGTCATAGCCGTGATGATGACCTCAGGGACCTGCTCGGAATGCGGCAAGTGATACATCGACGGCGATGTCACCTCGCCGACTGGGAATTTCTCGCCGAGATGCACGTATCCTTCGACGACGATTTCAGCCTGTGCCGGAACGGTGAGATCGATCGTCTCGCACGGCACCATCTCAACATCCCGATCCATGATGGTGCCGACCATTTCCATCTCGCCCCACATATCCATGTGCAATCCGGAAAAATTGCCCATGATTTCGTAGGCCGGCGGAATGCCGAACACGAACGCGATCGGCATCCTGTCTTTGCCCATCGCCCGGTACTTGTTCATGATGATGTGCGAGTGCGGCGTGATGAAGCTGATCAGGCCGCGCCGCGGCCCGACCGCATAAGTCCCGGCGTGGCATGAGTTGTAGAAGCCGGTCTCGGGATCGCGGATGATGTTCATCGCCGTGACGTAGGGCGCGGCGTCCACGTCCTTGTGGCGGGGGATCGGCAGGATCGTCCAATCGACGTCGTTGCCGGCGCGGACCACTTCCTTCACCGGACCGGTCTTGACGTTTTTCAGTCCGCGCGGCGGCTGCCGCAGCCGGAACGCCAGCGTCTTCAGGTAGTTTTCCGGCGTCACCCCGAGCGCGCGGGCCTGGGAGCGGCGGTTCTTCACGAACATGTCGCAAAGGCGGAAGCCCGGCTTCTCGACAATATTCTCGAACACGATCGGCTGGTCACTCTGCGCCGAGAGCGCGCCGATGTCGTCGATACTCACCGGCTTGGTAACACGCGTGACGATATCGGCGTTGGTTTCCAGATAGCCGCGCAGGCTCGCATCGAGCGGCTGCTCGTTCGACTGCGGTCCACGTTTGACCGCTGCTGCGACCGTTTCTGGCGGCATCGCGTCGCTCCAGATAGCAAAGTAAGTTTATTATGCCGGTTTATTATGTCAACGGCGCTGGGCGCCGTCAGGCGCCGGTAGAGCGTGCGCACTGGCAAGCGCGGCGGCGATGAGATGCGACGTCGGGTCCGGCTGGCCACCTGCTGTTCCATGGGCTGCAAGCAGCGCCGCAACGTTGGTCGCCACGGCCGTTTCGGGCGCTGCGCGTGGCCATGTGTCGAGGCGCGGCGCGCTCCACGCTTCAAGCATCATTTGCTCGATCCGCTCGGCCTCCAGCTCGGCGGCTTTGACGCCGGTGCGCAATGCCGCAGCCGATGCGCCCGTGGTCGAAGGGCCTGCCGCAAACGGCTTAAGCGCCCGGCGGGCTTCGCGCAGACTGCCAACGATATTTTTGTTCCATTCTGTAACGGCGGCAATCGCAGCGCTCACGTCACGGTCCGACAACAGCCCGCCATGAACGCCCCCAACATAGGCGCACAACAGCAGGACATTGATGTCGACGCCGTAAAAATCTTGAAGGCGTAGGCACTCCTCCTGAACACCCGGAGCGCCGTATACGGTCAGCGAAAATTCCCAGAAGCGCGACTGGACCTCCGGCACGGCGGGACTACGCGTCGCTCTCGGTCCGCCACCGTTTGACCAGACCGACGTCGATATCGAACAGGTCGAGACAGCGCCCGACGGTTTGATTAACGATGTCGTCAACGGTCTTGGGCCGATGATAGAAAGCCGGCACCGGCGGAACGATTACGGCTCCGTTCTCCGTCGCCGCCAGCATGCTGCGCAAATGGCCCGCATGCAGCGGCGCCTCGCGCACCACCAGGACAAGACGGCGTCGTTCCTTCAGGGTGACGTCGGCAGCGCGGCTCAGCAAACTGTCAGTGGTGCCGTAGGCAATGTCAGATAGAGTGCGGATCGAGCACGGCGCGATGACCATGCCGCGGGTGCGGAACGATCCGGACGAAATCGCTGCGCCGATATCCGTGTTCTGGTACGTGGTTTGCGCGAGCGAACGGACATGATCGATCGAGATGTCGGTCTCTTCTTTCAGGGTCAGCGCCGCCGATTTCGAAACGATGAGATGCGCGGCAATTTTTTTGCCGTGCAGCGCCTCAAGGAGCCGTACCCCATAAATGGCGCCGGAAGCTCCGCTGATACCAACGATGAGGGGAGGGTCCGGGCGCATGACCCAAATGTGACTGTTTTGTCCAACGATCGCAACAGAAGCACGGCGTGGCGCAGCTATTGCGCCATCGCGATCTGAAATGGCCCGCCGCCACCTTCGGTTGCTTCGCCGGTGCCGCCAGGGGCTTCGTGCGAAACATCGTTTGGCGCCGGCTCGTTGCGCGGCGAGATCACGAAGCTGTAGGACTTTCCGAACTCGACATTAAAGCGGTAACTGGTGCTGCCGGAGGGCAGTCGATGGCTCCCCACGCCAATCGGTGCCGTCCAGGATGAGACTTTGAGCACGGCCGGTCCCGGAGGCACTGTGCCGGTGTATGACCGGCCGGCTGCAAGTATTGCAACCTGATTGCCATTGAGCTCGACGGTCGCCGCCGCCGGCCGATAGCTGAGGTCGTCCGATCGGCTGACGGTGATCGACGGCTGTCCAGACGTCGAGGCCGCCGTCGGGGGTCCGAGCTCATCGGTGATGCAGCCGCTGCACGCCAACAATATCAACAGCAAAATCGATCGGTAGATTTGGGTCATGCGAAGCCGAAGCGTAGCGAATCGCCTAAGCAGATTAGGATGATAGATGGTTACCGAAACGTTAACCCCGGCGCGATGTCTAAACTTGCTGTTCGCTGCCGGCGCTCAGAAAAGCCGTAAACAGAGAACCGGCCGCCCTCGCCTCCTTCGCCGTTCCGGCAAACACCTGGACGCCTGAAGACAACACGAAGACACGATCCGCAACATCCAGCGCGCGGGCGGTGTTTTGCTCGACCAAAAGGATGCTCAGGCCTTCGTCCTTGAGCTTCATCAGCGCGTCGAGGCAAAGATCGACCATTTTCGGCATCAGCCCGAGCGAAAGTTCGTCGACCAGAAGCAGCCGCGGCTCGGCCATCAAGGCGCGGCCGATGGCAAGCATCTGCTGCTCGCCGCCGGACAGCGATCCGGCAAGCTGGCCGCGCCGCTCGTAGAGCCGCGGAAAATAACCAAACACCCGATCCCGCTTGGCTGCATCGTGTGCCAACGGACGCGCATAGCCGCCGACAGTGAGATTCTCGCCGACGGTCAGATCGGAGAACAGCTGGCGGCCTTCAGGCACCAGCGCAATGCCGAGGTCGACGCGTTCGACGGCACGACGGCGCGTAATATCCACGTCATCGAACACGATTCGGCCGGCGTAAATGTCGACGTGACCCATGATCGCCATGATGGTCGAGGTCTTGCCAGCGCCATTGGGACCGAGCAGCGCCAACACCGAGCCGGCCGGCACATCGAAGGAAACATCATGCACGGCGCGGACCGAGCCATAGCCGCAGTTGAGATGCTCAATGCCGAGCATGGCTCGCAATCCCGCTTCCGACATAAGCTTCGCGCACAACGGCATTCGCCATCACCTCGTGCGGCGCACCATCGCCGATAACGCGGCCATCGTTGAGCACGATGAGGCGCCGGCAGGAGCGCATCACCTCCTCGAGATTGTGTTCGACCAGCACGACGGTCATGCCCTGTGCATTCACGTCGGCGATGGTCTCGATCTGTCGCGCCGCTTCGGTCTGGTTGAGGCCGGCCAGCGGTTCGTCGAAGAGGATGATCTGCGGATCGACGGCCAGAGCCCGCGCCACTTCGAGCCGCTTCATCTGACCGAGCGGCAGCGAGCCGGAAAGCTTGTCTTCCGTGCCGGCCAAACCGACCCGAACGAGAATCTCGGCGGCGCGTTCGCGCTCGGGTTTGCGGCCGACACTGAGCACAGCGCGCAACGGGTTTGCCGTGCGCCGATAACCGGCGGCGAGCATGACATTGTCGAGCACCGTCATCTCACGAAATGGCCGCACCATCTGGTGCGTCAGCGCGAGCCCCTTGCGCACCCGCGACGCTGTGGAGTTTCCGGTAACGTCGCTGCCGGCGAGCACGACCCGTCCACGGTCTGGCTTGACCGACCCGGAGACGATGCGAATGAGCGTCGTCTTGCCGGCGCCGTTTGGCCCGATCAGTCCGACAAATTCGCCGCGCGCGATTGAAAAAGTCACGCCGTCGACTGCATGCACGCCGCCGAAACTAACCGCGAGATCCTCAAGTTTTAGGGCGGCAGTCATGGCTTTGCCGCCGGCGCTGTCAACCGCCGCGCCAAACCCGCGAGACCGCCCGGAACAAGACGAATGACCAGCACCAACAGGCCGCCGAAAACCAGCAGCCGGTAGTCATTGACGAAACGGATCGCCTCCGGCAGCAGCGTCAGCGCTATTGCGGCCACGACGACGCCGAAGGTGGAGCCAATGCCGCCGATCACCACCATCGCCATCAGCAGCACGGAAAATATGAAATCGAACGTGTCGGCCGTGATGAATTGCGTGAAGAAAGCGTAGAGGCCGCCGGCCAAACCGGCGAGCGCGGTGCCGATGCCGAAAGCGGCAAGCTTATAGGCGCCGGCATTGATGCCGAGCGTGGCCGCGGCATCCTCGTCCTCACTCACAGCGCGGAACGCAAAACCCATCCAGGACCAGTTGATATACAAGCTTAGAGCGATGGTCGCGCCGGCGAACAACAGGATCATGAACATGTTGCCGTTGCCGCCGAAACCTGAAGCGGGAATGCCACTGATACCCATCTCGCCGCCGAGCCACGCCTGTTTGCGTACGAAGCCGGTAAACAGAAAATTCACGCCGATCGTGGTGACGGCGAGAAAATCGCTGCGTACCCGCAGCGAAGCAAAGCCGACCACGATCCCGGCCAGCGCTCCGACAGCCGTCGCGCAGACGAGCGAAAGCGAGAAATTCCGGGTCGCGATCATGGTCAGTGCTGCGGCATAAGCACCTGCGCCGTAAAACGCGCCGTGGCCCAGGCTGATCTGGCCGCAAAAGCCGCTGATCATGTTGAGGCTGACCGCAAGGATCACATTGAGACCGATCACCGACAGGAGACTGACCTCGTACGCGCTCATGTGGCGCGCGCTCCGGTAAATCCCTGCGGACGGATCATCAGGAGCGCAATCAAAGCGAGGAACGCGATGGCGTCGCGATTGAGCCACGAGCCGATGAAAATCGTGCCGTAGGCCTCGACCATTCCCAGCACCACGCTCGCAATCAATGTGCCGCGCACGCTGCCCAGGCCACCGAGTACGATAATGGCGAGCGCCTTGTAACTGACAACGTAGCCGATCGCCGGATCGACCAGATTGTTGAGAAGGCCAATGAGGCCGCCAGCCAGAGCTGCCAGCGCCGAGCCGATAGCGAAATTGAGATAACGCACTTTGATGGCATCGACGCCGAAGCTCGCGGCGATCTTCGGCCGCGATACCGTGGCCCGCCAGGCAATGCCGATGCGCGTGCGTGTGGTGAAGAGATGAAGTCCGATGAAGACCGCGATGGCGCAGACGACAATCGCGACCTGCACCGCATTCACCCGCACCCCGGCAATGTCGTAAATCCTGAAAGCGTAGATGTTGTTCTTGAACGTCACGCCCTGCTCGCCAAAAGCGATGCGAAAGGCGTCCTGCATCAGGACCAACAGTCCGACCGAGGCGATCATCGGCACGTCAGGCCGGTAGCTCAACAGCGGCTCGTACAGCAGACGGTAGATGGCCATGCCAAACAGCGGCGTCACCGCAATCGCGGCGAGAAAGCCGAGGCCGATGCTGCCGGTCGCGTTAGCGACGATCACCGTGAGATAGGCGCCGAGCGCGAACACTGCGGCGTGGGCGACGTGCAGAATCCGCAACAGCCCGTAGACGAGCGTCAGGCCGACCGCCATCATGGCGTACATACATCCGAAACTCAGGCCCGTTACCGCGAGATCGATGTAGTACACCGCTGCGTCCTTACGGTGGAAAAGGCGCGACGCGTCCCAAATGGCGCCGACGCCTACTTCTCCGGCGGCGCAAACGCTTCCAGATCGCCCAGTTTGGCAAAGAATTTCATCTTGCCGTCTTTGATGGTGTTGACGCTGATAGTCTGGATCACTTCGTGCAGCTTATTGAAGCCGATCAGTTCGCCGGTGAGCAGCTGATAGTTCTTGGTCGCTGCCAGCGCATCGCGCACTTTCGCCGGATCGGCGCTGCCGGCGCGTTTGATCGCATCGGCCATCAGCATCACCGCAGAGTAACTGATGGCGGCGACGTTCTCGGGCGGATAGCCCGCACGCTTGGTGAACTCGGCGAAGAAACGCTGCAACGCCGTGTCATTGCGGGCGCGATCGAAGCTGTCGACGATGTAGGTGCCCTCCGACGCGGGACCGGCGATATCGATGAATTTTTGCGAATCGAAGGCTTGCGACCCGATGATCGGCGCGGTGACGCCGCCGCCGCGCAACTGCGCGACCAGCGGTCCGCCGGTGAAGAAATATCCGGTGGCGTAAACGCCGTCAGGGTTGTCGCGCTTGACGCTGGCGACGATAGAGCCGAACTGACGGTCGGTCAGAGAGTAGCTGTATTTGTTGAGCACTTCGATGCCGTACTGGGGCGCGGCTCCGAGAAACCCGTCCATCGTCGCCTGCCCATAATCGTTATCCATCGTGATGGTGGAGGTTTTTTTGAGCTTCAGATCCTTGCCGATGAACAAGGCGGCGGCGCGCCCTTGCGGCGGTCCGAGATGAACCAGCCGGAACATCAGATCGCCGGCGCGCGTGATGTCGGGATGCACGCCATAGGCGGAGATCATGACGACGCCGGCTTTCTGAAACACCGGCGCTGCGGCGCGTCCGGACGCCGAGTAGCTGGCGTTGACGACGAGCTTGACGCCGTCCTCGCCGATCAGCTTGTTCGCGGTGAAAATCGCCTGATCGGATTTGGCCTGGTCGTCATAGGGAATCAGTTGCAGCTTCTGCCCGATTTCACCGCCCGCGGCATTGATTTCCTCGATAGCCATATCGGCCGCTATTTTGGCCGACTTGCCGTCGGTCGCGGCAAATCCGGTCAACGGCGCCTGAAAGCCGATCTTGATCTCGGCATTTGCGGGATTGGCGGCAACGAGCGCGAAGGCCAAGAATCCAATGAGGCCGACGAGCGCGGTCCGCGCCAAACCAGATGCCTTCGACAGTTGATGCCACATCGTTGCCTCCATCATTGGGAATCGGACGGCACGTCGCCGGCTCGCAGCGGCGCCCTGTTGAACCGCAACAGCTCGCGGGCACGACGTGTCGCCTGCTCGGGCGGTTGCGCTTTGGTCCAATCGGACCGGTCACCTTCGCGCCGCGTGGCGTCGATGGCAAGCTTGGCGATCGTGCCGCCGGATTCCAACGGCTCGGATCGGTCGGTGCGCGCGCCGGGCACGACGATAAGATCGCGATCGGCCTTCATGCGGGTAGCCATTGCCCATTCGACCTGCGTCTGATCCCAGGGGTCAATGTCATCGTCGACGACGACGACTTGCTTGATCAGATTCACCGACGCCCAAATTGCAAACGCTGCTTTGCGCGCGTCGCCCGATCGCGGCTCGTGCAGCGACACCACGGCATGCAACCGGCCGGCGCCGCCCATGCCCACAGCAACCTCACGCACCGCCGGTAAGCTGGCCCGCGCCGAGCGCGCCAAGCCTGCGGCAATCGCCACGCCGCCAAGAAGACAATGTTCAGAGTGATAGCCGGGAAGCACGACCTGAAACAACGCGTCATGCCGCCGCGTCAAACGTGTGAAAGTCGCCGCGATGCCGACGCCGTAGTTTTCATACAGACCGTGAAACTCACTAACCGGCCCTTCTTCAATATGCTCGCCAGCATCGAGGGTACCTTCCAGCACGCATTCGCAATGCGCCGGCACCACGAGATCGGAGCCGATGCCGCGGATGACGTCAAGCGGTTCGCCCATCAGCGCACCCGCGACTTTCAGTTCGTCGTCGCCCAAGCCGAGATAAAGACAGGAGGCGACCAGCACCGCCGGGTGATTGCCGATGCAGACGGCGATATCGAGGGTTTCGCCGCGGGCGTGCGCCTGCCGCGCCAGCACGGCAAGGTGATGGTTCGGCGCAATGCCGACAAAAGCGCGATTGGCGCCAAGCGGCATCAGCCGCGCGATCGAGAGATTGGTCTGACCGGTGTGGCGGTCCTTTGCGACGATCGCGCCAGCGGTGATATAGGGGCCACGCTCATGCTCAAAGAAACGCGGTATCGGCAGTTCTTCGAGCAAATCCGGGTCGGCGACGACTTTTTCCTGGCAAGGCGCCGATGTCAGCACGCGATGTGCTAACGGTGCTTCGATCGCGCCAATAATCGCGCTTTGCAGCTTCGGTTGCGTCGTCCCGAGCCCCATGGCGAACCGCGGTAACGAATTAAGCAGATTGCCGACAACTGGCATTTCGTGTCCGCTGACAAGTTCGAAGCGTACCGCCGGTCCTGTATCCAACTCCGCCAGACAGGCCGCGATCTCATAGTCGGCACTTACCGGCTGCGCGATCGTAGTTACCTGCCCGGCCGCCTCCAGCACGGCGAGAAACGCGCGCATCGATTGCGGGGAAACTCCCGCGGATCGGCGCGGCTCGTCTCTCGCCTCGCGGCCTGGAACGTCGTCCATCTGATTACCTGAGACCGGTCAACCGCAGGATCGACATCGTGCTCGCCCGCGCTCCTCAAGACAATTCGAAGTGATTGACGCCCTTGTCTCTAGCCTCGGCGAGCGCTTCCGGATAGCCGGCGTCGGCGTAACGCATCACGCCCAGACTGGTGTCGTTGGTCAGCGCAAGGTTTAGTCGTTGTTCCGCCTCGCCAGTTCCGTCGGCAATCACGGTCACGCCGGCGCTGGTCATATAGCCCGAATAGCCGCCGCCACCGGAATGGATCGCCACCAGATCGGCTTGCGACGAGCACATCGCCATGGCGTCAAGGAGCGGCCAATCGGCGATGGCATCTGAACCGTCGCGCATCCGCTCGGTCATGATGTTGGGGTGCGCCATGGCGCCGGCATCGAGATGATCACGGGTGAAAGCGACTGGCCCCGACAGCGTGCCTTCGCGCACCATGCGATTGACCCCGAGTGCGAGCATGGTCCGCTCGCCATGTCCGAGCCAGGCGATCCGCGCCGGCAGACCTTCGAACGGCACATGCTGCCGCGCCAATGCGATCCAGTTGGCGAGGATGTGATTATCGGGAAACGTCTGGAGCAGATAATCGTCGATCTTGCGGATGTCGTCGCGATCGTTGGCGAGCGATATCCAGCGGAACGGCCCAATCGCGCGGGCGAACAACGGACGCAAATACGCTTCGGTGAAAATCTGGATGTCGAAGGCGTCAGTCACGCCGCCATCGCGCGCCTGGGTGCGGATCAAATTGCCGTTGTCGAAGACGACGGCGCCGGCGCGTTTGAAGCCGAGCATGGCGCGGACATGGCGAACGATGGTGGCGCGGCTCTCTTTCATAAGCGTGTTCGGATCGTCCCGCCGCATCCGTCGCACTTCGCCCAGGCTTCGGCCCGATGGAACGTAGCCGTAAACGAGGTCGTGCGCCGAGGTCTGATCGGTAACCACGTCGGGGACAACGCCGCGCGCGAGCAGCGTCTCGTACACGTCAGCAGCGTTGCCAAGAACCCCGATCGACGTCGCGCGGCGCTCGCGCTTCGCCGCTGCGACCAGCGCCAAAGCGTCATCCAGATCGCGGGCGCGGTGATCGAGGTAACCGTTGGCCAGTCGTTTGGTGATGCGTTCTTCGTCGATCTCGACACACAGAATGGCCGCGCCGGCCATGCGGCCGGCCAGCGGCTGCGAGCCGCCCATGCCGCCGAGCCCCGCAGTCAGGATGAAGCGGCCGGCAAGACTGTTGTTGAAGTGGCGTTCGGCAATGCGGACAAAAATCTCATAGGTGCCCTGAATAACGCCCTGAGACCCGATGTACTGCCAATCGCCGGCCGTCAGCCCGCCCCAGCAGATCAGATTACGCTTCTGCAGCTCATAAAAATTCTCTGCCTTCGCCCATTGGCCGACCATGTTGCAATTGGCCATGATGACGATCGGCGCTTTGTCATGGGTCTTCAGGAGACCGATCGGCTTGCCGGACTGTACGACCAGCGTTTGATCGTCCGACATCGTCATCAGCGTTTCGACGATCTTGTCGTGCGATGGCCAGTCGCGCGCGGCTTTGCCCAGCGCCGCATAGACCACGAGATTGGCCGGGTCCTCGCCGACCGCGAGCACGTTTTCCAGAAGCCGCAGCAGCCCTTCCTGGCGCCAGCCGCGGCAGCGCAGATTTGATCCCGATGTGACACCGAAGTGCTTGTTCATCGCGGCTCAGGCCAAAGCGTAGCGCGCGATCGGAATGCCGAGCGCTGCCTCGCACACCGGGTAGACCGCGGGATCTTTCACCGATGAACTCAGCGGCAGGTGCGACTTTTCGATATGAAAGACTGAAAGCTCAACGCCTTCCTTGATATGACCGACGCTGACTGGCCGGCCATCGGGGCCCAGTGTCGTGATCACGTCGGGAAATGTCGCCAGACGTGAATTGCCATCGTCGACCGCCATGTATTCGTTCATGACGTGGAGCACGAGGTCGCGCGCGCCGCAGCGGATGGTGATGGTGCCGATATCGAACGCGCCTTCGGTGTAGGTGACGGCCTTGCGGGTGACTTTTCCTTCGCCGAGAATTTTTCCTGAGGTTGTGCGGCAGATGGCTTCGATCACGGCGCGTCCGCCATTGACCTCGGCGGCCATAATCGCATGCCCAAGCTCGAGCGCGCGCGAAATGCCGCCGAGGGCCGCGTGTTTCTTGACATACGACGCACGCACCGGATTGCGGCAGCTTGCGATAAAACCGCCGGACATATCGGCGGCCTTGCGCAGGATCGGCGAAATTTTGGCCGTGGCGCCACGGACGACAAGCTCAATGTAAGAATGACTGGCGCGATGGCCGCCGACCGCAACCTGGATGGTCGCCTCGGGGCTGCTTGCCATTCCGATCGAGCCCATGTCGCCGGTCGGATGCGCGCGGATGTCGCCGACCGCGTCGACGACTTTGGTGCCAAGCAGCGCCGAAGGCAGCCAAGCGTTCATCGTGCTCGACATGCCGTTCTGCCCAATCATCAAGCCGTAAATCGGCGCGCCGAGCGCCTCCTGCAGCATCTCGACCGCTTTGACGTAATCGACGCCGAGCATTTGCCATTTGGTCGTGCCGGCCGGCGCGCCGATGGCGGCGGCCGTGGCGATGAACGCATCGTCGGGCACTTCGTTGATGCTCACAAGCTCGGGATGGCCGATGCTGACAGCCGCAGTTCCCAGCATGCGGCCGTGATCTGCCCAGCCGCCCCCGCCGGCAGCAAACACCGAGCCGCCGCGGATCGCGGCCTCAACATCTTGCAAGCCAAGAATGCGGCCCATCAGCGCGTTTCCTTGCCCGCTCGCGGCAATAACTGATCGAGCGACGCGATTGTTTGCAACATCACTGCAGCACCGGCGGCGATTTGGTCGCGATCGGCCCATTCTTCCGGCGCGTGGCTTTTACCGTTTCGGCAAGGAACAAACACCATCGCCATCGGGCAGATGCGAGACATGAACGCAGCGTCGTGCCCGGCGCCGCTGGCGATATCGGTCACGCGAAGACCGAGTTCATCGGCACTATCGTGCAGCATGGCGCGCAACGCTGGATCGCACGCCGCGGGCGGTCCGTCCGATAAAGTGAGCAGCGGCGCGCGCGAGACTTTCGCCTCTTCCGCGTGCCGTCTGCTCTCGCGCTCGACTTCGTCGACAAACTTTTGCGTCAGTGCCGGAGTGGTGGTGCGGGCGTCGATGACCAGCCGGCATCTGCCGGGCACGACGTTGGCGGCGCCGGGCTCAACGTTCAGAATGCCTACCGTAGCGACAAAATAATCCGAGCCCGCTGAAGCCAGCTGCTCGGCGATGCGGCGTACCGTGATAACTGTATTAGCCGCAGCAACCAGCGCGTCGTGCCGCAACGCGAGCGGCGTGGTTCCCGCGTGATCGGCCGCGCCTTCGAATGTGATCTCGATGCGGCGGATGCCAACAATCGAAGTGACAATACCAACATCGAGCGATTGCAATTCCAGCACGATGCCCTGCTCGATGTGCAATTCCAGAAACGCCCTGATGTCATCGCGCCGCGCCGACGTGAAACAATCCGGATTGCCGCCGACACGGCGCAACGCCGTGCGCAAAGTCTCACCGTGAGGTTCGGCCATATCGAGCATCCGTGCCTCAAGCGCGCCGGCCATGCCGCGGCTGCCAATGCAGGATAAGCCATAATCGCTCGGCTCTTCGGCAAGAAAATCGATGACTTCCAAGGTGTGATCGAGTCTGACCTTTGCGTCGCGCAAGGAGCGGGCGACTTCGAGGCCGGCCGTAACGCCCACGATCCCGTCGAAGCGGCCGCCCGACGGCACTGTGTCGCTATGCGATCCGACCGCGATCACGCCAAGCGCGGGATTTTTGCCTTCTAGGCGGCCGATCAAATTGCCGGCGGCATCGATGCGCACGGCGAGCCCTGCTTCGGCGAATCGCTCGGCGATTAGAGCGCGGCCTTTGAGGAACAGCGGGCTGAACGACCGGCGGGTGTATGGGCGCTCGGGCTCGCTGATTTCCGCCAACGCCATGATGTCGGCCCACAGGCGGTCGGCATTCAGTGGCAATGCGGCGGGCACTTGCAGTTCCCGTTCAGTGCGCCGGAAGTGATGGCGCGATGAACCGGCCATTGCCGGGTGCGGCGGTTACGCGACCGTCTTCCATCACGTTTGTGCCGCGGACAAAGGCAGCAACAACGCGGAATGGCAATTCGATGCCGTCGTACGGACTCCACGAAACATAATTGTTGCCGCTATCGGCGGCCTTGTAACGATAAGGGTCGCGCCGCATCAGCACGATGTCGGCGTCACGGCCGACGGCGAGCGCGCCCTTGACGTGCGCGATGCGAAACAGCGCGGCGGGATTATGCGCCAGCAGCCGCGCCGCATGCGTCAGCGGCAAGTTGCGCTCACTCAATCCCTTCATCAGCAAAGCATACAGCACTTCGAGGCCCGGAACCCCGGACGCGTTCCTGAGCATGTTCGGATCGGTCTTGCGATCTTCCGACCAGCTGACGTGATCGGTGGAAACAATGGTCACGTTGCCGGCGGCGAGGTGATGCCAGATCGCCTCGACTTCGCGGCGCAAACGCAGCGGCGGATTGATCTTGGCCTTGCCGCCGAGGCGGCGCACGTCGTTCTCCTCGTCGAGCGTCAGATAGTGAATGCACGCTTCGATGGTCGCCGCGCAGCCTTGCGCGCGATAGACCGCCGCGAGTTCATAGCCGCGGCCGATCGACGAATGCACGATGTGCACCGGACAGCCCGCGCCGGCGCCAAGCTCGAACACTTCCACATCCGCCAGCGCCTCCGTGATCGGCGGCCGCGACAGACCGTGCGCGCGATAGTCGGTGATGTTGCTCGCTTCGATCTGCGCGGTGAACGCGCGCACCATCTCGTCATTCTCGTTGTGAATGCCGGCGATCAGGCCGCGCGGGCCGATCAGACCAAAGCACGCATAGAGCAGCTGCGGTGGAATGCGCGGGAAGCGTTGCGGATGGGTGCCGAACGTGGAGAACTTGAAGGCCGCCGCGCCAGCGTCGATCAACTCTGCAATCCGCGCCGTTCCTTCCACCGGATCGATCGTAGCGTACAACGCGAAATCGACGCGCGCCTGCGCGCCGGCTTCCCGTTTCTTGCGCGTAAAGCGCTCGGCGTTCGCGATCAGGTCGCCCTCGTCGTAGGGCATGTCGACGATGGTCGTCACGCCGCCGGCGGCGGCGCTCCGCGTCGACCAGATGAAATCCTCCTGGCCCTTTTGGCTGCGGCTATGGACCTGCGCGTCGATCGCGCCCGGCAGCACCAAAAATCCGGCGCCGCCGTGCTTCTCGCCGGCCGGCGGCGGCCCGGAACCGACCCGCTGCACCACGCCGTCGCCGACCAGCACATAACCGTCGTCGATGACCCGATCCGGCAACACCACCGTGCCCGCGAACACCTGATCGGCCATCAATCTTCTTTCTTGCTAAACGTTTTCTGCACGGACGCTTTGCAGACACTGGCGCGCCCGAAGAGAGGCGAATCGCGCGAAGCCAAAAATTGCAGGAAGTACCCATACCGTCGGTACTTATCCTGTCGCCAACTGCCGCCGCCTAGGCCGTTCATTGGAAGGCCGACCTTTTCCAACCGAGAAAGACAGCGAACGCAACGGCGAGGATCGTTCCTATTGCCATAGCGGCGGCCTGCCGAACGGTAGTGACGGGATACAGGCCAGTGATAACCATCAAGATGCGCCCGATAAGAACGACTATAAGAAGCGCAATCGCTGCATACGCCGCACGCCGTCGCATTGCGAGAACCAGAAAACCTGCGGCAGCATATAAAGCGCCGGTACCCGCACCCAAAAAGGTTGAAATCCCCCCTTGGGCTGTATGTAATCCGAAAAACCTATGGCTAAAACCGGTGGCCACTTCGGCAGCGCCGAAGATTATCATGAGCGTTGCAACAATCATGAAGCTTCGCGAATGATCCATGCGGTACCTGTCGTCACGACCTGTCGCCAGCGTCGTCAATAGGCCAGCTAACAGATTGATTTTGTTAGTTGGCGCGCCCGAAGGGATTCGAACCCCTGACCTCTGCCTTCGGAGGGCAGCGCTCTATCCAGCTGAGCTACGGGCGCAAAATCGCGGCGTTGGCCGTTAGATAGCGGAAGCCCGGCGAAGCGGCAACGCCTCATGCAAGGCTGCACTTCCGAAGGGCCTTTTCCGCCCTGCACCAAAATGCTGTAAGCTTGCCGCAAGCCCCAAAGGAGCAAAGCCCATGGCGCAGCTTGCGGAAAAGCGCGAAACCAAATCGGTCCAGATCAAGGACGCAGCGTTCAACTGGGAGGACCCGCTCGACCTTGAAAGCGAGCTGACCGAAGAAGAACGCATGGTGCGCGACACCGCGCGCGATTACGCACAGGACAAGCTGTTCCCGCGCGTGCTCAAGGCCTATCGCGACGAAAGCTACGATCCGGCGATCATCCGCGAGATGGGCGCGCTCGGCCTGCTTGGCTCGACCATCCCGGAAGAATACGGCGGCGCCGGCCTCAACTATGTCTCCTACGGCCTGATCGCGCGCGAAGTCGAGCGCGTCGATTCCGGCTACCGCTCCGCGATGTCGGTGCAATCCTC
>Ga0335085_10003937_pt1 | contig 25076 bp, 17 predicted proteins | sample Lox_Sample_45_FD_206712 | JGI IMG/M metagenome (GOLD analysis project Ga0335085, IMG submission 206712) | Soil microbial communities from Loxahatchee National Wildlife Refuge, Florida, United States - Lox_Sample_4.5 | ecosystem: Environmental > Terrestrial > Soil > Wetlands | place: USA...
GCCGCGGCGGCCGCGATCAACTCGTGCTCGGTGGACCTGGCGCCGCAGTTCCAGGTGACGGGCACCGGTTCGCTGTCCGGAATTCTCTACCTGGACAAGGATGGAAACGGCATCTTCGATCCGTCCGCCGGCGACAGTGCCCTTCCGAACGTGCACCTCACGGTCTACGCGCGCGGCGGCACCACACCGGTGCCGGGCGGTGATACGCACACCGACGCCAACGGTCGATTTTCACTCTCGAGTCTCCCGGCCGGCACGAGTTCTCTGCAGGTCGACACCACCGGCCTTGGCAGCGCCGTGAACTTCTGCATCAATCCGCTCCCGGTCACCGTCGACCCGAGCTCGACCCAATTCGTGAGCGTCAATGCGCAGGGCGGTTGCGTGATCTCGATCGCGGCCGCCGAAGCGATGTCGCAGAACAGCCACGTGACGGTGGTCGGCACGGTGACGTCCAGCCTGGCGCAGATCTCCACCGGCGAGGCGTACGTCGAAGACGCCACCGGCGGGATTCAGCTCTTCAGTCCGACCGGCGCGTCGTTCAAGATCGGCGACGTGATCCAGGTGTCGGGCACGCTGTCGAGCTTCTCCAACGAACTCGAACTGAGCCCGGCGGCGGTTGCCTCGGACAAGGCCGGGACGCCGCTGGTGCCCTTTGACGTGACGGCGGCACAAGCCGTGGCCGCGGGCGGATCGCTAACGGCGAATTTGCAGGGGCGACTCCTCCGGATTCGAGCCGGCAAACTGCTGGACGCGTTCACCACCGGCGCGGGGCGCAACGCGCAGATCAACGACGGAACGGGGGCGGTGACGGTGCGGTTCGACAGCCATGTCGTCGCGGATACGACCACGCTCAAGACGACGTTCACCGTGGGGCATTGCTACGATTGGACCGGCATTCTGAAAGCGTTCACGAGTCCGGCAATTGAACATTTTCCGAGAACGCTCAGCGACGTCGTGGAGGTCACGTGCACGCAGTAATGGAAGGATTCGCGGATCGCCGCGGCGCCCGGAGGTGGGCCGCGCTCGCGTTCTGCGCCGCGACCGCGCTGGGTGCGACGACCGCGGCGGCGCAGGGCGGAACCACCACGGGCGCCATTCGCGGCCAAACGCTGACCGCGGCGGGTGCGCCGGTGGGCAGCGTCCAGGTCACGGCCCAGGATGTGAACACCGGGCTCGAACGATCGGTCCGCAGCGACTCGTCCGGCCGGTTCGCGCTCCTCCTGCTCCCGCCGGGGGTCTTCACCGTGCGGGCTCGCCTCGTCGGCTACCGTCCGGACTCCGTCGTCAACGTCGACGTGACCATCGGGGAGACGCAGAACGCGATCCTGACCATGAGCCAATCGGCGGTCCAGCTGGAGGCGGTGAACGTGGGCGCGGGCCGCCTCACGCTCGATGCGACGGACGCCACGTTGTCACAGACCGTCTCGCGCCAGGAAATCGAGAATCTGCCGGCGGCAGGCAGGGACTTCACCGATTTCATCAACCTGTCCGGGTTGGTGGACCCGAACCCCGAGCGTACGACGGGGGGCCAGTTCTCGATCGCGGGTGGACGCCCGTCGCAGACCAGCATCCAGATCGACGGCGTCGACGCCAACAACTCGTTCTTCGGCGAGAACCGCGGCGGATCCCGCATCCCATTCGAGTTCTCGTTGGAATCGATCCGCGAATTCCAGATCATCACCAACGGCTACGACGTGGAGTACGGGAACTACACCGGCGGCATCGTGAACGTGGTGACCCGCGGCGGGACGAACACCCGGGAAGGGAGCCTCTACGCCAACTACAGCGGCAACCAGCTCGCCAGCAAGGATTTCGCGGGCAACCCGCCGGCGGCATTCAACGTCGAGCAGTACGCGGCCCGCCTCTCGGGCCCGATCGTGCGCGACAAGGCATTCTATCTCTTCTCGATCGACGGGCAGCGCGAGCGTCAGCCGCAGGTGCCGCTCACCGCGGCGTACTTCCTCAACAAGCTGGACGCGTCCGGCAAACCCGCCCCCGACTCGGCTGGGGCGGCCGATCTTGCGTCGTTCGAGAACATCCTGTCCACGAAATACGGGATCACGAACGCCGCCAACGATTATCAGAACTTTCAAACGACCGACGACGTCGTCACGCTGTTCGGGCGCCTGGATTTCAACCTGAACGACACGCATCACCTGTCCGTCCGGGAAAACTTCGCGGACCACCACAACGACAACCTCTTCGATCCGGGCTTCGATTTCCGCTATGGATCCGACAAGGCGGAGGACCTGGGCGATCTCTCGTCATCGCTGGTGAGCGAGCTGCAGTCGATCACCTCGCCGACCTCGTTCAACGTCGTGCGATTCCAGCTGTCCTACGAGGGCAGGCCGCGCGAGGGGAACGACCTCCGGCCCACGCTGACGGTGACCGACATCGGCGATGGGCAGTCGGCCAGCTACGGCGGCACCTTCGTCTCACTCGACAACAACCTCATCGAACGCAAGGCGCAACTGGTCGACAATTTCACGAGTCAACACGGAAACCAGACGTTCAAGTTCGGCGCCAATGGCATCTTCTCGCACCTCTACAACTCGTTCGTGGGGCCGACCGGCTCGGTCGATAACACGGCGGGCTACTACACCTTCTCCTCCCTTGCCGCGCTGAGCGCGATGACGCCGACCTCCTACACGCGGAGCGAGACCGTGGGCGGTACGGTGCCGACGTCCGTGTTCAACGTCGGCGAATACGCCGTGTATGGACAGGACGAATGGCGTCCCACGCCGCGGCTCACCACCACGTTCGGGCTGCGCTACGACATCGAGTCGTTCCTCGATCACCCCGCCCGCGTCATCCCGGTGGAACAGGCCTTCGGGGTCACGACCGGGAATGCGCCGACCGACAACAACAACGTCTCGCCGCGCCTGTCCCTCGCCTACGACGTGCACGGCAACGGATCGGCCGTGGCGCGGGCCGGCGTCGGATACTTTTACGGGCGGCTCCCGTACGTCACGGGAGGCAACGTGAGCGGATCCGTGAACCCGGTGCTGGCGTTGACCTGCGCGGGCTCGGCCAGCAGCGGCGCTCCCGACGCGCCGCCGGCGGTGACGGGCTACTCGACCTGGAGCACGACGGGCGTGAACGATCCGGTGACGTGCGCGGGCGGCGCCACCGGCACGGGCGTGCCGACGTACACGTTGTGGAAAGATCATTTCCAGTTCCCCGAAAGCTTCAAGGCGAACCTGGGCTACGATCAGATCATCTGGCGCGACACGAAGCTGTCGCTGAACCTCATCGGATCGCGCTCGTTTCACCTGTACACGGTCCGCGACATCAACCTGCGTCCGGTGCAATTCACGTTGAGCGACGAAGGCGGGCGCGAGGTGTTCGTGCCGGCGGCGAGCTTCAACCCCTCGAGCGCGACGTCGACCATGCCGGCCTCGCGGCTGAACGCGAATTTTGCCCAGGTGTACGTCAACTACGACGACGGCCAGGCGGAGTCGATGGCCGGTACCGTGGAGCTGGTCCACAACCTCAGCGTGCGGACGCAAGTCCGAGCGTCGTACACGTACACGACGGCCTATGACAACTCGTCCTACACCTGCTGTACGGCGAGCGACGGATTCGACAACCCCACCGTGGGTGCGTACGGGCCCAACGACATCGGCCCCGTGGGCGCCACGGATAAATCGTGGGGTCCCTCCTCGTTTGTCCGCAACCACGTGATCGTGCTCTCGGGCAACACGTCGCTGCCGTGGGGCTTCCGCGTCAGCGGAATCTGGCGGTTCCAGTCGGGCGATCGGTGGGGTCCGGAACAGGGCGGCGACTTGAACGGCGATGGCGTCAACTACAACGACCGGCCATTCATCTTCGCGCCCGCGGATCTGCCGTTGTCCACGACGGATTCCGCGACGGCGGCCTCGACGCGCGCGCGGTACGCGACGTACCTGTCGCAGTACCCCTGCATCGGCAAGTATGTGGGGCAGATTATCCCGCGGAACAGCTGCACGCTCCCCTGGTTCAACAAGATCGACATGCAGTTCGCGAAGTCGATCACCGCCGGGTCCGGCCACCGGGCGGAGCTCCAGGTCGACCTCTACAACGTGCTCAACGGAATCAACCACAACTGGGGCCGGTACATGGGCGTGTTCGGCGCGGCGACCGACCTGCTCACGCCCAACAGCTACGACCCGGTGACGAACCGGATCCTGTACAGCGTGCCGAGTACGTTCGGGTCGTTGGGGGTCGAGGGGACGAACCTTCTCCTCCAGTTCCAGGCGAAGGTCGGGCTCAAGATCTCGTTCTGAGCGTCGCCGACAATCAGGGCGACTTCACGCGGTGGTACTCGACCTCGATGACGGACGTCGCCCCGTCGTCCCCCATCTGCTCCGAGCGCGCCGTGTAGTCATCGGCGCCGTGCCGCGTGTACGAGGCCGTTCGAGACTGCGTGGACATCACGCCTTTGGCAAACGGCACCGTGTTCTCGAACAGGGCGCGGTCCGCGTCGTGCGCGGTCAGGAGCAGGGTCTGCCTGAAATCGGCTTCGTAGGCCGCCAGCGTGGGCGAGAAGTGACGGAAGCGGAGTTCGATGCCCGTGCCGGTCTGAATGATCGTGATCAGCTCGACGATCACGACGGAATCGCCGTCGATGAGACGCATCATTCCGGTGATCAGGCCCGCTCTGGGTGTCGAGTACGTCACCTCGGCGACGCCCGACACGCCGGCCACCTTCCCTTCCCACCGGCCGGCGAGCCACGAGAAATCGGACAGGGTGGCCCGCGCGGTCGCGGAGGGCGCGCCTCGGGCGGGCGGCGCGGGGACCGATTGCGCGACCGTCCGCGCGGACAGCGCGAGCAGCAGCGCACCGCTCATCGTGCGCAGACTCATTCGCTGCGCAACGCCACGAGGGGATCGACCCGCGTCGCGCGCCGCGCCAGCACCACGCAGGCGACGACCGCGACGGCGACCATGAAGGCCGCGACGCAGGTGAATGTGAGCGGGTCGGTCGTCCCCACCCCGAACAGCAGTGACTTGGCCAGGCGCGTCGCACCGACCGCACCCGCGAGACCGAGCCCGATGCCGACCGCGGCCAGGCCCACACGCTGACGCAACACCATGGCCAGCACGCCATCCCGACTCGCGCCCAAGGCCATTCGAATCCCAATCTCACGTCGCCGCTCTGTGACCGCGTAGGCCAGCACGCCGTAGATGCCGATGGCGGCGAGCACCAGAGCCACGGCGGCAAAAATGCTCAAGAGCATGGTAAGAAATCGCGCCCGCCCCACGGAGTCGGCGAACACATCATCCATGCTCCGCAGGCCCACGACCGGCAGCGCCGCGTCGAGGCTGTTCACGATCCCGCGAATGCTCGACGCCAAGGTCGATGGCGGGAGCGACGAGCGCAACACGATGTTCATGCTGGTCGGGGCAAACCCGGTCTCGCGGGGCATCTGCGGCACATCGTAGTACAGCTCCGTTCCGGTCTTCGCATCGACGCCGCCCTGCTTCACGTCCTTCACCACGCCGACGATCGTGAGCCAGATCGTGTCGCCATTGGACCGAATCCGTCGGCCAACCGGATTCTGATTCGGGTAGAAGCGCTTGGCCGCCGCCTCGTTGATCATCGCGACCGGCGGCGCGTCGGCCGCGTCGCCGTCGGTGAACGAACGCCCCGCCACCAGGGGGATCCCCATCGTCTTCAGATAGCCGGGCGTCACGTACTGGTAGTAATCGATGTTCTGCAGCGGCCCGTCTTTCGTTGGGACGATGCCTTCGAACTGTGTGTCGTTGGCGTTCACCTGGCGCTGGGGCGGCAAGCCGCTCATCGCGGCCACCCGGGTGACACCCGGAATCGTCGCCAGCCGCGAGGTCAGCCGCTGCCAGAATCCCGCGACCCGGACACCGTCCGAGTAGGTGGCGCCGGGCAGCGTGATGCTGAAGGTCGTGAGATTGGCACGATCGAAGCCCGCGTCCACCCGGGTCAGATTCCACAGACTTCTGATGAGCAATCCTGACCCGATCACCAGCATCACGGCCAACGCCATCTCGGCCACCACGAGCGCGCGCCGGACCCGGTGGCGGGCGGCGTTGGCCGTGGTCCGGCTGCCGCCGTCCCGCAGCGTGGTCCCGATCGTGGCCGGGGCGAGATGCAGCATCGGGGCCAGTCCGAACACGAGGCCCGTCCCAACCGCCATGCACAGCGTCGCGACGAGCACGCGTGGATCGATGCCCACGTCCGTGGCACGGGGGATGCTTCCGGCGCTCGCGGCCGCCAGCGCGTGGACGCCCCAGTAAGCCAGGGCCAGCCCCACCACCGCGCCCGCCGCCGAGAGCACCATGCCCTCGGCGATGAACTGCCGGACCAAACGCCCCTGCCCGGCCCCGAGCGCGACGCGCACCGATAACTCTTTGTGCCGCGATTCAGCCCGCATCAGCAAGAGATTGGCGAGGTTGGCGCAGGCGATCAGCAACACGAGCGCGACCGCCGCTTGCAAAGCCCAGAGGGTGGTCCCGGCGCTCCCGACCACGTCGGCCTGCAGATCGTCGAAGCGTAACCGATGCTTGACCGTATTCGGTGTATGCACGAACCCAGGCTGGCCGGGCGTGGCGTTGGGGTTGGCTCCGTCGGCTGCCGGCCATTGCGCAAGGAGCGTCTCCAGGTCGGCCCTCGCTTGCGTGAGTGAGACCTCGGGCTTGAGCCGGCCGATCAGGTAGAGGTAGTGGGCGCCCCGGTTCGACGTGCGGTCCGCGGGGTCGAGGAGCAACGGCAGCCAGATCTTCACGCCCTGATCGTGGACGTCGAACCCCGGCGGCATGACGCCGATGACCGTGCGCTCGACCCCATTGATGTCGACTTGCTTGCCGAGGATGGACGCGTTCCCGCCGAACGCCGATTGCCAGATCTCCGAGGACAGCACGACCACCGGAGCGGCTTTGAGCAGTGTTTCGTCAAGCGTGAACGTTCGCCCCATCCGCGGAGCGACGCCGAGCACCGGAAAGAGCGAGGCGGTGACGAACGCGGTAGTGACGCGCACCGGCTGCCCCGACGCCCCGATGTTCGCCGCGCTGGTCACGTAGGCGCCCACGTCCTGAAACACGTGGTTGCGCTCACGAAACTCCAGGTATTCCGGCGGGGACACCCAGAATTGATCGAAGTGCATGCCCTGCAGATTGAACTGGCTGGTGATCATCACCAGCTGGTTGGGACGCGGATATGGCAGCGGTTTGAGAATCACGCCGTTGACGACGCTGAAGATCGCGCTGTTGGCGCCGATGCCCAGCGCCAGCGTGAGCACGGCGATCGCGGCGAACCCCGGGGTGCGGCGGAGATTGCGCACCGCCATGCGGAGATCGCGGCCCAGGTCCTCGAACAGCGAGACACCGCGGACATCGCGCGCGTCGTCGCGGATCCGCGCGACGCCGCCGAACTGTCGTTCGGCCGCCCGCTTGGCGTCGTCGGGACTCATTCCGTTCCGCATATGCATCTCCGTTTCCATGTCCAGATGAAAGCGCAGTTCGTCGTCGAGTTCCCGCTCGACGGCGCCGCGATTGAACAAGGCGCGCAGCCGCCGGCGCAGCTGCCGTGCATTCAGCATCTCGACTCACCTCATGCGAGCGCGAGGATGCGGTGAACGGCCCAGGCGTAGTCGCGCCACACCGTTGTCTCGCGCGTGAGGTGTCGACGCCCGTCGGCGGTCAATTCGTAGAACTTGGCGCGGCGATTGTTGTCCGACGTGCCCCATTCGGCGCGGATGAGCCCCTGGTCCTCGAGTCGGTGCAACGAGGGGTAGAGCGATCCCTGGTTGACCCGCAGCACGTCGTGCGACACCTGTTGAATCCGCTGCGAGACGCCCCACCCGTGCATCGGGCCGAGACTCAGCGTCTTGAGGATGAGCAGATCGAGCGTTCCCTGGAGAAGATCCGAGCTGGTGCGCGGCATGGCATCCCTTGTCGACAGTCAACAAGAGAATGTCGCGCGTCTTGTCGATCGTCAACAGGGGCGCCCCGGAGGAGCGCTACCGCGACCGGAGCGCGTCGACCGGGTCGACCCGCATGGCCCGTCGCGCCGGGACGAGACACGCCACGCCCGCGATCGCGAGCAGCAGCAACGCGACTCCGATGAATGTGGCGCCGTCCGTCGGCGCGACCCCGTACAGGAGCCCGCGCATGGCGCGCGTGCCCGCGAGGGCGCCCGCCAATCCGAGCACCAAGCCGATCGCGACCGTGGCCGCGCCCTCGCGAACGACGAGCCACAGCACGCGCCCGCCTTCCGCGCCCAGGGCGACCCGAATCCCGATTTCCGGAACGCGTTGGCTCACGCCGTAACTGATCACGCCGGCCAACCCCCCGGCCGTGATGATGACCGCCAGCACCGCGAAGGCCGCGATCAGCACGGTCGTCACGCGGGGCTCCGCCAGCCGAACACCGCGCAACTGCTCCAACGTCCGCACGTCGACCACCGGCTGTTGCGCGTCGAGTTCGTGGACCACCGCGCGAAGGCGCGGCGCGAATGCCATGGGATCGCCGGTCGCGCGAAGCAGCACGCGGAAGTCGCCGTTGGGCCGATCGGCGAACGGCACGTAGACCTCGTCGCTGATGTCCTGCGAGAGATCATTCTGTCGCACGTCGCCGACGACGCCCACGATCGTGCCCCAATGCAGGCCGCCATCGAACGAGAGACGGGCGCCCAGCGGGTCCGAGCCCGCCCAATACGTCGTCGCCAGGCGATGACTGATGATCACGGGGATGTTCGCCGTGTCGCGATCGGCGTTGGTGAACGCGCGACCCTTGAGCACCGGAATGCCGAGCGCCGTGAAGTAGTTCGGACTCACGGTCGTGGCGTCGGAGTGCGGCGGCCGCTGGCCCACCGGGGTAGTTCGGCCTTGAATCTCGAACGGCTGGCTCGCGGGCTGTGCGTTGTTCAGCGGAAAGTCGCTGGCCACCGCGACCGACACGATGCCGGCCGGTCCCGAGAGCCGTTGCACGAGGCGATCGGCGAAGTCGCCGTCGAGCGCACGTGAGGTGTACCGGGTCCAGTTGAGATCCACACGCGCGGTGAGGACCCCGCTGGGCTGGTAGCCGCCATCGACGCGCTCGAGGCGATCGAGGCTCCGCGTCAACAAGCCGGCGCCCACCAGGAGCACGAACGCCACGGCGACCTGCGCTGCCACGAGGGCGTCGCGCCGGCGGCGGTCGCCCTTCCCGCCCGTCGTGGTCACGCTGCCCGCGCGGAGCGCGTCGTTCAGGGACGGCGCCGTTCGCAGGAACGGCGCGAGCGCGGCGCCGATCCCGACGAGCACGCTCACGAGGAGCGCGAACCCCAGCACCACCGGGTCGAGGCTGATCTCGTCGGCCCGCGGCGTGACCCGCGCCGCGAAGTTGCGCAGGAGGTCGAGACCGTTCGCCGCGATGAGCACGCCGAGCGCGCCGCCCGCGAGGGTCACGCACAGGCTCTCCGTCACGAGTTGGCGAAAGAGTTGGCCGCGGCCCGCGCCGAGCGCCGACCGGAGCGCCATCTCGTGCAGCCGGCGCGCTTGTCGCGCCAGCATGAGGTTCGCGAAATTCGCCGTGGCGACGAGCAGGACGAACACCGCCGTCGCGAGGAGGGTCAGAAAGAGCGCTCGTGATCGATTCGTCAACTCGTCGTGCAACGAAACGGTGTGAACGGTCAGCTTGGACGCGGCCGGATACGCCGCGGGGAACGCCGTGCGCAGGCGCGCGGCAGTCGCCGCGAGACTGTTCTGCGCCTCGGTCATGGTGACTCCCGGCCGCAGCACCGCGAAGGCGCTCACCATCCGCATGTCGCGCTGCGTCATCATGCGAGGGGACGATCTGAACGGGCACGCGCCCGCGGGCATCCAGATGTCGTTGTCGTCCGGGTACGTGGGAAGCGGCGGCAGAATGCCCACGATCGTGTGCACCTTGTCGTTCATGGTGAACGTCGAGCCGATGACGGTCGAGTCGCCGCCCAAGTCGTCCATCCAATACCGATAGCTCAGGACGACCACCGGCGGCGCGCCGATCGCCTCCTCACCGGGGAGAAACAGGCGCCCGTGCAGCGGCCGGACGCCCAGCAACGTGAAAAAGTCGTCGGAGACCACGCCGGTCTGAACGCGCTGTGGCTCCCCGCGCCCATAGAGCTGAAACGCCATCGAGTGGTACTCGGCCACCGCCGCGAACTGAGGGACTTGGCGATAGTCCTGGACCTCTGTCACGGAGAAGCCCACGTCGGGGGAGTTCGCCGACGGCTGCACGAGTCGCACGAGCCGATCACCGTCGGCGTACGGAAGCCGCCGCAGCAACACGCCCTGGACCATGCTGAACACGGCCGTGGTCGCGCCGATGCCGAGCCCCACGGTGATCACCGACAGCGCGGTGAATCCCGGGGTCCTGGCCATCGCGCGGATCGCGATGCGGATGTCGTTGAGGAAGTGGAACACGGGCCGCGCTCCAAGGGCTTCAGGAGATCGCCAATTCGGGACAGGCCGCGCGGATCAGACGCGCTCGGACGCGATCGCTCAAGCGAGGACCGTGCCATCGAGAGCGTGCCGCCAATCCTCGTCGTGACTTGACCTTACGCGCGGGGCGGGTCGGCCCGTGCGCGCCCGAGCGTCCGCACGCGGAACGGCGCGTCCCGTTTTCGAACGGTCGGCGGAGTTGTCGACGCCTCATCCTGGTGGCCGACCGGCGGATTTCGGTTCGAGAATCGATCCCCGATCCCCAGCGCGAGCGTGATCAGCACCGCGAGCGTGAAGGCAGGGGCCTTGGCGAGCTGTCGGGCGGCGTAGACGACGTCCTGTTGTAGATCCTGCACGATGTCCCTCCGCCGCCGCGCGGCCTCGATGTCCCGGTCGACGCCTCGGAGAAAGCGCCGGGCGTCGTCGATGTCGCCGAATTCCCGCATCGCGCGCGCGCGCGCTGCCTCGCGCGGGAGCCCCAGCGCGACGAGCGCGTCGACCCGCGCGTCGAGGTGAAAGCGCAGCTCGTCCTCGATCTGCTCGCGGATCTGGCGCGCTCCCCGCCACGGCAGACGAAAGAACCGCCGACGCGGGCGCTCGCCGTCGCTCATGCCGGCTCCAACACTTTGAACACCGCCGCCGCGTACCGGCGCCACACCGACTCTTCAGCGCGGAGGTGCCGCCGGCCGGCCGGAGTCAAGGCGTAGTAGCGGGCGCGCCGGTTGTTGTCCGACAGCCCCCACTCCGCCGCGACGAACCCGGCGTGTTCTAATCGGTGCAGCGACTTATAGAGCGGCGCGTCCTCGACCTCGAGCACGCCGTCGGTGCGGTCGTGCACCCAACGCGAGACGGCGTATCCGTGCATCGGTCCGAACAGCAGCGTTCGGAGGACCAGGACGTCGAGCGTTCCCTGCACCAGATCGAGTGGTCGCGTCGGCATAAGCGTTCCCCGTACGTGGTACGGGGAATATGCGGCCGGGGGCCCGCGTCGTCAATCGGTCAGCCGCTCCGTCGGCCAGCCGAGGGCGTGCCCGCCGCGCTGGCCCGCCCGGGATCAACCGCCCGGAATGTTCAGCGCCGGCTTGGTCTGGCCGCGATGACAGGTCGTGCAGTTCACGACCGCGTTGGCATCCGGCAGATTCGGCACGGTCTTGAGCTCCGCGTTGATACGGCCCATCATGGCCCACATGTCGCGCGCGACCTGTTTGCGCGGATTCCCCTCCGCGGCCCACTGACCCGCGACGTGGCAGAACATGCAGCCGACGCCCAGCCTGCGGCCAAAGCCGTTGTTCATGATCGCGAGCACCCGCGAGGCAGGCAGCCCGCGGAATATCCTGATGCTCTGAAACACGCTCTCCGCCGGCGTATTCTCGCGGCCGACGAGCCGCTGCATGAGCGAGGCGACGGCTTGATCCCGACCCGCCGCGTTGGTGTCGCTCGCCGCGGCCGGACCCGGCGAGGGCGTCGCCGCCGAGCGAGCGGGCGAAGCCATGGGAGCCTGGGCCGGAGGAGCACAGCCCCACGACAGCGCGCCGACGGAAACGAGACCGAGCATCAGGAGCCGGCTCCTTCTCAACGCAGTCTTCATCGACTCATCACTCCACGAGTTGGCCGCAGGGATGGTCAGGCATCTGCGCGCCGACATCGCTGCCGGCTGCCAAACCGGCCAGGCTGGCACCCGCGACCCAGCATGCGAGCGCGCGGGTCGGTAGACGCCGGGTGAGGGATCGTGCAAAGCAAACCATCGACGAAGCAAAGGCTGGAGGGGCGGGCACCGTTCTGGAGGGTCGAGCGCGCAACGCCTATCATTGAACACACGCGGCGGTTTGCCCAGCCCGCGGCGCATGAGTTGTCGCTGAGATTTTGCTGAGAGCCTCGCGAGCGCGGGCGGCGTGAACTGTCGCCGGCTATCTTCGTCGCGCTCCTCGCTCGACGACCCCAACGATCCTCGCATGGCCCCGCTCGCACGCATTCGCTTCGGTGATTTCGACTTCGATCCCGCCAGCGGGGAGCTGTCAGGCCCCTCGGGCACCACGCGGCTGCAGCCGCGCGTCGCGGCGCTGCTCAGCATCCTGGTCGAGCACGCCGGCGCGGTCGTCTCGCGAGCGGACCTGCAGACAAGGCTGTGGCCGGATACCACCGTCGAGTTCGACGATGGGCTCAACTTCGCCATTCGGCAGTTGCGGCTTGCCCTGGGTGACGACGCGGGCGCGCCGCGATACGTGGAAACGTTGCCGAAACGAGGATACCGGTTCCTGCCGACCGTTTCGACGGCCACGCCGCCCGACAGCCGCCGCGAAGCCGGCCAGGTTCCTGCCGGGAACGTTGCGCCGTCACCGGCATCCGCACCGCCCTCACCCCGAAGCCCCGAGTCAACGGCGCGCGCCGGCAGGCGGGGTCGCATGCTCTCGGCGGCGTTGGTGTTGGTCGCGGTGCTCGCGGTCGCGCTGTGGCTGGGCCACCAAGGGCGGCTGCCGGGCCAGCGGCCGCGGCGGCCCCGCATCATCCTCGCCGTCCTCCCCTTCACGACCGACACAACCGACTCGATGATGGTCGCCTACCAGCGGCGGTTGTTCGAGCAACTCGGTCTCGACGCGCGAGCCGAGCACGGGTTGGACAGCGTCACCAGTCGTGCGGACGGCGCGACGCACGTCCTGTCCGGATCGGTCGCGCGACAGGGCAATTCGGTGCGTGTGTTCGTACAGCTCATGGCCGTCGCCGGTCATCGCCGGTTGTGGGCGGACGACATCGTCGATTCCTACGCGTTCTCGGGAAACACGGACCTGACCGCCGACCGGATGGAGAAGAACGCCGCGCGAGTCCTCGGCGTGGCGGGACCGCCCTGACCTGGTCCCGATGCGGACGGGGCGGCCGGCGCTTCGCCGCCGCGCTGGTGCCCTCCGATCCGCATCATCGCTTTACTTATCCGATGCCCTCTCATATACTGAGAGGTAGCCTCCAACCAGCCCGCGTGTGCCGAAGCCGTCCGAGCCCGACCTCATTCGAGGAACCGTCGACATGCTGATCCTCAAGATCCTCGACCTCGAACCCATGCACGGGTGGGGGGTCGGGCTCCGCATGCAGGAACTCTCGCGGGACGCGCTCCGCCTCCAGCCCGGCGCGCTCTACGCGTCGCTCCACCGGCTCACGCGCGAGGGCTGGATCCGATCGCAGTGGAAGACCACCGAGGCCGGGCGCCGCGCCCGGTATTACGCGCTGACCAGCGCCGGTAAGAGTCGCCTGCACGCCGAGACGGAGACGTGGCACCGGCTCGCCGGCGGCGTCGCGCTCGTGCTTGCCGCTACGTAGAGCGCTCATGTTCCGCGCCATCACCGATCTGCTCTTTCGCCTGCGCGCCCTCGTCACACGCGATTCGCTCGACCGCGAGCTTGACGAGGAACTTGACTTCCATCTGCGGATGGACGCCGACGTCCTCCGCGCCCGCGGTCTCACGCCGCGGGACGCCGAGCGTGAGGCGCGTCGCAACTTCGGTGCATCGGCCCGTCAAGCGGAACGCGCCCGCGAGGGCTGGGGTGTCTCGCTCGCCTATGAGTTCGCCGCCGATGTCCGCCACGCGTTGCGTCAAATGCGGCGGCGGCCCGCCTTCTCGTTCATCATCACGCTGACGCTGGGACTCGGCATTGGGGCCACGGTCGCCCTCTTCAGCGTCGTGAACGATCTGTTGATCCGCCCCCTTCCATATAAGGACGAGGCGCGGGTGAACGTCTTCTGGATGGACTACAGCTGGCGGGGCGAGGAATACGACTATGTCCGGCAGAGCCCGGGCGTCTTCGAAAGCCTGGCGGCGTATTCGACCGATGGGGCGACATACCACGCGAGCGTGAGCGAGACCGGAAGCGCGACGTTGCTCAACTATGTCGTGGCGACGTCGACGCTCTTTGACGTGCTGGGAACGCGTCCCCTGCTCGGGCACACGTTCACCGCGGCCGACGATCGCCCGGGCGCCGATCCGGTCATCGTCATCAGCTACGGCATGTGGCAGCGGGATCTGGGCGGCGATCCGAACGTCATCGGCCATCGGATCGTGCTCGATGGCAGGACCGTTCGCGTGGTTGGCGTCATGCCCAAGGGATTCTACTTCCCCACGCCGGAATCACGCGCCTGGCGACCGCTCCAACTCGATCCGTCGACATCGGCCTATCATGATGACGGCTGGCTCGTGCTCATCGGTCGCGCGAAAGCCGGTGTGAGTCCCGCGCTCGTGCAGCAGGATGTTCGCCGCATCGCGAGATCGCTCACGCCGCGATTCACGTATTCGAATGCGTGGGACAAGACCAGGAACGCCGCCGCGACACCGGTTCGCGCCTACCTGGTCGGGTCCATGCGCGAGCCGCTCCTGCTGCTCATGGGAGCCGTGGCGCTGCTTCTGACGATCGCGTGCGCCAACGCCGCGGCGCTGATCCTGGCGCGCACGAGCGATCGGATGGGCGAGATGGCGGTGCGCAACGCGCTCGGGGCCGGCCGCGCCCGGATCGCTCGGCAGATCATCGCCGAGTCGCTGGTGCTGGCGTTGGCCGCGGCGGCGTTGGGCGGGCTCGTCGCGGCGGCGGGATTCCCCACGCTCCTCGGTCAACTGCACCTTCAGGACGGGTTCAGCCAGGCGGTCGCTCCGGGGTGGACCACCTTCGTGTCGGCCTTCGCGATCGCGCTCGCCATCGCGTGCGCCGTGTCGATTCCGCCGGTGCGCGATCTTTTCCGCGGTCGGCTCGGTGGGCTCATTTCGCGGGAGAGGGGGGAGTCGGGATTGCGTGGCGGCACGCGGCGATCACACGCGGCGATCATCGGTGTGCAGGTCTCGCTGGCGGTGGTCCTCGTCATCGGCGCGACGCTCCTGATCCGATCGGTCGACCGCATCCTCTCGCGGGATACCGGATTCCAGACGCACGGCGTGACCACGTTCACCATTGTCGTCAGCGCGGAGTCGAACGCGGCGGCGCGGCAGGCCCTCTACGGGCAAATTCTGACCCGCGTGTCGACCCTGCCCGGCGTGATAGCGGCCGGCCTGACCAATCGTCTGCCGGTCCGTGATCTGGGCTACCAGGGCTCGGTGTCGATCGTCGGACGTCCTGATCTCGCCGGGGCCAAGGCGCCGAACAGCTTATACCGCACCGCGTCGCCGGGATTCTTCCGCGCGATGGGAATGCGGCTGGGCGAAGGGCGGGGCATCGACTCGTCTGATATCGCGGGCGCGATGCCGGTGGTGGTCATCAATGAGGAATTCGCCAAGACGATCTGGCCGGGCGAGAGCGCCATCGGCAAACAGATCACCAGCCGCTGGACCGGAACACCCGTGACGCGGACGGTGGTGGGCGTGCTGCGACCGACACGCTTGACCACCATGACCGGCGACACGCCGCTGGCGATGTACGTCCCCTTCGATGAGCGGACCGAGGCGGTGCTCGCCGTGCGATCGTCCGGCCCGCCAGCGGGCATCGTTCCAACCGTGCAACGGGTGATCGGCGGCCTGGATTCGCGGTTGGCCATCGCGCGGGTGGAGACGATGGACCAGGTCGTGTCGGCGGGCATCGTGACTCCGCTTCGCCTGCGATTCTTTCTCGGAGTGTTCGCTGGGCTGGCACTCCTGCTCGGCTTCGTCGGTGTCTACGGCGTCGTGTCCTACGCGGTCGCGCGCCGCCGCGCCGAGTTCGCGGTGCGGATGGCGCTCGGTGCATCGCCGGGGCGGGTGTTTTTCGACGTGCTCGGGCGAGGGGTGACACCGGTGCTCGTCGGTGTCGGCGCTGGACTGGTGGTTGCCGGCGTGGCGACGCGACTCTTGCGCGGATTTGTCTATGGAATAGCGCCGACGGATCCGGCGAGCTTCGCCACCGCGGCCGGCGCGTTGCTGCTGGCCGGCGGGTTCGCGGCATTGGTGCCGGCGCTGACAGCGGGGGGGACGAGTCCCGCCACGGCCCTCAGGGACGACTGAGTTCGAAAGGGGGCGGGCCGCCGGACTCGCGATCGTCCCCGGGCTCGGATCGGCACGACGTCCCCTATCGCCCCGAGGCCATCACCGGAACAGGTCGCGCGACTTGACGATCACCTGCCACACGCCCGTGCGAGGGGAACGCCCACGAGCATCCACGCGCCGGCCAACTCGGCACGAGTCGTCAGCAGGGCGGTCTCGTCGTCCTGACTGGCGCCGATTGTGAACGCTCCTGTTCCATTGAGCAATCCTCCGCTCAGACCGGCGCCGGTCGGCGCGCATCGCGCGCATGCTGCCGGTCATGCGACGACGTGGTCTGCCCGGCTGGCCTAGACCGCGGGCAACCAAGCCGCGCCAACAGTGGTCAGCGCCAGCACGAGAGCGACACCGGTGAACGTCGCGGCCTCGGCCGCCAGGCACCGCGTCGTCAGCGCAGGGGCCGCCAGAACGGCGTGCCGGCGTGGGCCGTCGCCACGGCACGCGGAGTGCCTCCAGAACGGGTGTACGTGGTCTTGAGGAGGATCTATCATGCGGATTCATCAATTGACGACTCGAGCGCTCCCGCTCGCCGCCGCGCTCCTGATGGGCGCGGCCGCTCGCGGCCATGCGCAGGGCACCTTGCTCTATACCTTCACGGGCGTGGTCGATCGCGATGTGCAGATCACCATGCATCGCGCGCAACTCTCGACGGACAACGCCGGCCTCAACACCGCCGGCAGTTCACACCTCCGGCTGATGACGCCGCTGCCGGCCGAGGAGGGCGCCCTCGCCGTTGTGCTCGACGCGGGCCGGGGGACGGCGGACGTCGTGCAGCAACCGAACGCCACCAACGACTACACCGGCATCGTGCGGATTCGGGACAAGAGCAGCGGGGCCGACACCTATCGCGCGAGCGTGTATTGGAGCGGTTTGAGCGGCGGGGAGGTCATCACGAATCCAGGTCGCCCCGCGCCGTTCAGTTCCGACATCGGCATGCTGCACTGGACGGGGAACGTCGACGGCACCATCGATCTGATCATCCGGGGGAACACCATTTCCTATCACACCCTGGGCGGCAAATCGACGTCGAACGCCATGAGCACGTTCAAGGGCGATCCCCTCCCCCGCGCGGTATCGCACGTCCACGTGGAACTCAACAGCGGTCGCGGCACGGTAGGGGTGGCGCAGCAACCGAACGCCGAGAACGGCTATACGGCGATCGTGCGGATCTGGGACCCGCAGCCGGGCTACGGCTTCTACGATTTCAACGTGCATTGGTTCTGATGGTCTCCGTCGAGACCGATCGGCGCACTCGCGCCGATCGCGGGAGATCGACCGGTCACGATTGATCGGATGGTCTCACGCAACACGTGGCGGCGCCGCCTTGGTTCTCAAGCGGCGCCGCCACGTTTTCTCGCGTCCCGGACCTCTTATGGTTTGGAGTGCACCCCGAACGCGGCGCCTTGCGGATCGATGAGCACTGCCACGCGGTCACCGCCGGGCACCTCCATCGGTCCCATCATCACCGTGGCCCCAGCCTTCGTCGCGCGCGCAGCCGCGGCGTCGGCCGAGTCCTTCACCAACGCGTAGTGCAGCCAGTTGGGCGGCGCCGGATTGTTGGCCGCCTTCTTCATCATGCCCCCGTAGGTGAAGCGGTCGCGCCCGAACATATAGTAGGGGCCCATGTCCCCGCCCATGTCCATCTCGCTCTGCTTCTTCCAGCCGAACAGGGGCTCGTAGAATGCGATGGCCGCGTTCAGGTCGGTCGTGGAGAGTTCGTGCCACGAGAACTGGAGCGGGGCAGGGTCGGTCTCGGGCGTGAGCGGGGTCGCGCTCGCGATCACGGCGAAGTTCGCGCCTTGGGGATCCGCGAGGATGGCGAACCGTCCGACCGTGTCGACGGTCATCGGGCCCGCGTAGACGCGACCGCCGGACCGGGTCACCCGCGCAGCCGCGGCGTCGACGTCCGGCACCTCCATGTACGCATACCAATGCGGCGGCGCGCCCATCGCCTTGGCCTCCTCGGGGAGGATCATGAGACCGCCGATGCCGACGTTGCCGGCCATCCACGAGATGTACTCCATCCCCGGCATCTGGCTCCGCTGCGTGGTCCAGCCGACAACGGAACCGTAGAAGTCCTCGGCGGCGGCCAGGTCGTTGGTCATGAGTTCGTGCCAGACGAATCGGCCACGAGTATCGGTTGCTGCGGGAACGGACGCATGGGCGGTCATGGAAGCTCCAGTCGGTGATCGGTGGAGAGCGGGTCGCGAGGCTGTCTGCCGCGGACGTGGAAAATACGTCGTTCACCCGAAGCGGCGCATCTCGCCACCAATCTGATGGACGTGCTCGATGTTCGCGTCAACGACGTGTTCCGTTTCGGCGATGCGCACGCGGCGGTACCGAAACGCGGTTCCGGGCGCCCGGCTCCAGGCTTCGCCTGGTCCCGCTTAGCAAGGGCCAGTTTAGGTCCGGGCAAGGACCAATGGGCTAGACATCACGCGACTCGCGTCTCCCCCGAATGGATGGCCCGTACACCTGATGGATCCCATTGACCTGTCGAGCGACATCGGCCTGGTGGCCATGACGCTGCTGACCCTCAACCTGCTGCTCGGACTCCTCCTCTCGACGAAATACAACCCGGTGCGTCGGTGGCCCCACCGGAGAGTCAACACCGTGCTGATCCACAATTGGACCGGGTACGTCGCGCTCGGCGTCGCAACCGCCCATCCCGCGTTGATTCTCCTCTCCCGCACGGCGCACTTTCGCGTGCTCGACCTGCTCTATCCGATCCACGCCCCGAAGCAGCCGACGATCAATACCCTGGGAGCGCTCGCGCTCTACGCTATCGCCTTTGTCGTCCTCACCTCGTACTTCCGCGCGCGCCTCGGTCGGCGGCGGTGGAAACTGCTGCACTTCACGGCGTACGCCGCGGCACTCTTGCTCTTTGTCCACGCCCTGTTGACGGACCCCAAACTCAAGGACGCGCCGCTCGACCCCCTCGATGCCGAAAAGGTCTATGTGGAATTCTGCATGTGTGCGGTCGCCGTCGGCATCGGCCTGCGCCTTCGCTGGCAGCGCAGACAGGGGCCGCCCCGCGTTCATCGCCCCAAGGCCCCGCGACCCGCCGCTGCCCGCCGATAGCGATACCGCCGCGCTCGGACTCGCCGAGTCCCTCCGAATTGCCCCACTCCGGCTGGCCGTCTATTATATCGGTACCGATACAATAGGGACTGACGCCGAGGGGGTTCGTTGCCACACCGAACGTCGGATGATGCCGCCCGCGCCATGGACGCGCTCCGGCGTTTGGTCGCGGCCCTGCGAGGCTCGAGCCGCGTCGCGGTCCGCGACGTCGGCATCACCACCGCGCAGTTGTTCGTCCTGCGACAGCTCGCCCGGGAACCGGATCAATCGATCAACCGGTTGGCCGAGCTGACCTGCACGCGACAGAACACCGTGTCCGATGTCGTGGCGCGGCTCGTGGAGCGTCGACTCGTACGCCGCGAGACGGCGGCCGATGATGCCCGACGCGTGGTGGTGTCGCTCACGCCGGCGGGGCGGGCGCTCGCGCGCCGGGCCCCGCTCACGATTCAGGGCGAGCTCGTCCTCGCCTTTCGGCGCCTCACCCCGGCCCAGCGCCGGGCGCTGGCGGACTCCCTCGAGGCGTGGATCGCGTCGGCCGGGCTGGCCGGTCTTTCGTCACCGTTCTTTTTCGAGCCGCCCGGACGCAATGAAGCGCCGCGGCACCGTCGATCGGCCCGAGGCTCCGGGGTCCGGACGAAACCGGGACGCACCGCCACGTGACCGGTGACCTCGGCCACGGCGCGCGAGGCGAGTCGACGCTGCCGATCGCGCCGAGCCTGGCGCCCGCGATGGCGGGAACCTCGGCCGCGGGCGACGTGAGCGTTCGCACACCAGACGATTCGGAATCCGTCGACCGCCGCGTCGTGATCGTCGCCGCGCTGTCGATCGGAATCGGCGTGCTGGGAGGACTCGTGGCCCGGCTCCTCATCGCGCTCATCGGCCTCGTGACGAATATCGCGTTCTTCGGGCGAGTGTCCACCGCGTTCGTCGCGCCCGGCGCCGCGCATCGCGGTCCGCTGCTCGTGGTGCTCATCCCGGTGGTTGGCGCGCTGGTCGTCGGCCTCATGGGACGCTACGGGTCAGCCGCCATCCGCGGCCACGGCATTCCCGAGGTCATGGAGCGCGTGCTGTTCGGCGAGAGCAGAATCCCGGCGCGGGTCATGTTCCTCAAACCTCTGTCGGCTGCCATCGCGATCGGCACCGGCGGACCCTTCGGTGCCGAGGGCCCGATCATCGCCACAGGCGGCGCGCTCGGGTCGCTCGTCGGACAGCTGTTGCACGTGACGGTCGACGAACGCAAGACGCTGTTGGCCGCCGGCGCGGCTGCCGGCATGGCGGCGACGTTTGGAAGTCCGGTTTCCGCGATCCTCCTCGCCGTCGAATTGCTGCTCTTCGAATATCGACCGCGTTCGCTCATTCCGGTCTCTCTCGCCTCCGCGGTCGCCGCCGCCGTGCGGATCGCGTTCGTCGGCTTCGCCCCGGTGTTTCCTCTCCCCACGTTGGTTCAGCCCCGGGGCGCGGCCCTCATCGCCTACACGATTCTCGGCGCGCTCATCGGCGTGGTCGCGGTCGGCGTCACGCGTCTGACGTACAGCATCGAAGACCTGTTTGAATTGGCCGGCAAGCGGCTCCACCTCCACTGGATGTGGTGGCCGGCGATCGGTGCCGTCGCGGTCGGAGCCATCGGAGTCGTCGAACCGCGCACCCTCGGCGTTGGGTACGAAAACATCACGTCCGCGCTGTCGGGCACCATCGTGGGCCGCGCGCTGCTCGTGCTCGTGGTCCTGAAGTTGTTGTCGTGGGCGATCTACCTCGCGAGCGGGACATCGGGCGGCACCCTCGCGCCGCTGTTCACGATCGGGGCCGGGCTGGGCGCGTGGCTCGGCGCCCTCACGGGCGATTTCCTGCCGGGCCTTGGGATGCAACCGGCGGTGGCCGGGCTCGTCGGCATGGCGGCGATCTTCGCGGGCGCGTCGCACGCGCTGCTGGCGTCGATCGTCTTCGCGTTCGAGACCACGCGGCAGCCGATCGGTTTGTTGCCCCTTCTCGCGGGCGGCAGCGCGGCCTATCTCGTGTCGCTCCTCCTCAGCCCACACTCGATCATGACGGAGAAGCTTGCACGCCGGGGAGTGCGGGTACGCGCCGAATACACCTCGGACGTTCTGACGCACATCCTTGCCCGCGACGCCGCCACCCGGCCCGCCGTCGCGCTCGCGGTCGACGAATCGCTCGGCGATGTGCGCGAGCGGCTGCGAAACGACTCCGTGTTGACGCACCACGGATTCCCCGTGCTCGATGCCGCCGGACTGCTGGTCGGCGTGGTGACTCGCCGCGACCTGTTCGACCCGGCCCGGACCGCGGACCAGACCGTCGGCGAGGCCATCACCCGGCCGCCGGTGGTCGTCTTCGAAGACAGCACGCTCCGTGACGCCGCCGACCAAATGGTCCTCGAGAAGGTTGGCCGACTGCCGGTCGTCACTCGCGGCAACCCGCGCGGCGTGATCGGAATGCTGACGCGCAGCGACCTGTTGGCGGCGCACGGGCCGCGTTTGCGGGGCGCCCGTGCGAGTTCCGCGACGACGCGCGAGATATCACGCCGGGACATTCTTCCGGCGGGCTGACGGGAAGGAGGCGACCGTCACGGTGATCGTGCGGTAGCGGCGACCGCGAGGATCCCTCGTCGCGCCGCCGGGAGTCCTAGCGACTCTGGAACTCCGGCGACCCGAGCGCGAGGCCGACCAGCTCGCCCAGGTGCTGTATCGAACCCGGCGGCGTCTCGATGGCGAGCAGCGCGTCGCGCGTGGTCGGTGACACCTCGCCTTCGAGCAGCGCCGCGATCACGCCGTCCACTTGATCCGTCGCGTTCAGCTTGAGGAGCGCGCTCGACGGACGCCAGTTCGCGATCGTGATCGTCCGCACCTGACCGCCGCCCACCTTCACCGCGAAATTCACGCGGTCGAGGAGCGCCCCCATGTTCAGCCACGCCGCGCCCTGATCCGGCCATCCTTCGGGCGTGAGATGCCCGAAGATCCGCTGGCCCAGACCGGCCACCAGTTGCGCGGTCTCCTGCGTGGTGTCGGGCGCGGCGTTCAGCGCCCGGACGACGCTCGCCACCAGCTCGAACGGCGTCTTGGCCTTGGCGCGGAACGCGGCGCGGCTGAAGAACTCGGGCGATGTGACGATGGTCCGTAGCACCTCGCGAATGTCGCCACCCGTGCGGAGGTACGTCTGTGCCGCCCGCTCCACGAGCGCGGGCGGCGGATTGTCGCTCACGAAGTGAATGACCAGCTTTTTCGCGATGAACCGCGCGGTCGACGGACTGCGCGCGAGGATGTCCAACACCTCCTCGCCGTCCTCGATGCCGCGGCCCGCCGGGATGTGCACCCCCAGCACGACCTTCTCGGCCGCGTCGTGCTGCTCAGGATGGAACGCGAATACGGAGAGCTGAGAGAATGCGAATGGCCCGTTGCCGTTGTCGATCCGCCACCCCGTGAAGCAGCGCGCCACCTCCTGAACGTCGTGTTGCGTGTAGCCCCCGTCGACGCCCAGCGTGTGCAGCTCCATCAACTCGCGCGCGAAGTTCTCGTTGAGGCCGGTCGGCCGGTGTGTGGCCACCGCGATGAGGCCCGTATCGCCCAGCGGCGGATGCGCGGCGCGAAGCTGCTGCATCGCGAGCTCGACCGACGTCGGGTGCAGGCTGTCGACGCCGCTTTCCGCGTTGTCGAGATAGAACAACATGGCCGGACTCTTCGCCACCGCTTCCAGGAGATCACGGAACTTTCCGAGCGCGTTGGCGTGGATCGCGTGGTCGTAGTCGACGAGAGCGTACTGGCCCGACATCTTGTCCGCGCTCACCGAGAAATGATTCTCCCAGAAGACCGTCATGACTTCGAGCAGTTGGCGATCGCTCACCGTGGAGCGCAACATGATCGAGGGAATGAGCTCGTTCTGGGCCGCATACGCGTGCTGTGAGAGCATGTTCGCGCGATCCGAGGCCGCGTTCGCCATGGCCACCTGGTCCCGCAGGTCCGCCAGCTCCTCCGTGGCCGAGCCTGTAATACGCGGCCGGAGCACCGCCGTGTCGGGCAGTCGCGCGGTGGACGGCAGCCGCACCTCGTACGGCTGTGGGTGAAGCGCCGCCATCTCGAGTGCGCTTTCGCGCGTGACGTCGAGCCGCCCCAGCACGCTGTCGGCGGACGCGTCGGGGATTCGCTCGGGACGCAGTTGGAGATCGATCCACGCGTTGACGCCCATCCGCTCCACCAGCTCGAGGTCGCCGGGGCGGGGTCCGAACGTGAGGCGGTTGAGCGCCTGGCGGGCACGGTCCGCGTTGTCGAGCATCGAGCCGGCGGAAGGCGCCGCGTCCGTTGCGCCGCGCGACGGCGCGCCCGCGGCCGGCGCCGGCCCGGTACCGACCGGCGTCGACGGCGTGCAGGCAACCAGCGTCGCGGCCCCGACCAGAATCAGTCGCGCGTTCAATGGATCCTGGCCTCGACCAGCTCGAACACGGTCCGCCCCGCCTGCGTGCGTCGCGCTCGATTCGTGTAGTACACCACACCCGGTCCGAACCCCAGGAGCGTGGCGCCAAGCGGGAGCTCGATGCGGTCCACCCGCTCGCCGCGTCGGTCGATCACGTCGAATGTCGGAGGCGGCGACGGATTGGAAACTCTGATCCACACATTGCCATCGGCGTCGGCGCGGGTCTGGCCGGTCAGGAACGGCGAGACGTCATCGGGGAGGTCCGACGCCAACACATAGGTTCGAGGCGGTTGGAACACATCCTGTCCGCGCGCCGCGGCCGCCACGGCGTTCTTCACCGCGCTGACCGAGTCGCTCGCGCGAATCGAATCCATGATCGCGACCTTCCGGCTGGAGCTGATGTGCACCCAGTCGATCGGGATCGGCGGACCCGAAGTGGTGCGCCCGTCCGCCGCGACCCAGTCGACGTGGTAATCATAGGCGCGGACGATCGCGAGGCTGCCGTCGCACGCGAGTGCCGCGTCGTCCGCTGACGCGATCGGGCTCGTCGCGCTGCGCGTGTCGTAGGACATGGCCGAACGCGTGACGAAGACCCGCGTCTCGGGGACCAGGAGTCGGGCGATGGTATCGGAGCGCCAGGTGGCGAGGCTCACGCGGCGCACGACGGTCGAGTCGGGAAGGCGAACGCTCGTATCGCCCATGAAGGTCGGCGGCAATTGCGGAGTGGCAATGGACCGGGTCTGGTGGTACAGGAGATGACCCGCGAGGTCTGTTCCCATCAAGGCGCCGCCCGGTTGGCCGGGCGGAGCAGAAGCGGCCCGAGGCGCGGGAATGATCCGGGCGAAACGACCCACCGGGTCGATGACGATGAACGCGTTGGTCGCGTCGTCCACGATCAATGTCGAATCGCCGAGCCATGCGGTCATGTTGCTCAGCCCACTCGGCCGATAGGAAGCCCCCGGCAGCGGCGGTCCGCTCCCGTAGAGGTGATTCGTCGCGGCCGTCGTGTCCGCGAGCACCTGAGCGTGCTGCAGCGTCGCGTCGAGCAGCACGAGGCGCCTGCGCGCGACGTCGTTCAGGAGAACCCGCCCATCGCTCAGCGGGCGGATCGACGTGAAGTTCGCGAGGGTATCCGTGTCTCGAGCGACGATCGCGCCCAGCTGGTGCACCGGAATCGA
>Ga0335085_10003938_pt1 | contig 25071 bp, 19 predicted proteins | sample Lox_Sample_45_FD_206712 | JGI IMG/M metagenome (GOLD analysis project Ga0335085, IMG submission 206712) | Soil microbial communities from Loxahatchee National Wildlife Refuge, Florida, United States - Lox_Sample_4.5 | ecosystem: Environmental > Terrestrial > Soil > Wetlands | place: USA...
GCTCACGGTTGGCGGGTTCGTCGCACCGGTGGCCGCCCAGCAGCCGACCATTACGCCAACAGCCAAGGAACTCAACAAAGCCTTTGATGCCGATGCGTCGCAATGGACCGCACGATTCGAGCACGAGGGACGGGCGATTTACGACAAGCGTTACGAGATCCTCGATGCAATGCACCTGAAACCGGGCATGAACGTGGCCGACATTGGAGCCGGCAGCGGTGTGTTTTCACGCTTGATCGCACAACGCTTGGCGCCCAGCGGAACGGTCTACGCCGTGGACATCTCCAAAAACATGATCGACCACATCACGCAGGTTGCTCAACAGGAGAAGATCGCCAATTTGAAGGCGGTGCTGGGCGACCCGCACTCGCCCAAGCTGGAAGCCCATTCGCTCGACCTGGTGTGCATCATCGACTCCTACCATCACTTCGAATTCCCGCAGGACATGCTTCGTGAGATCGTGAAGGCACTGCGGCCGGATGGGACGCTGGTGTTGATCGATTTCAAACGTATCGAGGGCGTCTCGAAGGAATACATTCTGAACATGGTGCGGGCCGGAGAAGGCACTTTTACCGATGAGTTTCAGAATGCCGGATTCCAACTGGTCGAGCGCCGCGATGATATGTTCGACGACAACTACCTGCTGCGATTTCACCTTCGGACGACAGCCGCGAAGACCGCCGCGGCAACCGCCTCACGGCAATAGAGCCGCCTGACGCCGCTATTGACGGGCTGAATGCCTGCACCACACGTTGTGGGGCAGGAGCTTTCGCTTTCGCCAGCCCGTCACTGCGGCTGGCAATGGAACCGCATTGGAGAGGTGTGGCTCGCCAACGCAGCCCGGACTGCGGCCACCTGGCCCGCGATGGGCGCATTTGGGAAGGCTTTCTGGAAAGCCGCCAGCTCGCGCGCCACGTCCTCCTCGCCGCCGCAGGCGCACGTGCCGCTGACGGCTTCCTCGATGCCTGTCAGTTCTTTCTGCGCCGCCCGCCGGTACTGCCCCGGGTAAGCCTTCTGGAAGCTCATCCACTCGGCGTATAACTCGGTCAGGAAGTGCCCCTCGAAATCGATACAGCCGCCATAATCGGTCCGCTGCTGCTTGTATGCAGGCCAGTAACTCTCCGGATAAGTCTTCTTCAGTAACCCAAAGAATGCCCGATCGGTAGCTGTACCGTTCTCGGCCAACTTCAGGAAAAACCCGGCGTCGGGTTCCGCCACCACAACTTCCTCCCGGCCGACGAAGAACCCCGCCATCAACTCCTGCACTTGCCGGTATGTTGCGGCGGCGAACTGCTCGAGCTGCGGCTGCACTGCCGCACCCGCCGCGATCCCCTGTTCAAATAGTGGTTCCAGCGAGACGGGACCGGCGCTTTTACGCACCGCCTGGAGTTGGCGCGCGTAGCGTTGCACCGCCTCGGGTACGGTGGAGATCGTGTCCGCCTGCGCCATCCAGCCGGCCAGGACGGCGAGGAATAGGGCGACCGGCCCGGCGGTAAGTCGCATGCCTATAGGATAACTTCACCCCGGACCATCACCTCTGTTGGTTGGCCGCCCGCACGATCAAGCCGGCAACTTCGATGGGACGGCTACGAGCGAAGGGTGATACGAGGGCAGTGCAATAACTGCCGCGCCCATTCTCTTGGCCATGAATCGCTGCAAGTCGGGATTGATCAGACGGTCTTCCGTCGAAATCAGCATCCAAGACGGCTTCGCTTTCCACGCCTCCGCGGCGATTGGCGCCCCAAAGCATTTCTTCGCCACCGGCTTCTAAACGGCGGCCAGGACCCGCGCCCGCGCGAGATCAATTTCGTGCACGAAAGCTTCTAGAAAACGGTCCCTGGCGATCCAAAGAAAACCATCCGAATCGAGTTGGATGGCACCGATTGCGAAGGCGCCGGGAATCGCTTCACCAGATCGCCGTGCGATTCGCCGTCGGCCGGGCCGTAAGGACACATACACCAAGCCGGCTACGTTGGGCGCGCTGCCTGCCTCGGTGATCACAAAACCGGCGTATGAATGGCCGGCGAGAATTGTCGGCCCAGTCTGCCGCGCGAGGATCCGCCGAGTGGTTGCGACCTCCTCGGGCAGTGAGGTGAGCGGATTCTATACCGCGGTTACGTGAAACCCCCGGTCCTCGAGTAGAGGAATGACACCGCTCCAACTCGATCCGTCGGCGAAATCACCGTGTACCGGCACCACGTTGGTGGCGGATTCGCCCTGGACGCCGGCTCCTGCCCCGCGGACCCGCGCGGCCCCAACCAAGCTGACGGCAGACAGCAGAGCGGCTCTCTCGAAGTCGCGGCGGTCATCGGCAATTCCTCATTGCGTGGCAACTGCTCCATAACCGTCGCGGCCCCGCAACGGAGCCGCGACCGTCAGGAAGCGCTTCGATGAGTCGCCTACGTATTGATCGGGATCTGCTTGGTCTTCTGTTTCTGCTGCGAAATCGGAACCTGCACTTGCAGGATGCCGTTCTTAAACTCGGCTTTGGCCTTCTCCGGATCGGCGCCTTCGGGCAGCGGAATCTGCCGGTAGAACCGTCCGTAGAAGCGCTCCGACCGGTGCATACCGCCTTCCTCGCCCTCCTGCTCGCGGCGCTTCTCGCCTTGAATCACGATGCCGTCTTCGGTGGCTTCCACCTTCACATCCTCTTTGTTCAACCCGGGAAGTTCGGCGGTCACTTCGATGTTGTTGTTGCGTTCCCGAACCTCCACCGGAGGCGCCCAATTCCCCTCGCTGGCGCCGCCGAACATGCCCCACGGGCTGAAGTTATAGCCGAATAAGCGGTCCATCTCATCGGTGAACCGCCGCATCAACGAGAATGGACTGGTGCGGAACGGATCGCGCTGCATCGAATAGTCCTGCCTGCGCGTCAGGCTGCTACCGGTTTGCTGCTGCCGCTGTTGCTGCGGGTCGGAAGTTTGCGTTTGTGGTTTGCTCTCCGCCATGAATTTTCCTCCAGTCTCATTGTGGGAAGGCACCCTGCGCTGTTCAACACGCGGGCGCGTGCCAATGTGCCACGGCATACCGCGTTGCGCCCGTCTTAAAATGAATCTGTGACCGCGCAGACGTTTGAACAGGCGCGCCGCATCGTGCTTGCCAAAGTGCAGGCCGAGCGTCGCGCTCCGGGCATCGAAGAAGCTGCGCTAGAGCAGGCCGCCGGACGCGTGCTTGCCGAAGATGTGGCGGCCGATCGCGATTGTCCCGCGGTCGACCGTTCGGTGCGCGATGGCTACGCGGTTCGTGCCGCGGACGTACCCGGGCGCCTGCGACTGACGGGCGAAGTGCGCGCGGGCGAGCGCCACACCGGCCGTGTCGAGGCTGGGGAAGCCGTGGCCATCATGACCGGAGCACCGGTGCCCGCGGGCGCCGACGCGGTCATCATGATCGAGCACACCACGCGCGAGGACGGCTGGGTGCGCATCGATCGGCCCGCCGAACCGCGCCAATTCATCAATCCGCAGGGCTGCGAAGCGGCCGCGCGGCAAGTCGTGTTGCACTCCGGCAAGCGCCTCGACTACACCGACATCGCCATGCTGGCCGCCTTCGGACGCGAGCGCGTGCGCGTGTTCGCGCGCCCCCTAGTGGCCATCGTGCCGACGGGCGATGAGATCGTCGAGGTGGGCGAGACGCCGCGCGATTTCCAGATTCGCAATTCCAACGCCTACTCGCTGGCCGCGCAGGTGGAACGCGCGGGCGGTGTGCCGTGCCGTCTGCCGGTGGCTCGCGATACTCGCGAAGATACGCGCCGCGCCATCGAACAGGGACTCGAAACCGACCTGCTGTTGCTATCGGGCGGCGTTTCGGCGGGCAAGTACGACGTCGTGGAAGAAGTGCTGGCGGAGATCGGCGCCGAGTTCTTCTTCGACCGCGTGTTGATCCAGCCGGGCCAGCCGCTGGTCTTCGGACGCGCCGCCGGTAAATTCTTCTTCGGCCTGCCGGGCAACCCGTCCTCGACCATGGTGACCTTCGAGTTGTTCGCTCGCGCCGCGCTCGAACTGCTCGGCGGGCACGCAGAGACTGCGCTGGCGATGCCGTGGGCGCGCCTCACACACGATTTCCACCATCGTCCCGGGCTGACCCGCTTTCTTCCCGCGCGCCTCAGCGGCGATGGCGCCGAAGTGGCGCCGGTCGAGTGGCACGGCTCCGGCGACGTCCCGGCTCTGACCCGTGCGAACGCCTATCTGGTGGCCGCTCCCGACCGGCCGGAATATGCCGCGGGCGATTGGATCCGGGTGCTGATGAAATGAGCAAGCTATCGCATTACGATTCGGCCGGCAGTCCGCGTATGGTGGATGTTTCGGCGAAACCCGAGACCAGCCGGCGCGCGCGCGCACATGCCTTCGTGCGCATCGGCGCCGAAGCGCTCGAAGCCCTGCCGCACAATCCCAAGGGCAATCCGCTGGAGATTGCGCGCATCGCCGGCATCGGCGCCGCCAAGCGCACCAGCGAATTGATCCCGCTGTGCCATCCGCTGATGTTGACGCATGCCGATGTGGAGGCCTCGGTCGAGCCGGGCGGCATCCGCATTTTCGCCACGGCTGCGACCACCGCGCAGACCGGTGTCGAAATGGAGGCACTGACGGCCGCCTCTGTCGCGGCGTTGACGATCTATGACATGCTCAAGGCGCTCGACAAATCTATCGAGATTCAAGATGTGTACCTCGTCGAGAAGACCGGCGGCAAGAGCGGCGACTTCCACCGCGAAGACCAGACGCGGAGGCGAGATTCGGAGTGACCATGATTCAAACCGGCGGCCCTGCTTTCGATGCGGCGACGCGGAGTGAAGGTGAGAAGAACGAGATGAGACCACTTCGCGGTGTTACTCCGCGTGTCTGCGTCTCGGCGTCCATGGAGCTGCCATGATTCAAGCCGCCGTCATCACCGTCAGCGATTCCGTTTGCGGCGGCCAGCGCATCGACCGCTCCGGTCCGGCGGTGCGCGAGCGCCTCGAGCAGCTTGGCTGGAGCGTGCCGGTGGTGCAGGTGGTGGCGGACGAAGCCGATGAGATCGGTTCGCGGCTTGCACTTCTGGCCGATGGCGGCCAGGTCGCCGCGATTTTTACTACCGGCGGCACAGGTGTGGCATTGCGCGATGTGACGCCCGAGGCCACCCGTGCCATTTTGGACCGCGAAATTCCCGGGCTGGGCGAGTTGATGCGCGCGCGGGGACGCGAGTCGACGCCGTTGGCGGTGCTATCCAGGGCGGTGGCTGGGACGCGTGGCAAAGTCCTGATCGTCAACTTGCCGGGCTCGCCCAAGGGAGCGGTCGAGTCCCTGGATGCTATCGTAGAAGTGGTGCCACACGTGCTGGATCTGCTCCGGGGGCAGACTGAGCACGCAGCGGCCCGCCAGGAGTAGAATGTACCGATTCTTTGTTCTCACACTGATTTGCGGATTGTTGGCGGCTCAGCAATCCTCGAAATCGGCCCAGTCCAAAAGCGGCCGGCAGACACCCGCACCTGCCGACGAAGAACGCCCGCAGGACAATTTGACATTCTACGGGACGGTCGAAGAGTTGGTGACGCCGGTTTGGGTATTCGACCGCAACGGCGACTACGTCAACGGGCTCCGGCCCGACCAATTCCGCCTGTTCGATAACGGCCGCGAGCAGAGCATCCGCAGCGTGGATGTCTCCTATACGCCGATTTCGCTGGTCATCTGCATCCAGGCCAATTCGCACGTGCAGGGGCTGCTGCCACAGGTGAATAAGATCGGCAACATGATCACCCCGTTGATCATCGGCGATGCCGGCGAGGCGGCGGTGATTGCCTATGATTCGCGCATCCGGACGCTGCAGGATTTCACTTCCGACCCCGACAAGATTACCCGCGCCGTGAAGCAGATTAACCCGGGCAGTTCCTCCAGCCGCATGATCGACGCGGTGATCGAGGGGACGCGCCTGTTGAAGACGCGGCCCAAGACGCACCGCCGCATCATGCTGCTGATCGGCGAAACGCGCGACGTGAGCAGCGAAGCGCGGCTGCGCGAGGCGCTGTACTTTTTACAGATCAACAACGTGGTGTTTTACAGCGTGGATATGTCGCGGTTCATCACCACCTTGACCGCGCCCACGCCCGATCCGCGTCCGGACACTTTGCCGCCGGCCATGGCGCACGTGCCGTCGCTGGTTCCGGCCACGCCGACCACGGTGATGCAGACCTACGGGACCATGGGAAACAGCGCCCAGTTTGTCCCCATGATGGTGGAAATCTTCCGTGACATCAAAGCTATCTTCAGAGACAACCCGGTGGAGGCATTCACCAAGGGGACGGGCGGCAGCGAGTTCGGCTTCAGCAGCACCCACACCCTCGAGAACGCCATCGAGGCGATTGGCCGCGAGGTGCACTCGGAGTACGTCATCACGTATACGCCAAGCGCCACGACCAAGCTCGAACAGGGATTCCATACCATCGAAGTGGATGTGCCCAACCGTCCCGACGTGAAGAAAGTGCTTTCGCGACCAGGCTACTGGGCCGCGGCGCACCAGGACCACTAGGCTCCGGCAGGCTGTAAAAAAGGGGTTGGCAGGCGGAAGCGCCTGCGCCACGGCACGCATAAACTCGTGGGCTCGGCCCGAATCAGGGTCGTAACACGCCCACGCGCCTACCAGAACAGGTGGCCTCAAATTCACGCGAAAGCCCTACACTCGCCACACAGGAGGACTTTCCGGAATGAACAGGCAGGTCACTTTGGGGGCGCTGATGCTATTGCTGGCGATTCCGGTTACCGTCGCAGCCCAGTCGTATACGTTTCAGACCCTCAACTTTAAGACGGCTCGGGGAATCGACGACGGCCTTTTCGGCGGCGTCGAGATCAGCGGGGACAGCGGCACGTTGTACAACGGCGTCTACAGCAATGTCGTGGTCCCTTATTCCGACCCGGGATCGACCGTCGTGAACCGGAACAACAATTATGGCGACCTGGTGGGACACTATACGCTGAATGGCGTGCAGCACGGGTTCTATTACTCGCCAAGCCGGAACCAGATTCTCCAGTTCGTGGACGTGGATTTTCCGCAGTATGGAGGCGAGCCGCTGGGCATCGACGATAACGGCGTCATCGTCGGGTATTATGTGGACGGCGCAGGCCAGACGCATGGGTATGTGAAGGACAAGGCGGGCTTCCACACGGTGGATTGCCCATTCGCGCCGGGGACGATCCTTTATCAGAGCTTCACCGGCGCGGGCTCTCCTGACTCCGCGGGCGCGGTCGGGGAATGCTCGGATCAACAAGCAGGCCTGCACGGGTTCTACTATCGGTATCACGACCAGAATGTCCTCTACGTCGATATTCCCGGCGCCATCGCGACCACCGCGCGGGGAATCGGGGGCTTCGGAGTCATCGTCGGACAATACGTCGACCCTCAGTTGAAGGGGCACGGATTCGCTACGACCTCCGCGCTGGGCGCCCCGGTCACGTACCGCACCATCGATGTTCCGGGCGTGGACACCACCATGGTGATGCAGATCAACAGTTCCGGGTCGGTGGTCGGGTATTACGAAGCGAAGGACGGCAAGGTGGGTTTTCTGGGCGTGCCGGTTCCGACGGGAGTGCTCCCCACGGCCGGGGGGGTCGTGGGGACCGAGCCGATCGGCCTGGGAGCGGCATTCGAAATCGAAGCACCCGCCGGCGTCTTCTCTACCCGTACCAACGTCACGCTGGGGCTGCTTCCTGATCCGCTGCAACTGCCGATCCCACCGAATTACTCGAGGCCCGGCACCTACGCCGGGCAGATCCTCCTGTCGCCGGAACCGTTGTTCCCGCTGCCGGGAGCAGGGGTCACCCTGGTGATCCCTACGACTGGCGATGTAGCGCCGGGCGATCGCCTGGATCTTTTCCGTGTGGACCCCGCGAGCCGGCAACTGGTTGCGGAGCCGGATCCCAGCGGCAATCCAGCTTCGGGAATCGTCGATGCCCGCGGCTTGACCGCCACGTTCCATAACGTGTCGCAACTGTCCACCGTCGTCGGGCTCGCGCCGGCGACCATTCGGGTCGGCATCGAGATCAAGCCGGGCGAAAACCCAGCCAGTATTCAGCCCAAAAGCAACGGCAAGATACCCGTGGCGATCCTGTCGAGCGCGGCGTTTCCTGCTCCCGTCGTGGTGGATCAGACCACGTTAACGTTCGGGCACACGGGCGACGAACACAGTCTGGCGTTTTGCAGCGGCCTTGCGGACGTGAACGGTGACGGCTTGCCCGACCTCGTCTGTCATTTCGATACGCAGGCGGCGGCATTCCAGCGCGGCGACACGCAGGGCATTCTGAAGGGCAAGACGGTGGCGAACGTCAGGATCGAGGGGTCGGGCGCGGTGCGGATTGTGCCGTGAGCGCAGGGCAGCTACATGCTTACCCCAGCCGCGCCAGGAGCGCCTGAATGTCCGGCAGGAACTTCGGGATCAGCACGGCCGCGAGGGTCAGCACGGCGGCCCAGCCGATAAAATCCAGCACCTCGGGCAACACTGACGGGCGGCGCAGCGGCATCTGCCGATGGGCGATCGCGCGGGCGCGGGCGGCCACTCCCAGTGGAGCCGAAATGCCGGCGAACGCGGCGTCCAGCGTGGCGTCCACTTCGGCGAGCGCTTCGAGCAACGCGTGGCATTCTTCGCAGCGGGCCGCATGGGCGATGGCTGTGGCATCCCCGGCGGCCAACTCTTTGAGTCGCGGACAGGCCATCAGGTTCCTCCTTTCCGGACGCGTTCGCGGGCGATCTGCCCGGCCAGGCTTTGGCGGGCGCGAAACAGGTACGTCTTCACCGTGCCCACCGGCAGCCCCAACATCTCCGCCACTTCATCATAAGATTTCTCCTGCATGTAGAAAAGCGCCACCACCTGGCGGTACTTGGCCGGCAGCCGGTCGAGCAATCCCGCGGCATCGCGCATCGCCGCGGCGGATGGAGATCCAGCGGGCTGACATTCGGCGGCGCGGCGTGCGGCCGGATCCTCGAGCGACGCCATCTGCGCCCAGGCGGCGCGGCGGCCGCGGGCGGTCAGGCAGGCGTTGCGCGCGATGGAGAAGATCCAGGTGGACAGCGACGATTCGCCGCGGAAGCCGCCCAGGCCTTTCCAGATGCGCAGCAGGGCGTCCTGAGCGGCTTCTTCGGCCGCGCCGCGCTCGCCAAGCACCGAAAGGGCCAGCCGGAAAATGCGGTCCTGGTATTCGGCGGCGATGCGCTCGAAATCCATGGCGATCGATTCCTTTAGACCATATCCCAATACCGCGAAGTTTCGAAACATTGCCGCCCGCGCCGGGAGTCTCAATCGGCGAAAGGAAAAGCAATGGGACCGGAATTTGTGCTACTTTCTTTGACGCTGGCGGGCCTGGTGATCACGCTATGCGTACTGTATTCGCGGGCGCGCAACCAACAACTGGCGCACGAGGAGCGCATGGCCGCACTCGACAAGGGAGTGACCGTGCCGCCGATGCCGCCGCAGCGGCCGTGGTCGCCACGGGTGTATCTACTGCGCGGGCTGATCTGGAGCTTTTGCGGTGCGGCGCTGATCATCTGCCTGTTGGGACTGGCCTCGGCGTCGCCGTCGCACCGGGGCGTTTCGGCAATGAACATGGCGTTCGATGCGAAGCGGCTGATGGACATGACCGGCATTTCGCGCGAGGAGGCCAACCGGATCGTGGAGAAGGACGCCGCGCAACAGTCGGAGAAGCCGCCCGCCGCAATCGCCCTGTTGGGCTTGATTCCGCTGTCGGTGGGGTTGGCGTACCTGGTGTTTTATTACACCGGCGAACGGCATTCGCCCGAAGAGCCGCGCGGCGAGGCGATTCAGCGCATCGCGTAGAAGCGGAATTCGCGGCCGCGGTCGTGGAAGGTGATGTTGCGCGACGGATCTTCATGTTGGCTGAGCCAGCGGCGGCCGTCTTCGGCGGCGGCGAGGAAATCGTAGGCGGTCGCTTCGATCCACAGCGGCTGGCCGATGGAGCGGGCGGCGGCCAGGTTGCGATCGAGCAGAGGGTAGTCGCGCTCGGGGAACCCGATCCAGGCGGCTTGCTGGTTGAAGTAGCTGATGGTCCACAGGTCGGGGTGGAAGATGTGGAAGACGATCGGGACGCCGGCCGGCCAGCGCGGCTGTTGATCGAGGGCGAAGCGCAGCGGCGGATTGTTGGCGGCGCGCGATTGCGGAAGAATGAAGAACGCGGCGTTCCACAGGAATAACGCAGCCGCCAACCAGGGCAAGGCACGCGCGCCGATGCGCCAGGTAGCGCACAGTAGAATCAGCGGGGCCAGGTAGAACATGCGGTAGAAGGTGTTCTGCGGCATCCAGAAAAACAGGAAGACGGCGTACAGGGCCAGCCACAGCCAAGCGTTTCGGCGCGATGCCGGGAAGGCCAGTGCGGCCGCGCCCAGGACGAGTCCGGGCTTGCCGCCGAAGAAGAGGCGCAGCGTGCCGAGCAGCGTCCAGTGGGCATCGCGGAGCGGATTCCACGAGAAGCTGGAATCGGGCGAATGCGACACCGCCCAGGCCAGCGTGTGGGGCAAGCTCCAGGCGTCTGTGACGATGCGGGCTGCTGCTAGATAGGCGAGCGCAACCGGAGTGAGGGCGGCGGCGGCGAAGCGCAGTGCAGATTTCCCGCCAAGGGCCGAAACGAGTCTGAGGCCCAGAGGGCGCCCCGCAGACTGAGAGTCTGGGCCACTCATGCCGACACGCCAGAGCGCCACGGGGACGAACAGAATCGCCAGTTCGTGGAACAGCATGGCGGCGCAGCAGGCCAGACCGGCGGCGATGGGGCTGCGGCGGCGCTCCAGCAGATCGTTGGCCCAGAGCAGCAGGAGGATCGCGGGCACGTAGGCGTTGGCGTCCGTGGCGAACTTCCACCAGGTGGCGGCAAACGCGAAGGCCAGTGCTGCCGCCAAAGACGGCGCTTCGCCGATGGCGCGACGCCGCAGCGACCGAAAGATCAGCACGACGGCCGCGGCCGCCAGCAGGCTGTTTGTGGTCTGCAAGAGAAACAGCGCGCGAATCTTCAACCCCAGCGCCTCTGCCGCGCTGTAGAGCCACACCGCGCACGGGATGTAGATCAAATGGCTCGGGTGCAGCGTCTCGCGCAAGGGCGCGTGTTTTTCGGCGGCGATGGCGAAGGCGACGCCATCCCAGTAAAAAGTCCGCGTGGGCAGGAGCAGGTAGAACGCAAGGGGCAGCGCCAGCCAGTAACGGCCGAACTTACCGGCGGCGGACATCGCGGCCTAATCGGTCACTTCGATGCGCGGACCCTGCTCCTGCGAAACCTCCTGGCTACGCGCGACGGTATTGCGCGCCAGTTCCAGGAAAGGTTCGCCTTCCGGACGCAGCACGATCGGTTTGCCGGAATCGCCGCCCACGCGCACTTGCGGATCGAGCGGAAGTTCCGCCAGGAAGTGCACGTTCATCTGCTGGGCCGTGCGCCGTCCGCCCCCGTGGCTGAAGACGTCGATGCGTTCCTGGCAGTGCGGGCAGAGGAGGAAACTCATGTTTTCCACGATGCCCAGAATCGGCACCTTCACCTGGTGGAACATGAAGACGGCCTTGCGGGCGTCTTCGAGCGAGACGTCGGAGGGCGTGGTCACCACGATGGCGCCGGTGATGGGCGCGGTCTGGATGAGCGAAAGCTGCACGTCGCCGGTGCCCGGAGGCAGGTCCACGATGAGGTAGTCGAGTTCGCCCCAATCCACGCCGCGCAGAAACTGCTGGATGACCTGGTGGAGCATCGGCCCGCGCCACACCAGCGGCTTATCGCCGGGGTTGAGGAAGCCCATGGACATGAGCTTGACGCCGAACTGGTCGAGCGGCTGGATGCGCTCGCCGAGCGCCATGGGTGTGCGGTTGGTGCCCATCATCAGGGGCACGTTGGGACCGTAGACGTCGGCGTCCATGAGGCCGGTGGGATAACCCAACTTCGCGAGTCCGACAGCCAGGTTCACCGCCACGGTGGTCTTGCCGACTCCGCCCTTCCCGGAGCCCACGGCGATCAGATTCTTCACACCGGGAATCGGCAGCTTGGGCTGTTGGCCCGGTTGGTTGGGCATCATAGATTCTATCGTAACAGCTTGAGGTAGAACTGCTCGGCAAGCCGACACTATCTGGCGCGTAGATCGGTCATCCAGATATTCCAGTTGGCTTCCGATAGGACAGTCACCAGCTTGTCGCGTACGACGCTGATTTCCAATTGGCCGGTGTTGACGAGGAAAATCGACCTTCTGGGCCCTGGAAAATCGTAGACCAGAAACGGCGTGCCCTGAGGCTTTCCGGTCTCGGCGTCGAAACGAACGGCGTGAATGCTGCGGGAATTCTCGCGGTCCAGGGTGAAGTAGATGAGCCGGCCGTCGGGCGAGAAGCGCGGCTTGTCCGTTACGAGGGAATCGTCCGTCACAGGCAGCCATTCCGCTTTCGGAACTGGACGAGAACTCTTGGTGGGCACGACGAAGACCCGTCCCTTGTCGTCGCTGCGCTTCGCCAGAAAGACGATCCAGCGCTCGTCGGGAGAGAAAAAGGGTTGATAGAGATTCGATTGGTCGCTGTCTCCGCGAAGCATGGGAAAGCGCTCTCCGGACTTCAAGTCATACCCGTCGACTCCGGCGAGGGTGCCGGAAGGAGTACGGCCCAAGGCCAGCGTCTCCGAAGGGTTGATACTCCAGAAATAGCCGTCTTCGTAGACCTTTCGGGATTCTCCCGTGGCGGGGTCGAGGATATAGGTGTCAAAGCCGCCGCGCCTGGTATCTCTCACGCGATAGGCGATCCGGCCACTGATTGGCATGAAGCCGCCGGTTGGAGAAGATCCGGCCTGGGTAACGAGTAGCGCCTCTTTGCCCGTGGTCAGGTCGTGCTGCCAGACCTGCGTGATGCCGCTGCGGGTGGAATCGAAGAGCAATTTGCGCCCGTCCGGCGACAGGACCGGATGCGATTGCGGCGCGAGGCTGGCGGAAATCCGGTAAGGCTCCCCGGTAACTTTGCCGGCATTGCCGTCTATGGGCACGGCCCAGAGGTTGACGTGCTCCGATCCGTTGGCGAACACCATCCGGCCCTCACGCGAAATTGCCGGCCAGGCGTCGCGGCTGGCGCCTACGGTAAGCTGGACCGGCGCGCCGGAGCGTCTTCCCTGCGCGTCTACGGCCAGGCGATAGATGCTGCGCGCATCATGCGGATTGGAGACACGGTTCAACGCATCGTCATATTTGACGAAGTACAAGCCATCTTGTTTCCAGGATGCGATCAAGCCCTCCGCTAACGCGAAATCCGAACGGACCGGCTTGCCGCCTTCGACGGGAACGACCCAATACCCTCTACGGTTCGCAACGGGACTGTCGCCGGGCGCCTGTCCCAAAAAGAGGATCCGTTTTCCATCGGGCGACCAGAGGGGCTCTCGCACTGCCTGGAACTCGGGAGCGATTTGGAGGGGAACGCCGCCGCCAACGGGGATCACAAACGACCGGCTGCTGCTTGCCGCGAACGGATCGCCGGTGGAAAACGGGGACGTGCAGTACGCGATCGAACTGCCGTCGGGCGAGAATTTTGGCCAGTGCCCGCCGCGCACGAGAAGCCGCGGTTCGCCGCCGAGAGCGGGCATGATGTAGATTCCGCCGCCGTTCCGAGTGGAAGAAAACGCGATCGAGGCTCCATCGGGCGAGAATGCAGGTTCATTCTCGTCTTCGTCCGTGCTGGTCAGCCGGACGGGATTTCCGCTGGGGATCTGCTGCAGGTAGAGATCGAGATTCTTCTGGTCGTCGCGGTCGGAGGCATACACGACAAATTTGCCGTCGGGGGAAATATCGGGGCGCGAGGTGACGCCGGCGTCGTAAGTCAGCCGCGTGAATTCGGACGGTGAAGCCGCCGGCGCGGGGCGAAGTTTCCACCAGAAGACGCCCAGCGCAATGACCGAAAGTGCGGCCAGGGTCCATGCGGCAGTCTCGCGCCACGGCCGAACGGGAGGAGTCTTTGCGACGGACGGGCGGTCGAGTTGCAGGCGCACGTCGTGGATGCTTTGAAACCGCGCGTCGGGGTCCTTTTCCAGGCAGCGGCGGACGACCCAATCGAACGGCGTCCCGGCGGTGGCGAGTAACGGCGGTTCGCGTTCCAGGATCGCGGCCATGATGCTGGATACACTCTTGCCCTCGAAGGCGCGCTGTCCGGAGAGCATTTCGTAGAGTACGCATCCGAAAGCGAAAATGTCCGCGCGCGTATCGGCTTCGCGGCCTTCCACCTGTTCCGGCGCCATATACTGCGGCGTACCCAGAACGGTATGGCGCGCGGTAACCGCAGCGGCCATCGAAACGGTGGCGCCGGCTTCGGTCGCCTGAGTTGGCGCCACCATCTTGGCCAAGCCGAAATCCAGGAGTTTGACGCCGGATTTCGTCAACATGACATTCCCGGGTTTCAGGTCGCGATGCGCGATGCCCTTACGGTGGGCCGCGTCGAGCGCCGAGGCGATTTCGACCGCAAGATGAATGGCTTGTTCGCGCGGCAACGCGCCCTTCCGCAGACGATCCGCCAGCGTCTCGCCTTCCACGAATTCGAGAACGAGATACTGCACACCGCCTTCGCTGCCGATATCGTACAGAGTGCAGATGTGGGGATGATTGAGCGCGGAGATCGCCTTGGCCTCGCGCTCGAAGCGTTCGGTGAACTCGCCCTGAACTACCTTAATGGCGACCGTGCGGTTCAGACGGCTGTCTCGCGCGCGGTATACGTCGCCCATACCGCCGGAACCGACCAGACCGGCGAGTTCGTAAGGGCCGAGACGCACGCCGGACGCGAGTGGCATTACCGGTCTAGTTTATTTCATCCGCACCGTGGTACTCCACCGGGGAAACGCCGTAAGGAGCGTTTCCGCGGCAGGGAGCTTGCCCGTAACCGCCCGGTACTGTTTCAGCAGGTACCCAGCGGGGATTCCCCAGTCATCCTGCTCCTTTACTTTCAACCCCTTGGGATGATAGCCTAAGTGTCTCATAATGCGCACAGTTGACTTGATCCAGCGGAAACGCGACGGCGAAGAACTCGCTCCCGAAGAGATTGAACACCTGGTCGAAGGTTACACCCGGGGCGAGATTCCCGATTACCAGATGTCGGCCTTCCTGATGGCCGTGTTCTTCTCGGGCATGTCCGACCGCGAGGTAAGCCGGCTGACCGAGTGTATGCTGCGCTCGGGCGACACTGTCAATCTGTCGCGCGTGCCCGGCATCAAAGTCGACAAACACTCGACGGGCGGCGTCGGCGATAAGACCAGCTTCATCGTGGCGCCATTGGCGGCCGCCGCGGGGGTGGTGGTGCCGATGATGTCCGGGCGCGCGCTGGGGCACACCGGCGGCACGCTGGATAAGCTGGAATCGATTCCCGGCTTCCGCACCGATCTGACTCCCGAGGAGTTCGAGAAGCAACTCGGCGAGCTGGGCCTGTGCTTCATCGGGCAGACCGAGAAACTGGCGCCGGCCGATCGCAAGCTGTATGCGCTGCGCGACGTCACCGCTACGGTGGAATCGATCCCGCTGATCTCCTCGTCGATCATGTCGAAGAAGCTGGCCGAAGGCGTGGACGCGCTGGTGCTGGATGTGAAGGTCGGCTCGGGCGCGTTCATGAAGAAGCAGGTGGATGCGCGCCGCCTGGCGCAGACCATGGTGGGGATCGGCCGGCGCATGGATAAGAAGGTGCAGGCGCTGATCACCGATATGAACCAGCCGCTAGGCTATGCCGTGGGGAATGCGCTGGAAGTGATGGAGGCGTCGCAGACGCTGCAGAACGCCGGCCCCGCGGATCTGACCAAGCTTTCGATCGAGTTGGCTGCGCGCATGATTTACCTCGGTAAAAAGGCGCCGTCGCTGGATGACGCGCGGCGCATGGCCGAGAAGCACCTGGTGGATGGGTCGGGCTACCGCAAGTTCAAGCAGGTGGTGGCGGCGCAGGGCGGCAACGCCCAGGCGCTGGATAAATTCGAACTGCTGCCCAACGCCACCGGCATGCGCGAAATTACATCTCCGCGCGGGGGGTATGTCAGCATCATCGACGCCGAAGATATCGGCGTGGCTTCGAATATGATCGGCGCGGGCCGCGACCGCAAGGACGATCCGATCGACCCGGCGGTGGGCATCATTCTGGAAGTGAAGGTTGGGGAAAAGGTGGATGCCGGGTCGGTGTTGTGCCGCCTCTATTACACCAAGGAGGACCACGTGGAAGAGGCCGCCGACATGGTGGAGGACGCCTTCCGCATTTCCGCACAGAAGCCCGACGAACGCGAGTTGATCCTGGAAGTAGTCGGGTAAAGGACCAATGGGACGCTACACCGGGCTGCTGGGCCTGATCGTCATTCTGGGCAGCGCCTGGCTGTGCTCCTCGCACAAGCGCGCTATCAAGCTGCGCATTCTGGCCTGGGGATTGGGGCTGCAATTCGCCTTCGCCCTGCTGGTGCTCAAAACCGATTTCGGCAAATTGTTTCAGGCCGTGGGCACGGGCGTAAATGCCATGCTGGGCTACACCGAGGCCGGCGCGTCGTTCGTGTTCGGCGATGCTCTGGGCAAAAGCAGCGGGCCGTACGGTGTGATCTTCGCCTTCCAGGTGCTCCCCATCGTCATCTTCATCGCCTCGTTTTTCGCCATCCTGTATTACCTCGGCGTGATGCAGTGGGTGGTGCGTGGCATGGCCATCGGGATGCAGAAAGTGATGGGCGTGAGCGGCGCTGAGTCGCTGAACGTAGCGGCCAGCATCTTCATGGGCCAGACCGAAGCGCCCCTGACCATCCGACCGTTCATCGCCGGACTGACCGAATCGGAACTGTTCACGATCATGGCCAGCGGCATGGCGCACGTATCCGGATCGGTGATGGCGGCGTATGTGAAGATCGCCCACGTAGAGATTCAGCACCTGTTGACGGCGGTGATCATGACCGCGCCCGCCACCATCATGCTGTCCAAGATCTTCGTGCCCGAGACCGAGAAGCCGGTGACCGCGGGCAAAGTCGAGGTGAAGATCGAGAAAACGGCAGTGAACGTGATCGACGCGGCAGCGCAGGGAGCCAGCGACGGCTTGCACCTCGCGCTGAACATTGCCGGCATGCTGATCGCGTTCCTGGCGCTGATCGCCATGGTCAACGGCATTCTGGGCGGCCTGCACGGCCTGCCGGGGATGGGCTGGCTACCTCCCTCGCTCGAAAAAATCTTCGGCGTGGTGTTCGCTCCGGTGGCGTGGATTATGGGCGTGCCGTGGAAGGACGCTTCTACCATCGGCGACCTGTTGGGTACGCGCCTGGTATTGAATGAGTTCGTGGCATTCCTGAAACTGGGTCCCATGAAGCAGTCGCTCGATCCGCGGTCGTTTGTGATTGCCACTTACGCGCTGTGCGGATTCGCCAATTTCAGCTCGATAGCGATTCAGATTGGCGGCATCGGCGCGCTGGCGCCCAACCGCAAGTCGGACCTGGCGCGCCTGGGATTGCGTGCGGTAGCCGCCGGGTCGATGGCCAACTTCATGTCCGCGTGCATTGCGGGAATGCTGCTGTGAACACGGAAGCCAGAGAGTACATTCAAAGCCGCACCGCATTGCGGCCGGCGATCGGGGTGGTGCTGGGCAGCGGACTCGGCGCGTTCGCGGACCAGTTGACCGACCGCGCCGTATTGCCCTATGGCGAAATCCCGGGCTGGCCGGCTTCGACCGCCATCGGGCATGCCGGCAAGCTGATTTTCGGCAAGCTCTGCGGGATGGATGTAGCGGTGATGGCGGGTCGCGCGCATTTGTACGAAGGCCACACACCGGCGCAGGCGGTCTACGGCATCCGCGTGCTGCGGTCGATGGGCGTGCAGTCGCTGGTGCTGACGAATGCGGCGGGCGGCGTCAACGTGAACTATGAACGCGGCGGACTGGTGCTGATTTCCGATCACATCAACCTGCAGGGATCCAATCCGCTGTGCGGGCTGAATGACGACGATCTCGGCCCGCGCTTCCCCGACATGTCGGAGGCGTACTCGCGCGAGTATCTGCGCATCGCGCGCGAAGTGGCCAGTGATCTGTGCATCCACATGCCGGAGGGGGTGTACGCCGCGATGCTCGGCCCGAGCTACGAGACGCCGGCCGAGATTCGCTTCCTGCGGATCATCGGCGCGGATCTGGTGGGGATGTCCACTGTGGGCGAAGTGATTGCCGCCAATCACATGGGTATGAAAGTGCTGGCGATCTCGTGCGTCACCAATATGGCCGCGGGCGTGCTTCCGCAAAAGCTCACGCACGAGGAAGTGATGGAGGCGGGCGCGATGGTGGCCGAAACCATGATCCGGTTCCTGAGTAAAGTGCTGCCGCGATTGGTATGACCGATCCGCTGATTTCCGCCGCGCTGTCCGTGCGCCTGAACGCTTTCGCGCCGTTTTCGAAATTTCTGGTAGGCGCGGCGATCGAGGACGTCGGGGGTTGCATCCACACCGGCTGCAACGTCGAAAACGCTACCTACGGGCTGACCGTGTGCGCCGAGCGGGTCGCGGTTTTTAAGGCGATTTCCGAAGGCGCGCGGAAGTTCCGGCGTGTGGCGGTGGCCGCGGATACGGATGTGCTGACGCCTCCCTGCGGCGCCTGCCGGCAGATCCTGTGGGAGTTCTGCGGGGATGTGGAGATCGTGCTGGTGAATTTGCAGGGCAAGAGCGAGAGTTACCGGTTGAAAGAGTTATTTCCGAAGCCCTTCGATGCTTCGTTTTTGTAAGAGGAGTCAGGTACAAATGAACACAGTGGAACACAGATCCAAAACAAAGATCTTCTCTGTGTTCCTCTGTGTTCATCTGTGGCTGATTCCCTTCGCGCTTTCCGCTCAGCAGCAACCCGTCGACTGGATCTGGAGCGCGCGGTATGTGATCACCGAAGACCCGCAGCATCGCGTGATCGAAAACGGCGCGGTGGCGGTGCGCGGCGAGCGGATCGTCGCGGTGGATACGCGCGCGGCCATCGACAGCCGGTACCACACAGCGCAACGCCTCGACCGCGGCGATGCGATCCTGGCGCCCGGGCTGATCAACACGCACACGCACGCGGCCATGTCGCTGTTTCGTGGCATTGCGGACGATCTGAACCTGCAGGACTGGCTCGAAAAGTTCATCTTCCCCGCCGAAGCGAAGAATGTTTCGGCAGAGTTCGTGCGCTGGGGCACGCGGCTCGGGTGCCTGGAAATGCTGCTGGGCGGCACCACCACCTTCACCGACATGTATTATTTCGAGGACGTGGTGGCGGAAGCGGCCAAGGAAGCCGGGATGCGCGGCGTACTGGGCGAAACCATTATCGGCTTTCCGGTGGCCGATGCGAAGACACCGCGCGACTCGCTGGCCTTCACGGAGAAATACCTGGCGCGCTTCCACAACGATCCGCTGATCGTGCCGGCGGTCGCGCCGCACGCGCTCTACACCAACTCCGACGAAACGCTGAAAGCCTCGCGCGCCCTGGCCAACAAATACAGCGTGCCGCTGGTGATCCATGTTTCGGAGACCAAGAAAGAGAACGACGACGAACTGGCCAAGCGCCACACCACTCCCACGCAGACTCTCGACAAACTCGGCGTGTTCGACGGCCGCACGGTGGCGGCGCACTGCGTGTGGGTGAACGAAGCCGACATGGCGATTCTGAAGGCCAAGCACGTGGGCGTGGCGCATTGCCCATCGAGCAATATGAAACTGGCGAGCGGCGTGGCTCCGGTGACGCGCATGCTGGAGTTGGGGATCGCGGTGGGGCTGGGTCCCGATGGGCCGGCCGGCAGCAACAACGATTTCAACCTGTTCGAAGAGATGGACCTGGCGGCCAAGCTGCAGAAGGTGACGCGCATGGATCCGCGGGCGCTGCCCGCTTCCGCCGCGCTCGAAATGGCGACGATGGGGGGAGCGCGCGTGCTGGGCATGGAGAAGGAGATTGGCTCGCTCGAAGCCGGCAAACGCGCCGACGTGATCGTGGTGCGGCTCGACCGTCCGAATGCCGAGCCACTCTATGATCCGGTATCCCAGATGGTCTACGCGCTCAAGGCCGAAGATGTGCGCGATGTGATGGTGAACGGCAGGCCGGTGGTCCGCGACGGGCGCGTCCTGACGCTGGACGAGGCAGCCATCCTGGCCAAGGCGGCGGAGTACCGGGCGAAGATCAGCGCGTCGCTGAAATAGGGAAACCGCGCGCGGGAAGGCAGCGTCTAACGCGGGTATCGTGCGCAAATTGCGGCTCGCGGATCTGCTGGTTTCATCGATGTTGATTTGGTGCGGCTGCTCGCGGAATCGGATCGTGGAGCCGCCCCCAGCACCGCCCCCTCCCACGCCCGCCATCGCAGAGCCACGAGCGCGGCCGTCGCATCCGGGCGCAACCGCCGCGAACGCCTTCTTCCGGTTGAAGCGCTGGCAGGGTCCGGGACCGTTGCCCGCCGACCGTTACGCGGAGGCGCGAAATCAGCTCCGTAGGATGCCAAAGTATTCTCTGGCGCGGAGGCATGCCGGTCGACAGGACGCCGCGGCTGCGGTCTCGTTGGGGGACTGGCAGCCGCTGGGGCCGGACAATGTCGCGGGCCGCACCAAGGCGCTGGTGATCGATCCCACCGCGCCCGACACGATGTACGCCGCGACGGCAACAGGCGGCATCTGGAAGAGTCTGGACGCGGGCGTCGGCTGGTTCCCTCTGACCGATTCGCTGCCGGTTCTGGCGATGTCGAGCCTGGCCCTGGACCCGACCAATCCGCAAACGCTCTATGCCGGATCGGGCGAGCAGATGCCCGGCGCGGGCATTTTCAAGACCACCGATGGCGGCCAGACCTGGACACAGCTTGCGCAGACGGCCGGCTTCGCGTACGTCTACAGCATCGCCATCAGCCCGTCGCGACCCTCCAATTTGTATGCGGCGACCGATTCGGGGCTGTGGGCGAGTAACGATGGCGGCGCCACCTGGACGAACTCGATGCCGTCGTCCGGCGGATGTTACTACACGGTTGTCCGTGGCGATCAGCCCGCCGATATTGTATTTGGCACCTGTAGCCAAACCAATGGTTATCCATTAGTGCAGTTACAAACGGAGATTTGGAGTTATCCGCCAGGCGGTAACTATGCCATTTACCGCGGGGATATGGGTGCGGGCAGCTGGCAAATGGTCATGTCCGTGCCGAATATGGGTCCGACGGCGCTGGCGATTGCGCCGACCGCTCCGGATACGATCTACGCGCTGGCCACGAGTTCCGACGCCACCAGCCCGTTCGATTTGGCGCTGCTGGGCTTTTATGTGTCGGACCAGGGCGGTCTGCCGGGCACCTGGCAGGAGCGCGCGGATATTTCCGATCCGAATAGCATTACCACTAACATGCTGAGTTACCACGCCGTTCCCCCGGATTGCACTTACGGTATCTCGGGATTGCATTCGGGACAAGGCGGATGGAACTTAGGGTTGGCTGTGGACCCGGCGGATTCGCATACGATCTTCGCCGCAGGAGTCGCTCTGACGCGGTCGCAGGATGGCGGCAGAACGTTCGCGGGGATCACCCCCACGATGCATACCGACAATCACGCGTACGCATTTCATCCCTACTACAACGGCAGTTCGAACCAGACGCTGTTTGAAACGAATGACGGCGGGGTGTATCGGATGGACCAGGTGCGTACGCAGGCGGTATCGTATTCGTGCTCGCAGCCCTTCTATACTTTTACCGGGTCGGCCATGAATACTGCGCTGCAATCGATCCAGTTCTATCACGGGGCGGTAACTCAGGGCGGCGGATTATATCTGGGCGGTGCGCAGGATAACGGCGTCTTGCTCGGCTCGGCCGCAACGGCCGGTCAATGGGCCTCGATCTACGGCGGCGACGGCGGCATGTCGCTGTTCGATCCACTCGACGCGAATATCTTGTACACCGAGTATCAAGGCTTGAAGATCGCGAGGACGACGGATGGGAGCGATACTTTTGCGTTGGCACTTACCGGCATCAACGAGCCGGCCGGCGACTTTCCGTTCGTGACTTACTTTGTCATCGATCCAAACCATCCGCAGAACCTGTACATCGGCGGGTATCAGTTATGGGCCAGCACGGACTATGCACAGACGTGGTCGGCGGCGAGCCCGAACAATGGCACGGCGATTACTACCATCGCGGTCAATCCGACGAACTCGAGCCAGGTGATGTACGGCGATCTTACCGGCACAATCTACAACGGCGCCATCCACCCGGCCGGCAATACGTGGGCCTCCAGCCAACCGCGCTCCGGGTATGTGTCGGATATTGTTTTTGACACGGCGCAGCCAGGACTCGTTTACGCCACTTACTCTACCTTCCGTGGGCAGCCTACCGATAGCGAATTGTATGTCTCGACAGATGGCGGTATTAACTGGTTGGAGCCTACAGGCTCGAACTTACCGGATATTCCGGTGCATGTCTTAGTGATCGATCCGGACGTACATTCGACCTTGTATATCGGCACCGACCTCGGGTTGTTTGTCAGCTTCGATTCGGGCGTCACCTGGGCCGTGGATAGCTCCTTTCCAGCAGTGGTGACGGAGAGCCTGCAGATCGATCAGAACGGCGGGGCTAAGCACCTGTACGCATTCACTTACGGGCGTGGCGCCTGGCGGGTGAACCTGACGCCGGATGTTACCGAATGCACTTACTCGGTTTCGCCGGCGTCTTTCTCGATCGACGGGAATAGCGGGCAGTTACTCTCGGTCAACGTCGATACCGCGGCTGGCTGCGCGTGGTCGGCGTCGGCGGTGCAGTCGCTGCCGTACGTGCGGCTGCAAAGCCCGGCCGGTCGTGTCGGACCGGGAACGCTGTATTTCATGGTTGGGGCGAACTTTTCGGGATCCAAGCGTTTCTTGCCCATCACCGTACAGAATCAGCCGGTGTACATCACGCAAACCAGCATCAACTTATCGAGTGCGGCGTTCGACGAGCTTTCCAGCGCCCCCGCGCTTCCGTCGCTGCCGTACTACCGTGCGGGCGCCTTCAACGGGCTGACGGCCAACAGGACCGATCCGGTGCATAGCTGCACGGGATCGGCCGATCAGGGCACGGGATGGTTTACTTACACGGCGGCGCAGAATCAGACGATCGACGTGACCGCATCCGCCGGCGGTTCGGCGGCTGTGTTGACGGCATATCCACTGGTGAACGGACGGCTGGGCGCGGAGATCGGGTGCGCGTCTAACTCGGCGAACACGGTGTCGAATCCATCCATTCAGTTTCCGGCGACAGCCGGGGCGCGATATGCTATCGAGATCGCCGGGCTGAACGGCGCGTTAGGGGTGACCAGCCGCGCCAGTGTGACCATTCAGGCGCTGCCGGTGGTGACGATTACAGGCGGATCGGCCAATCTCGGCCCCGGGCAGGGCACGCAATTCACGGCGTCGATTACGGGCACGCCGAACACGGCGGTGCGCTGGGTGGCGCAGTTCGGCACCATCGACCAATCGGGGAACTACACGCCGCCGCCCAATCTACAGCCGGGCCAGACCTTTACCGATACGGTGACGGCGGTGAGTTTCGCCGATGCTAACGCCTCGGCCAGCGTGACGGTGACGGTGCAGATGTAGGAACTTGCCCGCCGCAATTATTTGCGAACGATTGCCCCTGCTTTTCGTATAGCTCAATATGGAGACCGCCTTCCGCAACCTGAGGCACGCCGTGCGTTCGCTCGCGGGCGACCGCGGATTCACCATCGCAGTGGTCCTGACGATCGCGGTGTGCATCGCCGCCAACACGGCCACTTTCGCGGTGGTGAACTCGGTGCTGCTGCGTCCGCTGCCGGTGCCGGACGCCGGCTCGATTCTGCTGATGTCGAATCGTTACCCCGGTGCGGGCGCGGATTTCGGCTACAACAGTGCGTCGGGCGATTACTTCGACCGGCTGCGCGATGTGCATGCGTTTTCCGAGCAGGCGCTCTTCCGCACGCAGGGGCGCACCGTTGAAATTCAGGGCACGCCCGAGCGCATCACGGGAATGGCGGCGACGCCTTCGCTGTTCCGACTGCTGCGCGTCGCGCCGGCGTACGGGCGTGCGTTCAGCGATGCGGAGGGCGAACCAGGCGCCGAACAAAAGGCGATCCTCAGCGAGGGCCTCAGCCGGCGGCTCTTCGGCAGTCCGCAAGCCGCGCTGGGCCGCGATGTTCGGCTCAACGGGCAGCTGTTTACGGTGGTCGGGGTGATGCCGGTGAGCTTCAACTTCCTCGATCCCGAGGTGCAGTTGTGGACGCCCGCAGCCTTCAGTGCCGAGGAGCGCGAACTGCATCATTCGAACAATTGGCACAGCATCGGGCGGCTGAAGCCCGGCGCGACCCTGGAGCAGGCCCAGGCGCAGGTGGATGCAGTCAACCGCGCCAATCTCGACCGCATGCCGAATTTGAAACAACTGCTCATCAACGCGGGCTTCCACACGGTCGTTTCGCCGCTCGAAGACATGCTGGTGAAGCAAGTGCGCAGTTCGCTGTATCTGCTGTGGGGTGGTGCGGCGTTCGTGCTCCTGATCGGCGCGGTGAATGTGGCCAACCTGGTGCTCGCGCGGACCACCCTGCGCCGCAAAGAATTCGCCACGCGGCTGGCGCTGGGCGCGGGATCGGCCAACCTGATGGGACAGTTGGTAACCGAAAGCATCCTGGTGGCGGTGGCGGGCGGGGCGGCCGGAGCTGTGTTGGGCACGTTGCTGCTGAATGCGCTGGCGCATGGCGCCATCCAAACTCTGCCACGCGCGAGCGAAGTGCGCGTCGATGGGCTGGTGATCCTGGCGATGCTGGTGACGGCGGCGCTGGTGGGTATCGTCATCGGGCTGATTCCGTCGGTGCAGGTGATCCGCGCGCGCGCCAGCGAGGTGCTGCGCGAAGAGAGCCGCACCGGAACGGGAGGACGGCGATCGCGTCGTGTGCGCCAGATACTGGTGGTGGCGCAGGTGGCTCTGGCGTTCGTCCTGATGGCCGGCGCGGGCCTGGTGCTGGCCAGCTTCCGCCAATTGCTGCGCGTGGATCCGGGGTTCGATGTCCACGGCGTGGTCACGGCAGCGACCAGCGTGCCGGACTCCCTATACAAGCGCACCGACGTCCGCGAGTTGGTGGACCGCACACTGGATGCCATCCGCTCGATTCCCGGCGTGCAGGCAGCCGGCGCGACCACCACGATTCCTTGGG
>Ga0335085_10003939_pt1 | contig 25070 bp, 20 predicted proteins | sample Lox_Sample_45_FD_206712 | JGI IMG/M metagenome (GOLD analysis project Ga0335085, IMG submission 206712) | Soil microbial communities from Loxahatchee National Wildlife Refuge, Florida, United States - Lox_Sample_4.5 | ecosystem: Environmental > Terrestrial > Soil > Wetlands | place: USA...
CCGATGGCGCGATCCGGTCCTTTGCTGACCGAAGCGCAGTGGAAGAAAATCGCGCCCTTGCTTCCCAGGCCGCCCCGGCACCTCCAGGGCGGCCGCCCGTGGATCGAGAACCGCCGTGTGCTGGAAGGGATTTTGTGGATTCTCCGCAGCGGGGCTCGCTGGCAGGACCTGCCGGAGAAATATCCGCACCCTTCGACGTGCTGGCGACGACTACGGGACTGGGAGGAGGGGGGCATTTGGTTGAACATCTGGCGGGCCTTTCTGAGCGAGTTGAACGAGCGCCAACAACTGAAGTGGAGCGAATCGTTTCTGGACGGCAGTTTTGCTCCGGCGAAAAAAGGGGCTGCGGAGTCGGAAAAACCAAGCGGGGCAAGGGGACGAAGTGGATGGTGGTGGTCGACGGCCGCGGTCTTCCTCTGGGAAACTACCTTCACTCTGCATCCCCGGCGGAAGTCCGGCTTGCGGAAACGACGCTCGCGGCGATCCGGGTAGGCCGACTTCATCAGGCGGGCCGTCCTCGGCAGAAGCCGCTGCGGGTGATCGCCGATAAAGCGTACGACAGCGATCCGCTGCGCCAGCGCTTGCGGCGACGCGGAATTGAACTGATTTGCCCGCACAAAAAGAATCGCGTGCGGCCTGCGACGCAGGATGGCCGAGCCCTGCGGCGCTACCGAAGGCGATGGATCGTGGAACGCACCAACGCCTGGCTCGGGAATTTCCGTCGCTTGGTGGTGCGCTACGACCGCTCGCTCACAATCTATAGCGCGTTCTTTCATATCGCTTGTCTCATGATCGTCTTGCGGAGGGTTGTGCAATAGCTTCTAGTCAGAAAACGGGAATCGCGGCATAATATCCGCCGTTCCTTTTATTCGGAGAGTCACAAATGCGCCACGTGATAAGAATTGTGTTCTTGGGTTCCCTGTACGCGGCGATTTCCGTCGCCGCGGCGGCGCAAGCGCCCAGCGCCGCTCCCGCGAAGAAGCCGGCCGCGCCGGCAAAGGCGCCCGCCAAGGCGACGCCGTTTGATTCGGCTTTGTTGCACCCGGAAACGTTGCGCGCAAAGGCTCCCGCCGAATATGACGCCAAGTTCGTGACCACAGCAGGGGATTTTACCATTCACGTGACGCGTGCCTGGGCGCCGAATGGCGCCGACCGCTTCTATAATCTCGTGCGGCATCATTATTACGACGGTGCGGCATTCTTCCGTGTCTTGCAAGGGTTTATGGCCCAATTTGGAATCAGCGCGTATCCCCAGGTTTCTGCCGTATGGGAAAACGCGACCATCAAGGACGATCCTGTCACGCAAAGCAATCATCGAGGGTATGTGACGTTTGCCACGGCGGGGCCCAATACGCGCACGACCCAAATCTTTATCAACTACGGCAACAACGCGCCCCTCGATCGAAGCGGATTTTCGCCTTTCGGCCAGGTGACGGAGGGAATGGAAGTAGTTGACAAACTGTACAATGGCTATGGAGAAGGCGCGCCCGACGGCCACGGCCCGGACCAGGGAATGATCACTCGAAGCGGGCGCGGGTACCTCGAAAAGGGCTTTCCGAAGTTGGATAGTATTCGTTCCGCGACGATCGTGCCACCCGTTGCGGCGCCTGCACCGGCCAAGTAAGTTTTTAGGGCGGGACATTCCCGGGGACTGTTTCCACACGCGGGCTGGCTCATCCGCATAACGTGAATCGTCCCCTTACCTAGCCAGACAAGCTCAGAGCATGGACCTCATTCGTCTAGCGAAGCGGGACGCCGTGGTTGAGGAAGAGGCGGGCGCATTTGGGCCAGTTCGCGCCGAAAGCCTCGTTCGCGAGAGTTGGTTCGAAAATGAACTGGCGATCCCCGTCTGCTACGCCGTCGCGGCGTGCCTGATTCATTTCTTGTGGAACGGGCGCTACGGCTATTTTCGCGATGAGCTTTACTACGCGGCCTGCGGGCAACACCTGGCCTGGGGATATGTCGATCACGCCCCGCTCGTCGCGGTCGTGGCTCGGCTGACGCGAGCGCTGTTCGGCGATTCGCTCCGCTCGCTGCGATTTTTTCCGGCGCTGTCCGCGGGCGCAAAAATACTTCTTGCCGGATGGATCGTGCGCGAACTCGGCGGCGGCCGCTACGCGCAAATCCTCGCCGGAGCCGCGATGCTCGTCTGTCCCATCTACCTGGCAATGGATAATTTCCTGTCGATGAATGCGTTCGAACCGGTCTTCTGGATGCTGTGCCTCGCCGTTTCCCTGGGGATCCGCAGAACAGGGAACGAGCGGTTGTGGCTTCTGTTCGGGCTTGTGGCGGGAATCGGAATTTTGAACAAGCACTCGATGCTCGTTTTTGGACTGGCATTTTTCCTGTCGTTGCTTGTGACCCGGGAGCGCGCGGCGCTTCGGAGCCCGTGGATTTGGCTGGGCGCGCTGATTTCATTGTTGATCTTTCTGCCGAACCTAGTTTGGGAAGAAGCACACGGCTGGCCCACGATCGAAATTCTTCGCAACGTGGACCGCATAAAAAATGCGCACGTAACATGGCTGGAATTCATCGCCCAACAAGCGTTCCTGGTTCATCCGCTGGCGGCGCCAATTTGCATCGCAGGGCTGTGGTTTTTTCTGCGGACGAGGCAGGGTGCGCCATTCCGCTTTCTCGGGTGGACCTATCTGTTTCTCCTTGCCGAATTCTTGGTTTTGCGGGGACGCATTTACTATCTGGCGCCCATCTACCCGGTGCTTTTCGCTGGCGGCGCTGTCCTGATCGAGAAGTGGATCGCGAGGCGGGGAGGAAATTGGCTTAGAGCGGCCATCCTCGCCCCGTTGGCGGTCGGAGGCGTCATCGCGGCACCACTGGCGTTGCCGATTCTGCCGTTGGAGGCAGCCGCGGCTTACGCGAGGTTTTGGGATGTGGATAGGGTGCACGTCGAGAAAGAGCCGAGCGGGAAATTGCCGCAGATGTATGCCGACATGATGGGCTGGCCGCAGCAGGTCGATACGGTCGCGGGGGTGTTTCAATCGCTTTCGCCGGACGAGCAATCGCGCGTCGCGATCCTGGCCAAGAATTACGGCCAGGCCGGCGCGATCGATTATTTCGGACCCTCGCTGGGCCTGCCGCACGCCATCAGCGGCCACAATAATTATTATTTGTGGGGTCCGCAGCAGTACACCGGGGAAGTGGTGATCGCGGTAGGGATGCCGCTGGCCGATTTGAAACCTTTGTTCGGCCAGATTGAACTCGCCGCGACGATCAACCACGAGTATGCGATTCCTGAGGAAAACAACCTGCCCATCTACATCTGCCGCAATCCGAAAATGACGTTGCAACAGGCATGGCCGCGGCTGAAGTTTTACGGGTAGGATTTCTTCGCTTTACGCCACGCCCAGCACGTGGACGAGCTCGCGCACCGAGGCGGCTGACTTATCGAGCGCGGCCTTCTCTTCCGCGGTGAGTTTGATCTCGATAATTTGCTCGACGCCCCGTGCACCGAGTTTCACGGGCACGCCCACGTACAATCCGCTGATCCCGTATTCGCCTTCGAGATAGGCGGCGCAAGGAAGAATCTTTTTTTTGTCCTTCAGTATTGCCTCGACCATCTCGACGACGGCGGCGGACGGCGCGTAGTACGCCGATCCCGTTTTCAGGTAGTTCACGATTTCAGCGCCGCCTTTTCGCGTGCGGTCTACGATGGCGGCAACGCGATCGGGAGGCAGAAGGTCCGGCAAGGGAATTCCGGCGACGGTGGAATAGCGCGGCAGCGGCACCATGTCGTCGCCGTGGCCACCCAGCACGAATGAGTGCACATTTTCAACCGACACGCCGAGCTCCATCGCCACAAACGAGCTCATGCGGGCCGAGTCGAGCACTCCTGCCATACCCATGACACGATTCTTCGAAAAACCACTGACCTTGTAAGCCGCCTGCACCATGGCATCGAGTGGGTTCGTGACCATGATCAAAATCGCACTCGGCGAATATTTCACGACCTGCTCGACAACGCCCTTGATGACGTCGTAGTTGGCCTTGAGGAGATCATCGCGGCTCATCCCAGGCTTGCGCGGAAAGCCGGCCGTGACAACGACGACGTCGCTGTTGGCGGTCTCCTTATAGTCCCCGGATGCCGTACTGATGCCGGTGACGCGGGCGTCGGAGCCGGAAATCGGCGTCGATTCCACCATGTCCAGCGCTTTGCCTGTCGGCGGGCCGTCGAGAATATCGGTCAACACCACATCAGCCAGTTCCATGTCGACGATGCGTTGCGCCGTTGTCGAACCCACGAAACCGCCGCCAACAACCGTAACTTTCTTCCGCATGAGAGCGCTCTCCTGTGTTTGTGAGAATGAAAATGAAAAGCGGCAGGGGTGCCTGCCATTGCAGCCGGTTTGATCCTTATTTCGTTACCGCCAATGACTGCATGTTTTCGATGATGGCGCTGGCAAATTGCGAAGTGCCGAGCTTCGTTGCGCCTTCCATCATGCGTTCGAGGTCGTAAGTGACCCGTTTCTGGCCGATGGTGCGTTCGATCCCCGTCTCGATCAGACGGCCCACTTCGTTCCAGCCCATGAATTCGAACATCATGACGCCGGAAAGCATGACGGAACTTGGATTGATGACGTCCTTGTCCGCGTACTTGGGAGCGGTGCCGTGCGTGGCTTCGAAGCAGCCATAGCCGTCGCCGACGTTCGCGCCGGGCGCCATGCCCAGGCCGCCAACCTGCGCGGCGCACGCGTCCGAGATATAGTCGCCGTTCAAGTTGGGTGTTGCGAGGACCTGGTATTCGTCCGGGCGCGTCAGCACCTGTTGGAAGATGGAGTCGGCAATGCGGTCGTTGATCAGGAGCTTCTGCTTCCACTTGCCTTGCCCGTGCGTCGCGTAGATCTTGTCCAGTACCGATTTTACTTCGTCGCAAACTGATTTCCGGAATGCGTCCGTTGCTTGATCGAGCCCGGGTTCGATCAGCGCCGCGTTCTGCTCGGCGGTGAGGTTCGTGCTGCGGTCGCGGTTGTCGAGTATCCAGCTCTCGCGCTCGGTGACGATCTGGCCCCGGAACTCGTCGACGGCGAGCTCATAGCCCCAATCGCGGAACGAGCCTTCGGTAAATTTCTGGATATTGCCCTTGTGCATGATCGTTACGACGCGCTTCTTGTTTTCCAGCGCGTATTGAATTGCGCGTCGCATGAGGCGCTTCGTGCCAAACGGCGAAATCGGCTTGATCGCCACGCCGGAATCGGGTCGAATCTGTTTCGGGCCGCCGCCGAGCATATCCTTGTTCAGGAATTCGATGAGCTTTTTGACCTCAGGCGTTCCCGAGCGCCACTCGATGCCGATATACACATCTTCGGTATTTTCACGAAAAACAATTACGTTTAGGCGCTCGGGATGTTTCATGGGAGAACCGACGCCCTGAAAATAGCGAACCGGGCGGACGCACGCGTAAAGATCGAGAATCTGCCGCAGCGCGACGTTAAGCGAACGGATCCCGCCGCCCACCGGAGTCGTCAGCGGCCCCTTGATCGAAATGCGGAAGTCTCGGATGGCCTCGACCGTTTCGTCGGGCAGCCATTGCTTGAATTCATTGAACGCTTTTTCGCCTGCGAATACCTCGAACCAGGCGATCTTGCGTTTGCGTTCATAGACGAGGTCTACGGCGGCATCGAACACGCGTTGCGAGGCTTTCCAAATGTCGCGTCCCGTCCCGTCGCCCTCGATGTAGGGAATAATAGGCCGATCGGGAATGACGAATTTGCCCCCGGAGTACTCGATGGGCTTTCCATCGGACGGAACGGGCCTGCCGTTATACGATGGCTTCATGTTTCAATTCCTCTGTGGGTTGTCACAACAACGGCGCGAATGGGAAAGAATAACACACCCCGACGTTCCAGGACACTGCCGCGGCCGTCAAATTTGTTCCACGCGGTTTTCGGCGCGAATTGGTTTTGCGATGGAGAGGGTGACCCGCCGGTCGCTAGCGGCGGTATCTGAATGCGGTTGTCTTTCACGCGTCTCCGGGACGCACAAAAAAGCGCCTCTGACAACGCGGTCAGAAGCGCTTTCTGATTCGAGCAGAATGCTTGCGCCGGGACCGTAACGGCCGCGGCACGATCCTCCTAAATGTCGTAGTACAGATGGAACTCGTAGGGATGCGGGCGCATCCGCACGGGATCGGATTCCACTTTTTTCTTATAGTTGATCCAGAGTTCGACGAACTCCGCGGCGAAGACGCCACCCTCGAGCAGGAACTTGTGGTCCTTTTCGAGTTCGCCGAGCGCTTCGTCGAGCGAGCCGGGCATTGAGGGAATCTTGGCGGCTTCTTCCGCGTCGAGCTCGAAAATGTCCTTGTCGAGCGGCTGGCCGGGGTCGATCTTGTTCTTGATGCCGTCGAGACCTGCCATCAGCATGGCTGAGAACGCGAGATAGGGATTACAGGACGGGTCGGGCGGCCGGAACTCGAGCCGCTTGGCCTTCGGGCTTTCCGAATAGACCGGGATGCGCACCGCAGCCGAGCGATTCCGTCGCGAGTACGCCAGGTTTACCGGCGCCTCATAGCCGGGCACGAGCCGCTTGTACGAGTTCGTCCCCGGCGCAATGATCGCGGAAAGCGCGCGCGCATGTTTGAGCAGGCCGCCAGCGTAGTGCAACGCCGTCTGCGAGAGTCCCGCATAGCCGTCGCCTGCGAACAGCGGCTTGCCCCCAAGCCACAGAGATTGGTGCGTGTGCATGCCGGACCCGTTGTCCGAGAAAATCGGCTTCGGCATGAAGGTCACGGACTTGCCAGCCTTCGCCGCCGTGTTCTTAATGATGTACTTATACTTCATCATATTGTCGGCGGAATTCAGAAGCGTGTTAAAGCGCAAGTCAATTTCCGCTTGGCCGGCCGTCGCGACTTCGTGGTGCTGGCACTCGACGTCCATCCCGATGCCGAGCATGTTCAGAACCATTTCCGAGCGCAGATTCTGATAGTGATCGGCGGGTGGAACGGGGAAGTAGCCCTCCTTGTAGCGCGTGCGATAACCAAGGTTCTTGTAATCGCCGTCATTGGCACGGCCCGTGTTCCAGCGGCCTTCGTCGGAATCGATGAAGTAGAAGCTGTGCTGCGGCGCGCTGTCAAACCGAATGCTATCAAAGATGAAGAACTCCGCCTCCGCGCCGAAGAACGCCGTGTCGGCGATGCCCGTGGATTTCAGGTACGCTTCCGCGCGCTTGGCGACGTGCCGCGGGTCGCGGTGATAGGGCTTTTGCGACGGCGGATCGGTGGCGTCGCCAATCATCACGAGGGTGGGAGTGGTGAGGAACGGATCGATGAAGGCGGTATTCGGATCGGGAATCAGAAGCATGTCCGACTCGTGGATCGAAGCCCATCCGCGAATCGAGCTCGCGTCGAAACCGAAACCTTCCTTGAAGGAGCCTTCGCTGAGTTCGCCTATGGGGTAGCTGACATGTTGCCAGATGCCAGGCACATCAATGAAGCGAAGATCGAGTATCTTCGCGCCGTTCTTCTTCGCAAATTCAAGTACAGCTTTTGCGTCCATTCGTTCTCCTTAAGCCGAGATTAAGTAGGTATGCGGTTCTTTGCTTACTGCACCCAAACGCGGAATCGCGAATCTACCGGAACGGCGAAGGGGTAGTCAAGCGATCTAGGTGTCAAATTTTGAATGGCCTGAATCCGGAATCTTTATGAATTGTTTATAAAGCCGCGAAAACGCCCGGCGAAGCGCAATCCCCGGGCTAGGCAGGCCCTCTAGTCGTAATACTCCTGCCCCAGGTGGGTAATCAGATCCTCGCCCATCATCCAGCGAAGCGTGTTCTTGAGCTTCATTGACTGGATAAAGAGATCGTGCTCGGGGTACAGCTCCGGCGCGCACATGGGAGATTTGAAGTAAAAGCTCAGCCATTCCTGGATGCCGCGCATTCCGGCGCGCTTGGCGAGATCGAGGAAGAGAACCAGATCCAACACGATCGGAGCCGCCAGGATCGAGTCGCGGCAAAGAAAATCGACCTTGATTTGCATCGGATAGCCCAGCCAGCCGAAGATATCGATGTTGTCCCAGCCCTCTTTGTTGTCGCCGCGCGGGGGATAGTAGTTGATGCGGACCTTGTGGTGAATTTTTCCGTACAGGTCGGGATAGAGCTTCGGCTGAAGAATGTATTCGAGGACACCCAGTTTCGATTCTTCCTTGGTCTTGAACGACTCGGGATCGTCGAGCACTTCACCGTCCCGATTGCCGAGAATGTTCGTCGAGAACCATCCGTCCATTCCGAGCAGACGCGCCTTGAAGCCCGGCGCAAGGATCGTCTTCATGAGCGTTTGGCCTGTCTTGAAATCCTTGCCGCAGATCGGGACGCCGTGCTGCCGGGCGAGAGCGACCATGGCGGGGATATCAACGGTCAAGTTCGGCGCGCCGTTGGCAAATGGCACTCCGCTCGTGATCGCGGCCCAGGCATATAGCATGGACGGCGCGATCGACGGATGATTTTCCTTCATCGCGGCCACGAATTTCTCAGGCGTCTCGTGCACGGCATGCGATTTCAGGAAAATTTCTGTAGACCCGCACCAGATGACAACCGTTCGGGCAACTTTATTTTTCTTCTGAAATTTTTGAATGTCGTCGCGAATTTGCAGCGCCAAGTCGTACTTCGTACGAGCCTTCTTCACGTGCGTGCCGGAAAGCTTCTTGACGTAGTTCTGGTCGAACGCGGCTTTCATCGGGCGAATCCGGTTTAGGAAATTCTTCACTTCGCCCAGGTGTTCCGGTCTGATGACGGCGGCGTTTTTTGCGGCTTCGTAAGCGCTGTCGGGGAAAATGTCCCAACCGCCAAAGACAATATTTTCGAGCGTGTCGAGCGGCACGAAATCCTTAATCGCGGGGGCGCGCGCTTCGGTCCGCTTTCCGAGGCGGATGGTCCCAAGTTGCGTCAAGGACCCGATGGGCAGCGACTTTTTTCTCCGCACCAAATCGACTCCGGCCATGAACGTGGTAGCGACCGCTCCCATGCCGACGGTAAGAACCCCGAGTTTTCCTTGGGGCAAGGCGATGCCTGCGGACCTGCGCATTCTGATCTCTCCTGTCTTGTTCAAAGTGTGCGGAGCCGTGAAACAGCGTAGGACCTTGTCTTCCAGCGGAATTCGATCCGCGGACCCCTGCGCGCAAACACCGTATCATGCTCGAACGCGCAAGGATTTGCAACGCGGAATCGCGCTGCGATCAGCCACCCCTGCGCGGCTTAGACGACGACCGCGCCGACGCTGCGGCGGCGCGATGCTTGCCGGGAATTGCGGCGCCTGGTTTCGTCCTGAGCGCTACGAGCAGCTTTTCGAGGCCGAGCGTGTTGATGACGTCTTTCTTTTCGAGCCATCCGCGCCGGGCCATTTGCACTCCGAAACGCATGGCCTGGAGGCCGCGCGTCGAATGCGCGTCGGTCGAAATCACGATTTTCACGCCGCGTTCCTTGGCCATGCGCAGATGCGTGTCCTTCAAATCGAGACGTTCCGGGGAAGCATTGCATTCCAGGATGACGCCGTGTTTGCGCGCCGCATCGAGGACGCGCTCCATGTCGTAGGCATAGGCATCCCGGCGCAGGACCAAGCGGCCGGTAGGATGCGCCACGATCTGCGTGTACGGGTTCTCGATGGCGGCCAGAATCCGATCCGTCATCTCGGCGCGATCGAGATTCATGTAGGAATGAATCGAGACGAGCACCACATCGAGCTGCGCGAGCACTTCGTTGTCGAGGTCGAGCTTCCCATTCTTCAAGATATCGACTTCGCTACTCGCGAGAATCCGAATGCCGGGGCGCTTCGCGTTGGCGGCGTTGATTTTCTTGATTTGCTCGAGTGTGCGCTTCTCGTCGAGGCCGTTCGCGACGGTCACAGCCTTGCTGTGGTCGGTGAGCGAAATGTATTCGTAGCCGAGTTCCTTGCCGGCGAGCGCCATTTCCTCGATCGAGTTCCGCCCGTCGCTTGCCGTCGTGTGCATTTGCAGATCGCCGCGTATATCCGCCCGTTCGATAAGGTTCGGCAAGCGGTGCTCGGCGGCGGCATCGATTTCGCCCGTGTTCTCGCGCAGTTCGGGCGGAATGAAATCGAGTCCCAGCTTTGCGTAAATCTCTTCCTCGGTCGCGCGAGCCACGGGCCGCTCCCCTTTGAGCGTCGCGAGCGCGTACTCATTGAGCGTGTAGCCCATTTTGTTCGCGCGGCCGCGCAGCGCGACGTTGTGCTCTTTCGATCCCGTGAAATAGAGCAGGGCGGCGCCAAAGCTTTCTCTTTCCAGAATTCGCACGTCCACTTGCAGGCCGCTTTTTAGAACAAAGCTGACTTTATTTTCACCGCGCGCCAGCGTCTGGTCGATTTCGGGATAGCTCAGAATATGTTCAGAGATCGCTTCAACGACCTTGGGCGTGCTTTTCCCAGGCGCAAGCGTCACCAGCAAGTCGAGATCGCCGACGGTTTCCTTTCCCCGGCGCAAAGACCCCGCCGGCGTCACTCCCTCAATAGGCTTGCCGAAGGCACGAACGAGTGAAACGAGCCTTTCCGCTTCGGCCTCAGCGACGTCAATCAAAAACCGGCCCGCCGATTTCTTGTGCACCTCGATCGCTTTCAAAATATTCTCTTCGCTCTTTTCTCCGAACCCGGCGAGATCGCGCAGTTTGCCCTCGCGCGCGATCTTCTCCAACTGCTCCACGGTTCCCGCCTTAAAAGTTTTCCAGAGAAGTGCGACCTTTTTGGGTCCGAGTGACTGCAGTTCAAGAAGATGGAGAATCGTTCCGGGATATTTTTTGAGAAGCTTCTGGCGCAGCGCATAGTCGCCCGTCTTGAGAATTTCCTGGATGTGGTCGGCCATGCCGTCGCCGATGCCTGGCAATTCCGTTAGCTTGGCGCGGTCTTTGGCCAACTCTTCGACGGATTCCGGAAGGCTATCGAGAAGTTCGGCGGCGCGCTCGTAGCTACGATAGCGGCCGATCATCGCGCCGTCGATTTCGAGCAGTTGCGCCGTTTCCCGCAAGACACGGGCGACGTCACGGTTTTCCATATGTGTGTCCCGCGCCTACTGGCCGAGGATATAAGCGAACATGAGCGGCGCGACAATCGAAGCATCCGACTCGATGACGAATCGCGGAGTCGCCGCTTCCAGTTTTCCCCACGTAATCTTTTCGTTGGGCACGGCGCCGCTGTAGGAGCCGTAAGACGTCGTGCTGTCGGAAATCTGGCAGAAGTAGCCCCACAGGCGGCATTTTTCCCGGAGGTCCTGCGTGATCAGGGGAACGACGCAGATCGGAAAATCCCCCGCGATGCCGCCGCCGATCTGAAAAAAGCCGATGGAGTCGCTGGAGGAATTCTGCCGGTACCATTCGATCAGGCACGCCATCTGCTCCACGCCGGATTTCACGACGTGGAAATTGGAGACATCGCCGCGAACCACGTTTGCGACAAAAATATTTCCAAGCGTGGAGTCCTCCCACCCCGGGGTGAAAATCGGCAGGTTCTTCTCACACGCCGCGATCACCCACGAATCCCGCGGATCAATCTGGTAGAACTCCTGAATCTGCCCGCCGCGAATAAGCTGGTACATGTATTCGAAGGGAAAGTAGCGCTGTTTTTCTCTGTCCGCCTTCTGCCACAGCTTCAGCACCTGCCGTTCGATTCGGCGCATCGCCTCTTCCTCGGGGATGCACGTGTCGGTGACGCGATTCATGCCGCGATCGCGCAAGGCGACTTCTTCCGCGTCGCTCAAATTGCGGTAATTCGGCACGCGCTTGTAATGATTGTGGGCGACCAGATTGAAAATGTCCTCCTCGAGATTCGCACCCGTCGTGCAAATGCCGTGCACCTTGTCTTGCCGGATCATTTCCGCGAGCGACAGGCCGAGTTCCGCAGTGCTCATCGCTCCAGCCATCGTCAGGAACATTTTCCCGCCTTGTGCAAGATGCGCGATGTACGCTTCCGAAGCATCCACCACAACCGCTGCATTGAAGTGCCGGAAATGATCCTTGATGAAATCCTTGACGTTCATGTCCACCTTTCTCTCCGAAATATTTTTTTCGGAGCCCACACTTGCGCAAATCCTATGCTACACGCGTCCATGATTCAAGCGAAGAACACGAATTCACGAAATATTTTTATGTCGGCGCCCGAAAAGGACACAAAAATGGGGCAGGGCGTCGCATTCAGAAAGGAAAAATAAGAAGCGAGAAACGCTAGCGAGTGCGTTTCACAAAATGCAGATAGTAAAGAAGCGCGCAAATCGACTTTGCGTCGCGCAGTGTTCCGCGGCGGATCATCGCTTCGGCTTGCTTCAGAGTGAAAATGCGCGGCGTGATTTTTTCGTCCTCCTCGGGTTGAGCGATCCCCTCGGTAAGTCCTTCGGCGGCAAAAATCCACATCCATTCATCCACAAAACCCGGCGTAGGAATGACGCACATCAATCTGCGAAAGCGTTTCGCCGTATATCCTGTTTCCTCTAGGAGTTCGCGGCGTGCGGCGGCGAGCGGAGCCTCCGTCGGTTCCTTGCGGCCAGCCACGAGTTCCCAGAGAAACGCGCTGGCGGCGTGACGATATTGGCGGATCAACAAAACGCGCCCATTCTTGAAAATCGGCAGGATGACGACCGAGCCGGGATGCACAACGATATCGCGCTCGGCGCGCACGCCGCCCGGCTCGATCACCGTGTCGCGCTGCAAGCGGAATACTTTGCCTTGATAGAGAATTTCGGTTTTGAGAACGTTCGCGCTTGCTTTGGTCAAATCGTCCTCCGGAAGAGGGGATTGCGTGATTGAGTTCTAGAGGCGCAGCGCCCGCGCCACGGAAATCTTAACAGGCTTCGGACATCGCTGCCGGTTGAACGTGAGATAACGGTCGCATATACTTTCTCAGCGCCCTCTGGTTCGATTCATGCCCATCAACACCCTGATTGTCGACGACGAAAAACCGGCGCGGGACGAATTAGCGTTCCTGCTGAAGAGCTTTCCGGAGGTGCACCTCGTCGGCCAGGGCAAAAACGGCGTCGAAGCGCTTGCTTTGATCAAGGAGCATTCCCCAGACCTTGTGTTTCTCGACGTACAGATGCCCGGCCTCAACGGCTTCGGCGTGATCAAGAAGCTTGTGGACCGAAAAGGCAAACTTCCGCAGATCGTGTTTGCGACGGCGTTTGACAACTACGCGGTGCAAGCCTTCGAAGTGAACGCCATCGATTATGTTTTAAAACCGATTGAGAAAAGCCGCCTCGCCCGTGCCATTCAGCGCGCGAAAAAAGCGCTCGAAGCCGAGGCCTCGCCGAGCGAACGTCTCGAAACGCTGGTCAGCCAGATCGGAGCCGCGAAGGCGCCGCCGGTCAAGCTGCTGGTGAAAACGCAGCAGCGGCTGTTTCTGGTGGATTCCGAGGACATGATTTACGCTTCGATTGAAGACGGCACCATCACCGTGGTGACGCGGGAGGAGGAAGGTACATCGAACTACCGGACGATCGAAGACCTGCAGTCCGCGCTCGAGTCCGATATTTTTTGGCGCGCCCACCGCTCCTATCTCGTGAACATCAATCACATCAAGGAAGTTGTCCCGTGGTTCAAATCGAGCTATATGCTGAAGATGAACGATAGGCGCGGGTCTGAAGTTCCGGTCAGCCGGGCGCAGACGAGGCGCCTGCGTGAATTGCTGAAACTGTAGGCAACCTTCGATTGGTTGGTCGCCGCGTTCCTTGCGACCTTTGTGCTCTGCGGGTTGAGCAGGCCTCGCTTCAGGATTCTCGTTCGCCTGTGCTAGCATCCTTCCTACTCGCGATTCGATGGACTTTTCTCTCACCGACGATCAGCGGCTCATTCGCGATACGATTCGTCAGTTCATGGAAGCTGAGGTGCGCCCGTCGATCCGCGCCCGCGACCGGGAAGAGAAGTTTGCCGCCGACGAACTGCGAAAGCTCGGCGAACTCGGCTGTTGCTGCATGCTGATTCCCGAATCGTGGGGAGGCTTGGGAGCGGACACCATTTCTTACGTCCTGATGCTGGAAGAGGTGGCGCGCGTCGATGCCGCGATGGCTGTGGCGTTGAGTGTCACCAACTCTCTCGCTGTTTTGCCGGTTTTCAAATACGGCAGCGAATCGCAAAAGCAAAGATATCTTTCGAATCTGGCGCACGGAGAAATACTGGGTGCATTCTGCCTAACCGAGCCGCAAGCGGGGTCCGATGCCGCCGCGATTACTGTGACGGCGGCGCGTTACGGCAACACCTATCGATTGAACGGGACGAAATCTTGGGTCACGAACGGCGGGGAGGCGGGTCTCTACGTCGTCTTTGCCAAGACCGATGCGGCGGCGGGGGCGAAGGGAGTCACCGCGTTTCTCGTCGAGCCGTCATTTCCCGGTTTTCGAGTAGCGCGCTACGAGGATAAGATGGGACTGCGCACTTCGCGGTCGGCGGAGATCACCTTCATCGATTGCCAAGTTCCGGAAGAAAATCGTTTGGGCGAAGAAGGCCAAGGGCTGAAGATTGCGCTGGAACTCCTGGATGGCGGAAGGGTTGGCATTGCGGCGCAGGCCGTAGGGATCGCGCAGGGAGCGCTGGAAGCGTCCGTCGCGTACGCTCGCGAGCGGCGCGCATTCGGGAAAACGATTGGCGAGTTTCAGGCGATCCAGTGGATGCTCGCCGACATGCAAACGGAAATTGAAGCCGCGCGCTGCCTGGTGCACAATGCCGCGTGGCTGCGCGATACGGGCTCCGCGCGAGTGGGCCCACATGCGTCGCGCGCAAAACTGTATGCCGGGGAAATGGTGAATCGCGCTGTCTACAAAGCCGTGCAAATCCACGGGAGCCTCGGCTATTCGCGTGAATCCGACGTCGAGCGGATGTATCGCGACGCGCGCGTGATTACGATTTACGAGGGCACGAGCGAGGTTCAGCGCACAATCATCGCGCGCGATCTGTTGAAGGCGAATTGAGCAAACGAAACGCAGAGGACTCTTTGGGAAGGCGCTCGTGACGGCAATGGTTGAGCGTCGTTCGCAGGTGCCCCGCGAACGTTTCTCGTTTCGAGGCGCGCCGCGCACCGCGGAATGTCTTTGTTTCATCGCCCGAAGGGAAGAGGGATTCCTCACTTTGTTCGGAATGAAAAACGAAATACATTCTGTCACGAAAGAGAAGAAATCCTCCGCGATTCATGAAGTCGGGAGAGCCTACTAGCGTGGACCGCAAGAAACGAGTGCTGAGCGGCATGCGCCCCACCGGGCGCCTTCATATTGGCCATTACTTCGGCGCGCTCGAAAATTGGGTCAAGCTCCAAAACGATCCGCAGTACGAATGTTTTTTCTTCGTGGCCGATTGGCACGCGCTCACCTCGGATTACGCGGACACGTCTCAAATCGCGCAGAACACCATCGAAATCGCGACGGACTGGCTCGCCTCGGGCCTCGATCCGGCGAAATGCATGATGTTTCTGCAATCCTCCGTCCCCGAGCACGCCGAATTGCACCTACTGCTCTCGATGGTGACGCCTCTCGGCTGGCTTGAACGCGTGCCCACATACAAGGAAGCCCTCGACAACGTGAAGGACAAGGACCTGCATACGTACGGTTTTCTCGGGTACCCCGACCTGCAGACCGCCGACATAGTCATGTACGGGGACGTTGAGCACGAACTGATCGTGCCAGTCGGCGAAGATCAGGTTTCACACATTGAGTTTAGCCGAGAGATCGTAAGAAGGTTTGATAGTTACAGAGTCAAAATCGACTACGAACGGTGGAGGCAGGAGGACCCGGGAAGTCTCAACCGGGTTCTCTACGCAGGGGGGATCGCTTCCCCCGAAGGGCCGAGGGCTGCAGGAGGGCATCTCGCTGATCCTCAGTTCGTCGCAGAGCTCCAAACGAGGTTTCTTAGAAGACAAATTCAAGAAGAGGGATTTGACAACTTTCGTCTTCGAATCGGTCTAGAAAATGCGAGGTATGTTTCTCTCAATCGCGTATTGCGTGAGCCAGAGGCCCTGCTTACGAGAACCCCTCGCATTCCCGGCACGGACGGCCGAAAGATGTCTAAGAGCTACGGAAATTTCATTTCGCTCAGCGAATCCGACGAATCGATCCGCACCAAAACGCGCGCCATGATCACTGATCCGGCGCGCAAGCGACGCACCGACCCCGGCAATCCGGAAGTGTGTCCCGTCTACGACTGGCATAAACTGTTTTCGCCGCTGGAGACGTTGAAGTGGTCTGCGGAGGGCTGCCGCACCGCGGGAATCGGCTGCATCGAATGCAAAACGGCGATGGCAGACAATCTGATCAAGTGGATCGCGCCGGTACGGGCGAGGCGCGAGGAATACGCGGCGCACCCGGACAAGGTGCTCCATATTCTGGATGAGGGGTCTACCAAAGCGCGCGAGGTCGCCCAAAAGACGATGACGCGCGTCCGCGAAGCGGTGTTTAATTGGAAAGAGAAGCGCGCCGAACTGAAATCTCCGCGCACCGTCGGCCAGGCGGATTGATTCGCTGGACGGAACGATACGGAATGAAGGGATCACGGGATGGCTTCACCCTATAAGATTCACCTCGAAACGTACGATGGCCCGCTCGATCTCCTGCTCGACCTGATCAAGAAGCAGGAGATCGACATTCACAATATCCCAATCGCGAAGATCACAGGCCAGTATCTCGACTACATCCATAAGCTCGAGCAACTGGACATGGACATCTCGGCCGATTTTATCTACATGGCCGCGACGCTGATCTACATCAAGTCGAAGATGCTTCTTCCGGCCGATCCGCTGGGCGGTCCCGAAGAGCAGGGAGACCCGCGGGCGGAGCTGGTGCATCGGCTGGTCGAGCACGAAAAATTCAAGAGCGCGGCACAGCTTCTCCACCAGCGGCAGCAGATCGAAGAACACGTTTGGTCGAAGCCGGACCGCACGCTCTACGAAGGGGAAGAAGTCGAAGGCGAACTGATCGTCTCTCTTGTGGACTTGGTGAAAGTGTTCCAGCAAGTGCTCGAACGCCGCAAGGAAGTGGTGAAGATCGAGCTGGCCCACGAGCAATTCACCGTGGCGCAGATGATGGAGCTGCTCCGGCGGCAGCTCGTCGCGAGCGAAGACGGCATTGACCTGATCGACTTCTTTGAGTCCTGCGCGTCGCGCCATGCGATGATTGTTTCGCTGCTGGCAGTGCTGGAGCTCGTGCGTCTACAGGCCATCATCCTGGTGCAGCAGGAATTGTTTTCCAAGATTTGGCTGCGGAAGCATAAGATGTTCGACGTGGTCTTCGCCGGCGGCGAATCGATTGCGGAATCGCTGGCGGAGCCGCTTCGGGGAATTGACGAACAATATTCATGAGCGCGCTCGCCGCCTGCCGGCAGGCAGATGGTTGGAGCCCGGCTAGAAACGGGTACGGGCTCCACTTGGAGCCCGGCTAGAAACGGGTACGGGCTCCACTTGGAGCCCGCTTAGAACAATGACCATGAATCCAACGGAACTGAAAGGTGCGCTGGAAGCGATCATCTACGCCGCCGACGAGCCCGCGACGCTCGACCAGATCGCCGACGCGGTGGGCGAGGAAAGGGCCACGGTGCGCGCGGCGCTCGATGAAATGATCGCCTGCTACGCCGGCGAAGAGCGCGGGATGGAAATTCGCGCCGTCGCGGGAGGCTACAAGTTTTACACGAAGCCGCAGCATCACGAGGTGGTGCGCCGGTTCATCAAAAGTCTGCGCCCGCCCCTGCGTCTCACGATGCCGGCTCTTGAAACGCTCGCCGTGATTGCCTACCGCCAACCGGTCACAGGTCCGGAGATTCAGGAAATTCGCGGCGTGAATGTCTCCGGAGTCATCAAAACCCTGCTCGAAAAGCGTCTGATCGTGACAGCGGGTCGCAAAGCCGTCATGGGTCGGCCGATCCTGTATCGTTCGTCGAAAGAATTTCTCATGCGCTTCGGCCTGTCCGATCTCGAGGAGTTGCCCAGCCTGAAAGAGTTCGAGCAACTCGCTCGCGCGGCGCTCGGTGCGGACGAAGGCATCGCGCCCGTCGAGCCGGAGAACGAAGCGTCGGGCGCGGCGGATTCCGCGGTCGTGGGGACAATGGAAGCGGAGGCGCCGGCGAAGCCCAGCCCCCAGGAACCGGCCGATTCTTCCGGAGCCGAAACGGTTCCGTCCGAACACACGAGGGCAGAAAGCGCCTCCTAAACAAAGTTCATGCTTGAGCGGCTGCAGAAGATCATCGCCCGTGCCGGTATCGCATCGCGACGTCATGCCGAGGACCTCATTCGCAGCGGACAGGTGCGTGTAAACGGAGCCGTGGTCACGGAGTTGGGAGCCAAGGCCGATCCTGAGCGCGATCGCGTCGAGGCAGCGGGCCAGATCGCGCATGTTTCGGAACCACCCGTTTACCTGTTGCTCCACAAGCCTCCGGAAGTCGTATCGACGCTCGCCGATCCCGAAGGCCGCCGTACCCTCCGTAATTTTCTGATCGGCGTTTCCGAACGCGTGTTTCCCGTGGGGCGCCTGGACTACGCAGCGAGCGGCGCCGTTTTTCTGACCAACGACGGCGAACTCGCAAGCCGCATGCTCAAGGCATCGGTATTCCTGCCACAAATGTACTGGGTTAAGGTCAAGGGGCGGCTCAGCGACGCAGAGCTGAAAAGCCTTGCGCACACGCTCTCGGGCAAGATCTTTCCGTTGCGCGCGCCGCACGCGGCCGGCAAGAATCCCGCGAATCCCTGGTACGAAGTGCAAATCTCGGGCGTTCGCCGTGACCTGCTGCGGCGGAATCTATTGGCGATGGGGCATCCAGTCGAAAAGATGAAGCGAAGGAAGCTGGCTTCGCTCGATGCGGACACCGTCCCGGAAGGGCGTTACCGGCAACTCGAGCCGCAGGAAGTGGCGAAGCTGGTGCGATTTGTGGAACGCGCGGCCACGAATCACAGACCTGCTCCGATCGCGGCTCGGCAGCCGCGACGCACGCGGCGTCCCCGACGTGCCCGGACGAGATAGACCTGCGGCAAAGGAAAGTCCTCTATGTCGATGGCAGAGGAAGAGGCGATTACGAGCTTGCTGGCTTCGGCGAAGGCAATCGCCGTGGTGGGTCTGTCGTCCAAGCCCTATCGCCCGAGTTTCGGCGTTTCGGAAACTCTACAGGCTTATGGCTATCGCATTTTTCCGGTCAATCCAAGGGAGTCCGAAGTGCTCGGGGAAAGATGCTACGCGCGACTTGAGGACATCCCCGAAAAAATCGACATCGTGGATATTTTTCGCCGCTCCGAGTTCGTCGCGGAGATTGTTGACGCGGCGATTCGCATTGGCGCGAAAGCCATCTGGATGCAAGAAGGTGTGGAGGATGAAACATCCGCGGAGCGCGCCCGCCGGGCCGGGCTCTTCGTGGTGATGGACCTCTGCATCGCCAAAGAACTCTACGCGCGCCACAGGTGAGTGCGCGAAAGGGCTACGCCTTCGTTTTCCGCGTCGTTTTGAGCCGACGAATTTCGTCGAGGCGCCGGCGCAATCGCGCCTCAAAACCCTGATCCGTCGGATGGTAGTAAGTCCTCCCAGCGAGTGATTCCGGCAGACAGGTCATATCGGCCACTTTCTCTTCGAGGTCGTGGGCGTATTCGTATCCCTTCCCGTAGCCGATATTTTTCATCAGGCCGGTGGGAGCGTTCCGGAGATGCAACGGAACCGACTCGGTGCGCGTGGTCTCGAGGTCCGCCTGCACTGAATTGTAGCCGGCGTAAAGCGCGTTCGATTTTGGCGCAAGCGCGAGATAGACGGCCGCCTGTGCAAGAGCAAGATTTCCTTCAGGCGGCCCGACGAAATCGGCGGCCTGCATCGCGGCAATCGCGACCGCGAGAGCGCCCGGCTCCGCAAGGCCAATGTCTTCGCTCGCCATGCGCACCAGCCTCCGCGCGATGTAGAGCGGGTCCTCGCCCGATTCGAGCATGCGCACGAGCCAATATAAGGATGCATCGGCATCGGAGTTCCGCACCGATTTGTGGAGCGCCGAAATGAGGTTGTAGTGCTCTTCGCCCGTCTTGTCGTAGAGTAGAAATTTTCTTTGTAGCAGGTCGGAGAGCAGCTCTTTGGTGATGGTGCGTTTTCGGGACGCATCCGGCTGCGCGGCCCGCACAGCGGCTTCGAGCGTGTTGTACGCGGCGCGTGCATCGCCGCCGGAAAAAACGGCGACGTGTTCGATCGCGTCGTCGCTTATGGCGATCTTTTCGTTTCCAAGGCCGTGCACCGTGTCGGCCAGAGCGCGCCGCAACAGCGCCGCGATTTGCTCCGTGCTCAAAGCTTGGAGCACGTAGACGTGCGTCCTGGAAAGCAGCGGTGCGATCACTTCGAACGAGGGATTTTCCGTGGTCGCGCCGATGAACGTGATATTTCCCGCTTCGACATGCGGCAAAAATGCATCCTGCTGCGCCTTGTTGAAGCGGTGCACTTCGTCGATGAACACAATGGTCCTGCGGCCCCCGCGCCTCGCGCGCTCCGCCGCAGACATCACGTCCTTGATTTCCTTGATGCCTGTCAGCACGGCGCTGAACGCGACGAACTCGGACTGCGTCATGCGGGCGATGAGCCGCGCAAGCGTCGTTTTTCCGCAACCTGGCGGGCCCCACAAAATCATGGACCCGATCTCATCACGTTCAATCTGCGTGCGAAGAGGCTTGCCCGGGCCGAGTAGCGCCTCCTGGCCCGCAAATTCATCGAGCGTGCGCGGCCGCATGCGTTCGGCGAGGGGCTGGCCGGCGGAGCGAAGATCGTCCTCCGGCTCGAGTTTTGGGAAGAGGCTCATGGCTGCGGTGCGTTCCTCTGCCGCATGGCTTCATAAAGCAAGATGCTTGCGGACATGGCCGCATTGAGCGATTCAAGTCCGACGCGAGCGGTCGCAGCCGCCTGGGGGATACAAACGCACGCGTCGGCCGCGCGCAGAACCTCCGCGGGCAACCCGGTTCCTTCATTTCCGATCAAAATGGCCGCCGACGTCCGCCAGTCAATCTCCCAAGGGTTCCGTAATGAGGAGGCGGAGTTCGGTCTTTCGCTTTTGAATTTTTGTCCGGCGGCGACACCGGCGTAGACGTTCACTCGAAACATTCGCAACTGGGCCAGCAGGATTGTAGCTGACACTCCAGGTACGATTGGCAATCGCAGCGCCGATCCTGCCGATGCGCGCAGGGCCTTGGGTCCGAAGGGATCGGCGGTCCCGATGCTCTCCGCCGGGCATGTCGCGGCTCCGGTTGCTCCCAGCGCCTCTGCCGCTCGCACGATCGTGCCGACGTTGCCGGGGTCCTGGACCCCCAGCATCGCGACAACGAGAGGTATGCCATGCATGAGGTTTTCAGTTGTGGCTCGGCGTGGCCGAACGAGCGCGGCGATTCCCTGTGGTGTACGCGTGTCCGCGATGCCTGCGAATAGCTTGTCCGGGGTCCGAAGCACCGGCACTCCCGGCATCACCAGGTGCGCGACGCGAAAAAAATGCCGGGCTCCCGAATCACTCAGAAGCAACGCCTCCACCGGCAGCTGGGAGCCGAGCGCTGCCTCGACCAAACGGACCCCCTCCACGCCCACTATTCCGTCGTCGCCGCGCTCGCCGGATAGGGCGGCGCGAAAGCGCTTCAGCCAGTGGTTTTCACGGCTGGTGATGACAGGGACTTGAGTTTTCGGTGCCTTTCGCGCAGTTAAACTGACTCGCGGCGCCATGCGCATCAGCCTAGCAAATCATCCCGGAAGGGTAAAGCAACGGCGGCATCACAAATGGGTTAAGTCTTTTTGCTCGTGCCTGTTCGGCGGATCTCGCCTTGAACGCGCCACACGTCTATGATAGCTTCACTCGGCAGCGTACGATATTTCGGCCGCTGCCCATTTTTTGTTCGAACAACGAGGATCATCACTTTGTCCGCAGAGTTGTTGAAGATTTCTCCTGAAAATCCCGATCCGGTCGCCATCCGCTATGCGGCTGAATTCATACGGCGCGGCGAGCTCGTGGCCATTCCGACCGACACGTTTTATGGCATCGCGGCGGACCCATTTAATCTTGCCGCTGTCGAACAAATCTATCGCGTCAAGGGGCGGCCCGAGACCCGCGCGCTACCGATCCTTGTGAACACGACGGCACAGGCGATTTCTCTCTCGCGCGATGTCCCGTACACATTTCACAAGCTCTCCGCTAAGTTTTGGCCGGGGCCGCTGACTTTGCTTGTTGAGGCGTCGACGGGCGTTCCGCTGAAGGTGACGGCCCACACCGGGCATGTCGCTTTGCGCTGGCCGAAATCCCCGTTCGTCGATGCGCTCATCGGACTCGTAAAGGGTCCCATCACCGGCACGAGCGGCAATATTTCCGGTCAACCCGCTTGCGCGACGGCCGTCGAACTTTTGGAACAAATGGGCGATCGCCTTCCGCTGATTATCGATGGAGGAGAGACGCCCGGAAACCTCGCGTCCACCATCGTGAGACTGGAAGGCGACGATTGGGCCGTAATGCGCGAAGGCGTCATTTCGGAGCAGGAAATTCGTTCGGCCCTCGAAGACGATTCAGAAGCCTAGCTGTTTTTTCCTATCGAGGAGTCGCTTGTCGGAAGGGGCGCCGCCGGGTCCAGAGGCCGTGCACGCTATCGCGCTTCGATGCTGCGCAGGAAATCGTAGTCCCCGGTCGGAGAAAGCTGCACGTTGCTGATTCTCTTCCGGTATACGCTCACGTTGTCCATAAACCACAGGCTGACGTACGGCAAGTCCTCAGAAATAATCTTCTGCACTTGGCGGAACAGGTCTCGCCGTTTCTGCTGATTGCTTTCGAGGCGCGCCTTATCGAGCAGCGCGTCCACTTCCGGGTTGCGGTAGTGCCCGCGATTCGCGCCCGCGGGAGGAATCATCTTGGAATCGAAGATGTACTCGAAGAATGTGTCTGGGTCGTTGTTTGCTCCAATCCAGCGCAGCGTATAGAGCTGAAAATTCCCGCTCGTCATGTCCGAAAACAGCGTGGCAAACTCAAGCGGCCTCAATTCCAAATCCACTCCCACTTTGCGCCATTGCTCTTGCAGCGCCGCGCCCAGAATCCGCGAAGCTTCCTCGGTCGACGTCTTCAGCGTGAGTTTCAAGCGCATTCCGGACGCGCCCGGATTCCTTGGGAATCCTGCCGCGTCGAGCAGTTGTTCCGCCTTCCGCGGATCGTAGTTATAGCGCGCGATGTTTTGGTCGTACGCCCAACTGCTCATCGGCAATGGACCGTCGGCCGGATGCGCCTGGCCGCGATATAGGTACTCGATTATTTCGTCGCGGTTCGTCGCGTACGCAAGCGCCTGCCGCACCTCGCGCCTTCCGAGTGCCGCATCTTCGAGATTGAACGCAATGTATTGGTAGTTGGTTCCCGGAGAGTCGGCCACAGCGATTTCGGGTTGCTTTCGCAGCACCGGAATCATGTCCGGCGTAAGCGAATCGACTTCGAGGTCCGCCGTCCCTTTGCGCAATTCGAGCGCGCGCACGATGGCCTCAGGCACGACGCGAAAATCGACTCGGGATATTTTTGGCGCAGCGCCAAAATACGATTCATTTCGTTCGATTACGACGCTGTCGTCCTGTGTGGCGCTGATGAAACGGAAAGGGCCTGTCCCATCCAGCCGCCCGGAAAAATCCGCGCCCGCGCCGGCCGGCACAATTCCGATCGCGGGCCTCGCGATTTCCCACAGAAAGCCTGCGTACGGCTCCTGCAAATGAAAGATCACAGTGGCGGGATCGGGCGCCTCAACGGAGCGGATGAGGGCGAGCGAGCCTCGCTTTGGCGACGTCACCGTTCTATCAAGGATCGAGTCAAAGGTATATTTGACGTCGGCGGATGTGAGTATTCGGCCGCCGTGGAACTTGATCCCGTTTCTTAAATGAAAGATATAGGTCACCGGATCGGGCGTTTCCCATTTTTCGGCCAGGTCGCCATGAGGAATTCTTTGCGCGTCGAGTTCCACGAGGCTGTCAAAAAGCAGGCTGTCGACGCGTTGCGACACTGCGTCTGTCCCGATCCGTGGGTCTAGATTCGTCGGCATCGACTCAATCAAAAACGTGACCACACCGGTTTCGGTGCTGGGGCTTCGCGAGCAGGAGGACAATACAAGCAGGACCAAGGGCAGGAAAGTGAAGGAAATCAGGGATGCGAAGGAAGGAACGGAGAAGAACCGCTTCGGCAGAGTGGAGCTCCAGGAGATCCCGAACCCTCCACCTTTTCTATTTCCTCCCGGTTCTCTACTTCCTTTTTCACTGTGCATAACATACCTTGCCCAGCACGACCGCACGATTTGCTCCCGTTGCTCCCGGCACATTTGCCGGCCGCCTGTGCATCGTCTCGTGTGCGAGGACGGCAAATGCAAACGCCTCTTTGGCGTCTCCCGGCACGCCCAGTTCTGCCGCGTCGCGCACTCGAATCGCTTTCAGCCCGGACTCAATCTGAGCCCGCAGCAAAGGATTGCGCGCGCCGCCCCCCGAAACGATCAGCTCCTCGATCTGCGCCTTCGGCGCGACCCAACGGTGGAATGAGTCCAGGATGGAAAGCGCGGTCAAGATCGTGGCGGTGCGAACGACGTCCTCGGGCGCCGCCCGGCGCGCCTCTTGGTGCGAGAGTAGGGTGCGCGCATAGCTTTGACCGTATTGCTCGCGCCCCGCTGTTTTCGGCGGCAGCCTGGAAAAATATTTGTCGCGCAGAAGTGCCTGAAGCAGTCCGGGAAGCACTCTGCCCTTCGCAGCGATTTCCGCGTTTCGATCGAATTTCTTCCGTCCCCGCGTAAAGTGGCGCACGAGGGCGTCGATGACCATATTCCCGGGTCCGGTGTCGAACGCAAAGACATTTTCGAGCGTTGCCCCCGCGGGAATCACCGTCACGTTCGCGATCCCTCCGATATTTAGCGCGGCGCGGCTCATGCGCGCGTGGCGATAGAGCAGAAAATCTACAAACGGGACAAGCGGCGCGCCCTGGCCGCCCTCAGCCATGTCGGCAGGACGAAAGTCGCCGACGGTCGTGATTCCCGTCCGAGCCGCGATTATGGAAGGTTCGCCGATCTGTAGCGTCGAAGCGACGCTCCGGCCAAGAAATAGCGCGGGTTTGCCCTGATGAAACACGGTCTGGCCATGCGATCCAATGACATCGATCCGTGCGGGCGA
>Ga0335085_10003940_pt1 | contig 25069 bp, 29 predicted proteins | sample Lox_Sample_45_FD_206712 | JGI IMG/M metagenome (GOLD analysis project Ga0335085, IMG submission 206712) | Soil microbial communities from Loxahatchee National Wildlife Refuge, Florida, United States - Lox_Sample_4.5 | ecosystem: Environmental > Terrestrial > Soil > Wetlands | place: USA...
TTTCGCGAATTTCCTTATACTGCCCCGGTTTTCTTACGGGTCCGTCCCTTAAAATCAAGTGGCTGCCTCAACCTAAGGATCGGTTAACTCCTTTGTCTTGAAAGGCTTCGCGTGTCTTTTCAAAAATGGATGGCTCTTATCGTTGTCATCATGGCTGGCGCCTCGCTTTACGCCGTTTTCCTGAACATCACCAAGGATGAGCAGGATGAGTGGTTGAAGAGCCATAAAGAAAAGAAGATCACCTCTCTGAAATTGGGCCTGGATATCCAAGGCGGACTCCAGATGAACATGGAGGTGGACCAGGACAAGATGACCGGAAAAACGGCCCAGGAAATCTCCGATTCCGCCGACCGGGCCCTCGAAATCCTTAGGAACCGCGTGGACGGCCTGGGCGTAACCGAACCCGTCCTGGAACGGGAAGGGGTTTCCGGCATCGTCATCCAGCTTCCCGGCTTGACCGATATCAAGAGGGCCAGGGATATCCTTCTTTCTACCGCCCAGCTCCAGTTCCGCCTGGTTTCGGACCGCTACCGCATTTCGGACTATTTGGGGAAAGATGGCAAGGTGGATGAGTCCAAGCTTCCCCCCGGCATTACCTACCTGCCTGGCAAGGAAGATGCCGGTTATTTGTGCGAAAAAATCCTCCTGACGGGTGAAAACCTCACCGATGCCCATGTGGAAACCGATCCGGTCGGCCGTCCTTACATCTCCTTCAAGTTCAATCCCGAAGGCGGAAAACTTTTCGGCATCATCACGGGGGACAATGTTGGCCGGTTGCTCGCCATTGTGCTGGACGACAGGGTCTATTCAGCGCCGAGAATCCAGACCCGTATTCCTGGAGGATCGGGCCAAATCACAGGTAGCTTTACCGATCAAGATGCCGCTGACTTGGCGTTGATTTTGAGAGCGGGCGCCTTGCCGGCTCCCTTGAAAGTAACCAGCCAGTTCGTCGTGGGTCCCACTTTGGGGGCCGACTCGGTCAAAAAGGGGACCATGGCCGCCCTTTACGGCCTTGTCCTGGTGCTTTTATTCATGGGCCTTTACTATCGCTGGTCCGGTTGGATCGCCAACGCGGGCCTTTTGATGAACATGATTTATTTGATGGGCCTCTTGGCGGCCCTCAAGGTCACCATCACCCTCCCGGGCATCGCGGGTATCATCCTCACCCTCGGGTTGTCGGTGGACTCCAACGTGCTGATTTTCGAGCGCATTCGGGAAGAGTTGCGGGCCGGAAAAACAGTCCGGGCGGCCATTGATTCGGGCTACAAGCGGGCCTTGGAAGCCATCATTGACACCCATGTGACGACGCTGATTTCGGCGGCGTTCCTTTTCCAGTTCGGCACCGGCCCGGTCAAGGGCTTCGCGGTCAACTTGAGCCTGGGTGTGGCTTTGAGCTTGTTTACCGCCGTGGTCATCACCAAGATGATTTTTGACGCCCGCAAGGAATACCAGGGCCTGAGCATCTGACCCTATCGCCGGTTTGAAAGGTACTTATGTTTCAGTGGTTTAAAGAACCGAAGATCAACTTTATGGCGCCGCGCCGGTTTTTCCTGGCGCTGTCCGCCCTTGGCTGCCTGGCGGGGGTTTACGCCTGTGTGCTCCTGTGGCAGGGTAAAGCCAACCTGGGGACTGATTTCGGGGCGGGCGTGCTTCTGCGCTTGTCTTCCGAAAAAGCTGTCCAAATTGACCAGATCCGGCAGTCCTTGAAGGCGGAGGGTTATCCGGATGCTCAAATCCAGGAGGTTTCGGACGAGGTCACCAAGGGTTCCAAGCTCATCATCAAGCTCAAATACGACCCCACCAAGGCTGTCGGCAGCCTGGGGGATGAAGTGGTGGGTGTTTTCAACAAGACCTTCGCCGATGCCCATTTCGCGTTGGATGGTAGCGATGAAGTAGGACCGACTGTTTCCGAAAAACTGCGGGATGACGCTTTCAAAGCATTTTTTCTTTCAATGATGGGAATCCTTCTTTATATCGTGTGGCGTTTCAAGAGGTTCGAGTTCGGCATCGCGGCGGTGATTACGACAATCCATGACGTGTTGGTCATCCTGGGGATCGTGGTTTTGACCCACCGGGAGTTCAACCTTTTGCAGGTGACAGCCCTCCTGACCCTGGCCGGTTATTCCTTGAACGACACAGTGGTCACCTTCGACCGCATCCGGGAAAACATGAAATTCCTCGTGAAGGACCGGACCTTCCTTCAACTGGTAAATCTGAGCGTGAACGAAACCTTGAGCCGGACCATCAACACCAGCGGTACGGTTTTCCTGACCCTTCTGCCCCTTTGCATTATGGGAGGGGATACGCTCAAGGATTTCGCCCTGACCCTGCTTTTAGGCGTGGTGGTCGGAACCTATTCTTCCATCTTCGTGGCCAGCCCCATCCTGGTGGAATGGGACCTGATGTCCCGGCCGAAGCCAGCCCAGAGCCAGACTGTTTCGAAGTAAGCCGGCTCCGCTTTTCTTAACCAACCTCTCAAGGATGGTTAACCCATGGATTTTTCCGACCGTCTCCATCAAATTCGAAACCGTATGGCCGAAGCGGCCGTCCGGGCCAAGCGCAGCCCTGAGGAAATCACCCTCCTGGCCGTCACTAAAACCTTCCCGATTGATACTATTCGACAGGCTTATGCGGCGGGACTGCGGGATTTCGGGGAAAACCGGGTCCAGGAAGCTCTCGGTAAAATCGCTGAATTGCCCCCCGAAGTCCGCTGGCACCTGATCGGGCAACTTCAAACTAATAAGATCAATAAAATCATCGGAAAATTTTCGCTGATCCATTCGGTGGATTCCCTTCATTTGGCCGAGGCTCTTTCGGCAAGGTCGGGAGGAGCGGGCCAGGAGATTCTTTTGGAAGTCAATACCTCGGGAGAAGCCAGCAAAAGTGGGGTACGGCCTCAAGAAACGCTAGTGACTGCTGAAGAGATCGCCAGGTTGCCTCATTTAAAATTGCGGGGTTTGATGACCGTAGGGCCCTTGACGGAAGACGTCGCCAAACAAAGGGAAGCTTTTAAAAAACTGAAAGGGCTGTTCGATGCAATCCGTAGTAAAGATTGGGCGGGTCCGATATTTTCCACCCTCTCCATGGGAATGAGTTCTGATTTTGAAATTGCCATCGAAGAAGGCTCGACCCTGATCCGGGTCGGAACAGCATTGTTCGGCGCCAGGTCACAATAAGGTTTTGAAAATACGGCACGACCATTACAATAAGCTTGCTTCGCGAATGAAAGGAAGTCCATGAAGGTCCGCCAAAAAACCGTCGTGTTTGGCATCGGCGCCATGGGAAGCGCCCTGGTGAAGGGATGGATTTCCTCCAAAATGATCGCCCCGAGACTGATTACGGCGGTGGACGTGGATGCGGCCAAGCTGAAAAAAACGGCCTCCCGGCTAAAGATCAAAGCCGCCACCGACGCGGCCAAGGCCCTTCAAAGCGCTGGCCTCGTTCTTTTGGCGGTCAAACCCCAACAAATGAAGGAACTTCTGAACCAAGCGGGCTCACAGTTTCCTAAGGGGGCCCTGGTTGTTTCCATCGCGGCGGGTGTTTCTACGGAACAAATTGAAAGGGGGCTACCCCAAGGTTGCCCCGTTGTCCGGGTGATGCCCAATACCCCTGCGCTTCTGGGGGCAGGGATGGCGGCCGTGGCCGGGGGTAAGCGAGCCAAAAGTTCCCATATCAAGCTGGTACTGGACCTTTTCTCCGCGGTGGGCCGGGCGGTTCAGGTGACCGAAGACCAAATGGATATGGTAACAGCGGTTTCAGGGAGCGGACCCGCCTATATCTTTCACATGATTGAGGCCATGACCGAGGCGGGGGTAAAGGGCGGGCTTGAGCCCGAAGTGGCCCACCTTTTGGTGGCCCAGACGGTTTTCGGGGCGGCGCGGATGGTTTTGGAGACGGGGAAAACCCCGGAAGAGTTGAGAATCCAGGTGACCTCGCCGGGAGGGACCACCCAGGCGGCCCTCGCCAAGATGACGGAAAAAGGGTTCAAGGAAACGGTTCAAGCGGCTGTTGAAGCGGCCGCTCAGCGGGGCGCGGAACTGCGCCAAATGTCGAGCTAGGAGCCAAGATGGCCTATTTCATCTCTGATTTGGCCTATTTCTTATCTTTCTTATGCAACCTGGGGGCCCTTCTGCTTATCGTCGAATGGTTGGTCCACGCCCTTCCAGGGGCTTGGCTCAATCCAGTGCGGAAGGGGTTTTTTGAGCTGTCTTTCCCCCTTCTCCAATGGAGCGACCGGTTTCTTTCCTTCCGATTGGATTCCTTTAATGCCCGGGGGCTTCTGACCGCCATTCTTCTTTTGGCTGTGGGTTTTTGCGGGATTCCTTGGCTGGTGGTGCTTGGTTATTCCCTGCGGGGCTGACCTGAATTGGAAAAGGCAGTTGTGGACAACGAAACGGGGTGCCTGGTTTCATTAAAGGTCATTCCTAGGGCTTCCCGAAACCAAATCGTGGGTATCGTGCAAGGTGCTTTCAAGCTCAAACTGCAAGCTCCGCCGGTCGACGGGGCGGCCAATGAGGCGGTTTTGGAATTTTTGTCTGAGGTTTTAAGACGCCCTAAAAGTTCATTGGCGCTGGTTGCGGGCCATCAATCCCGCCACAAGCGGGTGAGTGTCCTTGGCATAACGGCGGCAGAAACGATGGAACTTCTCAATCTAAACGCAAAGGGGAAATAAGAATGGCAGAACTTTTTGACCAAGTCCAAGAATCCGTAAATGAAATCAAGAAAAGCGTCTCCGCATCCCCTAAAGTCGGCATCATCTTAGGGACCGGTTTGGGCGCCCTCGCCCAGGAAATTAAGGAACCTAAGATCATTCCTTACGGCAAGATCCCCCATTTTCCCCTTTCCACGGTTGAGTCCCATGCGGGGGAATTGGTTTTTGGAAAGCTGGGCAATACCCCCGTCGTGGCCATGAAGGGGCGGTTCCACCGCTACGAAGGATATACCCTCCAGCAAGTGACCTTTCCAGTCCGGGTCATGAAGGCCCTGGGCATCAAGTATCTTTTGGTTTCCAACGCTTGCGGGGGGATGAACCGCACCTATAACCCGGGCGACCTGATGATCATCGAGGACCACGTGAACCTGATGGGAGACAATCCGCTCATCGGAAAGAATGACGACCGTTTGGGCCCCCGCTGGCCCGACATGATCGAGCCTTATTCCAAGGAACTCATCGAACTGGCAGAGAAAACCGCCTGGGAAAAGCGGATCTCCGTGCGTAAGGGCGTCTATGTAGCCGTTACCGGACCCAACCTGGAAACCCGCGCCGAATACCGCTGGCTTTCCAACTTCGCGGACGTGGTGGGCATGTCCACGGTGCCGGAAGTCATTGTGGCCGTCCATAGCGGCTTGAAAGTACTGGGAATTTCGGTGGTGACGGACAAATGCGTGGCGGACACCCTGGAGCCGGCCGATATTCAGAAGATCATCAAGCACGCCCAGGAAGCCGAGCCCAAATTGACTGTTTTAATGCGGGAAGTGGCCAGCCAATTGGAGAAAAGGTAACCATGGCCCCTGTGTTAAGGCCCATCCGGTGGAAAAAGGGCGTTCTTTACTTATTGGAACAACGGCTGCTTCCTTTTAAAGAAGTTTGGGTAAAGTGCGATACGGTGGAAAAGGTGGCACGGGCCATCGAGGATATGACGGTCCGGGGTGCCCCGGCCATCGGCATCACGGCGGCCTACGGGGTGGCCGTGGCCGCCCTGCGCTCGAAGGCCAAATCGCCGGCGGACTTCAAAAAAGAAATGGTAAGGGCGATTGTCCGGCTAAGGAAAACCCGGCCTACGGCGGTCAACCTTTTTTGGGCCTTGGACCGCATGCAAAAGCAGTTGGAGAAAATGAACGGTGCGCTGGTGTTCGACCAGGCCCATTGGCTGGAAAGGGAAGCGGTTGGGATCCACAAAGAGGATGAGGCTCTTTGCGGCCTTTTGGGCAAATATGGGGCGCGGCTTCTCTCGGGTTGCCGCAATGTGCTGACCCACTGCAATACGGGCGCCTTGGCAACCGGGGGGGATGGCACAGCCCTTTCGGCCATCACGACCGCGTCGAAGAAAAATCCCAAGCTCCATGTCTGGGTGGATGAAACCCGGCCCTATCTGCAGGGCGCCCGCTTGACGGCCTATGAAGTGGCCCATGCCAAAATTCCTTTTCACCTGATCACTGATAATATGTCAGCTTCCTTGATGAAACAGGGGAAGGTGGACGCCATTATCGTTGGGGCCGACCGGATCGTGGCCAACGGAGATACGGCCAATAAAATTGGAACCTATGCTTTGGCGGTCATGGCCAAGGCCCACGGGATACCCTTCTATGTTTCGGCGCCCACCACGACGTTGGATCTCGCCAAGAAAACAGGTAAAGAAATCGTGATCGAGCAAAGAAGCCCCAGGGAAGTAACCCACCCCCAAGGTTACCCAATCGCTAAGGACGACTACCCGGTTTATAACCCAGCCTTTGACGTGACCCCCGGGGAACTCATTACGGCTATTGTTTTGGAGACCGGAATCTGCAGGCCTTCCTACAAAAAGTCCCTCAAGACGGCTTTGGCCAAGAGCAAGACCGTTTCATGAGGCCCGAGAAAGGAGCCGCCCCCTTCGCGGATGACCGTTACTGCCTTTGCTGCGGCGAGAAAAACCCCCTCGGCTTCAAAATGAAATTCCGGTTTGAAGCAGAAAAAATTTTTTCCGAAACTGTCATTCCAAAAGAGTATCAGGGTTTCGCCGATGTGGTGCACGGCGGCATACTGGGAACCCTTTTGGACGAACTCATGGTGAATCTCTATTGGTTGAAGGGTGAAAAGGCAGTCACGGCGGAATACCAGGTGCGGCTCAAAGTGCCCTGTCCCGTGAACCACAAGGTAGTTCTATCGGCTTGGCATGTGGAAACCAAACGGAACATCTTTTTGACCGCCGCGCAAGCCGAACTGGAAGATGGGACGGTGGTGGCTGAGGCCACCGCCAAATGTATCAAAATCAAATAATGAAGGATTGCGGGAAAACTGTTTCCTGTTAAACTGTCAATGTTAGGGCCGTCCCCGGCCCAATTTATTTCAGGGAGGCTACTGGATGCCCAGCGGCAAAAAACGCCATCGTCAAAAAATGAAGACCCACAAGCGCAAGAAGCACCGCAAGAAGATGCGCGCCTTGCTGCGCCGCCAGGGCCGGCTCTAACTTCACTTGGCGTTGGTGAGCCCTTCACCCAAGCCGTCCGAAGGTAACGTGGTCAAGTGGCTCGCCCTCGGCGGCATTGCCGCAGGGTTGCTTTTGGCTGGGAGCGGGGTTTGCATCCGCCAGTTGGCGGATGTACCTTCCTACTGGCTTGTAACCTCCTCGGTCGCCGCTTTCGCCTGGCTTTTCCTCCTCAACCGCCTGCGTGTCTTTTCCAAGCCCCACCGCCTCCTATTTCTCGTGGCAACGGTGGTGGGGCTCAATTTGCTAGCCCAAAGCACGGGCGGTGAGCAATCTCCCCTTATTTTCAGCCTTTTTCTGCTCATGGGGACGGCGGCCTGGGAAGGGGAAGCCAAATACGGCTACCTAGTTGCCATCCTTTTCAGCGGGTTAGAAGCTTTTTACTTGCGAAAGGAAGACGCCCCCCAGGGGCTGACGCTTTATCTACGGTGGGCCGCCTATTTGGTCTCGGCGGCGTTTTTGGCCCGGGTGGTCAAAACCCGCCGGGAAAAGGAACAGCTCAATTCCCGCTTGGAATCCCTGAAAAACGATGCGGTTCAACTGGCTTCCGATGCCGAGCCTTCCTCGTTCAACATCCCGAAAGACCGGCTTTTAATGGAAGAAGGCCGTCTTTCGGCCCGAGTAGGGACGGTCATGGAGATGGAAGAGGTTCTGGGCCGTGAACTGGCTCTTTTCCAGAAATCCCTTTCCATGCACACCGCCGTATTCTTCCTGTTGACAACCGTAGAGGAGAAAAAAATTCTCCGCTTGAGGGCGGCCGCCAGCCTTTCCCAGGATATTGCCTCCGATGTAACCCTTTTGCCCGGAGAAACGCTGATTGGGCTGGCCGCAAAGGAGGGGCGCCGTGTTCTTTTGAATGACATTGCCCCTGAGAGCGCAAGGGCCCTACCCTATTACTTAAAACCCAATCCTGTCGGATCGTTCCTCGCCCAGCCGATCCAGTTGAGGCCGAGCCAAACCGAAGAGGGAAGCGGCGAGGAAAGAGAACTGGTGGGCGTCTTGGTCTTGGACCACGAAAAGCCCCATTGGTTCCAGGAACGGGAATTGGCATTGGTCGAACAGTTTTCCGAGACGTTAGTCGACACTATCCAGAATACCCGGGTCCTGCATTTTTCCAGGACCAAAACCCGCAATCTTCACGCCCTTTATGAAGTTTCCAATTCCTTTTCGACATTGCTCGACTTGGATCAAGTTTTGAAAACCGCTTTAAAAACCGCCCACGAAATATCGCCTTGCGACTCAGCCTACGTGGCGTTGACGGAAGGGGAGGGCCGCAAATTTTCCGTGAGGGCTTGGTGGGGCCATGCCAGCGTGGAGAAGCCCCTCTATCTTGAGGATGAGTTGGCCGCCTGGGTTTGGGAAGCGAAAAAACCCATCCGCTACACGAGGGGCCAAAAGGAAAAGGGACTTCTTTCCTTTGCTAAAAGGGAGGGGATGTTGGGCTCGACCCAATCCTTCCTCATGGTGCCGCTCCTGGCGGGGGAGGATATCCTGGGTGTCATCCGTTTAAATAGCCAAAAGCCGGCGGCTTACCAGGCCTACGATCAGGATGTCCTGACCACCCTGGCCAACCAGACTGCCATGGCTGTGGAAAACGCCCTGATGGTCCAGCAGATACGGGATATGGCCATCCGGGACGGCTTGACGGGGGCATATAACCACCGTTATTTCCAGGAGAAATTGGCGGAAGAAATTATAAAAGCCGAGAGGTATAACAAGGACTTGAGTTTGGCACTTTTGGATGTCGACCATTTTAAAAAATTTAACGACAGCTATGGGCACCAGGAAGGCGATAAGGTTTTGAGGGTGGTTTCAGAGGTAATCCGAGGCACTGTTCGAAATAAAGTGGATACGGTAGCCCGGTACGGGGGGGAGGAGTTTGCCGTCATCCTTCCTGAATCGGACGGGAATACCGGCAAGGATTTGGCTGAGAGAATCAGGAAAAACGTTGAAAGCTATTTGTTTGAAAATGACGGCAAAACACCTTATCGAGTAACCGTTTCGATAGGGGTCGCTTCCTATCCTTTTGATTCCCGGGACCAGAAGGGTTTAATCCAATCAGCCGATGAAGCCCTTTATGATGCCAAGAAAGCCGGACGGAACCGGGTTCATCGGTTTTCGGCGGCCGGGGGAACCATAAAACCCCAATGAATTTGCTAGACTTTGCTGTGGACGCAATATATTGTGGGTCCCGATTTAAGGCCACAAAAAAATGTGGTGATTGAAAAAAAAATCACCTTCATCCTTCCTTCAATTACTTCTTCCTTTTAAAGCTTTTGCGACTTCTTACAATACCGCTGTCACTGCGTTTAGCATGGTATTGTCAACCTTCTTAAAGGGCTCATCATGATTTTAACGATCAAGGAAATGGCGACTCGCCTTGGCGTTCACGAACAAACCCTCCGCAACTGGGAGCGCCTCGGACTGCTCAAAATATCCCGAATCGGTGGAAACCGCACCCGTATCTACAGTGAAAAAGACCTTTTGCTTTGCAAAAAAATCGCGGGGTTTTCCGACCAAGGGATCAACCTGCGGGGAATCAAAATGCTCCTTGCCCGTGAAAAAAATGATAGGCCGAAGTTGGCGGTGACTAACCACCGACACTAACCGGTTTCAAAATCGATCGAGGGGGTGTCTGAAAACGATTGGGAAATGAAGGGTTTCGGCATGGTTATTCCTTGACAGTGAAGAAAGCTTTGTCATAATGACACTAATTTTTCGCCGCTGACGGAAATCCGAACCCTAGTTTCTTCAACGTCGCATCCAAGTTTCATTTGTGAAAAAATCATTCGTTTTTTTGCTTTCGCTTGGGATAAATGTCGCCATTTTGAGGAGAACTCGTGGTCAATCCAGTCGCCCCCATCGACCCACTAATGGTTTTACAAAAGAGCTTGGATGCCCTCGCGGTCCAGCATGAGGCCGTCGTTAATAATTTGGCCAATATCGACACTCCCAATTTCAAGAGGTCAGTCGTTTCCTTCCAAGACAAATTGAAGAACGCTTTGGAAGCAAACCCACCCTCACCCCTTTGGCGCACCAACCCGATGCATTTTCCGATTCCCCAATCGGTTTCGCTTAATGATTTTAAACCCGATGTCCGCGCCATCACGGAAACCATCGGACGGAACGACGGCAACAATGTGGACCTCGAGATGGAGTCGGGAGTCTTGGCCGAGAACAACCTTCTTTACAACAGCTTGGCGGATGTGACGGGTCGTTATATGGCCCTGTTGAAACATTCCATATCAGAAGGAAGGCAATAATCCATGGGGGCTCTTTCGGGAGTATTCGCGCCTTTCTCCATTTCGGCATCCGCTTTGACTGCGGAACGCCTTCGGATGGACGTCATTTCCAACAATATCGCCAACGCCAACACTACCCGAACCATCGAAGGCGGGCCTTATGTTCGCCAGCGCGTAGTTTTTGCCCCACGGTTCGATGCAACGCCGGCCTTTGCCCCACTGCAGGCCATGATGACGCCGGAAGGGCTGCCAGTGGGAGTAAGGGTCGTCGGCATCGAAAAAGATCCAACCCCGCCCAAAATGGTTTATGACCCGGGTCATCCCGATGCCAACGCAGAGGGCTATGTGGCTTACCCCAATGTCAATACAGTCAATGAAATGGTGGATATGATTTCCGCGACAAGGGCTTATGAGGCGAACATTACGGCGTTCAACGCCACCAAGTCCATGGCTTTACAGGCACTTACGATAGGGAAGTAATTTTAGGTTTTTTTCGAAAAACGATTGAAGGCTGATAAATGCAAATCCAACCTGTTCAAATGCCTGTTTCCCTGACACAAGGGCCTATTCTACCGATTCAGCCGATTTCGGTGGATGCTGCCCAAAACGCTGCTGAAGTATCACCTTCCAGCTTTAAGGACTTGCTCAAGAAAGCGGTTGGGGATCTGAATGCCAGCCAAATTGGGGCCAATGACGCCATTCAAAACCTCGCTACCGGTGGTGAAGACAACCTGCACGATGTCATCATCGCCATGGAAAAAGCCAATATGACTTTGCAGTATGCCATTCAGATTCGAAATAAGGTTTTGGAAGCTTACCAATCTGTCATTCAAATGCAGATTTAGCCGGTTTTGGGTATTAGGGGCGGGGGTTTGATTCCAAGCTCATTGAGGAAAGATTGAACAACTTTTTTCAACAACTGATCCAACAATTCAAGGAAGTTTGGGGCCGGTTCAGCCGGACCCAAAAGATACTGCTCGTTTCCATCCCGACGGCTCTATTCCTGGGCCTAATGGCCTTTATCGTCGCTTCCTCCCAATCCAAGTACGAGGTTCTTTATTCCCGTCTGGAGGAAAGAGATGCGGCGGAAGTCACCACCGAACTGAAAAAGGAGAACATCCCCTATCAAGTTCGGGGGCGAGACAACCTGATTATGATTTTGGTCCCCACGGACAAGGTTTATGACACCCGCCTGTCCTTGGCGGGCCTGGGCCTGCCCCGTGGAACGGGTGTGGGCTATGAAATCTTCGACCAGCCCAAATGGGGTTCCACCGATTTCACCCAGAAGGTGAACTACAAGCGGGCTTTGGAAGGCGAACTCCAGCGCACGATCGGCAGTTTACAAGAGATCCAAACGGCACGGGTCTCCATCGTTATGCCTGAGCCCGAACTCTTCACCGATAAGGAAAAACCTACGACGGCCTCAGTGGTATTGGATTTGAAGCCGGATGCCGGGCTTAAAAAAGAGCAAGTCCGCGGCATCGTCCATTTGGTATCGGCTAGCGTGGAAGGTTTGAAACCCGAAAACGTCAACGTGATCGACAGCAAAGGCAATATTCTTTCGGCCTTCATTCAAGAGGAGCAACAAGAAAATAATCCGGACAATCCCGATGCCAGTACACTGACCCAGCAGGCCAAGCTGGCCCTCCACCAAATGGAAGTCCAACAAAGCTATGAGAAGGACCTGGAAGCCAAGATTACCTCCATGTTGAGCAAGGTATTGGAGGGCAACAGCCATTTCTCGGTGAAGGTTTCGGCTGAATTGAATTTTGATAAGACGGAGAGTGACTCGGAAACCTTCGAACCGGTGGTGGATGGCCAGGGCATCGCCCGTTCCCAACAGACTAAACGGGAACAGTATGTAGGCGACGGCGGATTCCCCGCTTCAGTCGTGGGTGGGGTGCCGGGAACAGATTCCAACATACCGGGCTACCAAGCGGTGGCCGGAACCAATGCCCAATACTCCAAAGAGGAAACTACTACTAACTATGAAATTAACCGCACTGTGAAGCATGCGGTGGTGGCCCCTGGTTCGCCGAAGAGGGTTTCGGTGGGGGTGTTCGTCGACAACCTTCAGCCCCAGCAGGTGGAAGCCATCAAGGCCGCGGTGACGGCGGCCGCGGGGTTGGATTTAAACCGGGGTGATCAAGTGGACGTGGAAAACATGCCCTTTGACAACACCCGGGCTTTGGCGAGTTTGAAGGAGAACCAAATGGAAGAACACCAGAACATGGTTATGACGTTGGGGAAAATTGGCCTCTTGGTTTTGATGGCCTTTGGGGTACTGCTCTTCCTGAGGTCGCTGCTCAAGCCAAAGAGGGAAAAGCAATACGTTGAAACGCTTGATGAGTCTCCCGAGGAGCCGGTTATGATGCCTCAGGTGGAAGATATCATCACGACCGATGTGACGGCGGAAGATTTGGCGCGGGCGGAAGCCGCGAGAGAGGCCAAGAAGCGCGAGGCGGTGCGGAAAGAAGTCTTCGATATGGCGAACAAGAATCCCGAGAATATTGCTCAAATCATCAAGAAATGGCTCTCTGAGGAGTAAGTTTCATGGCGGAAGGCAAAAAGAAAGCTGCGTTAACGGGTGAACAGAAAGCCGCGGCCCTCCTTATTTCCCTGGGGCCGGACTTGGCATCCAAGATCTACCAGCATCTGAAGGAAGAGACCGTCGAACAGGTCACTCTTCAGATTGCCAATTTGAGGAAGATCACCCCTGACGAAAAAGACTCGGTGATGCAGGAAGTGCTCAACATCGCCGCGGCGCAGGAATACATCTCCCAGGGTGGCGTGGAATACGCCCATGAGATCCTCGAAAAGGCCTTGGGTGCGAACAAGGCCATGGAGATTATCAACCGCCTGCAGGGCTCTCTGCAGATGACGCCTTTCGACTATATTAAGCGCACCGATCCACAACAGCTTTTGAACTTCATCCAATCCGAACATCCTCAGACAATCGCTCTCATCCTGGCCCACTTGACGCCGGACCATGCCGCCACCATTTTAGGGGCCTTGCCCACGGACATTCAGGTTGATGTAGCGACCCGTATCGCCATTCTTGACCGGGCTGCACCCGATGTGGTTATGGAAATCGAACGGGTTCTGGAGCGCCGTATCTCCTCTATTTTCACTCAGGAGTTCACGGCGGCGGGTGGCGTGAGATCGCTGGCCGAAGTCCTCAACCGGGCCGACCGCTCGACGGAAAAGGCCATCATGGAGAAATTGGAAGAGGTCAATCCCGAGTTGGCCGAGGAAGTCAAACGCCTTATGTTTGTCTTCGACGACTTGGTGGCCCTGGACAACCGCACCATACAGCAGATTTTGCGCGAAGTGGATGCCAAGGACTTGGCCTTGGCTTTGAAGGGCGCCAAGGAAGAGGTCAAGGAGCACCTTCTGAAGAACATGTCCAGCCGCGCCAAGGCGATGATCCAGGAAGACATGGAAGTCATGGGGCCGGTCCGCTTGAAGCACGCGGAGGAAGCCCAGCAGAAGATTATCAACGTCGTGAGGCAGCTTGAGGAAATGGGCGAAATTGTGGTCGCCCGCGGCGGTGAAGAAGAGGTCATGATTTAACATCAGCTCCCAATGGGTGGCTGAAAGGCGTGGGTGGGATGAAAATGAGCCGTGAGGTTCTATCGAACCAGGATTACCAGTATTCCCCGCAGGGATACCTGGTCGACAACGCACCCTGGCAGGATGAGATTAAAAAAAGGCTGGCGGAGGAGATCCAAAGGCGGATCACCGAACCCCGCCCCACGTTGGATACGGACGAGATCCAACCTTTCTTCCTTCCGGAAAACCCGGAGGCAGCTGAGGCATCGGAAATGATGGCGCCGCCAGTGCCAACGGCGGAAGAAGTGGAAGCAAAAGCAAGGGCGGAAGCCGAGGAGAAGGCTAGAAACATCGAGCAGGCTGCCCGGAAAAGCGCCTACGAAATCATTGAACAGGCTCGTTGGGAAGCCAACGACCTAATCGCTAAGGCAAAAGAAGAGGCGGAAAAAGAGATTCAGAGTTTGAAAGAAACGGCCAGCGAAGAGGGCCGCAAATCGGGACTGGAAAAGGGTCACCTAGAGGGTTTGGAAAAGGGTCAGGAGGAAGGTCGCCAAAGCTATGCCGAAGCCATCCAGAAATGGAATGAGATGGCGGTGGGGGCGATTGAAGAGCGGAAAAGACTCCTGGGAGAACTTCAACCAATTTTAGTGGAATTGGTGGGGGAAGCCCTGCATCGCTGCCTCCAGAAGGAGGCCAAGCGCCACCATCAAATGGTGTTGGACCTAGCGCAGGAAGCCATTAAAAAGGCCCAGGATCAGGTTCACTTGAAACTGCACCTGAACCCGGAAGATGTGGAAGAAGTTGAAGCCCAGAAAGAGCAGTTGCAGTTGTCGGTGGGCGCGGGCGACCTGGAAGTGGTGTCCGATGCCCGAATTGAGCGAGGCGGATGTGTGTTGGAAACCGAAGCCGGTTCGGTAGACGCAAGACTCTCAACGGTGGTTAACCAGGTCAAGGACACCTTGAGCGAGGGATTGTCCCTTAAGTGAAGAGTTGTCGACGGGAGGAAAAGTGAATCCGGTTTTGAATGACATGCTTCCTCCGATGGATGATTTGAAAAAGAGGTTGAAAGAAGCCGACATTACCCGTGTGAACGGTCGGGTGGAGCAAGTGGTCGGATTAGTTATCGAATCCTCTGGCCCAGTGGCTTCGGTCGGGGAGGCTTGTTGGATCACCGCAGCCGGTGGGACGGGCGAGCCGGTTTTGGCGGAAGTGGTGGGGTTTCGGCAACACCGTGTCTTATTGATGCCTTTGGGTGAGATGAGGGGCCTGGGTCCAGGCAGTGAAGTGGTTCGAACCGGCCAGCCTTTCAAGGTGGCTGTTGGGGACGCATTGTTGGGGCGGGTTATTGATGCCATGGGCAAGCCGCTGGATGGAAAGGGGCCCTTGGGTCCTACCCGGGAGAGTTATCCTATCCACCGGGAACCACCGCCGGCCATGGAGAGGCGGCGGATTGAGATGCCGGTCGCCACGGGGGTCCGGGCTATCGACTCGCTTCTGACCCTGGGTGAAGGGCAAAGGCTGGGGATTTTTGCGGGTTCGGGTGTCGGCAAGAGCACCTTGCTTGGAATGATCGCTCGGAACACTGAAGCGGATATCAACGTCATCGCGTTGGTGGGTGAGCGCGGAAGGGAAGTGCGGGACTTTTTAGAGAGGGATTTGGGGGAGAAGGGCTTGAAGCGTAGCGTGGTGGTTGTGGCGACTTCCGACCAACCCTCGCTAATCCGAATCCAGGCGGCTTTAGTGGCGACGGCGGTGGCGGAGTATTTCCGGGACCAGGGCAAACGGGTGATGTTGATGATGGATTCCATCACCCGCTTTGCCATGGCCCAGCGGGAAGTGGGGTTGGCTATCGGTGAACCCCCGACCACCAAGGGTTACACGCCGTCGGTTTTCGCGCTTTTGCCGAAGCTTTTGGAAAGGGCGGGTACGACGTCGCACCAGGGGAGCATCACCGGACTTTATACAATCCTGGTGGAAGCGGATGACATGAACGAGCCGGTGGCGGATGCTTGCCGGGCGATTCTAGACGGGCATGTGGTGTTGTCGCGGGAAATGGCTTCCCAAAACCACTATCCGGCCATTGACGTGTTGGAAAGTGTTTCCCGCGTGATGCGGGATATCGTCAGTAAGGAGCAACTGGAGGCGGCGGCCCGAATTCGTTCGGTGCTGGCGACCTATAAGAGCGCGGAAGACCTGATCTCGATCGGTGCTTACGTGAAAGGGAGCAACCCAAGAGTGGACGAGGCCTTGCGGAGGTTGGATGCCGTGCAGGGATTCCTGCGGCAACAGCGCGAGGAGACCGCTCCTTGGGCCGATACGCTTCAAAAAATGAAGGGCTTTTTGGCTTAAGGAGACCCATGGCTAAGCGGTTTCACTTCCGGTTGGGACAGGTCTTAAACCTGCGAAAGCAGGTAGAGGAACTTCGTGTTCGGGAATTGGCCCAGGCTAAGGGTGAACTTTTAAAGATCGAGGAGTCCTTGAAAGAACATGCCGAGGAGGAGAAAACCTTCCTTGGGCAGTACGGAGATTTTGAAAAAGCCGGCGCTTTCAATTCGGATGAGGTGATGGCTTACTGCCAGTACAAAGACTGGCTTTTAAGGCGGGAGAAGGAATACCACCGCCGCGAGCATGAATGGATCAAGGAAGTGGAGCGCAGGCGGCAGGCTGTCGTGAAGGCCTCCCGAGAGCGGAAGCTTTTGGAAAACCTGAGGGAGAAGCAGCTTCGAGCCCATGCCCAGGAAGTCTTAGGGGAGGAACAACGTTTCTTGGATGAGATTTCATCCATTGCTTTTGTGAGGAGGGCCCGAGCCCTCCAACTAGCCGACGTCCATGAAAATTTAGGGAGGTGATATTGTGGATTTAGCAACGGTCATAGGTCTCGCACTGGGCTGGATCGGGGTGGTGGGTGGTTCGCTGTTGGACCACTTGGATCCCCGGGCCCTCTTACAGCTACCCGCTTTCGTCATTATCTTCTTGGGAACGTCCGGCGCAACCATGATGAGTTTTCCTTTTGACACCATCAAGGAAGTGTGGCCCATCACGCGGAAAGCATTCCGGCGCCAGGAACTGGATCCGGCTGCGATTGTCACCCAATTGGTGGGGTTTGCCACCAAGGCCCGCCGGGAAGGTTTGTTGGGCTTGGAAGAGGAAGCGGAAGCCATCCAAGATCCTTTCCTCAAAAAAGGCCTTCAATTAGTGGTGGATGGAACGGACATTGAAATGATCCGCAATATCATGGAAACCGACATTGCCTTCCTGGAATCGCGACACAAAGTTGGGGAGAGCGTTTTCGGGACCTTCGGCGGTTTTGCCCCGACTCTTGGTATCATTGGTACCGTTATCGGCCTGATTCACGCCTTGTCGTCGTTCGCCTCTGGTGAAGCGGACCCAGTAGCCCTGGTCGGCGCTATCGCGACGGCCTTTATCGCTACCTTTTACGGCATTTCCTTCGCTAACCTGATCTTCCTGCCTATTTCCTTCAAATTGAAGCAAAATAGCCAACAGGAAGTACTCTTAAGGGAAGTTATGTTGGAGGGTATTTTGGCCATTTCCGCCGGTGACAATCCCCGTATCGTTGAGGAAAAACTCAAGGCCTTCCTGCCGCCGCGCATGAAGATGGATATGGAAGCCGCCAAGGCCCAGGGCGAGGGTGGCGAAAAGGAAGAGTAGTCCGTAAATCCATAATGCCCTCGTGGGCAAACTAAGGTTGGAGATTCAAAATGCCTAAACGAAAAAAAGGAGGCCATGAAGCGGGATTGGAAATGGAATCCGGCGGCATGATGCGCTGGCTTCTGACTTACGCTGACCTGATCACGCTTTTGTTGGCCACTTTCGTCATCCTTTTTGCAACGGCGACCCAGAGCAGGGCTGTTGTGGAAGAAATCAAGGCCCAGATTCGGGCGGTCTTCGGGCCTATCCAGGGCAATACAGCCATTTTGCCGGCCCAGAGTTCGAACGCGGGTGAGACCTATAAGATCATCCCGAATGAGCCCCGGGAGGGTGGACCGGTTGGGGGGCCAACCAAAGTTAGGCCTGTTCCCATGGGCGAAGAACCGGGAAAATACAGGGGCGCTTTGCGCCAACAGCTCGGTGCCAACAAGGTTTTCATCCGTAAGGAAGCCCGCGGTTTGGTGATAAGCCTTTTGACGGATAAAGTTCTTTTTGACTTGGGCGACTATCACATCAAGCCCGAGATGAGGGAAGTGTTGGACAAAATCGCCCCACTTTTAAAACATGATGCCGATAAGAAAATAGCGGTTGAGGGCCATACGGACGACCTGTCCGTCAATACGGGCAAACTTCCCAGTAACTGGGAACTTTCGGCCCTTCGGGCGACCGCTGTGGTGAAGTACTTGGTCGGGGAAAAGGGTTTGGACCCGAGCCGATTTTCGGCGGCGGGTTATGCGGAATATCAGCCTTTGGTTCCAAACATTAGTGAGGCAAATCGTCGGCTCAATCGTCGGGTCGACATTGTCATCATGAATCTGAATTAATAAATTTAAAGGAGGGATGAAAATGGCAGATCAAGGTGAGAGGGGCTCGAGGGGGTTGTTGACAATTTTGCTGGCGATCAGCGCGTTGACCCTGATTGGGTTGATCGGTCTGGGAGCCTTGGTCTTGACCAAGGTGGGCTCTATGGCCGACAACAAGAAAGAGGCGAAGGTCATCGAGCAAAAACCAGAGCCTGGGAAGATTTACAACCTGGGGGTTTTTACGGTGAACCTGGCCGACGAGGAAGCCTCCCGCTATGTTCGGGCGGAAGTTCAGTTGGAATACAGCAATGTGAACCCTGAATTGGACAAGGAAATCAAGCTCCGGGATGCGCAGTTCAAGGATATGGTGAATAGTCTCTTGAACGACCGCAAGGCGGCGGAGTTGTCCACCTCGGAAGGCAAAGAACAATTTCGTAGGGAACTGCAGTTGAAGATCAACGAGACCCTGAAATTCGGGGCGATTACGAACGTTTTTCTGACCCAATTCGCGGTCCAATAATATTCGTTCGATCCAACAGGGAAAGGGGGGAGAGACATGGATGATTTGCTATCCGACGGTGAGGTAAGCGCGCTACTTTCCGAACTGGATGTGGGTATGGCTGGGGCGAGTGCCCCCGAGGCCTCCTCTTCCACTGCGGCCGCGGTTCCCGAAGCCGGGATCACGGTCGATGAGCAAGGCCGGAAAATAAAGACTTACGACTTCAACCGTCCCAATCGTTTTTCCAAGGATCATATGCGTACCTTGGAAATGCTGCATGAAATCTTTTCCCGTGGTTTCACGGCCTCGGTAGCGGCTTATTTGCGTACTGTGGCGGACATCAAGGTGGTTTCCGTCTCCCAGTTGCCATTTCGCGAATACACCATGTCCCTCCCGCGACCCGACTGTATATTCGTGCTGAAGATGGAACCGCTGGATGGCTCTTTCCTTTTGGAAATGAACCCTGAGTTGGTCCTGACCCTGATTGACCGTATTCTCGGCGGTCCGGGAAAGGCTCCGACGGCTCCGAGGGAGTTGACCCTCATTGAGCAATCGGTCATTGAAAAGATCGTCAACCGGGGATTGGAAACATTACAGGAAGCCTGGTTGAAGGTGGGTCATTTCCAGCCCAAGTTGACCGGATACGAAACGACGGCCCAGTTCGTGCAGGTCGTCGCTCCCAATGAAATTGCCGCCGTCATCGAATTCGAGGTGAAGATCAACGAAGTGACGGGCAAGATGTCCATGTGTATCCCCTATGTGGTGTTGGAGCCGATCATTGGGGATCTTTCCGCCCAAAAATGGTTTACGGTTGGAAAGAAGGAATCCACGGCAGAAACGGTCGAAAGCCTTACGAAAGTCATGCGCGAGGCCATGATGCCGATCGTGGTAAGGGTCGGTGCGGCACAAATCACGATCCAAGAAATGTTGCGTTTGAAAGCGGGGGACGTGATCCGCTTGAATACGAGCCCGCACCATGAGATCGAAGTATTGATCGAGGGGTTGGTCAAGTTGAAGGGGCGTCCTGGAGTTTCCTCCAAAAAGAAGGCCCTTCAGGTTACGAAGGTGTATTCGCCGGAAGACAAGATTTAAGAAGGGTTCAATGGCCGACACGGAAAAACTTCAAAGCTTCGGGTTGGAGGCAGCAGGGGAGCTGGCCCAGGCCTTGTCCGGGCTCTTGGGTCGCGATGTGGCCTTGAGCTTTGCACAGGTGTCCGAGACAGATTCGGGTTCCCTCGCGGCCGGTCTTGACGCTTCTTTTTTGTTTTCGTCCTTGAAAGGGTCGGGCGGGGTGGATGGGCCAGCCTTGATCTTGACGAAGGAAAAAGACGCTTCCATTGTGGCTGACCTTCTAATCGGCCAGGATGGCACCAGTGCCCCCGAAAAAATGACGGAACTCCACCTCTCGGCCTTTGGTGAGGTGGTCCACCAGATGGTGGAGGTTTTCACCCGGGGTGCCAGGAAGATGGCCGGTCCCAAAGCCCTGTGGGACGCCGGAGAGACAGTGGCCCATGAGCCTTCGGAAGGGGGCGGGATTCTTTCCCAACTGGGTGGCACGCTGGTTGTTTTTGCTTTTAATGTTTTTATGCAGGATCTTTTATCCGGCGAGATTTATTTTTGTCTTCCCGATCCGGTTGCGACGAGACTTTCTTCCGGAGGGGCAAAGTCGGTGGCGGGCGTGGGCGCAAGCCCCAGCCCTTCCGCCGGCACTTATCAATCCGGTGTTTCAACCATAAACACCCAAACGCGGGCAGGAGGTGCTCAAGTGGAACAATTGGAGAATGAATTTTCGGGGTCGGCCCGTCCGACCGGAGGGAACATCGGCCTGCTTTTAGATGTACCCTTGAAACTTACCGTCGAATTGGGCCGTACGACCAAACTGGTTAAAGAGATCTTGGCGCTGGCGCCGGGTTCAGTCGTTGAATTGGATAAATTGGCCGGCGAGGCCGTGGATATACTGGTCAATGAAAAGTTGATCGCCAAGGGGGAAGTGGTCGTGATTGACGAGAATTTCGGCGTCAGGATCACGGAAATCATCAATCCCGAGGAACGGCTGAACGCGGTTCAGGCCTAGTCCGGGTTTGGAGGACGGCGAAAGGCCTATGCCCCAAACCTTTTTTGAACCGACACGAAAATCTAGCAAATTATTTACGATCTTCGGTTTGATGCTGGGGGTTTGCTTTTTTTTGATGTGGACTCCCACGGCCTTTGCCTTGGACTCCAACAGCCCTCTTTTTGATCAAACGCCAGTGTCCTCCGCTGGTGGGAGTTCTTCCCGTCCGCCTATGGCGCTCCCTGAAGAGTCCCCCAACCCTTCGCCGGGTCTTTTTCCAACCCTAGCCCGCCTAGTTTTTGCCTTGGTTGTCACCCTTGGACTCATTTTTCTGACGGTCTGGGGACTGAAATGGGTTTGGGAAAAAAAGGGATGGAATCAATGGACGGAAGAGGGGAAAGCAATAAGGGTTTTGGCCTCCACCTATCTTTCTCCCCGTAAAACTATCCACCTGGTGGAAGTGGGAAAGAGAATTTTGGTCGTGGGTGTGGGTGGCGAGGAGATGACCTGCTTGGACGTGATCCGGGAACCGGAAGAAGTGGAAGTCCTTAGAGGCGCTACTCAACAAGGTTTTTCCAAAATCTTCAACCGTACGATGCAGCGCCATGATGCGGCCGACCGGCAAGCTGAAACCAAACGCATTTTTGAGGAAAGCAGCAAGGCCGTTGGCGGATATGTGGCCAAATTGAAGAACATGAAAAAGAAAAACGCCTCCGAGCAAACGGACGGGGACCAATGAAAAAGAAGCCGACTTGGATCATGGGACTGGGTACCGCTTTTTTTCTCGCGCCGGGAGTGGGTTCCATGGCCGCAGACATACCTTTCCCAGCTATTCATATCGGTGTGGACCAGGCCAAGAATCCACAAGATGTGGCCATGAGCCTTCAAATCATCCTGGTGCTGACGGTTCTTTCGCTCGCGCCCGCGATTCTTATCATGATGACCTCCTTTACCCGTATCGTGATCATCCTGGCCTTTCTGCGGCAAGGTTTGGGCACCCAACAAGTCCCGCCAAACCAGGTTTTAGTGGGGCTGGCGCTTTTTCTCACTTTTTTCACTATGCAGCCGACCTTTGAGCGGATCGATAAAGAGGCACTGACACCCTATCTCGCGGGGAAACTGGAAACCGCCGAAGCCTTCAAAAAGGCAGAGGACCCTATGCGCCAGTTTATGTTCAAGCAGGTTCGGGAAAAGGACTTGGCCCTCTTCGTCGCCCTTTCCCATTCCACCCGTCCTCGGACGCCGGCGGACATTTCAACCTGGGTACTCATTCCTGCTTTTGTCATCGGGGAACTGAAAAAGTCCTTCGAGATGGGGTTTATCATCTTCATACCTTTTCTCATCATTGATATGGTCGTGGCTTCGGTGCTCATGTCCATGGGCATGCTCATGTTGCCGCCTGTCCTTATTTCTCTTCCTTTCAAAATTTTACTTTTCATCATGGTTGATGGTTGGAACCTAATCGTCAGGTCAATCGCCTTAAGTTTTAGCTAAGAGGACGGGAAAACCATGTCTGTTGAATTCATTGCCGATTTGGCCAGCCGCGCCCTCTGGGTGACGCTTCTCGTATCCGGTCCCATTTTAGGCTTGGGCCTTCTGGTCGGTGTGGCAGTTTCCATTTTCCAGGCCGTGACCCAAATCCAAGAAATGACTTTGACCTTTATTCCCAAAATCATCGCTATTTTTGTGGCCATCCTTGTTTTCGGGAAATGGATGATCCTGGTGCTTTTGAACTTCACTTCGAACCTGTGGATCAACTTGCCGAATTACGTGAAGTGAGGCGTCCATGCCAGCCAACCCTTTTGATTTCAACCCGAAAGACGTGGTGGCCTTTGTCCTGGTCCTCATGCGGGCTGCGGGGATTTTCCTGACAGCACCCGTTTTTTCCAGTCGCAATATTCCCGTCACCGTCAAGGCTTCGTGGATTCTCCTGGTGGCCTTCTTGATATTCCCCGTGGTGGATTTCAGGAACCTGGTCTTGCCTTCCTCGGGACTGCCCTTGTCATTGGCGGTTGTCCGGGAGCTCTTGATTGGTTTTTCCATCGGGTTGGGAGCGACACTTATTTTCACCGGAATCCAACTGGCGGGACAAATCGTTGATATCCAGATGGGTTTGGGAATGGTCAATATCATCGATCCGATGACAAGCACTCAGGTTTCCGTCATGGGGCAATATTATTTCATGGTGGCAACCTTGGTTTTTTTGGCGGTGAATGGACACCATATGCTTTTGCGGGGTGTGGTCGACAGCTTTACGCTGGTTCCCTTGGGACAAGCCCACTTTTCCGCGGCCTTGGGTACGGAAATGATGAACCTTTTTGAGCAGGTCTTCTTTATCGCCTTCCGTGTGGGGGCTCCTGTCATCGGGGCCCTCTTCATTACCAATATGGCCCTGGGGGTGGTTGCCCGCACGGTGCCTCAAATGAACGTCTTCATCGTGGGTATGCCCCTCAACTTGGCGGTGGGGTTCCTGATTACCGCCGTTTCGATGAGCTTTTTTACCTTTGTCCTGCAGGGCCTGTTCAAGGGAATGTACCGGGACCTGGCATTGCTTCTTCAGGCTATGCGATGAAGCGCGGTCATTTTAATGGTTCGATCACGAGGGTGTAATGGCGGATCCGGCTCGTAGTGAAACAGCAACGCCACGGCGGCGACAGGAGGCTCGGGAAAAGGGCCAAGTCGCCCGCTCAGTCGAGGTCAATTCGGCCTTGGTGCTCCTGGCTGCCGTGACGGCCATTCGTTACGCGGGCCCGTATATGGTGGATTCCATCAACCAGATGGCCGTGTTTACTTTTCAAAACATGAACATGGACTTTGGCCTGGAAAATGTTGCCACAATGACGGTCTTTTACATGTGGCAAATCGCCAAGATTTTGGCCCCTGTCCTGGCGACTGTTTTACTGGTGGGCCTTCTGATCAATTATCTCCAGGTGGGAGTTTTGTTCACCGCGAAAACCCTTTCGCCTAAATTTAACAACATCAATCCGATCAGCGGGTTCCAGAAAATTTTTTCCCGGCGTTCCGCCATTGAGTTTCTGAAGTCACTTCTGAAACTATTGGTAATTGGGTGGATCGCCTATGCGGGGGTCAAGGCTGCTTTGCCCAATTTGGTGCCGACCATGGATATGCAGGGTGTGGAGCCTTTGAAGTTTATCGGCGCCCTAACTTTGAAAATTCTTTACTGGATTTTTTTCGCCTTGGTTGTTCTGGCTATTTTGGATTACCTCTACCAAAAATGGGAATATGAGGAAAGCCTCAAGATGACCAAACAGGAAATCCGGGATGAGCACAAGCAAAGTGAGGGGGACCCAATGATCAAGGCCCGGATCCGCCAGATCCAACGGGAAATGGCCCGGCGCCGGATGTTTGAAGCCATTCCCCGGGCAGATGTGGTCATCACCAACCCGACCCATGTGGCCGTGGCCTTGGAATACAAAGAAGGAATGCAAGCTCCCATTGTTTTAGCCAAAGGGGAGAGGGTGATCGCGGAACGAATCAAGGAAATGGCCAAAAGACACCGCATCCCTATTATTGAGAACCCGCCCCTTGCAAGGGCGCTTTTGAGACAATGTCCCGTGGGTGCCCCTATTCCGCCCGATTTATTTGAGGCGGTTGCGGAGGTTTTGGCCTTCGTTTACCGCATGAACCAGAAGACAAAGGGCGTTTCGGCGGCTTTTTCTTAAGCGAAAGGTCGGAAGTGCCGGGAGAAGAGTTGGAAACCTCTCACTTTCCAAAGGGGAAGTGGGGTGAACAAAAACAGAAATAAGGATACAATACGGGTTCGCCTGGAAGCGCAAGCAGAACCACATTTGAGGAATTTATGGCTGAAGCCACAAACCAGAATATCATCCAAAAGAACATTGATTTATTAGTTCCACTTATTGTCATTCTTTGCGTTTTGATGATGTTTGTCGGGCCCGGCCCCCTGGGTCTGGATGTTCTCATTTCCCTCAATCTCGCGATGGCGCTCGTAGTGGCCATGGTGACCATGTATACCCTGGAACCCCTCCACTTCTCTGTTTTTCCCACTTTGCTTCTCATAACGACCATTTTCCGCCTTTCACTCA
>Ga0335085_10003941_pt1 | contig 25068 bp, 24 predicted proteins | sample Lox_Sample_45_FD_206712 | JGI IMG/M metagenome (GOLD analysis project Ga0335085, IMG submission 206712) | Soil microbial communities from Loxahatchee National Wildlife Refuge, Florida, United States - Lox_Sample_4.5 | ecosystem: Environmental > Terrestrial > Soil > Wetlands | place: USA...
ATGAGCCTACGTTCAGAACGTGGCTGCACGGACGATAAACCAGAAGAGAAACATCGGCAGCACCAGAAACACGTCGGCGACCGTACCCCCCGCTGTGGCACGCTCTCGCGAAACTAGGATGCACTCGTAGACGACGTAGACAAGGCCGAGAGTCGCGCAAACCCGAAATACGCCGAAGACAATCAGCGCATGACTCCTCGTAACGCCGGGGACAGCGAATATGCGGAGCTGGTTCTGTAGCTCCTTAAAGTCTGGTTCCCATCAGCTTGTCGCAGCTTCTGTTCCAGGTCCTGCGCTCCCCCTCGCCTACCTCCCCGGGCGCACGCCCTCGGCCTATCCTGCTCGCTCGCGCTCAGTCGGGCCCTTGTATTCTGGACGCCCAGAAACCGGAACTTTGTACGGAGTTGCAACGAGAGCTCGCTCCTCCGCGAGAATTGATAGATCAGCCACCAAGGCGTAAGCTGTCCGCCAGAATGCCGCAACAACCTTTGATTCAATTTATCGTTGCACCGCTTGTAGCCGCAATCCTCACTGCCGTTCTGAGCACTTACCTGACGGCGCACTTCTCATTTCGGCGTTTTCGACGCGAACAGTGGTGGCAAGCGAAGCGCGAGGCTTACGAGTCTATCATCCGAAAGCTTACCGAGATTATGTTCAATAGTAGCCGCGAAATGGCAAAGATGGAGTATGGAGCAGGAGGCGTCGCGGCTCCTGCGCGACACAAGGAACTCTCGTGGAGCCTGCAGGAAATTGCCGCTGGCGGTGCATACATTGTTTCAGAGAAGACGGTCGCTGAGGTCGGTAAAGTTCTCAAAGTCGGAGATGGGCCATTCGATGGTGATCTCTACGGCCTACTGGATCGAGAATATGGCGCTGCCAAGGAAGCTCTAGAGATAACTCGTGCCGAAGCACATCGCGAGCTAGGAGTCGAAAGTAGAGGATCCTTCTTTCGAAAACGCACCAAGCTCACGGAAAAGGCAAAGAAATGACGGCAGATCCCGCGCCCCAGCCTCTCACCCTCTGTCGAGCGAGCGGGCGGGCCCTGGGGGTGTAGCATTTTCCCCTCAGGTCATAGTACCCCCACCCTTCATTGACCCCGTTTTCTCCGCATCGTTATACTCAACTCTGAGATGCCCTTATCCGCTGTCATCGTCGACGACGAGCAACCCGCGCGCGACGAGCTCGCCTTTCTGGTCAACAACGTGGCTGACGTCAACGTTGTCGCCCAAGGCAAGAATGGACTGGAAGCGGTGAACCTCATCAAGGAGCATAGTCCTGATCTGGTGTTCCTTGACGTGCAGATGCCCGGCCTTGACGGCTTCGGCGTCATCAAGAAGTTGCTCGACCGCAAGGTTCCCCTGCCGCGGATCGTGTTCGCCACCGCATTCGATCAGTATGCCGTCAAGGCCTTCGAGGTCAATGCGGTCGACTACATCCTCAAGCCCTTCGACAAGAAACGAGTGGCGCAGTCGGTGGAGAAGGCGCGCGCCAAGATCGAAGGCGGCGCCGGATCGGACGAGAAGTTGGACACTCTTGTCCGGATGCTCGAATCGCAAAAGCCGCAGACGGCGAAAGTTCTGATCAAGGCCGCCGGCCGGTTGCTCCTCGCCGACCCGAAAGACATCTGCTATGCCACCATTGATGACGGTGTAATCACCGTGGTGACCAGCGGCGCTGCGGGCCTCGAGGGACAATCCAACTGCCGCACGCTGGAAGAACTCAGCGAAGACCTTACCTCGAACTTGTTCTGGCGCGCCCACCGTTCGTTTCTGGTGAACATCAACCACATCCGTGAAGTTGTCCCCTGGTTCAAGAGCTCGTACCAGTTGCGCATGGACGACAAGAAGCAATCGGAGATCCCCGTCAGCCGCGCTCAGACCCGCCGCCTGCGCGAACTCTTCAATCTTTAGCTGCAAAAAAATGGGCGGCTGCAAACGTGCTGCGCCGCCCCTGGGGGAGGACCCTATGAGGCGATCGCCTGCAGGGCCACGCGGTTCGGGATCACAAGTGTCGAGCCTTCCAGGCGTATCAATTCTCTTCGTTTCAGATCGCTAAGCAGGCGCGTCACTGTCTCTCGGGAGGATCCGATCATCTGTGCGATCTCTTCATGGGTGAAGTCGCTGTCGACGCGCAGGTCTCCGTTTTCAGTTTCCTTGGAGACCCAGGACAGTAACAGTCGGGCCAGTTTCTCCGTGGAACTGCGGGCGAGCAGCAGATCATGCACGTCGCGAAAGGCCACACCGATCTCCTGGCTCAGGAGTCGAGCAGCGGCGAGTGCGGCACCGCTGTGGTTGTGCAGCAGTCGAAGAAAACTCTCACGTTCCACAAATTTGATCTGGCACGGCTCGATCGTCGTCGCTTCCACCGGCGAGGGGCGGCCAGAGACGACGGCGCTTAATCCCAGCACCTGGCGATCCCCTCCCACTTTCAAGATCACGGTCTTTCCGTCCTTGGCCAGCACCGAGAGCTTGACGCGACCGGAGCAGACGACATACACCCCGCGGGGCGGTACCCCTTCGATCAGCAGTGGGACATGGGAGGGATAAAGAGTGAGATTCCCGAGTGCATGAAATTCAGCCAGGAGGTCGGGGGGCATCTGGCAAAAGTCACCTTCGCGTCGCAAAGGACAGCTCAGGCAGCCGTCAGAAAATGTGAAGCGGCGCGGCGCCACAACTGCCTCCTGCTCGCCACGCTTTGGCTGGTGATGTCTTTGCCGGGGGAATGAAGGATGTGCCGAGCCCTATACACGCTGCATTCCTCCTGCCAAGCGGGCAGGACGTTAAGCTGTTGAGTGGTGCACCACAGGGCACGCACCAGCCCTGAGGGATGTCGGCGATCCGGCAGGACTGACTGCGATTGGGCAGGCTCTCAGTCCAGGTACTCTGCTCGTGAAATTCCCAGTTTCTGCATCTTGTATTGCAGGGTGGTCCGTTTGAGCCCAAGTCGGGACGCAGCGCCAGTGGGGCCGGAGAGCACTCCTCGCGTATGCCGTAGGGCTTCTACAATGTGTTCCCGTTCCTTTTCGCGCAGGGTGCTCCCCGCGTTGGTCGTGAGTCGGGCGGCCTCGTATCGCAGTTCCGACAACGGCGGACGCAGCACTCGATCTCCCGATAAGATGACGGAGCGTTCGATGAAGTTTTCCAGTTCGCGAATGTTGCCCGGCCACGTCCATTTCAGCATGGCCTCGATGGCTTCATCGGGAACGATCTCGATGCGCCGATTCAGGCGCGCCGAAAACTTTTCCACAAAATGACGGACCAGGAGGGGAATATCCTCGCGGCGATCGCGCAACGCAGGAAGATGAAGGGGAAAAACGTGGAGTCGGTAGAATAGATCGCTACGAAACTCCTTGTCTTCCACAGCGCGAGCCAGATCACGATTGGTGGCGGCGAGGATGCGGACATCCACGCGAATGGTGCGGGTGGAGCCCAGGCGTTCGAATTCCTGGTCCTGCAGTACACGCAGCAGCTTGGGCTGCAGCTCCAGCGGGACCTCCCCGATCTCGTCAAGGAAGAGAGTGCCTTTGTCGGCCAGTTCCAGCCGGCCGACCTTCTGGCTGATGGCGCCGGTGAAGGCTCCTTTTTCATGGCCGAACAGTTCGCTCTCCAAGAGCCCGGTGGGTATGGCTGCGCAGTTGAGCTTGATGAAGCTGCGGTCTCGCCGTTCGCTCAAGCCGTGAATGACGCGTGCCACTCGTTCTTTGCCGGTGCCAGTTTCACCGGTGATCAGCACGGTGGAGTCGGTGGCGGCGACGATCGCGGACTGATCCAGAACCCGCTTCAGAAGCGGGCTATTGCCCACAATGTCCCCCTCGCGTGATTCATTCCGGAGTTCGTTCTCCAGGTAGCGTTTCTCGTGCGCCACCCGGTCTTTGAGCTGCTTCATTTCCCGATAAATGCCGGCATTGCGCAGTACTATCGCCATCTGGTTCGCCACCTGCTGCAGGTATTTGGCGTCCTCCTGCTGGAAGGCGTCCTTGCGCAGGCTGCCCAGATTCAGTGCTCCTAGGACCTCGCCTGCGGAAATGAGTGGCGCGTTGCATACGGACTGAATCCCTGCCGCCTGCATTGTCTTCGCCAGCGGTGTCGCCATACTCTCCAGGTCCTCAGCGCTCCAGAAGATCATCGTGCGGTTCTTGATCGTGGTTTCCGAGGTGGCTTCCGCGGTCAGGACGCGCCGACACCCTTCTGGATGAACCGACTTCAGGCCCGGGACCCAGTCCGCAGCGTATCGGACCAGATATTTACGATCCTCTTCCAGCAGCGCGACGATGGCATAGTCGCAATTCGTGATCCGGCGCAACTCGGTGAAGATGGTCGGCAACAGATTGTCCATCTCCAGGTTGGAATTCAATTCCTGGCCGATTGCAGCCAGGCTGCGGAGGTGTTCGTCCTTCTCTCCGCTTCGATACCTCCTTTGACTCTGTATCGCCAGCGCCACCATGCGCGCCACATGAGCGAGGAAATCCAGATCGTCGGCGGGCAATACTTCAGGTTGGTTCTTGCCCAGCCCGATCGCGCCAAACCGCTCCGATGCGGTGCTCATCGGAAACATGCTGTAGGAACGCACGCCATGTTTGTGAAGGGCTGAGAGACACACCGCGAAACGGGTTTCCTGTTGCACGTCCGGGATGGTAACCGCCTCCTGCTTCTTCCAAACTCGCCCGCTCACACATTCATCCACCGGGAACGCGTCGAACTCGTCGATCTCCTCGTTCTTCTTCCAGTAGTGCGCGATCATGCAATCCTGGAGCACATCGTGGAGCGAGAAGTTCAGAAAATGGCATCCGGTCAGACTCAAGATGCGGGGAGCAAGATGCTTGAAGAGATCGGGCAGGTTCCCGGCTTGTACGACATGAGTAGCCGTTTCGATTAGAAGCCGATAGCGGCACCGGTCAGAGCCAGGGGAAACGGGATCATGATCGCACCAACCGACGTTTCTTGGGGGCCCTTCCCCGAATGGCTCTTCAGCCATGCGGACACCTCTTTCGGGCAATGCCGGCCAGGCACAGTCTTTCTCAGTGGCTGGGATCGGGGAGCCCCATCACTGTGCCCATCGAACCGTGCAGCTCTGACCTGGAGCAATCGGCGCCGCAGCCTCGGAAGGTCTCTCTTTCCTCAAGCGAGAACCGGTTGTCGGCTGGCGACTTGATTATCCAGACAATGCCTCTCTGGTAACCGCACATCCTTGCTCGACCTGAGCCGGCAGTCAAGAACTTTTGCTGCGAATGTGGATGGTTTTCCCACTTTGTTCGGTTTATGGAATGAGCGTTTATTGCGCTGAAGACCCGTCCTCTCCATCTCGCACCTTAGTCGAGTCCCATCCGTGCCCCAGATAACTCCCCGGATTCCCGGGGTCCGATCGCCTTATTGGAAAACCCCAAGCAAAGCCCCACTACCTAAGACTGGAGAGGACTCCAGAGCAAGAGGACTAAAACGACAATGCTGGGTTTTGAGTACCGAAAGATTGTGCTCGCTCGGCAGCCATCACTTTCTCCTCAGCCCTTTGTCTTGCCAGTGAATTCCTCAAGCCTTCGACCTTCGTGACATCAATCCAGGAGCCTACAACGGATTTACAAAAGGCGAACAGACCTCCATCTGTTGAGGATATTTGCAGCCCCCTTGGACCTGATTCCGCTCCACCGATCAAGTTAGAAGCCCTGCCCGTGCAGCAGCCTTGGCAAGAAGAAATTCCACAACTCGAACAAGAGTGCCTGCTGCCCGCCCAAAGGTGGATAGAAACGTGCAGCACACTTTGTTACATTTGTGGAAACACTCAACAGAGGGGCAACTACTTGGAGCTCACCGGCGGAAGCAGACTGCGCGCGTTAAGGGAGTCGCTCGGCTGCACGATGCGAGACGTCGAGAGCGCCAGCCTGCAGATTTCGCAGCGGCTGGGGAGCGACGAATACACCATTCCTCCCAGTCGCTTATCGGATATCGAAACCAAGGGAGTCGTTCCCAGCATCTTCCGGCTGTACTCGATGGCTGCGATCTACCGCCGCGACTATCGTGAGCTGCTTGCCTGGTTTGGCGTGGATCTGAACGAGATACTTCCCGATGCCGCACTCTCGCACCCTCGCAACTCGCATTTTTCCAATGTAGCCGAGAACATTAGCCAGGCGTCGATCCCGGTGCGTATGGATCCTGCATTCAACTTCCAGAAGACCGCCAATCTTGGTCGCATGATCGAAAGGTGGGGCATCGTGCCGTTGTCTCACTTGTCGACATTTGGTGCGGTTGACCGCTACTCGTACGGCTATATCGGGTCAGAGGATTTCACGATGTACCCGCTTTTGCCTCCCGGGAGTTTCGTTCAAGTCGACGAGAGCAAATGCAAGCCACAAGAAGGCACATGGCGTTCGGAGTGGGAGCGCCCCATCTATTTCGTAGAGACGCGCGATGGCCACGTCTGCTGCTGGTGTCACGTGCAGGGAGACAGCATTGTCCTTCAGTCCCATCCATTGTCGGCTGTGCCTGTCCGGATTCTCCGCCATCCCCAGGAGGCTGAGATCATTGGTCAGGTGGTCGCGGTGGCGATCCGTCTGGCTGATTGGCGCGTGCCTGGTTCTCGGCCAGAGCCGACAACGCGTGTAGAACTGCCATAAAGTGCTTTTCGGCCCCTGCTGGGGAACCCATGGGCAGCGCGTTGCGCGCCTTCGCTTCCAGCCAAGACAGGAACTCCAGCGCAGTCACCGCGTGTCTCGCTGCAGCACGGTTCAAGTCCTCCATCAACTCGCGCAGGGGCGTTCGAAGAACCCGCGTCAGTATCGTCACGTGCGCGCCGCGCATCGCGCGGCGCGCGGTTTCCGCGCCATGCACTCGACTCATTCCCCAATGCGAGTAGTTCCCGTGGCCGTCGTGCACCTCAGCAAGATAGCGTAACTTGCCCAGGAGTTCCGGGACTGCGCCCAGCGTGCAATCGTCGAAATCTTCGAAAGCTGATTTCAGCGCCACAGACAACAGTCTCCACGACCAGACACTAACGCCAGATCATATCCAGCAAAGTTTACTGTTTCCGGAAACGTCATTATCCCGGCGTGTTGGTTCGATCCCGCAGCACGGAGCGCAAAGTACCCCCCTGAAACTTCTTGTTTCACAGGAGCAATATCATGAGGAAGATTCTATTTGTGCTTGCTACCGTGCTGTTACTAACCACCGTCACCGTCTCGAGTTTTGCGGATGGAGATCCCATCCCCCACAAGAGCCCAGTGCCGCAGTGCACGTCAATCATCTGTACCCAGCCTGCCTAGATCCACGGGGCGCGATGCTGATTGCAATTGGGTGGAATCCGAACTATATTGCCCGCAGTGGCACAGTGGCATAAGTTCGTTTTGTACTACCTGTGGATCGCGCCCCACGTCCTACTTGCGGCTGTGCCTGTCCTGATGTTTGCCAGGCGCCTGCACAAGAACTTTCCCGTCTTTTTCGTGTACGCGATCTACGAGACCTTCGGCTTCGCGCTCCGCTTCTTCGCCTATGTTAGCAGCCCCGCGCCCAAAACCCTGTACCGTCAGGTCTTTATTGCGACGCTGGTCGGCAGCATTGCACTTCGATTTGGGGTCATCCAAGAACTCTTTCAGGCAATCTTTCGCGACTATCCGCGACTTGAGATGCTTGCGGTGGCTTCGCGGCGTTGGCTCACCGGTGTTCTGGTATTGGCAGGGGTTTGGTCTGCTCTCTACTTTGCCGGACCTCGACCGGATGACTTGATGAGCGGTATTGCCCTGTTCGATCGGAGTGTGGCCATTATTCAGGTCGGATTGCTCTTTTTCCTCTTTCTCTTCTCACGTTGGTTTGGCCTCTCGTGGCGTAGCCATGTATTTGGAATCGCGCTTGGATTCGCGATCTTTGCCACTACCGAACTTGCAGCCTGGGCGATACGCTTGGCTGATCTGTCTGAGTCCGCAAAGAACTGGCTCGATCTGCTCCCGACCGGAAGCTATCACGTGTCCGTGTTGCTCTGGCTTGGCTACCTCCTCGCGGCGGAGAAGCCGTTGCCGGCAATGCCCAGCGCCGCACCTGACCTCGATCAATGGCGCGGAGAACTGGAGCGTTATCCGCAATGAGCGCCACAATCGCGTTCGTTTCAATCGCCGTTGTCTTCTTGTTCGTGTTCGTACTGCTTGCCGTCCGGCGCACTCGGGGCTTGCCTGACTTCGACGCGACCATGAACGCGATCCGGTCCCTCGACATCGAAGCCTTCCGAAATCTTGTGGACCCCAACGAAGAAGCCTTCTTGCGGACGAGTCTGCCTCCACAGAAGTTCAGGACGATTCATCGCGAACGGTCACGCGCCGCGCTGGCTTACGTGAAGGAGTTGTCACAGGCCAGTTTGCAGTTCGCGCGCATTGGCGATGCCGCCCAGCGAAACCCCGATCCGGTCGTCGCCGCGTGGGGAAAACAGGTGGCCAACAGCGCGATTTTCCTCCGCTTGCGTGCCCTGAGCACCAGTGTCCAGTTGACTCTGTCGGACACTTTTCCAGGCTTGCCCTTGCGTTCGTGGCATCCCCTGCTTGAACAGTATGATCGCGCGACTCGCCTGCTTCTCGCCCAGGATGCGTTCCAGCGCGCTCAAGGTCCATCCTGAAGCGAAATCCTCGCCTGAAGGGTTCCCCTCAGACCGCGAAGCCGGGCGAATTCGAATCCATCGGGAAGTGTATATTGCCGCAAGATTGTGTGCTGCCGGCTGACGCGTCGGGCCAGTCCTGGATCGCTGCACGCAGTCAGAATTATTCCACCAATCCTCATGTTTTGAATAGGATGCCTCTTGAACCGCCGTATCCCGAATCGCGTTCTCTGATCGCCGCCATAAGCAAAACGTGAGCTGAGGCCGCCCGAGGCTGACGTATAATGACCTTGTTCATGAAGGCTTATGTATACGTTTCGTTGAAGAAGAGCGTGCTCGATCCCCAGGGCAAGACGATTCAAGGTGCTCTTAACAAGATGGGCTATAAGGGGCTCTCGGACGTCCGTCAGGGCAAGTACTTTGAGATCACCCTCAATGGCGGCCTTTCCAAAAGTGAGGCCCAGAGCGAGGTGGAGCGGATCGCACGCGAGGTCCTCACCAATCCTGTCATTGAAGAGTTTCGATTCTCCCTCGAAGAGTAGGTAGGCGAGTCCCTCAAAGGCCCCGATAACTCGTGGCCGCAAATTCACGGTCCCCCCGCCGAGTGCATCAAAGGAGCTTTCGAATCATGTGCGGCATTGTCGGATATGTGGGGAAGAAACAGGTTGTTCCGGTCATCATCGAGGGTCTCAAGCGGCTCGAGTATCGTGGTTACGACTCCGCCGGCATCGCTGTCGCCGGCAACGGTGAGGGTCTTCAGATTCGCCGCGCAGAAGGCAAGCTCCGCAACCTCGAGGAAGCGATCCGAAACAAACCACTCGATGGCACCTACGGCATCGGCCACACCCGCTGGGCTACCCACGGCCGCCCCACCGAAGAGAACGCCCATCCCCACCGTGACTGCAGCGGGCATATCGTCGTCGTCCACAACGGCATTGTCGAGAATTATCTCTCGCTCAAGAAGAAGCTGATCGAAGAAGGCCACAAGTTCACGACCGAAACCGACACCGAAATCATTGCCCACCTGATCGAGCGGTATTACCCGAAGACGGGCAACGGCCATAAGCCCTCGCTCGAGGAGTCCGTGCGTAAGGCTGTGAAGGAACTGACCGGCGTGTTCGCTCTCGTCGTGATCTGCACCGACGAGCCCAACAAGATCGTCGCCGCCCGCAATGGTCCTCCCGCCGTCATTGGATTGGGCAAAGATGAATACTTCGTGGCCTCGGACGTTCCCGCGCTCCTCGACCACACGCGCGATCTCTTCTTCCTGAACGATGGCGACCTCGCTGTCATCACCCAGCAAGGTGTCCAAGTTACCGATTTCGACGCGCATCCCGTCGAGCGCAAAGCCCAGCGCATCACCTGGGACCCGATCATGGCGGAAAAGGGTGGATTCAAGCATTTCATGCTCAAGGAAATCTATGAGCAGCCGCGCACCATTCGCGACACCACCCTGGGAAGGGTCTCGCAAGATACGGGCCAGGTCTTCCTCGACGAAATGCAGGTCACCCAAGCAGAATTCAAGACGCTGAAGAAGATCAACATCGCCGCTTGCGGCACCAGTTGGCACGCCGGACTCGCCGGCAAGTTCATGATCGAAACGCTCGCCCGCGTGCCGGTCGAAGTCGACTACGGCAGCGAATGGCGCTACCGCGATCCCATCATCTATCCCGACACGATTACCATGCTGATCTCGCAATCCGGCGAGACCGCCGACACGATTGCTGCCCAGCGCGAGGCCAAGGCTAAAGGCTCCAAGACGCTCGCCATCTGCAATGTCGTCGGCTCGATGATCACCCGTGAAGCTGCGGGCACCATCTTTACCCACGCCGGGCCGGAAATCGGCGTCGCCTCCACCAAGGCATTCACCGGCCAGCTCACCGCCCTTTATCTTTTTTCTCTCTACCTGGCACAGGTGCGCGGCGCGATTAAGCTGGAACAGGCACGTTCGCTGGTGCAGGAACTCACCCATATTCCCGGCAAGCTCGAGCAGATTCTCACTCACGACGAAGCCTGCAGCGAACTGGCTAAGACCTACGTCCGCGCACAAGACTTCCTGTATCTGGGCCGCGGCATCCACTACCCCATCGCCCTCGAAGGCGCATTAAAGATGAAGGAAATCTCTTATATTCACGCCGAGGGCTATCCGGCGGGCGAGATGAAGCACGGCCCCAACGCCCTCATCGACGAGAATCTCCCCGTAGTGATCATCGCCACCCGGGACGTGAACAGTCCGCAGTCGATGATCCGATATGAAAAGACCATCTCCAACCTGCAGGAAGTGAAAGCACGCTCCGGTATCGTGATCGCGCTGGCTACCGAAGGCGACGAAGAAATCGCGTCCAACGCCGACCACGTCCTCTACATTCCGCCCGCGCCGGAGGAACTGTCAGCGATCCTGGAAATCGTCCCCCTGCAATTGCTCGCGTACCACATCGCTGTCCGCCGCGGTTGCGACGTAGATCAGCCCCGGAACTTAGCCAAGTCGGTCACCGTGGAGTAGTAGACCCGCGTTATGCAGTTCGTAACCGTTGGGGTGGGACAAGTTTCTCGAGGATTGCAGAAGCGGGCCTGGTCTATTGTTTGTTCCGCTTCGACCGGAGTGCGTGCCGCTGCATCGCCACGTCAACGGTCGATTCCAACTCGCGCGCGTGAAACGGCTTCAGGATGTAGCCGTCGTGCTCCGACCCCTTGGCTTGTTCCACAGTGAGGCGGTCGGAGTACGCCGTTACGTAGACAATCGGCACGTCCACCTGCCGGCGGATTTCCTTCGCGGCTTGTACTCCGTCCTTGTGGCCCTTCAACCGTATATCCATCAAAACCAGGTCAGGACGGTCTCGCGTGGCAATTTCAATGCCTTCTTCGGCAGTGTCGACCGCGGCGATGACGGAAAAACCGAGACGACCCAGCCGCTCGGTCAGTTCTTCGGCAATTAGAGATTCGTCTTCTACGATCAGAGCGCGCGGCTCAGAAGAAGTGAAGTCAGCGTTCATGAGGATCCACCGCAAACGTCAAACAGGCTGAAGTTCCGCGATCGACTTTGACCAACTCAAACGATCCGCCGATCTGGCGGGTCAGGGACCGTACCAACCTCAACCCCAGCGATTTGCCTTTGACATCCAAGTCAGCGGGAATACCGACTCCGTTGTCTTCCACGCAGAGGCGGTAGTTGCCCTTATCCCCGAGGTGCAACGTCACTTGGATCTTGCCGCCAGCACCATTCGGGAAAGCATGCTTCAGCGCATTCGAAATCAGCTCGTTCAGGATCAAGCCGCACAGAACGGCTAGATCGACGCTCATTATCACTCGATCCAGTTTTGTCTTCAACTGCACTGAAACCCCAGGACTTCCATGGGATGAAAGTATGTCTTCCGCGAGCGCTCGCGCATATTCGGCGAAGTCGATGCCGGCCAGACTTTCCGAGCCGTACAGAGATTCGTGGACCAAAGCCATCGAGTGCACTCGACGCTCCATATCTCGAAAGATCCGCCCGGCCTCCTCGTCTTTAGTATGAGTCGACTGAAGGTAGAAGAGGCTGCAGATTACCGCCATGTTGTTCTTTACCCGATGATGAACTTCCCGCAGCAAGGCATCTTTTCGGGCCTCGCTGGCACGCAACTCAGCCGTCACACGTTGCGACGTCTTCGCCTGTTGCACGAGCGCGAGGGTTTGCGGAACGGTGAAGGGAAGCACAACAGCGGTGGTGACCGAGGCGAGTGCAGTAAGGATTTTCACGGCAGCCGAGACAACGTACACTGGCACCCACACGGTGACCACTTCCATCAAGTGGGTGCAGCCACATGCGAGGATGAATAGCCCAAATGCCATTAAAAGGCCCTGAAATGGAAGGTCGTGCCAGCCCTTATAAACCAAGTAGCCTAACGTGATCGAAATCGCGAAATATGCAACCCCAATCAGTGAATCAGCGGCTACGTGGGTCCATACCACAGCCGGATTCCTCAGGTAGCAATAGAGATGAGGCAGGAAATCGGTCGAGAGCAACCGTTCCGATAGCCGCGGCCAGAGAATCAAGGAACCAATGGCCAGCGTGGACGCAATCCCAAGGGCATAAAGCTGGAGCTTCGCAGAACGGAACGGCTCCAGAATCCGCGGAGTCAGGCTGGGTGATGACATAGGACCTCCGTTCGAGGAAGTCGGCTAAACAGAGTCTTTGTTTCGAAGGCTGGTTTCAAAACCGCTTTCAGCTGGGTACCCGAGGACCTTGCGGTTTTCAAGACCCGGGAACGACCGGCCGTGATCCAGTCGCCGCCGTCCATCTTACTCTCGGGCGCAACTGGTCCAAGGCCCGCGGCGGAGGGCTCACGGCAATGGGGAAGGGTGCGACGCGGCGAATCGAGAGTAATATAATTGCTTGACACATGCAAATATATACGGTAGAGTGCTTTCATGGCATCCAGCACCGCGGCCAAAGCCGATGTCCAGGAGTGGTGGGACGAGTTGGAGCGCCTCGCCCGCATCCTCGGCCAAGTCGGCCCCGATGAAGTCTGCTGCGGCGGACTGTCCCAGCGCCAGTGCTCGATTCTGCGCACGCTCGTGGCGCGTGAAGGCGCTCGTATCTCGGACCTTGCCGCCAGTTCCGGCATCACTCCCAGCGCCATGACCCGCGTGCTGGAAAAGCTCGAGGCTCGCAAGCTGGTCGAGCGCGTCCGCGGCGCTCACAAAGATGGCCGCGCCGCTAGCGTGAAGATCACGGCAGCGGGAAGGAAAGTTCGTCAGGAGCTTGACCAACTCATGCGCGAACGCACGCGCACCATCGTCCAGGCAATTCCAGCAATCCGCCGCAAGGAAGTTCTCTCGGCACTGCAACTGCTGAACGATGTCATCGCTTCGGCTGGATGCTGCGCACTCAATGAACCGGTCGGAGAACTTGTGACGATCACGTAATCTCGCAATCGATAAAATCCGCGAATCGCGCAGGAGGACTCATGAAGCCCGAAACCATCACCAACGCCGTCGAAGAACACTATGCCGCGGTAGCCCGCGGCGAAGCTTCCGCCTGCGGGGCCCCCACAGAAGAAGTAGCCCGTGCCATCGGCTACAGCGACGAAGAACTGGCCATCGCCGGCGACGCCAATCTCGGCCTCGGTTGCGGCAATCCGCTGGCTCTGACGGAGATCAAACCCGGCATGACCGTGCTCGACCTCGGCTCCGGCGCAGGTTTCGACGCCTTCCTCGCCTGGAACCGCGTCGGCTCCACTGGCCGCGTCATCGGCGTCGACATGACGGACGACATGCTCTCCCTGGCCCGCACCAACGCGGACAAGCGTGGCGCGACCAATGTCGAGTTCCGAAAAGGAAAGATCGAACAGCTTCCCGTCGAAACAGGCACGGTCGACTACGTCATCAGCAACTGCGTGATCAACCTCTCCTCCGACAAGCCTGCTGTCTTCCGCGAGATTGCGCGCGTGCTGAAACCCGGCGGCCATTTTGCCGTGAGCGACATTGTCCTGCTCAAGCCCCTCCCGCAAGAACTGGCTAGCGATATTAGTGCGTTTGTTGGCTGCATTGCTGGCGCCAGCCTGCTGACGGACTACCTCAGCATCGCGGCCGCTGCCGGACTGCGTGACCTGACTGTCCCGCGAATTGCCTTAGGTCGCGATCTGGTGAAGTTGCTAGCGCCCGAGGGCTTCGCCAACAAGAAAGCTTCCTGCTGCGGCTCGACGGTCTCCGTGACTTCGCTAAAGAATCCCGACGACCTGGTGCAACAGGCGGCAGATGCCCTGGCTTCGATCAAACTTCACGGGCGGAAGTGATTCAGAGTGGCGCCAGCGACTGTCGACCGTCGCAGGCTATAATCTCGCTTCGAAGATCCACTCAGCATCCTCAGGAGACTGCCCCTTGTACGTCCCCGACTCCAAGCGCTACGACGCGATGCATTACCGCCGTTCCGGCAAGAGCGGCATCCTTCTTCCCGCTATCTCGCTCGGCCTGTGGCATAACTTCGGCGGCGTCGACAACTTCGAAAACTCGCGCGCCATGCTGCGCCGAGCTTTCGATCTCGGCATCACGCACTTCGACCTGGCCAACAACTACGGCCCGCCCTACGGATCAGCCGAAGAAAACTTTGGCCATATCTTCCGCAAGGATTTCCTTCCTTTCCGTGACGAGCTCATCATCTCCACGAAGGCTGGATGGGACATGTGGCCCGGTCCCTACGGAAATTTTGGATCGCGAAAATACATGCTGGCGAGTCTCGACCAGAGCCTGAAACGCATGGGGCTCGAATACGTCGACATCTTCTATCACCATCGCCCCGATCCGTACACGCCGATGGAAGAATCGCTGGGCGCGCTCGACACCGCAGTCCGTTCTGGAAAGGCGCTCTACGCGGGCATTTCCGCCTACGACGCCCGGCAGACCGCCGAGGCGATCAAGATCATGCGCTCGCTGGGGACTCCCTGTCTGATCCACCAGCCGAAGTACTCCATGCTCGTGCGCGATCCTGAACAGGGGTTACTCGACGTGCTGGGGAAGGAGGGCGTCGGTTGTATAGTCTTCAGTCCGCTCGCACAAGGGTTACTCTCCGACCGCTATCTGCAGGGCATACCCAGCGACTCGCGGGCCGCGCGCGACTTCTTCCTGAAGAAAAAGGATATCGAGGAGCGCAAGGTGGCCATGCTTCGCGAGTTGAACTCCCTCGCCCAACAGCGCGGACAATCGCTTGCCGAGATGGCCGTGTCCTGGGTGCTGCGCGATCAGCGCGTCACCAGCGCTCTGGTCGGAACCAGCAAGGTCTCGCAGGTCGACGACAATGTCGCCGCGTTGAAGAATCTCGCATTTTCGGCCGACGAATTACGCCGGATCGATGGGATTCTCGCAGGCAAGCAGTCTGCCGCCTGATCTCAACCCGCTTTCTTCAGTAAGGCCGTCTGCGTGCGCCGAATTGCCGGCCGATCGACAATCGCAAGTCCGGCCTCGGTCGCGGCACGCAGTTCTTCCTCGAACTTCTCCTTCTTCACGTGCCCGGGGGGTTCCGCCAGTAGAAGAGCGGCGCCGGGCTTCATGGCTTCAGCCGCCTCGGCGAAGAAACGGCTCGCGCTCGGCATCTCATGCACCATGAAAAAGGCCAGCGTAAAGTCCACCTGCCCACGAAGATCGTTGAGGCCCATCGACTCAGCCGTCGCCACGCGTGCATCCGTACGATCCAGCAACCCGGCTTTCGCCATGCGCCGTTTCAGCGTGCGGATCATGCGAGGCGCGACATCGACAGCCACGACTTTTCCGTTTGGCCCCACTTGCCGCGCCAGGTCCACCGTGAAGAAACCCATACCCGGCCCCGGTTCGAGTACCGTCATTCCCTGGCGGACGTAGGGCGCGGTAATCGCCGCAGGGCTGTGGAACCACCGGCGTATCGGACTGATCAGGATATAGCCGACCCACCATGGACAGATATGTTCGGCCATCCGCTTATCTCCTGGGTTTGGAGCGGCGAGACGGTAGTTCAGAGCGTCTTCGTAGAAGAGATCATCATCTATATGTTCAATGGCGCAATTCCAAACCTTGACCGCTCGGCTCTGCCGCTCCACCGTCCTCTCAGACTATACCAAGCACCTGGAGTTCGAAGTGAACGGAGTAACTCGCTTCGGATTCGTGCCTGGACAATGGCTTTCCCTGAAGGCTTCGACGGCCGAGGGCGAGGAGATCACTCGTGCCTACTCCATTGCGTCGCCTCCCACCGAGAACGGCCGCTTCGCTTTTTGCCTGAATCGCGTGCAGGACGGGTTCATGTCGAACTACCTTTGCGATCTCCGCGAAGGCGGCGAGATCAGCTTCCAGGGCCCATTCGGCAGCTTCATCCTGCGTCCGCCTATGCGGGACACGATCTTCATCGCGACCGGAACCGGCATCGCCCCATTCCGCTCCATGTTGCACTGGCTTTTGGCGGATCACTCGCGCCATCAAGGGCGCGATGTGTGGCTTTTGTTTGGTTCGCGTTATGAGCAGGATATCTACTATCGCGGAGAGTTCGAGCAGTTGTCGATTCAACACTCTAACTTTCATTTCCTGCCCACGCTGAGCCGCGGCAGTCCGGAATGGCTCGGTCTGCGGGGCCACGTACAGGAACATGTGCGCCACATCGCGGCCGGGCACACCGAGATGCACGCCTACATTTGCGGACTCGATAAGATGGTCACCGCGAACCGTGAACTCTTGAAGTCATTAGGTTGGGACCGGAAGCAAATCCTGTACGAAAAGTACGACTAGGCGGCTCTCACCTGAAACATGACGACCCACGGGGAAGGAGACGATGCGCGCCATGACGAGCGCACGACGAGAGAGCATAATCCGGTGCAGCTGGGCGCGAAACGAACTCGCGATTGCCTATCACGATCAGGAGTGGGGCGTGCCGCAGCACAACGACCGCGTGCTCTTCGAGTTTGTGATCCTGGAGGGCGCGCAGGCGGGGCTCAGCTGGGACACGATCCTGCAGAAGCGTGAGAACTATCGTGCCGCCTTCAGCGGCTTCGATCCAAACCAGATCGCCCGCTACGACCGCCGCAAGCTGCAAGGCCTGATGCGGGACGCCGGGATCGTCCGCAATCGATTAAAGATCGCCTCCGCGGTGCTGAACGCCAAGGCGTTCCTGGCCGTGCAAAAGGAGTTCGGATCATTCGACCGTTACGTCTGGCAATTCGTCGGTGGCAAGCCGCTGGTGAACCGATGGAAGACGGGACAGCGTGTCTCAGCCAGCACAGCGGAGTCCGACACGATGAGCAAAGACCTGAAGAAGCGTGGATTCAATTTCGTTGGTTCGACGATCTGCTATGCCTTCATGCAGGCCATAGGCATGGTGAACGACCACGCTGTGGAGTGTTTTCGCTATCGCGAGGTCGGCGGATAGCGGGCAAGGTAATGTCCGAGACAGAAACAGCCGAACCGTCCACCGCGACGATCCGTATTTGGGTATAATGTTGGGCAACTCGGGGAGCGGAACACAAACTGCGCCCCGCTGCTTTTCCCTCCCAAACTTTTTCAGGAGATACCCATGACTTCCAGCAAGATTCTGTATGCCAACTATGTTCTCCCCCTTCTGATGGTCCTGATGGCCGTTCCCGCAATGGCCAGAGTTCCGGTGCGTCCGACTTCAGACAACGGCGCCGGTTCGGCGGTTGACGTATGGATGCTGCTCGGCAAGAGCGTGGTCATCAACTTGTCCGCAAACGGAAAGTCGGTGAAGGCGACGCGCGAGATTGTGTGCGTAAATCCTGGAACACGCCAGAACGGCGCCTGCGTCAATGAAGATGGCAGCGGAGACTATTTGTACATCTTCCAAATCCAATCCACTTCCACCAACGTGTCGGTGAACATCGGGAAACTGGTAGGGTTCGTGAAGAAGGACGGTGATTCCACCTTGGGCACCTATGGCGTAAATATCTGTGATGACTCGCTCAACGACCAGGAGCTTTGCACCGAGGATCCAAACGATCCGGACTTCTCGAAAATATCGGCCATCACGTTCAAGGTGAATTCTAAGAACAATTCCAGTGTGAGTTTTGTGGTGCCCTCATTTCCCAGCTTCCCAGCGGGGAGCACGCCGCAGGAAGGCCAGGGCCTGACGTTCTACATTCGCACTCACCAGAATGCCGCGTTTCCGATTTCCTATCCAAGCCTTGGGATCAAATAGCACGAGAGGAGAGGGTTTCTCACGAGTGTGCTTCGGCGGACGGGAGCTTCAGTGATTTATCGTTCGAGAGCTCCTGGGCCCGCCGGTAGAGCAGTTTGAATCCCAATTTTTCCGACTGGTCTTTCAAGGTCTGAAGTTCGCGGTCCGCGCTCGAAAGGTTTCCGGCAGCTGCCTGCACGTCCGCGAGCGCGAGCGTGGCCTGCATGTAGCCGAAAGCGTAGTCCAGTGCCTTGCTGCGCTCTGTCACTCGGGTGAGCAACCGCACAGCTTCGCCGTGTCTTTTCTGCGCCGCCAGTAGTTGCGCACTGGCAATCTCGGTGGCCGTTATGGTCGTCCGGTCCTTGGCGCCCAGTTTCCGCGCTGCGTCCAGTTCCGTTTGACCCTGATCAATCTTCTTCTGCAATAACGAAATTCGAGCCAGCAGATTCCGCGCCACGGTTTCCTGCTCGACATCCTGCACTTCGTGCAGTTGGCGAGCTGCCTGGTCGGCGGTCTGCAACGCCTGTTCCAGATTGCCTTGCTCCATCGCCAGGCCTGCGAGAGACAATCGGCTGGCCGCGATGGTGGATGGCTCACCGAGTCGCTGACGAATGTCCAGCGATTCGGTGTAGCTCTTTGCCGCGGCGGCAAGCTCATCTTTGGCCATTTGAGCGTCGCCCTGCACGGCGAGCGCATAAGCTATATCAGCGCGTAGTCCCAGCGAGCGCGAGATGGCAAGCGCTTCGCTCGAGTGGAGTTCGGCCTGGCGCAATTCGCCCAGGTTGAGGCAAACCGCCGCCAGGTTGATCAGCGATTCGGCTTTGTCCTGCTGATCGCCAATCCCCTGCGCGACCTCGATCGCGGACTGCAATGCGTTCTGAGCCTTACGGAACTCTGCCAGCATCGAGAGATTTCCAGCGATGTTGATCTGCGCCCGGATCTGGTCGGGTTTGTCGTCGATCTCGGTAGCGACAGCGAGCGCCTGCTGATATTTGGCGGTAGCCTCCTCAAGTTTGCCCTGCCCCGCAAGCAGGTTGCCGATGTTGTTCAGCGCGCCGGCAATGTCCAGCCGCGCCCCGATTGCCTGCACTAGAGCGAGCGCCTTTTCGTACATCTGCTCGGCAGAGTCCAGGTCGCCCTTGTCGCTGAGAACGGCGCCCACGCACGTCAAGCTGCGCGCCTCGCCGCGCGAGTCGCGATTTGCAGCAAACGTAGCTTGCGCCTTGGTGCCCGCGTCATAGGCCTCGTCGAGGTTGCCGAGATTCCGGTCGGCCCAGCATTGTTGTTGCAGGGCTTGCGCCCGCTCGAAGGAAAATCCGCGCTTGGACGCATCGTCCACCGCTCGCGCATTCGCTTCGCGAGCGTGGCGGAAGTCGGACAAGGAAGCAGAGGCACGTCCTTCTGCCAGGTCAATTCGCGGATCGTCAACTCCAGGCTGGCGCATCTTGCCAATCGTGACCAACGCGTCCTGCCCTCTGCCCCCCGCGATCTGCGCATCGACGAGACTGAGGCCATAGTCGACTCTGTCGGGAAAGAAGGTAGAGAGCGTGCGGAACACGTCGATTGCCTTGTCCCATTTCTTGTCGGCGACGTGGTAGGCGCCCTCGATCGCGAGGCGGTCCTCCCGTGCCAGATGGTTCGAGAGCTCAAACGCCGTTTTCGCCTGCTCGGTAGCGCGCGCGTCATAACCAAGCTGCGACCAGGCCGAGGCAAGAGCCGCATGCGCCAAAGCATCGTTGGGGTCGGCGTTGATCGCAGCTTCAAATTTCTCGCGCGCTCCGTCAGCATCAAACTGCCGCAGTCGCGTCAGTCCCTCGGCATACAACTTGGCTGCAGCCAGATTGGCGGGCTGAGACGCGCGCACATTGGCCTGCTGCGTGGTCGTCAGTTCGCCGATCCCGCAATGGGCGCGCAGGGCCGCCCCGGCGCGAGTCACCAAGGCGAAGATATGATCCTCGGAGTCACTCTCCGAGAAAGTGGCTGTTGTTCCATCAGTTGCGTTGTGCAGCCGCATGTCGACGCGCACCTGTCCATTGATATCAAGATACGATCCGGCTACCACCCAATCGCTGCCCAGCCGAGACTTGATCTGCTCCAGCGTGCCTTGGCTGAGGCTGTCGCTCTCGGAAAGGTTCAGATCGATCTTGGCGCGGTTTACGTCCTCTCCCGAAACTGCGCGCAGCTCCTCGCCGGCGGCCAGTTCGGTGGTCAACATTTCGGAGAGAGCAGTCGATATCCAGGCTTGACTCGTATCGCCCTTGAGATTCTTGAAACCGAGAACTGCCACCGCACGACGAGTCCTACTGGCCGGATGCCCCGCCCGAGCAAAGTGAACCGTGAGCGCCACCGCAGCGATCAGGATAATGGCTGCAGCGCCGATGGCCAGCCGGGAAGCAGGTACACCCAACCAGCGCGCGCCGAACAGGGAACCGGGGGCAGGCGGCGCGGCTAAGTCCTGGAGCAACTCTTCGGCCGAGGCATACCGCTGGGACGGCTCTTTCTCAAGACACTTCTGAATGATTCTTTCGAGCCCCGGCGGAACATCGGGTCGAATGGGGCGGACCGCCACAGGTGCCTGGTGAATGATGTTGGCCGCTGTCTCAGTAGGCGTGTTGCCGTCAAAAGGCCGTTTTCCGCAGACCAACTCGTACAGCACCGCGCCCATGCCCCAGATGTCCGTGCGCTCGTCGCCCGGCTGGCCGCGGAGCTGCTCCGGCGACATGTAAGGAATGGTGCCGCTGGTGTCATGAGTCTGCGTGACCGTGACGGTGTCGCCCGAGGTGCTGGCGCGAGGCGCCGGTCGGGCGAGACCGAAATCCAGCACCTTAGCCCGGCCTTCAGAAGTGAGACGGATATTGCCCGGCTTCAAGTCGCGATGAATCACTCCGGCCTTGTGAGCGGCAGCCATGGCCTGCGCGATTTGCTGCGCCAACGCCATCACGTCCGGGATGGGAAGCGGGCCGGCGAGTAAGTGGTCGGAGAGACTCTTTCCAGAGATGAACTCCATTACCAGGAAATCGGTCTGATCTTCCTGTCCTACTGAGTACAAAGTGGCGATATTCGGGTGATTGATGCGGGCGAGCGCCAGCGCCTCTTGCTTGAAGCGCTTGCGCGCTTCGGGGTCTTCCAGCATTCCAGCCCGCAGCACCTTGATGGCGACATCCCGCTCCAACTGCTCGTCGTAAGCGCGATAGACCACCCCCATGCCTCCGGCACCGATCTGGTCGAGGATGCGGTAGTGGTCGAGCTTGCTGTCGATCATGGACAAGGGGCAAGGGGCGAGCGGGAATCGCCCCGGCTATCCGAAATAGTATCGCGAAACTCTTGCGGGAACGCGATTGCTGCAGTTGTGGTCAGAGGATGAAAAAGCACTCCTCGTCAAGGCGCATGGCGCCACTGCCAGCGGCCTTGCACCCACCTTATAATCCATGCCCATGGGCACCTCTCCTCCTCCCCGGGCGGACCGCTCCCTTCCTCGCTTGGATCGCCAGGACCCCGACCTGCGTATACTCTGCGCGACCATCTTCGTCCGCGATCAGGACAAGAGCGTGCGTTTCTACGTCGAGCAACTCGGCTTTTCCCTGGTGGTGGATTCGAAACTTCCCGATGGGCGCCGCTGGATCGCCGTCGCACCTCCGGATGGCACAGCGACTCTGGCGCTGGTCACACCGGCCCCCGGTTCCGTGGAATGCGAGCAAATTGGCCGGGTTCGGAATGTTGTCCTTGTTACGGAAGACGTCGCAGCCAAGTACCGCGACTGGTCCGCACGCGGCGTGCGATTTCACACTCCGCCATTTACCCCGGAGTGGGGAGGAACCTTCACGTCGTTCGAAGATCCCGACGGGAACCACTTTGCACTGGCGGGACGGGACGAGTTCGTTCGCGACCTCGAAGCGCAGCGCCGGAACATCGAGGAACGGCTTGAGTCGGAACGCTGCGCTGCCCAGGAACTGGAGATCGCCAAGCAGGTGCAGGCACGACTTTTCCCGCAATCGCTGCCGCCCCTTCGAACCCTCGACTACGCTGGACTCTGCCTGCAGGCACGCGAGGTGGGCGGCGACTACTACGATTTTCTCGATCTCGGCGGCCGACGCCTCGGGATGGTTCTCGGCGACATTTCGGGCAAGGGAATTGCTGCTGCGTTGCTCATGGCGAATCTGCAAGCCAACCTGCGCAGCCAGTACGCGTTGGCGCTCGACCATCCGCAACGCTTCCTGCAATCAGTGAACCGCTGTTTCACGAAAACACGATCGACAGCGTCTATGCCAGTCTCTTCTTCGCCGAGTATGACGACGAAACGCAGCGCCTTCGCCATGCCAACTGCGGACACCTTTCCGCTCTGCTCCTGCGCGCCGATCACAGTCTCGAGCGTCTGGTCTCAACCGGTACCGTCCTCGGTTTGTTCAAGGATTGGGACTGCACGGTCGGAGAGTGCCGGCTCTTTCCCGGTGACACCCTGGCTCTACACCGACGGCATCAGCGGGGCCATCAACGAAGCGGGCGAGGAGTTCGGCGAGGAGCGCTTGATCGATGCACTGCGACGGCATAGCCACGAGCCAGCCCAGGCGCTAATCGCATCGATTCTCGAAGAGGTGCGGCTCTTCAGCGAGCGCGAACAGCGCGACGACATCACGCTGGTTGTGTCGCGGTGCACGAGGACCTCAGCACCGTAGGCGCCGCATTGTTTCCACAAGCGACCCGCTGCCCCCCTTCTCTGCCCGTTCAGGGCATACTTCTGCCTACGTGATTTCCAACTTTGTTTCTCTCCGCTGAGCCAATTTGGCTCCGCCTCTCGCATTACCAGATAGAAGCAAGTGGGACCCTGAACCGGATATCAGTTGGTTGATCTCGGTTCTTTCCTCAGGGCTGTCCCTTTGGGAACGTCAAATCCATTCTGAAAAGGACCACGAAAATGAATCGAGCAAATCAGTGGGAGAAAACCGCGAACTCTCAGTGTCAACCGAGCCGCATCGCCATGATGGCGCTGTTTACGATCGTCGCCGTCATGTCGCTGAGCCTACCCAGTCTGGCCACCGGGAACATCGTCAAGTCAGACCTGACGGGAACCTGGCAGATCGCTCTGCGCGGGACGACAGGCTGCGGCTTTGTGAGCATGCAGGCCAATATCACCATGAACTCCACGGGATCTGGAACCGGTACCCTTCAAACCCACGGCCAGTGCGGCGATTCCAGCCTGACAGGCCAGACGTTCACCATCAATTCTCTTGCGGCCAATGGAAGCGGGACCGCCGGCCTGACCTGCGGTGCCAGTTGCGGGTGGACCTTCAAAATCCAGGTATCTCCCGACCGCTCGCAGATGAACTTGGTGGATGTGTCCCCTTCGGACCCCGGGAATTTCCTCGAGGGCGTGGCGATTCTGAGCTCTCCGTCGGGCGACATCCTTACGCCTGACCTCACGGGGTCCTGGCAAGTAACCCTCTACGGGTTTGGTGGATGCGGCGTGGGCAGTTCCAAGGTGACGTTCACGCTCAACTCCAGCGGCGTCGCGAATAATGCCGCCGAAACGAGCCACTCCGTGGGATGTGGTGACGGCTTGAGTACCGGCAACACGTTCACGATTCTATCGCTGAATGCCAATGGCAGCGGCACGGCAGGCCTCTCCTGCGGAACTGGATGCGGGTTCACATTTAATATTCAGGTGTCTCCCGATCGCTCCACTTTCAACTTGGTGGATATGACGAATGGGGGGAACTTCCTTGCCGGTGTCGCGGTCAATAACTCCACCTCTGGTAAGATCGTCACCGCGAACCTGGCCGGGAAATGGCAGTTGGCGCTCTATGGTCAGGGCGGATGTGGCATTGGCTCATCGCTGGTCACGTTCACACTGAAGGCCAAAGGCACCTCCACCAATGCTGCCGAAACAAACCACTCCCTGGGATGTGGGGACGGCTTGAGTGCCGGCAACACGTTCACGATCCTGTCGCTGAATGCGAATGGCAGCGGCACGGCAGGCCTCAGCTGCGGAGCAAGCTGCGGGTTCATTTTCAATATCCAGGTCTCGCCGGATCGTTCAACGTTCAACGTGGTGGATATCTCCGACGCCAACAACTTCCTCGTCGGGACAGCTATCCATCAGTGACCCTGCGTTGAAAGGGGTCCGGGGAGCCGAAACTGGCTCCCCTTCTTCTTGCCGTCAGTTCCGCTGAGCTGAATGGGCATCCTGCAAAACCCGCTGTGAAACGATTTGCAGTGTTTCCGCACTACGTATTCGAGCAGGAAAGGCATCGTCTGCGGCCTTTCTCTCGAGAGGCTAGGGATGCCGTAGCACTTGGATGATTAGGCGAGTCGCTCGGGAATCAGCCGCTGAAGACCTCCCTTGGGAAGGAGGGAACCATCACAACCAATCTGGTTTTGGCCACGATTCTGATGTTAGCTGCGGCGTTAGATACATTACTGCAAAACGCAACAAGGTGGATGAGTGCCGCTCTCCTGATGGTGATTGACATCTGGGTCATCGTCATCGTCATTGGCTGCATCGTGATCGTGATCATCATCATTGTGATTCGCTCAGGTCGGCGAGGGAAATGAACTGCCTTTTGTAATCCTCCCACTGTTCGAAAAGGCGCGAGGAGTGGCGCATCCCCGGCGATGTTTCATCAACGACGGAAAGCCGACGCGCGAAGATCGTTTCGGCAGAGAATGTTGCCCACCGGCCGAACCCGGTCACTTTGAAATCCGCGCGGACAGCGTGTTAAAGACGCTTGGATTGCAGCCAAGAAATGAAACCCATTTTCAGATCCCAACCTCTGACGATCAATTCGTCGACAAGGATCGACGTCTGCCGGAACTGGCAAGGGCAAAAAAAGGAGGCTCTTTTGAGCCTCCCGAAAATCTACGCCTGTAGCCAGGCTAGA
>Ga0335085_10003942_pt1 | contig 25065 bp, 22 predicted proteins | sample Lox_Sample_45_FD_206712 | JGI IMG/M metagenome (GOLD analysis project Ga0335085, IMG submission 206712) | Soil microbial communities from Loxahatchee National Wildlife Refuge, Florida, United States - Lox_Sample_4.5 | ecosystem: Environmental > Terrestrial > Soil > Wetlands | place: USA...
ATGCCCGGGGTGAACGAAACCCTCAACGCCGCGGCGCTCACCTATCTCGCCGCGTTCATTGGCGCCCTACTCAACCTGCTTTACCTGCTCTTGCAGGAGCGCCGCAACTGAGCCGGGGCCTACTCCTCCGCGGCCTTGAGTTCCTGGCCGGAAGGCTCGGCGGCAAAGGCGGCGCCGGCCGCGAAATCGCGCACCGCACGCAGGACCTCCAGCACCTCGGGCTGGCGCACGGCGAAGACGAGCAGGTCGATTTGCTCGCGGGTGAGATGCTGGTCCTGGATTGAGGCCAGCAGCTCGTCTTGGCTCGCCCGGACCGAGCGGCGGTAAACGGCGCGCAGTTGATCGGCGGTCTTTTGCGCGTCGGCCGGCGAAAACTTCAGGCCGCTGACCGCCTCCAGCCAGAGCAGCGCCATGCCCCTGGTCTCGGTCGATTCCCGGCTGTAACCCATTTTTTGCAGCAACTCCGCGATGGTGCGGAATTTCACGGGCCGGCCCGTCTCGACGTTGATGACGGTGTTGCGGTGGCAGCCGGCCAGCGCGGCCAGTTGTTCGCGGCTCAGATTCTTTGCTTCCCGCAGCTGGCGGAAGTGGCGGGTGTAATTCATCACTCCGGTTAACGCTGCCCGGGCTTTTTTTGTCAACGCGTACGGTGCGGGTTTGATGGTTGACAAAAAATATCACAACTACAAAACGTTTGCAATGCCATCGCCCGCCTCTTCTGCCGCGCCGTCACCGGACCGGATCTGGCGGCACAAAGCCGGTCTGCTGCGGGCGTTGATCGAGGTCTGCGAAAGCCTGGGGCGGATTCATTCCGATCCGGACGCGCGCCAGGCCTGCGCGGAAGTCTCGGCGTTGCTGCGGGCGCAACTGCGGGGATTGCGCGGAACGGGTCAGCGATGAACGCGACAGCCGGCCAGACCGACCCAAGCCGGCGGCGACCGGCCGGAAAATGGATTTTGATCGTGGGGGATCAGCCGGTGCTGCGGGACATTCTCGAGCGTTTTTTTCAAGCCGCCGGCCACTTTGTCTCCACCGCCGCCGACAGCCGCGAGGGCCTGGCCAAGGCGCACATGCTCCCCATCGATCTGATCGTGCTTGATCTCGACATGGCCGGCAGCTTCGCGCTCGCCGTAAAATTAAAAAATGAGCCGGCGACGGCACGGGTGCCACGGCTTTTGATCAGTGCCCGCCTTAAACCGCACGATCTGGCAAAAATCCCCGGCGCCGAGCCGGATCTTTTTTTGTCCGTGCCCTTTTCTCTCGCCGATGTCCGCCGGCTGCTGAAAGGCATGAGGGAAGACAAATGAATCAGCGCAGCGCGCGCCCGGCGGCCGGCTTCGCAGCGGGGACAAAACTCGCGCGGTGAAACGGCAGGCGGGCCGTCCCCGCCAGCCGTGATCCGGGTTTCACCCTAATTTGTCACCTATTTGTCACGGGCCGAATTTGCAATTCCGGTGGCGAAATATCATGCAATACGCTGCAGGATTGGCTTCGCGTCCACTTTTCATTTTACCTCACATGAATCGCCGCATGACTGGAGTGACGAGCTCAAGGGATTCCGCCATCACCGTGGAGGGGGAGGCATACGTCCTCAAGGTGGGGGGAGAAAACCGTCCATCAGTCCTGACGCAAGATATCAAATGGTATGTAGTTGCATTTCCTTGCAAGCTCGGGCGACCGCAGGTGCCGCTGGCTGGTCCGTTTGAGAGCAAATCCGAAGCCGCCAAGGCTCTGGACACTTATCTGGATCAAGCTTCCCATCAGGCGACATGCGAAGCCATACGGACGTTTCATCGCTGAACGGTGTGATTTTCCGGACAAGGTGGTGGCGGGCGCTGTGGATTGAGGGCGGGGAGATTGCCGTCACAAGCCTGTAACGATGCGGTCCGCCCATTCGTTTTCCAAATCGTCACCAAGTCGCTGCAAATGTGACATAAAAGAGGCCTAAGGTGTCCGGGCATGGATATTTATCCCCAGATCACGAGTCTGAAAACCAAAGGCGATGTTTATGTCTTTGGCAGAGTTGTTACCGCCCTTCCAAAACTTCACTACTGACTAAATGAACCCGCCCCCGCCCCGAGTCGGGATCGCAGCCATCACTGAAAATATGCTCAAGCGTAAATGGTCGGCGATCATTTTGCGCTATCTCGAAAAAGGCATCACCGATCCCGCTGAAATCACCAAACGCGAACTCGATCTTTCCCCCATGGTTATGAACGAACGGCTGCGCACCATGCTGCGATATGGGCTGATTGCCCGGTATCCGCGGCCCGCGCCGTCGAGCGTGATTGAATACCGTCTCACGCCATTGGGGAAGAAAATCCTCGAGATGATCAATGCCATCAACGAGCTGGATCAGCAAATCAGCCGGCAACTCCTCAGAAAATCCGACGAAGACATCGCCCTGGGCTCCGGTCCGATTTCGGAATCCTCCAGTGGAGGTTGATTCCCGCTCGCAACCACCTCCGCCGCACAAACCCACCAATCCGCACCTTCTTTCCCTGCCACTCCATCATGAAAACTTCTCTTGCCCTCTTAGCCTTCCTCCTGTCGTTCTCCCTCCTGCCGGCGGCCGAGCCGGCGCCTGCCAGTGATCAAACGGCGCCTCCCGCAAAAACCGCGGTTTCCGCCCGGGCGTTTGTCGCGCAGATCCGCGCCATCGAGGATTCGCCGAAGCTGACACCCAAGGAAAAAGCGGACCAGATTACGGCCGCGGTTCGCGACACGATTGCGAATGCCATCGGGGAGCTCAAGGATGCGCCCGCGATTCTCAAGACCACGTTGCGCTTTGCGCGGCTCGCGGCGGCCGCGGCACCGCAGTTCACGGATGCCATCATCAGTGGCATTGCGGCCATTCCGTCGATTTCTGCCATCAACGGCGCGTTGGCCCAGATCCAGGCGGTCGTCGTTGACACCGCGACCAGGGCCGCGGAGGCGAATTTCTCATCCGACGACGATCGGCGAAGAAACAGGCACAGGGACAGAGAACCCGATGGCGACGATGACGATGTTGTCGTCAGCCCCTCCCGCTAACCCTGTCCTATCGCGCCCTCCCTGTCTTCGATGATGAAATGTCTCCTTCGCGCCCCGGTCCTGGGTTTGGTCCTTTATTTTCTTTCCATGCACATCGGATTTAGCGCCGACGATCTCGCCGCCCTCGGCGCGGTGCCGGACGCGCAATCCACCCAGTCGCCTCCGGCTGCGGCGCTGGCGGCTGAAGTGAGCAAAATCGCCCATTTCGGAATGATGTCGCATGCCAAAAAAGAAAAAAGGATCGCGAGTGCCGTCCGCATCGCGGTGGACGGCGCGACCGCTTATAAAGATCCGGCCGAAATCCTGAGCATTGCTTCCGATCTGGCCGTCGCGGCCGCCACCGCGGCGCCGCCATTCAAGGACGCAATCATTCACGCGGTTACCTTTGCCCCGGCGGTCGCGCGGATCGACGGCGCCTCCGGCCAGATCCAGGCCGCGGTGGATTATGCGGTGGCCCAGGGGACAGGCGCGAAAAAAGCGCCGGAGGCCGCGGCGGTCGAGAAGCCCGTCCAGCCGGCGCCGCCGCCCGTCATCGCGAGCCAGGCTGAACCGGCGGCCACGGTCGCCGCCGCCGAAACCGCCGTCTCAGCCGCAAGCCAGGTCCCGCTGCCGGAAAAAAATGAGACGCCGGAGCCGGCGGAAAAAACGCCGGTGCCCGCGAACGTAGAATCCCCCCCGTCGGCTGAAACCTCCGAAAACGGCGCCGAGGCCAAAAAAACACCGGCTTGGTCGATTCCCAAAATCGACCTGGGCGACAATGCGGCGCTCCATCTCACGGCGGATCTGAACGCCCGTTATGACGACAATGTTTTTGTCACCAAGGATAACAAAGTCAGCGACGAAATCCTGTCGGCCGCCCCGGGCCTGGCCTTTCAATTCGGCCAGAATTCGCTGACCAACGGCGAGCTGAGTTACGAGGAGAATTTTCTCCACTATGTCCATAAGAGCGCCCAGGACGCCCATCTCGCCATCGGCTCGGCGAATTTCGGCTACAGCGACAGCCGGCTGACGGTGAACGGGGATGGATCCTTCCAGCAGTTTTATCAAAATCAGGAAAACTTTTTCGTGGCCGGGCAAAGATTGCTGGTTCGCCGCGACGAGCTTGACCTGGGCAGCAACGCGGAAGTGAACCTGACGGAAAAAACCAGCGCCGGAGTCGGGGCGAATTACGCGCATACGCATTATCGCACACCGGGGCTGGTGGACAACAATTCCTTCGGCATGCCGGTGAATTTTTATTATGCGGTCTGGCCGAAAGTGGACCTTTCGGCCGGCTACAGTTACCGGCAAACCAAAACGGCGGTCACGGGATCGGGCAGCCGGGAGAACGACAACTATTACAACATCGGCGCACGTGGCGATTTCACGCCCAAACTGAACGGCAATTTCTCCGTCGGCTATACCACCAGCAGCTTCACGTCGGGTGGCCGCAACAGCACCCTGGCCTTCAACGGGTCTTTCGGCTACGAAGTGAGTGCGAAGACCAGCGGCACGCTCACCGTCTCGCGGAATTTCAGTACGGGGGCGCAGGGAGAACAATTGATCAGCACGAATTTGTCACTCGGCGCGTCCACCCTCTTTTCTCCCCAGTGGCAGGCCGGCGCCACCATTGGCTATCAGCATGTCGCCTATCCCTCGGTTCGAAGAGACGATTATGTGGATGGCAGCGTGTCGGCGACCTACATCTACAGCCAAAATATTACCGCCACAGCTAGTTATATGCTACGCCGGAACGCCTCTTCCATCTCCAACGCGGAATTTTTGGACAACAGTCTGAGCTTCAGCGCCGATTTGAAATACTAAAGACCGTCCGCAGGCCAATATGAGAGCAAATTCAATGCACAAATCCCTTCTCCCTCCGGCCAAAGCGTGGTTGCTCGGCGCGGTGCTGGTTTTTGCCGTGAATGCGGCCTGCCCGCCGCCGGCCGCTGCCGCGGACGATTCAACCCATGGCGACAATAAATCGTCCTATAAACTCCGTCCGCTGGACCTGCTGAAGGTGGAGGTTTTTCAGGAGCCGGATCTCGAACGCGAAGTGCGGGTGTCCAAAAACCACACCATCGTCCTGCCCCTCATCGGGACGATCGACCTGACTAATATGACGGTGCATGACGCCGAGCTGCAGGTCACCGAACTTTATGGCCGCGACTATCTCGTCAATCCCCAGATCAACATCACGGTCATGGAATATGCGCCGCGTTCCCTTAACATCCTGGGGGCGGTCAATTCGCCGGGCTCGGTGGTGATCCCGCCCGAACAGGATCTCACCCTGGTGGATGCCATCGCGCATGCGGGCGGGTTCTCCCGCCTGGCCAATCGGACGAAGGTGAGCCTGACCCGCACCCTTCCCTCCGGGGAGGTGCAGCATTTTACGGTCAATGCGGACCAGCTGATTTCCGGCGACACGGCCCGTCAATGGATCATGCATGACGGCGACGTCGTTTTTGTTCCCGAAAGTGTTCTCTGACCGATTTTCTCCCTTCCATGAATAACTCCTTGCCACCGCCGGCCTATGCCGATGTCCCGCCCGAGCAGATCCCTCCGGAAGAGGGCAATATCGGCCACACCCTTCGCAACTACTGGCTGATGGTGCGCGAGCGCAAATGGTACGCGCTCGCCGCGTTCCTCATCGTCGTTGCCGCCACGGCGGTGTACTCGTTTTCCCGAACCCGCATCTTCCAATCGACCGCCCTGGTCCAGGTGCTCCGGCATGGCGAGCAGGTCCTCCGGGTGGAGGACGTGGTGGAAAACAACATCACTGGTGACGTCGATTTCAATACGCAGATAAAGGTCCTGGAAAGCCTGACGCTGGCGCAAAACGTCGCGAGCCGGCTGACTTCCGACGAAGTGCAGCAGCTGACCGGTCCGTTCAAAACCCGGTCGGGCGCCACCCGCTCGCCGGTCGACATCATTTTTCAGAACCGGCAGATCGTTCCGCAGCGTCTCACCCTGATGATCGCCATCGAATTCCGGCATCCCGATCGGAAAATCGCCGCCCGGATCGCCAATCTCTATGCCGAAGAATACATCGCCTACAACGCCAGGCTGCGGGTGGACGAGTCGATGAAAGCGGTGGACGAGTTGAAGGACCGGGCGGACCAACAGCGCCGGCGCGTCGATGAGATAGCGAATTCAATGCAGAATTTTCGCCAGACCAACAACCTGGTGTCCCTCGAGGAAAACAAGGACATCGTGACCGAAAAGCTCAAGGCCTTGAACATGATGGCCACGGACACGCATGCCAGCCTGACGACGGCCGAAATTCGCTGGAAACAGGTGCAGGACTGGAGAAAGGCCGGGAAGGATCTCACCGAACTTCCGTTCATCGTCTCCCAGCCGCAGGTCAGCCAGCTCATGCAGCTGATCACGACGCAGAAGACGACGGTGGCGCAGCTCAGCGAGCGCTACAAGGCCAAACACCCCAGCATGATCGAAGCCGTCAGCACGCTGGAGAAGACGAAGCACGAGCTGGACGCGGCGGTGGAAGACGCCGCCGAAACCACGCAGGCGGAGTACGAGAATGCGCTCAAAGCCGACGAGGAGGCGCACAAGGCCCTGGCCGATCAGGAGGCCAAATCACTCGATCTGGACCACTATTCCGTCGAATACGACAATCTGGCCCGCGATTTTCGCGTCAACGACCAGCTGCTTGAGTCGATGATGACCCGGATGCGTGAGACGGCGGTGAACAGCACCATCGAAACACAGAATGCCCGCATCGTTGATCCTGCCCTGGAGCCATCCAGCCCGATTTCTCCGAATATACCGGCGAATATGATCATGGGCGTGCTGATGGGGATCGTGCTGGGCTTTGGATGCGCCTATTTGCTGGCGGTGATCGATGACCGGGTGAAAACCGCCTTTGACGTGGAGACGCTGGTCGGCCTGCCTTTGCTCGGAGTCATTCCGCGGATCAGCCGGATGGAGCAGCCGGACAAGGCGCAAATCGTCTCGAACGGCGCCGATCGCATGATTGTCGAGGCGTTCATGTCGCTGCACTCGACGTTGCGGCTTAAAAACGAAAGCAAGCACGCGAAGCTGCTGCTCGTCACGAGCACGCTGCCCGGCGAGGGCAAGTCCTTCGTCGCGACCAATCTGGCCCTGGCCTTTGCCTCGCAAGGGCAGCGCACCGTGGTGGTCGATTGCGACCTGCGGAAGCCCAATATCGAAAATTCCTTCCGTCTGCAGGCCCCCAAGGGGGTCATAAATTATTGCCTCAACGATGCGTCGTTGGACGAGATCGTGACCCGGAATATCCACCCCAATCTCGATGTTGTCGGGACGGGCGGAAGGGCGAAGTCCCCCGCGCAATTGCTCAACAGCAGCGAATTCGAGGCCTTGATGACGGAACTCGGCAAACGCTACGACCGGGTGGTGGTGGACACGCCGCCGTTGGGCGTGGTCAGCGACGCCTTGAACATCCTGCCCATGATGGACGGGGCGATCTTCACCGTCCGGTTCAACCGGGTGCGGCGCGGATCCGCCCAGCGCAGCGTACGCCGCCTGCTCTCCGCCAACGTCGAGATTTTTGGCGCGGTGCTGAATGACCTGAATATGGCGTTTGCCGGCGACTATTACGGAGAATACTACGACAAGTCCTACAAAGAGTACTACGATCTGGCGGTGGATGGAGACAAAACGTCCGCCAAGTCGAACCCGGCGGTCGCGGTCAGCCGTAGCTGAAGAAGGCGTCCGTCTTGGCGCGGCCGCGCCGGCTAGGGATTGCTACGGCCGCCTGATTCCGGCGCCAGCCCCAGCCAGCGGTGCCAGTTGGCCGTGTGGAAAAGCGGCAGCAGGCAGAACAAGCCGACGACCGTCAGCCCGAGCACCGCAAAGCCGGTCACATCGTGCAGCCGGCCTTCAATCGCGTCGCTGCCGTAGGCGTAGGCCCAGCCGGTGAGGAAGAGGCTGCGCAGGAGATTGGTCAGAAAGGCGAAGCCCATGGCCGCGCCGATGAGAAGGATTTTCTTCCAAAATCGATCGAGAAAAACCGCGCCAAGAAAGGAGCCGGCGAAGAGACAGCCGGTGAGCGAGCGGATGCCCGAGCAGGCGTCGATCACGCCCACCTGGCCGTGGGGCAGGACCAGGACATTGGCTTCCTGCACGATCGGATAGCCGAGCAGATTGAAAATGGTGAACACCACCGCGACCACCCGGTGGAGGAGGAAAAGGCTGACGGCATTTTCCACGGCGGTGACCAGCGGGGCGGAGAGCATCCAGATCAGCGCCGGAAACAGGAACAGGGCCACCGCCCGCAGCCGTGCGTCGGCCCGCAATGCGCCCCAAACGGTCGCCGGGCGGTCTTTTCCCAGCCGGCCGTCGGGAGAGTTGAAGTAAATCATGCCGAGGAGCACGCCGGAAAAACCGATCGCGAGCGCCAGCGAGCCCGGCTGGGTGACGCCGGCGCCCGCCCGGTAAAACGCGCCCAGCAAAAAAATGGCCAGACCGCAGCCCAGAACCAAGCCGGCTGCAACCGCCACGGCCGCGCGCAATCCCGGCGGCAGCGGACTTGGCCCGGCTGTGCGAAAAATCTCCCGCAACTTCGGCCAGCGATCGAAGACGACGTAGGCGACGAAAGCCGGCACGAGCCAGCCGAAGGCATAATCCGGCTTCATTTGCCACCAGTGCATCTGGTCCACCGTCAGAAAGCCCATGAAAGCCAAGGCCACCGCGAGGGCGGCGAGAAAGCGGTCGGGGGCGTCCAGGCGGAGCCGGGTCAGGGCGTTCAACATGGCCGCACCACAATTATTTCATTTTTTTCGCCCGCAAGCGGATTCCATCTCGCCGGCCCGCTTTTTGTGCCGACCGGAGGGCATTCGTGGAAAAGACGGCAAATCTCTGCTCGACGCTGGTTCACGCCGCCGGTTTTTATATGGCGTGACGGCGTTTTCCCGGACTTTCCATCCTGCGTCCCCGGCCGCAAGCGGTCCGGCGGCGCCGCCGGGGCCGTCCGGGCTTCATCCACTGGAGAGGGCGCTCGTCATCGTCGCGGCGCTGCACCTGTGCTTTCTGCCTTGGGCGCTCGGCGCCATGCATGCCTGGAGCCAGCTCACCAGCCTGGCTCTGGCCGCGGTCGGGTTTATTCTGGCTGTGTGGCCGCGAATGGAGCTCGATGATTTCGCCACGGTTGCCCGACGGCCGGCTTCCCGGCTGGTGCGGTTTCCGGTTTTCTGGGCCGGATTGATGCTGCTGGCCTACGTTGCCGCGCAGGGACTGAATCCCGCCTGGCGTTTTGTCAGCAGCGAGGGCGCATGGTGGCTCGAGCCGGTCCCGCATCTGGCCTGGCTGCCTTCCGGCGTGGATGCGCCTTTCGTCCGTTCGAATCCGTGGCGCGCGCTTGCCGTCCACGGATCGTGGTGGCTGCTCGTCTGCTCCGTGTGGATCGGTTTTTCCCGCCGGCGGAGCTACCGGGCGCTGTTCACGCTGCTCGCCGTCAACGCCTTTTTTCTCTCACTGTTCGGCGTGCTCGAAAAGGTGAGCGGCACGGGGAAGATTTTCTGGAGCTACCGGCCGAGTAACGATTCGTTTGTCGCCAGTTTTATTTATCCCAATCACGGGGGCGCCTACTTCAATCTGATGATGGCGGTGATCGTGGCGCTGGCCTGGTGGCATTATCAGCGCGCGCACCGCCAGCTCGAAGCGCCGGGGCTCGCGGTGGTCTTTACGTTTTTTGCCGTTTGCGCGGCGCTCGTCGTGGTTCTTTCCTATTCACGGATGTCCATCGTGCTGCTGCTGGCGTTCATCGTGCTGGCCGGCTGCGCGCTTTTATTCCGGCTGGTGCGGCGGAAGGGGCCGCTGCGCGCTCGCCGGGAATTTTTGCCCGTCGTGCTCGCGCTCGCCGGTTTTTTTGGCGTCGGCCTCCTCGCGCTGCGGGTGGAGAAGGTGTGGGAGCGGTTCGCCGAGGCGGCGGCGCAGCCCACGGCGTCGATCCGCGCCCGCGCCATCGTCCGCCAGGCCGCCGGCGAGATGCTGCGCGATCGCTGGCTGCTCGGCTGGGGCGCGGGCTGCTTCTGCTATAATTTTCCCGGCTATGCCCGCCGGTATCCGGAGATTTATTACATCGGCAACGGCCACCGGCAGTACTGGGAGCACGTTCACGACGATCTGCTGGAATTCCCCCTCGAGCTCGGCCTGGCCGGCGCGACCCCGCTGGCCGTGATGCTGGGATGCGGCGCGTGGCAGCTTTGCCGGCGCCGGTTTTGGCGCAATCCCGTCGCGCTCCTGCTGGTGCTCGGCTGCATGCTCGCCCTGCTGCACGCCGCAGTTGACTTTGTCTTTCAAAATCCCGCCGTGCTCCTGACCTGGGCGGTTTTTCTCGCCGGCGCGGTGCGGTGGGCGGAGCTCGACCAGACAGGCCGCCACCGTCAGGGGACCGCAACCGTGCCGAGGGGCGAGGGGACGGCGGGCGGTTCGCCAGCCCCGGCCTCATCCGGCCCGATCCTGCGGTAAGGGGACGAGGGCGGACTTCTCCGCCGGGTCGGCCGCGGGCCGCGCGCGCTCCGGAAACGGCGTATATTCGGGCACCAGTTGCTTCATGGCCAGTTTGCTCTCATGGGCGGTGCCCGCCGTGGCGGCCCGCAGATCCGCCAGCCAGGATTCGACATCTTCCAGCACCGGTTCGCTCCGGAGCTTGAAGATGCGCGGATGCTCGGTCGGTTCGTGGGTCTCGTCGGTGTGGCGGAGTTCCTCGAAAAGTTTCTCTCCGGGACGCAGCCCGGTGATCTTGATCTCGATGTCGACGTCGGGTTTGTACCCGCTCAGCTCGATCATCTGCCGCGCCATATCGAGGATTTTCACGGGCTGCCCCATATCGAGGATGAAAATGTCCCCGCCCTGGCCGAGCGTGGCCGTTTGCAGAACGAGCCCCACGGCCTCGGGAATGGTCATGAAGTAGCGGGTCATGTCCGGATGCGTCACGGTGACCGGGCCGCCTTGCGCGATCTGGCGCCGGAAGACGGGGATCACGCTGCCGCTCGAGCCCAGGACGTTGCCGAACCGGACCGCGAGAAAGGCGGTGCGGTTGCCCGGCGCGTGCTGGCGCGCCAGCAGCACCTTTTCGGCCAGGCGTTTGCTGCAGCCCATCACGCTGGTGGGATTGATCGCCTTGTCCGTGGAGATGAGGACAAAGCGGTCGACGTCAAATTCGCTGGCCAGCCGCGTGAGGCCCGCCGTCGCCAGGGTGTTGTTTTTCAGCGCCTCGTTCGGCTGCCGTTCCATCAGCGGGACGTGCTTGTGCGCCGCCGCGTGGAAAATGATCTCAGGCCGGTGCTGGGCCAGCGCCCTGCGCATCGCCTCTTCGTCGGTTACGTCGGTGATCAAGGGCAGTATGCGTGCCTGGTGTCCGCTGCCGGTCAGCTCTTGTTCGATTTCAAACAAGGCGATCTCGGTCTGCTCGACCATCACGAGCTGGCGCGGCTTGTGGGCCAGAATCTGGCGGCACAGCTCGCTGCCGATGCTGCCGCCGGCGCCGGTGACGAGCACGACCCGGTCGTGCAGCAGGCGGGTGATGCCGACGGAGTCGAGGTTGACCGGCGCGCGGCCGAGCAGGTCCTCGATGGCCACCGGCCGCGACCGCTCGACTTTCACTTCGCCGGAGGCCAGTTGGGTGAAGGACGGCACGATTTGGGTTGTCGCCCCGATTTCGCGGCCGTACTCGACGATTTCTTTCACCCGTTTTGGCGTCACGCCGGTCAGGGTGATGACCAGTTCGTTCACGCGCGCGACCCGGGCCAGTTTGACGAGCTTTTCGATCGGCCCGTAAACGGGCAGCCCGTGAATGCTGCGGCCGATTTTTTTCGGATCGTCGTCGATGAAGAAAACCGGATAGAGGCCGTTTCCGCGGCGCTGGAGCAGATCCTTCGCCAGCATCTCGCCGACATCGCCCGCGCCGATGATTGCCACCCGCCGGTCGACCAAGCCGGACCGGATCTGGCCCGAGGTGGACCACGCGCGCACGACGCGCAGGCACAGGCGGAAGGCCGAAATCACGCCCACGCTGAGGACGAAATCCATCAGGATGACGCCGCGGGGCGGCGCGGCCGTGACGGCGGATTCATAGCCGAGCGCCAGCATCATGCCGGACACCGTGATCATGGCGAGCACGACGCCGCTGAAATCGGCGAGGCCGAAGTAGCTCAAGATGCTGCGAAACTGCCCGAAGGAATAAAGCAGGAGCAGCTTGCAGAACACGATCGGCACGATCAGGGTCAGGCACTGCCTTTGAAAGTCGGGCGGCGTCGAGAAATCCCAGCGCAGTTCGTAGGCGAAGCAGAACACGGCGCCGAGTTCGAGCGCATAAACCAGAAGGATCGCGGAGGTTCGGGTGGTGCGATGGCTGCCGATGTAGAGATCGAACCATCCCAGCAGCCGGCGCAGGCCGCGCATCAGGCGTGCGCGCAAGATCATGCCCGCGACGTCCAAGAGCGAACTCTCAACCTGGGTGGAAGGGATGGACATGGAACCTCGGGGCCAAAGTTAGCGCGGGAGAAAAACTCCGCGGACGATTTCGACGACCCGCTGCACGTCGTCCTCGGTCATGGCCGAACCCGACGGAAGGCACAGCCCCTGGTCGAAAAGCCGCTCCGCCACCGTTCCGCCCACGGTCTCGCAACCGCCAAACACCGGCTGCAAGTGCAGGGGTTTCCAGACCGGACGCGCCTCGATGTTTTCCTTTTCCAGCGCCTGTCGCACCTCCTCCCGGCCCAAACCGGCTTTCGCCGGATCGATCGTCAGGCACGTCAGCCAGCGGGTGCTGCGGCCGAACGCCGCTTCGGGCATGAAGGCCACGCCGGGCAAATCCTGCAGCGCTTCGAGATACCGGGCGAAAATGCGGCGGCGGGCTTCGATCCGGGCGTCGAGCACCTGCAGTTGCCCGCGGCCGATGCCGGCCAGCACGTTGCTCAGGCGGTAATTGAAGCCGAGCTGGGAATGCTGATAATGGGGCGCGGGATCGCGCGCCTGGGTGGCGAGAAAGCGGGCGCGGGAGATGAGTTCGGCATCGTCCGACACCAGCATGCCGCCGCCGGACGTCGTGATGATTTTGTTTCCATTGAAGGAAAAGACGGCCATGCGGCCAAAGTCGCCGGCCGGCCGGCCGGCGCAGGTGGCGCCGAGCGCCTCCGCGGCGTCCTCGAGCAACGGCACGCCGTGCTGCGCGCAGGCGGCGGCGATGGGCTTGAGATTCGCGCACTGGCCGTAAAGGTCCACGACGATGACGGCGCGCGGCAGGCGGCCGGCCCGGGCCCGTGCCGCCAGCCATTCTTCCAGCAACGAGGGATCCATGTTCCACGTCGCCTCGTCCGAGTCGATGAACACCGGCCGCGCCTGCTCGTAAACGATGGGAGTGGCCGAGGCGGCGAACGTCAGGGTGGAGCAAACAACTTCGTCGCCGGGCCGGATGCCGAGCAAGCGGATGGCCAGATGCAACGCGGCGGTGCCCGAGGCCACCGCCGCCGCATGGCGGAAGCCAAACCGCGCGCAGAATTCGCGTTCGAACGCGTCCAGATGCGGACCGACGGGGGCGATCCAGTTCGTGCGAAAGGCTTCTTCCACGAAAGCGAGTTCGGCTGCGCCGAGGTGGGGCGGCGACAGGAAGAGGCGGGGCTTCGGAGGAGAGGCGACGGTCATGGGATGAATTAATTTCCGGCGGTGACGGTGTGCTTCGCGACCAGGCCGAGCTGTCCCAGGCCGCGCAAAACCTCGGCGAAGCCGGGATCGTTCCACAGGCTTTCCAGCGGCTCCGTGCTCGTCAGCCGGATGAAATATTGCTCGCGGCTGCCGAAGAGCGCCTGTTGCACGGCGTCCTTCCACCACAAAAACGGACTGGGCACGTCATTGAAACGGTCGCCGTAGTCGTAGGCATGGCCGTCGACCAGCTGCCAGTAGAGGACATAAACGGGCTTGCCGCCGAGCGGGGGCTCGAACATCCGCCATTCGGCGGGTTGGAGCGGCATGCCGTCAAAAAACTCGTGCTGCTTGAACTTCATTTCCAGACAGTGCCAGCCGTTTTCCGTCCAGCAGCGGTCGGGGGTGTGCGAGGCGACGAGCCGGGTCGGCATTTTGCCCGCACCCCAATAAGCGACATAGACGTTGAAACTCTCGGCGCCGCGGTTGTATTCGCGGCAGACCACCTCGTCGTAATTCAGCACTTTTTCGACTTCGTCGACGATGAATTCGTTGGCGCCCAGCGGCACGTCGCGGCTGCTCCAGCCGGGCAAGGTCTCGGGAATATAGCGGTTGAGATGCGGGCCGCGCGGCTTGGGATTTTCGTGGAAGAAATGCGCGCCCTGTATCGCCACGGCCGAGACCAGCACCAGCACGGGCAGCCCCAGCGACCATCGCCACCATCCCCCTTTGGCCGCGTCATTCATTGACCACCTCCGGTTCCCGCACGGCATACGGCCGCGCCGGCACGCCAAACACGGTCGCGCCCGCCGGCACGTCGCGCATCACGACCGCGCCGGCTCCGATGGTGGCGCCATCGCCGACCTTCACGCCCGGCAGGACGGAGGCATGGCTGCCCACCGTGACGCCTTCCCCCAGCACCACGCCGCCGGTGATATCGACATGACAGTGGAGCTGGGTCCAGCGGCCGACCACGGCATCGTGCGCCACGGTCGAATGCAGATTGACCGACACGAAGTCACCCAGCCGCGCATCCGAGCCCACCACGGCGTGCGGGCAAAGGATCACGCCCCGGCCGAGAACGACATTTTCCCCGATGGCGGCCGTGGCGTGAATCACCGAGGCGAAATTTCCGCCGCGGGCCAGGATACGTTCCACGCTCCGGCGCTTGAACTCCACGCGACCCATCGCGCAGACGAAAACATCCGCCGGCGCCGGCGGATAATCTTCGACCCGTCCCAGGACGGGGACATCCTTGGCGAAACCGTCCAGCGCCTGGAGATTGTCGTCCAGGAAGCCTTTGACTTGCCAGCCATCCACCGACTGGCGCGCCCAAGCCAGCACTTCGCGCCCGAATCCGCCTGCGCCGATGATGACAAGCTGTTTCATGACTGAAAAACCCGGGCCTTTTTCAGGTTGCGCGTTGCCTGGATGGCCTCGACCAGCCGCACCACGGCCGGGAGCTTTTGCCGCGCGATCAATCCGGCCGCAAATCCGTGCAGCACGCGTTTCACCGCCACGGCGTCGCGTTCCGGTCCGCGCCAGACGATCTCCGCGGCCACGATCTGTCCGAGCACCGCGTTCGGCTCCGCCCGCACGCGGCAGTCGGCCACCAGCGGATGCGCCAGGAGGGCGTTCTCGACTTCGCCGGGCAGAACCTTTTCCCCGCCGACGTTGATCAATTCTTCGCGCCGGCCGAGCACGCGCACGGTTCCGTCCGGCCGCTGCTCCGCCAAGTCTCCGGTCCGGAACCAGTCCGGCTCCTCCAGCCCGCCGGCAGGGCCGGAAAGGTAGCCGAGGGCGCGGGCGGGACTCTGGATCCAGAGTTCTCCGTCGACGATCTTCCAGGCGAAACCTTCCCGGTCTTCGCGCAGCACGAGGCCGTCGCCGCGGTGGCGCACGGGCAGGGCGCCGGTCTCGCTCGTGCCGAATCGCTGGACAAAATCGACGTGTGGCAGGGCCGCCCGCAGCCGTTCGAGCAGGCCCGCCGGCATCGGCTCGGCTCCGTAGGGCACGATGCGCAACGAGCTGAGATCATGGGTGCGGCCGGCTTCCGACATCAGGAGCAGGTTCAGAAAACTGGGCGTCGCCGGCATCACTTCGACCTGATGGCGCGCGATCGCGGCGGCCACCGCTTCGGGCGTGAGTTCCGCCGGCGGTGTCACCAGCACCTGGCCGCCCGCCAGCGCCCGCCAAGCCATGTCGAGTCCGCCGATGTGATCGAAACGCATCAACGGCAGCGTCCGCCGCGGCCGGCCCGCTTTCACCGGCACCGTGGCCAGCAAAGCGGTGAGGTCGTGCAGCACGAGTTTCGGCGTTCCGGTGGTTCCGCCCGTGGCCAGGATGAGTCCGGGATGGTTGCGTTCGCACAGCCGCGCCAACAAGCGCGCGGCCGCCGGCGCCGCCGTCCCTTCGCCCACGCGCGCGATCCGGCCGTCCGCTACCTGCCAGCCGACCTCGATGAATTTTTTCCAGCCCGGGATTTCCCCGGCGCGCTCCCGCCGGAGCGGCGCGACCACCGCGCCGGTCGCCGCCGCGCCAAAAAGCCAGGCCAGGGACTCGAAGGTGGCTTCGCCGGGCCCGACGATCACGGAGCCGGGAGTCGCACCGGCTTCCAGGCATTGCCGCTGCGCGGCCTCGGCCGCCGCGCCAAACTCCCGCCATGAGCGCGCACCGGCGTCATCCCGCCACACTTCGGCGTCGGCGCGCTCGCGGGCCAGCGCGATGATGGCTTCCACCGAAAGATGAACCGGTTTTTCGTCCATTTTTTGGCGGATGAGGGAAAGCCGGCGCGCGGCCGGCTCAGCCGTTGACTCCTCCGAGGTAAATGACCTGGCCGGTGATGAAGCCGCTCGCGGGCGTGAGAAAGAAATCGATGACGTTGATCACGTCCTCGATCGTTCCGAAACGCTGGATCGCCTGCCGCGCCAGCAACGCGTCCATTTTGACCTTGGGCACGCTTTTGATCAGGTCGGTCGGCACCGGGGTGGGGCCGACCGCGTTCACCGTCACGCCGGTGGGGCCGAGCTCGCGCGCGAGCACCTGGGTGAACGATTCCACCGCCGCCTTGCTCGCGGCATAAAGCGATTCGCCCTCCAGCCGGAGCGGAGTGGCGACGGTGGCGAAGTTCACGATCCGGCCGGCCTTGTGTCGCACCATGGATTTGGCCGCTTCGCGGCAGAACAGGAACGTGCCGTGAAAATTGGTCGCGAAAATGTTTCGGGCGGTCGTCGCGGTCGAGAGCAGGGCGTGATTCATCGACGCAATGCCGGCGTTGTTCAGCAGGCCGTCGATCCGGCCGTGCCGGCGCACCGCCGCGCGCACCATCGCGACCACCGCCGCCTCGTCCGACACGTCGAGCTCAAAATGCGTATAATCCGGATGCTGCAGCGCCGCCGGCGCCCGGCTGCATCCGCACACGATGTCGCCTTTGGCCAGATAGTGCTGGGCCAGCCCGAGCCCGATGCCCCGGCTGGTTCCGGTCACAAGGAGGACGCGCCGGGCATTCATTTGGCCAGCAGCTCAGCGATGTAATCCGCGAGGGCGGACACATCCCGGAAAGGCGACCGGCCCCGGCTCATGGCCTGTTCGCTCGCCAGCACCACCTCGCGGCCGAATTCCTCCGCCAGCCGGTATTCCAGATCGGCGAGGAAATTCACCAGGGCCAGGCTGTCGAGGGCTCCGCCCGGACCGAAAATCACCCCTCCGGCCGCGGTCGAAGCCTGGGGCGGGAGCGTGTCGATCACCAGTTGACGGATTTTTTCCGCACCGACCTGCGTATGGATACTCATAGGTTCTGAACGGTTGCCCCTGCCTTCTGGCGAGTCGAGTATCGGAAGGTTACATTACTGTGACTCCACGGCCGGCCGGCGCCGGCTCGGTCGTCGGGAAAATGTAACGCAATCGTTTCCAGCGAAACGGACTCCATGGCAAAGCGTGCGGCGGCGGCGCGCCCGGTCAGTCCTTGCGGACGGGCGCGGGACTGCCGGCGAACCGGGTCATCGTCGCCTCGCCCGCCGCGGAAATGCCTTCACGGCGGAAAACCCGCACCACGGTCAGGGCGATGATCTTCAAGTCGAGCCAGAAGGTCTGGTGATCGACATACCAGACGTCGAGGCGGAACTTTTCCTCCCACGTCAGCGCGTTGCGTCCGTTGATCTGTGCCCAGCCGGTGAGCCCCGGCCGTAATTCATGCCGCCGCGCCTGCTCCTCGGAATAAAGCGGCAGGTATTCGACCAGCAACGGACGCGGCCCGACCAGGCTCATCTCCCCGCGCAGCACATTCCAGAGTTCGGGCAATTCATCCAGACTTGTGGCCCGCAGCCACCGGCCGAACGCGGGCAGCCGTTTGGCGTCGGGCAGCAGCCGGCCCGCGTCGTCGCGGGCGTCGGTCATGGTGCGGAATTTGCACAATTGAAAGATGCGTCCGCCGCGGCCCGGCCGGGGCTGCCGGAAGATCACCGGGCGCCCCAGTTTCCGCCACACGAGGAGGGCCAGCACAAGTAATCCGGGCGAAAGCAACGCTAGTGCCACCGCCGAGACCAAAAGATCGAACAGTCGTTTCATCCTTCCAGTTCGGCAAACAGCCGCAGCCACTGGCCCGCCACGCGGCCCATGTCGTAGTGCTGATGACCCGCCGCAAAAGCATTCCCGCGTTTCATGGCCAGCTCGTCGGGATTTCGGGCGATGCGCCCGAGCACCTGCCTTAATCCGGCGACGTCGCCCGGCTCCACCACCCAGCCGCAATCGTGCCGGTCGACCAGGTCCGCCAGATCGGAGGCGCGGCGGCAGACCGCCAGGATGGCCTGGCCGGCCACGAGGGCGCTGTAGGTCTTGCTCGGCATGACCACCCGCTCGGCGCCGGGCGCGATCGTGACCAGGGCCACCTGCGCCTGCTTCATCGCCCGCCGCCATTCCTCCTCGGGCAAAGCCGCGCCCCAGGTCACGTCCGGCCGCGCGCCGGCGGCTTTGCGCAACCGGACATAACCGGCTCCGCTCGCTTGAAAGGACCACGTCACGCCGTTCGCGCCCGCCTCCGTCCACGCCGCGGCCAGGGTATCCGTATCGTGCATACGGCCCATCTGTCCCGAGTAGAGAATCCGCGGATGCCGTCCGGCCGCGAGCGGGGACGGAGACGCGTCTTGAAAGGGCAGGCCGTCGGCCCCGACCGGGATGACCATCGCACGGCGCGCCGGACCGTGGGCGGCCTCGGCATGGGCGCGCAGGCGGTCGCCGAGAAACACGGTGGCGGCGCAGGTTCGCAGGGCAAAGCGCGTGACGGCGGCGCAACGCCGGGCAAGCCAGGAATCGGGCCGGATTTTTCCCGCCTGGATCAGCGCCTCCGGGTACAGATCGTAGAGGAGGTTGATCGTCGCCCCTTGTCCGCGCGTCGCGCGCGCCACCAGCGAAGGAGCGAAAAACGGATTGGTGGTCACGACGCGCACCGGGGAGAGGTTCCGGCCCTTGCGTGCGCCCCGCCAGCACACCCAGGCGTAACCGGCGTACATGCGCCAGCGCAGGGCGAGGCGGCCCAGGGCGGCCCGGTGCGCCCGATAGGCCGATTCGGATGTCGCCTGGTATAGCGTCACCTGCGCCCCCTGCTTTTCCCACTCGCTCAGCAGCCGTTGAAAGAAGGCGGCTCCGCCGACCGAGTTGTAGACTTCGACCGGCCGGGAATTTTGCCGCGCATTCACGGCGCGCCTTTCCCGGGGCGAGGGGAGGGATTCAACAACGCCTCCCATGCGCCCAGATGACGATCGAGTTGATAATGAGCCGCGAAGCGGGCGTGGGCGGCGCGGGCCAGCCGCGCTCTTGCCGGCGCGTCCGCCGCCAGGGTTTGCAGGGCCGACGCGAGATCGTCGGTCGAGGCCGTGGCGAGAAAAAAAGCACTGCGGTCTTCGAGGATGGTGGGAATTTCCCCGGTTCGGGTCGTGATGATCGCGCAGCCCGCGGCCATGGCCTCGAGCAGGACCAGGGGTTGGGCCTCCACCGAGTAACGGGTAGGCAGGACAAACAACTCCGCCTCGCGAAAAAGCGCGGCCTTCTCCGCTCCGACCGCACCCTTGATCCAGCGCACCCGTACGCGCGCGCTGCGGTTGGTCTCCGCCATCTGTGCTTCGATCCATCGCTCGGCCGCGGCCAAATCCGCAAAACGGCCGGAAGACTCGCCGGCCACGAGGCGGCCGCACAAGACCGCCTCGATCCGCGGGCCGGCGGCCCCGGACAGCCGCTGCAGCGCCTCCAGATATTCCGGAAAGCCCTTGGTGTCGATCAGGCTGCTCAGGTACAGGCAGCGCACGGGGCCGGGGGAATCGGCCGGTGGCGAGTGTTTTGCCGCCACCGTCTCGGCCGTCGCCGGATCGAGCTCGCAGGAGTTGGTCACGACGACGGCGCGGCTTTCCGGAATGCCGAGGGCGAGCAGCCGGGCGCGCTGCTGTTCGCCCAGCACCGTGACCGTGCCCGCCTGGCCGAGCAGAAATCGAAACACCCGCGCCTCGAACGAGCCTTCGGCCCAGCGCATGAAGGGGCTGCCGTGCAACGAAATGATGATCCGCGCGCGCCCCAGGCCGGCCCGGCCCAGCAGCAGCGGCACGGCATCGCGCAAAAAGGCGGCGCGGGTCTGGCCCAGATTAACGCAAAGCCATCCGCGGCCCGCGACCAGCAGGCGCAAAGCTCGTATCCATGCACTAAATACACCGAGGAGGTACTGCGCGCCGCCGCGCCAGCCGCGGCCGCTGCGGTCCAGGACCGGCTGCGGCAGGCGGCGGCAGACCCATGCGCGCCGGGCCAGGCCTTTCATGACCAGTTCCGTCGCCGCCTTTTGCCCGGAAAAACCGGCCGGGTTGGCATAGCAAAAATAAACCGGCCCGCGGTCGGCTGGAAGAGGCACCGTCATGAAGGGTGCGGCGAACGTCTGGCCAGCAGGTGGATAGACATGCGCGTGAGGAACGACGTTCGCGTCCGCGGAGAGCCGCAGGCGCGCGCCAGGGCCGCTTCGAGGCCCTGGGCAAAGCTCTCGGGGGAGAAGGTGCTGACGATTTCCCGCGACCGCCGGCCCATGGCCGTCCGCTGCGCCTCGTCCCGTCCGGCCAGTTCGGCCATCAGTCCGGCCAGCTGTCCGGTGTTCTCGGGGTCGAAGGTGAAGCCGTTCTCGCCCTCGCGCACCAGTTCAGGCGCGCATCCGCAGCGGGAAGACACCAGCACGGGCAGGCCGGCGGCCATGGCTTCGTTCACCACCAGTCCCCATTGATCGGAAACGCTCGGCAAGACAAAGGCGCTGGCCAGGCCGTAAGCAGCCGGCAGGTCGGAATATTGCAGGAAGCCGGGAAAATGCACCTGGGTGTCGAGTTTTGCGGCGGCAACGTCGGCCCGCAATCGCTCTTCCTGCGGGCCGTCGCCGGACAGCACGAGCGACCACGCGGCGGATCCCGCCGCCGCGGCGTAGCGGGCATAAGCCTCGATCAGCCGCCGCAGGTTTTTTTTGGGAACGAAGCGGGCCACGCAGAGAAAGTAGCGCGGCGGCAGCCGGTATCGCACCCGCACCGCATCCGCTTCCCGCCGGCTCGCCTCCGCGCCGCGTTCGAAATGAAGGTTGTCCACCACATCCCACGGCTCGAACCGGCGGTCGCGGCTGATTCCGAGCCGGCCCAGGTAGTCGTGGGCCCGGCTGCCGGCGACGAGGGCGGCCGCGAAAGGCGCAACGACGTAGCGCTTGAACGTCTCCTTGGCCCACGACCGGGGCTCGTCCTCGTACGTGCTGTCACTGCATGTGACCAGCGGCAGGCCCCGGCGCAGCGCCCACGCGACCGCCTGGTGGATCTCCGGATCGAAATAGCCGACGCAGACGAGAACCTGCGGGCGCAGCTCTTCAAGCGCACGCTGGAGTTCCGCCGGCGACCGGGTCTGAAAGCGTTCATAAGCCCCGTCCGGTCGCACCTCGGCCCAGGCATAGACCGCCTCGACCGGCCGGAACTCGATCACTTTCACCCGCCACGTCGGCGAGGCGGCCAAGCGGCTGAGGCGGGCGTGATGGTACGGTCCGATGCGCTGAACGAGGAAGACGGCGGCTTTCATGCCCATGCTTCAGGCCTCAGCCGTGATCGCGGCATAGAACGCATCCGCCGCCGTCCGGCAGAAGAACTGCGGCAGAGCCCGCCGTTGCGCAACGAGGCAACGCTCGCGCAATTTTCCGTCCGTGGCGAGGCGGAGCCATTTTGCGGCTATTTCATCGGTGTCATCCGGGTCGGCCTTGCATTCGGACAGGGCGACCAGTTCATTGCACGCGGCGCGGTTGGAAACCAGCACGGGCACGTCCGCCGCGAAGGCCTCGATGATGGGCAGGCCGAAGCCTTCATCATATGAGAGGAGCAGGAGCAGGCTGGCGCCCTTGAAGAGATCGGCCATGGCGCGCTCATCCATGTGCTTCTCGACAAACTCGACGCGATCGCCCAGGCCCAGCTGCTCGATTTGGGCGCGGTCCTCCGGATAGCATCCGGTTTTCAGGCGCAGCTTGCACCGGCGGCGCAGGTCGGCGGGCAGGCGGGCAAACCCGGCGATGCACTGGCGGATGTTTTTTTTCGGCAGGTTGCTTCCGACAAAGAGAAAATACTGATCCGGGCCCGAGCCGGCCCCGTTGGGTGCGGCCGCGGGACCGCGGTCGACCGGCTCGTCCAATTCCAGTCCGTGGTAGCACACTTTTATTTTTGAAAGGGGAATTCCCAGGTGCTGGTGAAGCATCGCTTTCGAAAAATGGGAGACCGTGACCGTCGAGTGTGCGCGCCGGTTGGTGCGGCGCATGGTCTGCTTGAGGACCCGCAAATACAACGGGGAGGAAAGCAGGCCGCGATTGAGCTTGGGCGGGATATAAAAGACGCAGCAGTCGTGGATGGTGTTGATCAGCCGGATGCCGGTGCGGCGTGGCGGCAGAAAATAGAAGGAGGAATAAAAAACCGCGACGCGGTCGCGCTGCAGGGCCCGCGGCAGGCTGAAGTTCAGCCAAAGCAGGCGGTGCAGCCTGCCGCCGGAGGGCCCCAGTGGTTTCACGACGACATTGTCCGCGGCATAATTGCGGCTGGCCCGCAGCCGCTCCTTCGCATCGGTATAGAGAAGGATGTGCGCCGGATAAGGCGTCCGCTGGTTTTGCCGCAGAAAAATATGGACCAGCCGGCTGTGCGGATGCACGGCGCCGGGCGCGAGAAAGCGCGCGTCAAAGGCCAGAGTCACGCTTTCAATGGTGAGGCGCCGCCACCACCGGCCGCCCGGATTCCCTCGCCCGCCGGATCGCCGCCACTTGTCCGCTGCGGGCCTGGCGGGCGACAAAGCCGAAGACCACGGCCGCGGGGAGAAAGGGAATGAACCAAACCGGGGCGAAGTCGCGCGACTGGGCCACAATGAAGGCGATGACGAGTGCGGTAAAAATGCGGTGGAAATCCGAGGCCGCGTCGGTCGCATAAAGCCGGTTGGCCAGGGCCAGCAGCAAACCGAGCCAGAACAAGAGGGTGAATGGACCGAAAATGCCGTACTTGATCAGTTCGCGGCCGATCAGGCCGGGAGAGGCGCCCAAAAATTGCTGGTCGGTGGCGACGCCCAGCCGGACATTGATGAACCACAGGTTGAATTCATGCCCCGACTCATCGTCGAACTTCCACGGAAACAAAGATCGCGGGATCGGCATCACCAGGCCCTCGATGGGCCGTTCCACCAGGCCCCGAAAAAGCCCGATCATGGGATTGGCCGCCCGGTGCTTTTCCCAAAGCTCGGTCCGGAAAAATTGCAGGCCGTCAATTTGCGAGGACGTGCCTTCGTTTCCGCGGATCACAAACAGTCCTTTGGACAATTGCCGGGTGTTGATGGATTCCAGTCCGCTGCCGCGAAAGAGCGTGCTGATCTGCACCAGCAGAAACAACACAATCACGCCGCTGGCGGCGCGAACGAAGGTTTTTTTGCCCAGCCGGGGATCCCCGATCAAATAAACAATGACCGCCATGCCTATCGTGACCAGATAGGTGCGCGAGCCCTGCAGGGCCACGCCCGCCGTCCAAAGCAAAATCAGGGGGCTCAGCCCCAGCATGAGCTTGCGGTAGGGCGAGCGCAGCAAATACAGCCAGATCAGGAAAAGGCTGGTGGCCCACAACGACAGATTGGCCACGCTGCCGCCGAGGGCTCCGCCCCAGACGGCGAATCCGCTGTAGTTGTCGGCTTCCTCCCAGGTCAGGCGCTGATAAAGTATATTGTCGATCGCTCCCATGATCACTTTGCCAAAAAGCACGTTGGGAATCGCGACCAATGCGAATACGATCCAAAAGCCGGTCATCACTTTGCGATCAAGATCGGCCCGCGAGGCCCAGCTCGGACTGGGCACCCAGGTGCGGATCGCGCTCCCCAGCCACTGCCACATGATATGATACGAGATCAGGAGGATGGCCGTGGTGAGATTGCCCAAAAATAGGCCGAGAAGCTTGTCCACCATCGGAATCGACTCCAGGGAGGCCGAAAACTCCGGGAGCATGACCGGGTTCGCCTGAAAGGCCTGATAATAGACGAAGCCGCAGGTGGTGGCAATAAAGCCGACTACGTCCTGTTTCTTGACGGCAAACCGCCAGAAGGCCGATGCGGCCATGATTCCGCCGACGATGCCGGGCACGGTCGCGTAGAGCAAAGGCGATTCCGAAACGACGCCGAGAACGGCAAGAAAAGCGCAGAGCAACGATCCTGCGATGTATATGAAATGGGAATTGGATTTCACGGATTTATAATGCCTCAGCCATGTAGTTTGTGATCATCTGAGACGGGGAAAATCGCTCCAAATAGGAATGGCATTCGTCTGGTGCGTTTCTTTCCGGCAGTTGCAGTCGGGCGATCAAGGCCTCGGCCAGGGCGGCGGGATCGGCCGGGGGAACGAGCGCGCCCCAGCGCCCCCCGTCCAGCGCCTCGGCGCAGGCCGGGACATCGGTGGCGACGATCGGCAGCCCCGCGGCGAGGGCCTCAAGCAGCACGGTGCCCAGGCCTTCTTCAAGGGTGGTGGAAAAGACAAAGACGTCGCTCTGGCCCAGCAGAGCCGGCACGTCCCGGCGCGAACCGAGGAACGTCACCACATCACGCAAATCGAGGGACGCGCACAGCTGCTCCAAATCGTGGCGGAGCGAGCCTTCGCCGACCAGCCAGAGCTGGACCTCGGGCACGGCGCGCACCACGGCCGGCATGGCTTTGAGCAGGGTGGCATGGTCCTTGTGTGACTCCAAAGTTCCCACCATGATCAGCCGCGGCCGGCGATCGGCGCGGCGCGCGCGCGCAGCTGCCGCTTCCTCGCGGATGACCGGGATGGGCGCGCAATTGTGGACCACCCGCAGCACGGAGGCGAACGCGCCGGGTGAGCGGGCGAATTGTCCGGCGACGTAGTGCGAGCAGCAG